>Ga0056128_1000482_pt1 | contig 35932 bp, 33 predicted proteins | sample WorMetLIZISLAND2_FD_71113 | JGI IMG/M metagenome (GOLD analysis project Ga0056128, IMG submission 71113) | Marine gutless worms symbiont microbial communities from Max Planck institute for Marine Microbiology, Germany - Olavius geniculatus... ...
CGTGGGACGTTCAAGAACCAAAAAACTTTCAGCTTCAGGGGGGCGAAGCCCCCCTGACCCCCCACCAGGGGCTCTGCCCCTGGACCCCGCTGGGGGCTCTGCCCCCAGACCCCCGTTCTAGGCTCGTGCTTCACGCGCTCACCATGGCCCCGGCCGCTGCTTGCTCCCCCAACTTTCAAACACTTCCAACGCCCATGACCCGTCCAGTTGCCGGGCGTCCCGGTGGTTGACAGTAAATTAATTCACACCACATTACGTACTGTTTTTTTACGCAAAAGAAAGTGTTTTGTGATTAGTGCAGTATTATATCCGTTGCTGCTGCTGCTGCTGCTGCTGCAGGTACAGAGGCGACGTTAGCGAGCCGTTCATCAGACGCTGATCTGTCGTTGTCTCACAGTGATGATCAGTCTCTCGGTCTACCTGTGATTGTCATAACGCCGCTGTCGGATTCAATTCGCCAGGTGTCACCACCGGTTCCTCCGCCACGCGCCAGCAAACTACGTCGACAGTCCTGCTTCGCCGCTATCTCTGACGTGCCGTACGTCTTAGTTTTCACCGAGTCTTGACAGGTCGCGTGTTGACGGTTTTAATTGGCCAACCGTTAGGTCGAGTTTTGGGTACAATGTGTCGCCTGTTTGTCGTTTGTTTGTCTGTCGCCTGATACGCGTGTATTGTGGCTAAACGGTACGTCGCAGGGAGAGCGATGGTACCGTTGAATAGGGCAATGACGAGTTTTTTAGGCTCTCAATAGTAACTGCAACGGTTTGGCCACAATTTTGAATGCAAAGCTTCCGTTTGCAGCCATCATTCACGTTCGCTGAATTCAATGTCCTATCTTATAGCGTTAATTGTAGCGTTTGATATAACAGTGTCACCATAGGGAGTAGGGGACTGTAGTCACTCTGAAAAATTGCTTTGTTTTTGCCATAGATGTAAAAAAAACATTTTTATGCTATTTATAAAAGTTTAAAAAACATGTTTTTATGTTTTTTTTATTTTTTCAATGTTTTTTAAAAAATTTTCTTGTGTATTTTTTATTTTTTAAATGTTTTGTGCTTCTTAATGTTTGTGTTTTTTGTTCTTGTTAAAACATAAACGTACAAAATTACAAATATGATTTATTTCTCATGGGCAAATTTCATTTAACTGTTTTGATCTGTACATTCAGTACATTTCGGTTTTTAGTCTTTACAAATGGTAGGTTTTTGTTTTTTAATTATCTAAGTTAGATATTCGTTGTGTGTATAATGGCAAAAAAAGTAGCGATTGGAAACATCTGCAGTTTAATGTTTTTTTACCCGTGTTTTTATAATGTTGTTTTAATAAAAGTTCAAAAAACATGTTTTTATGTTTTTCATATGCAAATCAATGTTTTAACATCTATGGTTTTTGCGACCTGAAGTCGGACGTGGTCCTTGAATATAAGTGGTACGGTCGGCCCACTCTAGCGACAGCTTAACTTCTTGTTTTTAAACTGCTTTGGAGATTTGACAATCAACAAGGCTGGTTTGGCGTTGACGAAAATGCGTTTAATGCCGGCTGAACTATAATCATATGTCCATGTGACATTGTATCATAGGGCGAGAAGTGCGTTTTCTGGTGACATGACGTCAGTCTCACAGCCTAACACTCAAGACGAGACTTGTTGGTCACGTGACGACTATGACGTCATGACTCGTCACCGTGAGCCATTGTCACAGTCAGCGTCATTTGATCAGTAAGTAAACAAACCAACCGATAAAAGATTTATTTCTGATTTCTTTACAATGACTTTTGCGCGAATATGCTGAGATCGGATAGGCTATACAAATTTGTGATGCTGTTCTTTGGTTCACAGGAAGGACAGACGGATTGTGAAAAAAATTTCCGTTCCAGTTAAACAGATGCCACAAGTTTGCATTTATGTGCCCAGTTAACTGTAGTTACTCCAGATAGATTGTGTAATACACTTTAGTATATCATGCTTCATTTTGAAGCGTATCTGAAAAAGCCGACGTAGTTTAATCAGACTTATTTGATCTGCTTACATTTTACGCTTTGTTTTAGGTTTTAATGCATCATTGTTATTTGCTTTTTGACATACTTTTTAAACTTTTTTAGTCGTTTTTATTTATGAAATAACTACTGCAGGGTCGTGGTTAGACAGAAAATAAAAAAAAATTAGAACGTTTTTTTCCAAATGTGCTAAAAGTTATTAGCATTTTGAACACGTGTTAAAGATAATCATAAGTAAGCTACATGTCAAATAAACATTTGCAAAACTGTACTACTATTATTGTATGTAGTCACCTCTTGTTTTCAACATGCTAAAAAAATTTTGGAACATTTTGGGAACGTTTTATTATCCGTCTGACTTTCGGTTCCTTTAAGCTTTTAACTGAAAAACACAAGACATAGAAAAGCCATAAACTTGGTGCCAACTTTCTCCGGAATTCGGTCTGCCAATTATCATATCAAAACGTTAAAGGACAAGATGACGATGAAGGTTGCGCAGATCTAGTCGGACGACCGCGCAACGTGTCAGCACTGTGTCGAAATATTTCTTTGTTTAGTTTTTTTTTCACTAATAAAATACATTGTAGGCGGTCGTCGTCGCACACAAGACGAAGTTCAAGCTCACTGCCGTCCGTCTGCAGCTCGTCACGTGACGCAGGAGACCGGAAGTCGGCGATGCAGCTGGTAATCGAGCGACATCATCAGCAGGCGTGGACGGACTCCGCGATCAGCGTCCAGTCGTTGTCAGGCGACAACTGCGACGACATGCGTCAGTCATCCACGACGCCATCATCATCATCATCGTCACCTCTCTCGCCGCTACAACTATACACCGCCACGCCCACTACTACCACCAGCGTCACATCCGGTCACGTGACCAGGCTGAGGCGTGGCATGACGTCATCGGGCGACGACCTGTATCCGTCGCGCATGCGCACTGCACTGTCCATGTCCACGCCGCGTCCACCTGTCACTACACCAGCCGACGACGTCAGTGACACTAAACGCCGCGATGAATCGAAACAACTGCAGCCTGCGGACAGCAACACGGCGGCGATTCATGGTCGGCGGTCAGAACGGCAGCAGAATGTGGCGGGTTTGTGGTCAGTGAGTGAAGGGAGACGACCTGTTGTTGCAGCAGTTCGACGTCATCAACGTCACGTCCACATCGACGACGACTCCGGCAGGTTAATCGCAATGCGCTGTGTTGCGTATTCTAACTGACAAAAACATGTCGACCCAGTGCCGACATATTTGCCGACTCACAAACCAGTACGGGTGAGATGGATAAACCGCGAAGCAAGACGCGTATTAAGGCCTACTAGTACAGACAACGTTGCAGCTGAACAAAAAAGGTTATACGAAGAGCTGCATTCCGAAGCAAAGGTTTATATTATATTATAGTCAACACATCAAGTAAAAGAGTGGCGTCGAACGTTTTTGTTCAGCGTGCACTGTGTGGTTTTTTAAATGTAGGATTTTTATCTGTTGTCTGTTGTCAATGATTATACCGGTATTTCGTGTGAATCGGCTGCTTTCCTATCGAGTGTATATGGCTGGCAACAGGTCGACGTCAGACGACTACGCCAGCGACTATGAGGAGGACGATGGTGGCGCGGAGTTCCGCTGGCGAGACGACGACGACGACGACGAGAATAAGACTGCGAACAACTCGACGCTACGACGACGCGAATTGCGACCACGACGATCGTATCACGTGCCCCGACGACGTCACGACGTCAGGAGAAGTCAGAGCGACTCGGCGCCGACGCGAGCGACGCCGATGAGCGGATGCTGCTAGTGACATCTACCAGTATACTAGATTCATATCAGTGGCGACGTGGCACGGGGCAGTTGTCCCTCTTGTCTGAATTTTAGTCTGTCGGAAATTATCCCTTTAAAATACTAAATTTGAAGCTTATAGAATGTTAAAGGAATTTTGGGTCAAAACTAAAATTAATGTTAATGTCTTCTGTCGGAAATTTACAGCTGTCTGTCGAAAAAAATGCGACTAATTTCTGCTTCTCTTACTTATTTAGCTTACGACGCCGGTGATTCGTATTTGAATTCGGCCGACTAAGGATTTTAATTCGAACGTTCGTATATAATAATATTGGTATACGCTCGTAAATTATAAAATGCTAATAGTTCGAATACGAGTATTGCGTATAGATGTTATTTACAAAGTTTTACCCAGAAGCTGTCACTAACAGTACTACGTTTGTTGATTTATAATGAGAACAGTTGAATTTATTTCGTGCGGTACTATATCAACATGTCATAAACGTGTTATGAAACTTGGCCAACTATACAATACTCTTTGTAACCCACTTATTCTAAAGCCGACTGACTACCTGTATATTTTACAAGATTGTGTAACGACGCGTTTGTGGCGTGATGAGATCTTTAACGATCACATAATAATGCAAATATACTGCCTAGTAAATCGGTAGCACAATTTTGAACGTAGGTCAGTCAGTATTTGATGCAGTTATGACAAAAGCGCAACTTGCTTTTCATTGGGCCGCTCTGTATAAAATAAGACGCGTTCTTTGTGACGCCAGCCTTAAACTGACGATGGCATTTGTCCTGACCTGTGTGACCTGACCTGACCCGTTGTGTATACTGCTGAGCGTGCAAGTTGCAGTTAGACCTACGTTATGCTGACCGAAGGTAATTAGCGGAGGAAGAATCGATGACTAATGGGCGTGCGGAGCGCAGCCACACCAATAACTCATAAAGAGCCCCAGTGGGGCGGTGATGGGTTGAAAGCGACATTTCCTAGAAACAGCTGCTGTAACATAACGGCCTGCGCCGCTCTGCTCCGACTGTGGGCTAATAGAGTCATAAAGTGAACAACAGACAGAGCAGTGAATTAGACAATGACTTACAGCAGAAGCGCTGACTGAGCCGTCCAAGCAATAAACGGAGCACGCGTGTAGTTACGGTAATCAAGTCATTGCAAGGCTGAGTAAAGCCATGCATGATGATAGGTTGTGAACTCAACGTGGATAATAGCTTAACCCACTGACCACGGTAGCAAGAAAGTTTTTTCCTGTAGCATTTTCTGCACATACAGAGTGCTGGTTCAAGTGTTTTTTGTGGCAAAATAAACATTTATTAGGCTTAACAACAGTAAAACAATGTAAGAGTGTGATATGCACGAATGTCATTAACACTAGTTAGCAGCATTACGGGTATAAAAGGAAAGCGAGAAAATTAGAATGACTGCTACAAAATATCTACAGTCTTGTGAAAAGAAAAATGTTGATGCAAAGTTGAATAACCGAACTTTTAAAGCCTGGAAGATAGTGCATAAATGGGTCTGCGAAACGGTAGAAAATTATACAACAGCTCTTTACGCGCGACAGCAGAATGCTTCGCGCGTCTTACCCATCGTCAACCCTCCGTCTGTCTGTCTGTCCGTCTGTCCGTTTGTCTGTCACACTGCGGTATTGTGTCAAAACGGTGCAAGCTAAAATCACGAAATTTTTGCTGTGGGCTGCCTCAAGGACTCTAGTTTTTCGTGACAGAATTTTGTGCCCATGACTGCGGGGATTCCCCTCGAACAATGGCGTCAAAGAGAGGTACCTCTTTAACAAGACGTTATTTTGTAGCAGTCTAAATGCCAACCCTTTAAGTTTAAAGATGCCTGCGCACGCGAGCGTCAAATAGGGGTACCCATCTAAAAAGTAATTATTTTACTGATATCGGCTCGTTTAACATGAAAACAGTTGCAGGTAGAAACAGACATACTGTTATCGTAGCAAGTACTAGTGGCGAGCTGTTTAATGGTGTCAACATCGATGACCTTAAATGTCCTTGAACCACTAAAATATGGGGTTTTAGTGTTTTAAAACTGTTTTATTTTGCAATTTTCGGCTGTGGCGCACATTTCAAAAGTGAATTGCACTGACATGGCTAGAGATAAACCTGGACAACCTGCAAACAGGAAATGCTACCGCTGTCGCGCGTCTCATGAGCTTTGCTCAAATTACTTGTTCTTTAGTTTATCTCAAAATGCAGAATGAAAGAATTGTTAAAATCAGTGCACAGTTGACACAAAAAACTGGCTTTATGATTCGCTATACGGACACTACAGAAGCGACAAACGCATGGAACAATGCGTTAGGCGAATATTTCGTTTCTTCATCTCGAAAGGATGGAACGCGTAATAAAGTCCGTCAAAACATGGTATTGATTGACCATCGTCAGCTTTATTACACAGTTGCATAGAATGCACCGACACAATGACTATCCGCATTTCTTGTTGTCTGCACCACAGAGATAACGCATAATGAGGTCCCCGAGAAAATATGACATTATATCAAGGACAATGCAAGGCTGATCGAATGACTGAGGGATCAACGTAGGCCTATATCCTGCAACGTAGGCTTAATTTGAGTAGCTATTTTGTTACGTTCTTTTGTTTTTTGCTAACATGCACGCTACATGTGATCGTACTTTAAATAATCATTAACAATTTTTATTAAGCTGTTTATACAGGTTATTTTAACGCGTCATTAACGTATTTTTTGTTTTAGTCTAAATGTATTTTACATGCGACTAACAATTTAACGGTGTAACGGAGATACAGATTATATTATAGCAGATCATATTATGTGACTGTTAGTATGGCGGAAGATATCGTGGCATTAATGCACATTACAAATTGTGTATTTATTTGTATATCAGTCACCCGAAAGCGTTGAGATTAAAGAGAGCCTAGATGAAGTTCCTAGATCCTCTGGCTCTGCTGTAGCTTTGCCTCGAGGGGACTGATGGATTGCTGCCAGCTTATACGCTTGAGCGGTGGGTGTGCGTGCACTTAGCGTATAGACAGCGAATGAAGACCAGTAACGTGAGTGCATTTCTCGGCGCCGGATATCCTGTGTGCACCACGAGCAAGACATCACGGGACCTAATGACTGACTGGAGCGAGTCCCCGCCGTGCTTTCCTGCACGCTGTCGGGAAACTCGCTCTATCACAATCACGCAACACGTTCAGTCGGGTCGCCAGTCAATTACACTGACGCCGCCAGCACTGTCAGGTGAAACCTGCGTCAGTAGCCTACGTCACTGCATAGCAGCAGCAGCAGCAACTGCTACGAGCAGCAGTAATCTCACAAGTTACGCCTGCAGGTAGGTCGTTGTCTGTTGTTATTGTTATGAAACGCGAGTTTCTTAGCAAATAATCAGTGTTTGAATTGTCAGGGGGGTTGGGTGGGTTGAACCCCCCAACTGTTTTCTCAACCCCTTTAACTAGCTCATTACAATTAGTAACGAGTGACATTATGTCATGAAAACTTTGTTACTAGGTTACCACGGTGTCCATAGCAACGGTTACTAGGCAAAACTATAACCACTTATTTTACTTTATATGGTAACTAACGTTTGGTTGAAATCTCATGCTTTTATCTTTGCTGAATAAACTGTTGCTATGCAGAATCTCATTCCATAGCAACCGTTGCTATGTAACAAATACACCTTTGGATTTTTCGTTACACGATTTTTTAAAGTTCAGCTTTTGAAATACAATAAAATATGCATAAGATTTAATTCCAGTAGGGGTGCACGGTAACCCCTGTCAGCGACTCGACTATAATAATGGCGTTGTGAACTGCGTTGAGCGCAGAATATGTTCGCAATAATACTTTGAAAGTCTCGAGTTGTCGCATGACCGTGTGTCACCGACTGAATGTAGCTAAGATCAACTAACGTCGTTATCGCTGAGTAAAGACGCCAATCAAGAAGTCCGCAGATGCTTGCTTGTTTCCTGACAGCAAACAAATGTATCATTTTCTTTGCTAGTCATATGCGGCGATTAATGACAGTAAGAGCTTGTCTACACTTTCTACAGACATTCTACAGGGTGGGCCAAAAACGTGAGACTTTACTTTTGTCAATATCCTTGCCAATTGTTGATCAATTTTCAAAATTCTTTACTGGCACACTCTGCAGACAATTTGCAATAACGCGATTAACTGTATTACAAATCCCACCACATCGTAAATGCGTCTTTACACTACCTTGTGAAATATCAATGAAATATGCATATATAACGATAATAACAAAAAACTTTTTGGTAAAATTGAAAAAAACACTTCAGACCAAAATTGCAGTGAATGGTCTGTATGACACTAAACTATGTGAGTCTAACGCAGTCTAGTGTCATACAGATCATTCATCGCAATATTGGTCTAAAGTATCTTTTATTTACTTAAATTTTTGTTATTATCGTTAGTTCTTGTTTACGTTTATATTTTGCAAGATATTGCGGAAACGCATTTACCGTGTGGCGGAATATACACCGTGTCCGGAAAAAAAAGTTTGCACTTTTTTCTGAATAATTTCAAGAAATTTAAACTTACTTCAACAATTTTTGGCACACATTATCACTATGATACTCTTTACTAAAACATCTAAAACTTATCTTCAAAATTTACTTCTTACTACGTATAGCTAATGTAATCGTGACGTCATCGAAAATTCCCTTTTTCGGAAAGATAACGTCTAGATGAGCCTCTGCAATACGAAAACAGAATAACTGATGAAAGAAAATTGCAGTAAAAAACCTGAAAAAATTGTTGGCATAAAAATAAATTACTTTTTATCAAATTTTTTTTAACCTATTCTTTTTTTCGCCATGTTAAGCGTGGCCGTCGCGTGCAGTACGGGAACGTCGTTGTGCAGCAGCCGTTATCAGCAGGCGGCGTCATTTCTGCAGCATGCGTTAGCTAAGTTGGCTAATAGCAAGTTGTGTTACCGTTGCTGACAACTAAGACAGCTACAGGCTAAACAGGCTAAAAGACTATTTTTCTGCATTTCTGTTTTTTTGGTGTGGAGTAAAATAAGAATACGAAGAGTGTTTTATTTTACACGGTAAAGTGGCGTCAGTATTCAGGCAAAGTGGACTACCAGTACACTGTTAGTTGCACGTTACTTTTTACGCGCGAAAGCTAGCCAGCTAGCTATAGCGCGTATTAGCTATGGTAATTCTGTTCGTCTGTTCCTCTGTCCGCCGTCCGTCACGACCAGGTACCGTTTCAAGATCAGTTGAGATAGAGACTTCTTGTTTTCACATTATGATAGCCTACTCTCTCTAGTATTTCTGAACAAAATTTCATGCCACTGCGTAAAAAAAAGTCCAGACAAAAAGGGGGCGCAAGAGGGGCACCTCTCCTAAAAAGACGTTAGGCCTATTCTATACCGCTATTGGCTCGTCTAACGTAAAAATGGTTCCAGAGAGGCACAGACATGCTGCTTACCACAACAACTACTGGCAACGTGCTTCTTAGAAATGCCAACATCGATGACCTTGAATGATCATGAACCCCCAAAATAGGGGGTTTTAGTAAATTTTTTGCAATTTTGGGCTGTGACACGCATTTCAAGAGTGAATTGCATTGAAATAGCTGGAGATAAACCAAGACAACCTGCGTAGGCCTATAAAATTTTCAGCATTGAATGTAGATTTTAGCAGTCTAAGTCAGGACCCTCTATATTCAACAGGCCTGCGCACGCGAGTGTCAAAGAGGGGTACCCTTCTACAAAGTGGTTATTTATCCGCCGTTATCTTGTCTAGCGTAAAAATGTTTGCAGATAGACACAGACATGCTGCTTATCATAACAAGCACTGGCGACGAGCTTCTGAGGAATGTCAACATCGATGACTTTGAATGACCTTGAACCTTTAAAATATTGATTTTAGGTGATTTTTTTGGCAATTTGTGGCTGCAAAAAAGTGAATTGCAACGAAATGGATAGAGATAGACCAAGATTACCTGCAAACAGAAACTGCCATAAGCTCTTGCGCGTCTCATGAGCATTAGCTCAGATGTTTTGTTTAATGCTGCCTACAAAAAATTATAAACACATGTTCAAATTTGTCAAAGTTATTAACCAAAACACTGTTAGCTTTTTTCACATCGGATACAATAAAAACGGCATTTTTGATGACGTCATAATTACGTCAGTTCTATGTAGTGATTCAACAATATAAAAAAGAAAATATTTCAACAGTTTAATAAAGTGAATATTTTGGGCGACTCGTGCCAAAAATTATGAAAATAAGTTTAAGTTTGTCAGAGATATGTCGAAAATACCGTAGACTTTATTTCCGGACACGGTAAATAACGATCACATGCAAATTGTCTGCAAAGTGTTACAGTAAAAGAATTTTAAAAATTGATCAATAATCGGCAAAGATATTGACAAAAGTAAAGTGCCACGTTTATTATGACCCACGGTGTACATGTACATATACAATTCTACATTTAGCCACAGTGTGATCGACAGAACGTTTTACATGTCGCCCGTATCCGGAGTCAAAAATTGGCTTCTTTTTACCTGTATCCAGAAGTTGAACTTGTTTAATTTTCGGATGCATGTAGAGAGTTTATACATGTAGACTTGTAGAGCCCGTTGAAGGCCGAACGTAGAACGTTCTGTCGAGGCTGCGGCGACATGTAGACAGCGTAGACGAAGTACAAACCATCATTCTGTCGGCTTACTTCTCTAACAGCTATTTTTTCCCTTATCACCGACACAATCGCGCAAGCTTTCATAGAGCACCTTTGCTAATAATATTTCTATGAAACGTGAAAAACTGGTTTGGCAATTCCATGTGCTCGTTGGCATTTAAAGGTCACTTGATGCAACAACGCGATCAGCATTCGCCTAGAACCGTAATCTTGCAATATGTAGCCTACACATTGTACATCCTGTCTGCAGTTGCAACTTGTTTTCTCGTTAAAATTTTTGGATTTATGCGCGCATAATTGGTTTTTTGTTTGCGCGAGGGCAGGTCAGTGTCGTGTAAGCTGGAAGTTTAGCGGTCGACGATTGCTTTATTCGCACAGTTGCTGCTGCTGCTGCTGCGGCTGCTGATGGAGCATTAAATGAGAATGAATGAAGAAGTCGTGTACGTGCGTCGTAAAGTTCAGACCTATCTCCCCGAGCGTCGCTTAATGTTACTCTGTACCGGCGCACAGTCGTAAGTCTAACTAACCATCTCACTCGCTCGCCGACACACAAAATTTGTGTTGCGATCGTCGCTTTAAAATTCGTATTACTTTATTTTTTAAAGTTCGGTATCCGCATAGCGCTGTCAGCACATACATTGAGCGTACACTAATATACATGTACCAGATATAGCATTTCTAAGAATTACTGAATCTTAATAAAGGCGTCAAAAGTCGTAAAATTCGCAGTTACGCCGTCCGGCACGTCGCTGAATCGTGATGGTGCAAGTTCATTAATATCCAACACTGTTATATGAAGGCTGGCTGGAACAGTGACTGGAACAGTGTCCAGACATATCTGTTGACAACTCGTACTGATTTGCATTCTTCGTCGAATCATTTCCCGTACACTGTATGAATAACAGCGCGTCGTCGTCGGAGTTCGGTCTCAGCGTTGCGTTTGCCGTCTAAAACACACACTGCAGTAATCACACAACGTAATCTCCGTAGCCGGTAGCAAAGAACTAAGCACCAGAGGCTTTAGCCATATCTGTGATCAGTCTATACTCTGAAGAACAGATTAAGTCATATTTTGCGTATCTGCATCGTGATTTTTTTAAAAACAGAAGACATGTTCTTGCAGCAACTTTATTAGATACTAACCGATTATTCTACTGATGGCGTAAACTCGCTAGGCAACAACTCTAATTTTGCATCAAATCTTTCGTAATTTATCAGTTTGTGGTATTCGGTTTGATTGCAAGCATTAGCGGATGACTCAACTGCAAACTGGACAAATCAGCGAATATTTTCGGGAAACAAGATGCAGCGACTGTAAATGACCACATGTGTGACAAGTAAAGTACGTTCATATGAATGATAACATAAGCGTCCTGTGAAGAGCCAAGGAAACCCAAGGACCTCGAGACAAATTTTGAAATAAGGACCGGAGTGTCATTTAAACTCGGCAGTGGAAATACAGCAGTCTGCGAAAAGAATGGAGTACATGGCTTCACGACATGCTGCGAAGTAGCTTCGCACAAGATGCATTTATTCGTCTTCTCCCGACGGTACGGCACTATGTAACAAAAAAAAACAGACAAAAAAAGCACCAGCAGATGAACGTGAATAATGCAGCTCAAGTATCGCAAGTTTATGTAGGGGCCTATTGCTCTGATGACCGCCAAAATATGCGGCTTTCCTACAATCGGAAACCAGCATAATAAACAGCCTACTGGTGGGCACACGAGTCGCCTCACTCGCCTGACGTGATGCGCAATATTTTCAATTTTTCATATAAGCTATCAGGAAACATTCCCAAACATTTTGAGGACATAAGAAGGCCCAGGATGTTGCAACTCATACAGGCCTGCTGTCGGAGCTTTTTAAAAGTAGGCCTACTGACATCATTAGTTTATATGGAACTACTAAACCAAATCATGACTGTGTGTGTGTATCTGCAGGACGGAGAATAAACTGTGATATGATGACGTCAATGATCACGTGGTCAGCTGACATGACGTCATGTGCGACGTCATACGAAAAGACACCTGCGCCCAGCGCGCAGTACAAGCTGGTGGTAGACGTGTACATTATCAGTACGCTGTGTGTGGTCGGCTTCGTGGGTAACGCTCTGTCGATCTGCATCTTGCGTAGCAGCAGACACGAGCGCAGTGGCACCACCACCTTCCTACTTCAGACTCTCGCCGTAGTCGACACCGCTTACCTACTAACGTGCCTCTTCATTCAGCCAATCAAGGTACAAGTTCAGTCAGTTTATCAGTCAATAGCAATAATATACACCTATTTTTACAAAGTAGTGCAGCGACATTTTTTAGGCCTGGCGGGAAGGTGAATGAGAGTTTTGTGGCAATTTTTCCTAGTTTGCCATGCAGTGACATAATGAAAATCAGTCGCAGTTTGGCAGATACATGATAAACTGTGCAAAGCTTAGTTATTTTGGAACACGGTGCAATTGCCTGAAGTAGCAGAGATGCTGTAAGGTAAAATCGTTTTGCAGTTTGAAAAATGAAGCAGTCAAACAGTCTGAAAAGTGATGGTTTAAGCGATGTGCTTTAAGTGTGACTTTCTGAGAAAGCGCACCGATACATGTTTACTAGTCTGAATGGGTGGCCAGGATAGCGTTGTCGTTACGGTATAAACACGGCACATGTAGGCAGAGTTTGTCTGTTTCTGCATCATGTTATGGAGATGACATAGGATCGCAACAGTGGAAAACACGTAACGTTATAAATGCCACGTCATACATATTTATGACGATTCTCGGCCCACCTAGACTGAGATTAGTTACTATCTGGTTGGCTGCAAATCATATTCAACGGGCCTCCGGATTCTGCCTGGACCCATAAATGTATCATTAATTCTGTATGTCACAAGTTTCGAGTGCTACCGAGAATCTCTGCACTAGATGGGAATTAGGTAGTTTTACGCCGACACAAATCTGTCCGAGAACATGTGTTCTTGACCTTTAACTCTGACTTCGTTGATCGATTCTGCAATTGTAGGCTTGCAGCTATCACGAGTACTCATGCATGCACCAAATGTGAAGCTAGTATAATTTCTTTCGCTTTTGATTTACAAACTACGATCAGACAAAAAATAAACTAGCAGATAGATAGACAGACAGACAGACGAGCCGGTAGGCGATCTGACTTGTGACTGTTATATACACTATTTTAGTCAAGCCGCGTACAGACACACAAAATCGGATACAGACACGCTGCTCGGGAATAAAGGTCGCTTGTAGCAGTCGCGAGCCAACAGACCGAACGGCACTAGCTTACGGGCTCGTCACAACAAAAAAAAACAATAACAATAACGGTCGACCAACAAAAATCAACGATCGTTTGTATTTACTTTACTTTTAACGTGTGTTAATTTGAAAAAAAGTTTTCTTTCTTTTTCTTTTTTTCTTTTGTCCGTCATCCTGTGTGAGGCTATTAATGATATAGGCCTATTGATATGACATTTTCATTTCCAGACTGTTCCGTCTCTTTGTTTGATCGACGCCTTCCTCAGTATTCGGCTGCATTTTTATGTCTTTATTTTCGCTGTCTATTGTACAATACAAGACAAGATAAAACAAGACAGTCAATAACTATCACAAAACAGCATTTTTACGCGCGTCTTAGCTGTCGCAATTCTGTCCGCCTCTCCGTCTGTCTGTCTGTTCGTCTGTCACACGGGTGGATCAGTGCAAGCTAGGATCACTAAATCTTAACCTCGGCTGCCTGGAAGACTTTAGTTTCAGGAACCGTAAAGCTTTTCCATGAATTCGAAAAAGGTCACCCTGAACGAGAACGCTAAATGAGAGGGGATAGATAAAATTTGCGATCTCTAGCCAGTAAGTCGTTGTAGCTCAGAAACGGTGCGAGATAAAGCCTAGGTTGCTAATCATTACTAATAGGAAGTCGTACACGGACTTTCGATTGGCACCAAGAGCAATAACCTTATATGACACTGAACACCAAAATAGAGGGTTTTAATGGGATTTTGGCGATTTTGGGCTCCCAGACACATTTTAAGAGCAAATTGCGTCAAAATCACTAGAGACAAGCTGCATACGAAATTTTCAGCATTGAACGTAGATTTCAACGGTACAAGTCTCGACCTTTTAGGTTCGAGAAAACCTGCGCACGAGGACATCAAAGAGCGGTACCCCCTAAAAGTCGTTATTTTACCGCTGTTGGCCAGTCCAGTGTGAAAACGATTGCAGATAGGCATGGACATGCTGCCTATCACAACAAACACTAGTGACGAGCTTTTTAGTTCTATCAAGATCGATGACTTTGAAATACCCTGAACTGCCAAAATAAGGGGTTTTATTTTTTTTAGCGATCTTCGACTATGGTGCACACTTCAAAAGTGAATTTCGACGAAATGGCTGGAGTCTGGAGATAGACTAAAATAATTTTTTACGAACAGGAACTGCTATAGGCTTTCGTGCGTCTCATGAGCTTTAGCTAAAATTTCTTGTTTTATTAGTCATAACCATCATAACTATTGCAGTATCCGTGCTGATGTGCAGACGGTAAAAGACAGAACGGATTGGATGTCCGAGTCCGGTAAACGTCTGGTGTCGTACATAGAACCTAGTAGCTGGGCACTGGCGTCCACGGTCCAAACGATGACGGTCTGGATGACTCTTCTAGTCACCGTGGATCGCTACGTGGCGGTCTGCCAGCCGTGGAGAGTCGCTGACTTCGTGTCACATCGCAGACGCACTCGTCTTGCGGTTGCGCTCGTCCTGGTCACTGCTATCCTCTACAACGTACCCAGATACTTCGAGCGTCAGGTGCACTATAGACTAGTCTATATTTACTCATAACTTTTGTCACCGATGGCGTATCTGCCGGATCAGTATACGGAAGTGGAATCTGTTGGAAATCACATACAGATTTGGCGCCAAACAGATGAAAATGTAACGTATTAAACTGCAGTCTTGCTTAATACCAGGGCCCTGAGGACGCTGAGAATTTTTTTTTACAAAAGTGAAAGGTGGAGGTCTTGATTTTGGCCACCAAAGTGCACTGCAGAATGCACTCGGTTTTGTTTACTTTTCCCCCGTTTTTTTTGTTACATGCGATATACTGAACTCGTTGATAGTAGCGACTACACATTTTCTAAAGTCTATGTTATGCATTATCGCCTCTTATCGTATCGTTCCCATGGTATGATTTCCATATGGTCGCCATGCATCTATAGCAAAAATGATAAAGGTTCATGCACCACGTGGTTATAAAGATCGCATTCTTTCGTGTATTGTACATCGTTAATGCTTAACAAATTGACCATAAAAAATACAAAACGTACCCGATGTTACGGCAGTTATGCATACACACGGGCGTGTTAATTTTTGTTTATCACCTCTCCCAACTACGACGGTGGTTATGTGAAACCCGGCGTTTATCTGTCTGTCCGTTAGTTTGTTTAATAACAGGAATATACAAACTTGCAGACGGTTTGGCAGAAATTTTCGAAAAAGGCTAGACTTGACCCAACTTAAAGATGATAAGATTTTGGCGAACAAAACGAAATAAACTGACATGGCGTTGTGGAAGGGTGCGGTCTCTGAGTGTTTTTCTAGTTGCGTAATGTGTTGTTAAGGTAACGGTGACACGTGACCGGTGCAGTAACAGTACCAGCGGCGTCAGTGAGTATGATGATGACTTAATGACTGTTAAAGTCACCAAAACCGCTCTGCGTGACAACCGCATCTACATCCTCGTCTACAAGACCATCTGTTACTTACTGTTTCGTGCCGGTGGCCCCCTGGCGGCGCTCGTCGTACTAAACTCGCGCCTGCTCACGACTCTACGTCATCAGAAGCGTTGGAGGAGCAGTCGACAGACTTTCCGTACGTCACGACTTTCTGCGCTGCATCGGCAGAACGTGACCGCGATGCTGGTTACTGTAGTAACCGTGTTTATCATCTGTGAACTGCCTGACCCCGCTCTGAGACTGGTGTATGCCACCGTGCAGCTGACCTCAGACCCCAGTGGTGACCTGTTGCTGAGCCTGCGTTATGTCAACTCGATCACTAACGCCCTACTTGCGTTCAACTCTTCGATCAACTTCATCATCTACTTCTTGGTCGGTAGAACGTTTCGGCGAGTGTTCTTCAGTTCTTTTGGTTGTCATCAGCGTCAAACTGGCGCCGCTGTCAACTCGACTGTTGACGGCGCGTCACACTCACACGTCGCCATGACGACGCTGCGTCGTCGCCATTCACCCGAGGCGTGCACCGTCTTGGTTGCGAAGGACGACGTCGTTATTTCCAGCCCGGAACTGGGGACAAAAATGCCCAGCTTGGCGGTTCCTAATAACTCGATGACGTCGCACAACCACGATCAAAATCACGTGACTGTAGTGTCGGTCGACGTGGAGAAATGACGTCATGATAGGTACAAATTCCACCATTTTAAAATAAATCGTAAAAGAAGTTGGAATGAATGCAAATAAACGATTTTGCGCACTTTCGAACTGAATACCGGTAACTTTGTTGTAAACATATAGTGCACTTAGACATTAAATTTTTTTGCAGTGTAGTGCGGCAATTGCAACTTTGATGCGATGTGGTTAATTGTGTTGCTGCTCTGCTTTTTCTACAGTTTAACTGGGTGAACAAAAGTGAAAAAAATATCGACATTGGTCCAAGGTGTAGCCAGGTATAATACAGTGGTATTACATTGTAAACCTCTACTGTATTCCGCCTACACAATATACAGCGAGGAGGAAACGAGTCGCCGATGATCTCGTGAGTAGCAAAGTTACGGGGCATTGATAACAATAAATTACAGCACTCTGACTTTAAAAACACGAGCCTGAGTCCATTAGTGATGTCGCCTACACCTTTTGTTGCCATCGCGGGACCCTGAGGCTGTGAGTGGAGTTTATTAAGTTAAGACGAAACAAAATAGCTGTTATAAAACATACTATATACGTCGGACTCACACGTTTACACGTTACATTAATGCACTCACTGTGCACGTTAGACGTAATGATAATGGACAATTACTGCATGTATAGATAGGCCTAATAATGAAACTGTCGTCTTGCGAATGCTTACCGTGATGGATGGAGTGTTGACGTTCGCGGTGTACAGAAATGTAGTGCGTGCAAACTGATGCATGGCTATAGACTACGTGTTTCAGGTGACCGGTGTTTTGTTGACTCGGTTGTCATAGTTAAATCAACGTAACCGGAATTGATTGCGTGATAGCATTGCAGTAGTCAAGTCAGCGTCAAATCCACAAGCAGCATGCGCACACAAGTAACAATGTAGCATTAACTACCGCTGTGATTTAACACGCGAAATAGCAACACAGCCACAGTTAATAATGGTTCGCCGCATGTATTGTAATTGCCATCGTAAGTCGTTTAATGTCTGTTCGTCCATCCATCTTCCTGGGGCCGGGACGTAACATAGGTTCAGGGTTGGATTACTTAGAAAGCAATTATACGGAAAGTTGCGTTGGCGTCTTCACTCCGATAGAAGCGATCTAGTCCTAGAGAAAGTATGGTCGTGGCACGTGATCTATAGGGAGTACTGGCCAGTTCCCGGAACCGGTTGTGAAGGCTGAATAAGCGACTAAATAGCCAGACTGTTTGACAGCGCACAGTTCCTAATACAAAATTCTCTGACGCCAGTCATCATGTGATAATGGATGCGCAACACAAAATGCGAAGTGTGCATTTTAGCAAAGTTTCTGTTTTTTAAAATCTAGTTTAAGCAGTGGCTTTAGTTATTATAAAACTTGCAAAAAATTTTTAAAAAAACAATTTTTACAGCAAGTACAGCGTCAATGTAGGCTTATAGGCCCTATAGCGGAGTCATCAACGCCAGAACAGTCTCTAGGAATCAAAGCCGAACGTAAACCCGATTAGGCCCTTTTAGGTGAAAATGTGGAAACCTTTACAGAAATGTTCTCACATTAATGTACAAAAACTTACCGCAAATTTAGCGTTAAACTGTATACAGCTTTGCTCCTATTACTGGATTTAAGACATGGCTTTCATATTTTGGAGGCCAAGGAATTAGGCTTAATGTCCTGCTGCACAAAGTGAACTTTTAGGTGTCGCAACACGCCGTAAACAGGTTCCACAGGCCTGAAAAAAGTTGCGCTGTTGTCCGACATTTTCTGGCATGTGTGACCTTTTATGTGGGGATCCATGTTTGGCGAAACACGTTGAACATGCCTAAATACGCCTCCGCTTTTGAGGCGCTGTATTATAGGCCTAGGTACTGCTTTCAGAACATAATGTCACTCTTAAGATATAGTGCAAAAACGGAGCTTGTACAAACGGGATAAGGCAAATGTTTCGGCAACGAGTTTCACATCATCTGGAAAGCAACATAGAAGGCCCGACGTCCGTGAGTGGTATTGAAAATGTCAGACGCACTCACGACGATGGTTTGAGTAGGCCTATACGTACATCACTACGGCAGTCCACTGTCTGCTTTTGCGTCAAATCACGTGTGTTGCTTTGTGACAATGTTTGAAAATATTGTAACCATCACGCGTGCACGCGATAAAGAGTCTTTTACGGTTGTACGACAGCGCCAAACTTTTGTGATAACATGCAAAAACTGAAGGTTTTTTTTTATTCGGCCAATGTGTGTCAAACTGACTCAAATTTTGCTAAATAAATTTGACCCCTTACTCTGCTGCGTACAAAAATTTGGGATGTTTGGAGTTGTGGCAAATTTTGTGTTCAGGAAAAAGTAAGGAAACTATTGTCTGCGGAGATTTATGAGCGATATCTCAGAGTTGCAGTAACGACTTTGGCATCACAACTGTCATCAGCAGCCAAGCCGGTTCATATCAGTCGACGCTTGGAGTTGACTAATCCACTTGCACCTTCTTCAAATCAAGCGAACAGTAAAAACGTTGACTATTCTATTCCAGTGTCCGTGCATGCAACAGACAACCAGACTAGTGCGTGTTTTTTTGATCTGTACTTCGCAGGCCACGCAGAAAAAAATTGCGACTTTGTTCAGTAGAAAAAAACATCGTTTGGTAGATTCAGATGCAGCAACAGCGTTCACACACGCACACACAGAACACGTGACCATCCATCAGGCACTATCTGAACTCACTCTTCTGCTCTTCATGGCGGTGTCAGGGGGTCTAACAGGGGTAAGTCATGAAATCAGTTAATCTTTGTAACCCGACAATAAGCACTATTGCTTGATTGGACATTTGAGCATTAACATAAAACGTTTTCTTACGTAACCGTTCATTGGCTTCGGCGGAATCGATTGTTGCAGACTGCAGCGCAAGCGATTCCGACTATAGTGACACGCTGCTTCGTAGCGTGGTCAGTCGTCTGTCGTCTGTCACATTTGTGCACCCCGCTCACACTGTTTAACGGATTTAAATGCCATTTGTGGGATTTAATGACACATTGTGTTAGATAAAGTTTTTGGTCTTTACGAAAGAGAAGATTTGGGGGATCAAAAAGCTAAAATATTGTTTTTTTTGCAATTTGTTTTTGTCATTTGGCGAATAAAAGCAAGAAGTGAAATTAACCAGCGACAGCTGTTTTGCCTTTTATCAAATTATTTTAAATCGTTCAACAAACTTATTAATATTACACACATTATATTAAGCATCATATATACATTCACTGATGTTTTTTATTACTAAAACGACTTTCAATTTGTTCCGCTGATCTGATTCTTCTAAATTTAAATTACTGCACAAAGCGTGTGGTGTACAAACAGCACAATGTTGGGGAGTTTTTGATGATCTTTAGTTACTTGTATAGTAGACTCTTTTTGTGATAAGAAGTTCTAAGCAAAAAAGGTTTCATCGTGGCTTCAGAGAAACTCCTAATTTGACATAGATCGTTTGACGCCAAATTGGAGTAACAAATAAACGCTCGTGCATGTTTTCCACCTAAAAAAAATTAGAGGAATGAGAGATATTTTTATACAACGTAAAGCCGAAAAAGACAAAGAAAACGACATTCAAAGAAGAAGTTGAAAATTTTGAACCAAATTGAGACGCCGAATTTTAGCACACTACGAGACGCCATTACGACCACCAAACACCGTGCAAGACGGCGACACATCTGCACAGTGTCCAAGATAAATAACTCGTGAGTTGCCTGCTGGTTTATCAGGCGATTATTTTTTAATCAAAGAAAAAAACAGCGAACATCGGCCACTAGCGACACGCCATCATGAAGCTGGTAGTGTACTGCCAGTGTCAGGGTCTGCGGCGACGACTACATATCGGACAACTACAACTATATGCAGTAACTACAGTGGATTACTAAGACAAGACTGACTGTGACTGCAGTGCAGAAGGATGTCGTCGTTACCGACTGTGTGTCTTCGATTTCGCTTATCAGTAAGCAATTACATGATGCACGTATTGTGTATTTCTTTTTGGTTTTTGCTAGTTTCTGCACATTCTGTTCTTTACGAATAATTAAAAATTCGGTGTTTTCTGGCGTCCTTGGTTCGTTCGCGACATCTATAGCCTATAGGTATACAAGTGTGTTTTAATTGATTAATTGGTTTAACGGAGTTCATGACTTGTGGTTAGTCACAGGCGTGGCAGTTATCAAGGTATTGTGTCTCGTTTTTTGTCTTTTCAATACGTGTGCCCGTCGCCAGATTCCTCAACATGCAGAGATTCATGACATTGTTTTAAAATAAGCTGCGGAGAAATTCGCTGTACGTGTTTGTACATTAATGTCAGAAAATTATAATAGAGTTTCCACATTTTACCGAATATGGGCAAATGCGGTTGAAATCCGGCTTCAGTAAACCTAAAGATAGGAAATGTGGTGGTCCGTCGATGTCGACGATCAGCAGCGTCGTATGATAAAAAAGCCAGCGGCAACTTTCAGACAGAGGAGAATATGGATTTTCAAAATTTTAATTGTGCTTTCGAATTTTTTTAGGGCTTTTAGCTTCAAATTTTAAATTTTTGACAAAAAATATTCCCACAAGAGCAATTTTTTTTTACAATTTTTTGACAGCCCAACTTTTGGGGGTGGGGGTATTTGTAAGATGTCCTACTTTAGTACGGAAGAATGATGCCGTGTCAGTGTAGCTTAATTGAATGTGATGCTGCAGCGCGCGTCTGTGTTCTGGCTACTGGCGGTGACGTCGCTGGTTTTTGTGTGTCACGTGATCGCAGATAACCAAGTCGGCGGTGAGTGCGCTATATGACGCCACACAAATCCCGCATGCATATCCAGAGTTGCAGTCGTACTATAAAGAGTTTTAGTATAATGCCTAAAATCGTCCGCTGCGTATATTCCCACTGCCAAGCACCAAAAGCTAATGTTGTAACTAATAGGCCTACTTTTGATAAATACCTCAGAAAACGCAGCATTAAAATCATTTTAACTGGTATTAAGTACGTAATAACGTATGTATGCGTTGTCTGCGTTTGTCCAGCTTTTATCATTAAGTACTCTTGTTGTTCTCGCGAATAAGACTGAAACATTTGTGTAATTTAGGTTATCTTAAAAATGATGCGCAAAAAGTCCGGACAGAATGTTTGAATATTCCTCCAGAACTAAGTTGCTTATATACGTAAAAATTTGTAGGAGCAAAGATCTTAAGCCAAATGTTTATTTAACTACTTTTTGATCGCAAGTAATTTAACCCATATATAGCCACAGTAAATTGATGTTAAAGACAGGCAGTCGAAAAGAACTTACGGTGACAACACGTACTTGGACGTTTCAATTTTGAACTAGGCTTGCCTGCACTGAGCGCCAAAAAGATTACGAGACAAGGATCAAAAAAGAACACCTTTGTTAGCAAAAACCCACAAGCAAAAAATGTGGATTTTTTTTCCACAAGAAGTTTTTGCGCATTATGCATTGTAGACAGATCATCGTCATGCGTCACCAAGGCTGACATCGTGTTCGTCGTCGACTCGTCCGGGAGTATTAACGAACATGACAAGGGCAACTGGGACCGCGTCAAGAACTTTGCTAAGAACATCGTTGGCAAACTGGACATTGGCGAGGACCGAGTGCGTGTTGGAATGGTCGAGTTTGGCAATGAAGGATTTGTGCAGTTCTATCTGAATTCTCACTACAACGTCCCAGATATCACTGCGGACATTGACAGGTCAGTGTTCGTTGGATATGTTACTGCTGCTGCTGCTGGTGATGATGACGACGACGTTGAATGTCACATTCAGTATCACATTTACATTGAATGTTTGAAAGTATATATGATATATAAAGTTTTGTCCAGACGTAAATCCCATGCTTTTTAAAACACCCTAAATTGTTAATAACTCTCTTTAGCAAGGCACCCGTCATCATGTTGTATAATTCATTTTCACACGTTTTTAACATTGTCAAGATATGATTTGTCCCTGTCATACTGTCATATTCGTTAATACTTTCGGACAAGTCGACCACGAACACGATGTCAACCTTGGTGATGTATGACGATGATTTTTCTGCAACGCACAATACACAAAAACCTCTTGTGAAATAAGCTTAAATCCATAATTTCTTTTATGCGTGTTGTTTTTTTGCTAGCAAAGAATGAACGCAATTTGCAGCAAAACGACGCGTTTTGAAGATTTAAATGCACCCTAAATAAGTCTGCGGTCAAAGATTTATGACCCCACTTTTCCAAACTCTTTAGCTGAATCTGAGTGGCCGCTATGTGCAAGAAGTGGCAAAGAAAAACCAAAAGGACAAAAAGAAGGAAAGATACCACTGTTTTTGAGAAAAGACTTTTGTTTTCGTGATTGCTTAACATGCAAGTAAGTTGCAGTGGGCCTAAACTACGATCAAAGTGTTTTACTCATATCTTGACTATGTGCGCGATGGTGAAGACTGCCGTTCTTGGACGCCAACACCAACACGTCCGGCGGCCTGTACGTAATGATGAAGCACGTGTTCAACGTTGCCAATGGCGACCGGCCGCACGTACCCGATACAGCGATTGTCATCACGGACGGTCGTTCGACCTACGACTCAAATCTGACGATTCCGTACGCAGAGGAGGCCAAACGACGCGGCATCAAAATCATCGGTCTGTATAGCGTCAATAAAACGAACACCTCACATTTATTTATTTATTTTATTTGTTTATTGATAACTGAGAAGTCATGCACAAGGTGCATATATGCCTACAAAAGATTGCAAATAAAAATAAAAGGAACAATAAGTAATAAAATTGTCTGATTTTGTAAGTGCGTACGTGTAGTCAAACATAAAGTTGTCATTTTTATTTTTGTTGCGCTTTATGTACGATTGGATATAATGTCAAATTCACACTTACGACGCCGACGCGACGTTCAGTTGAGTCCCGTCGGCGTCGTATAGGTGTGAACACGCGCATCAACTGTTGTGACCAAGTTTTCAATTCTGTAGCCAATTCTGTAATTCTGTAAATTGAAGTAGAAAATTATTCGCAAAACGTTTTATTGCTGGTTGCGATAACTGCACCGGCACAGATTTGATACAAATCATGTTCTTGCCGTAAGTCGATAGATCAGTTCCGCAAGTCATCGGTCCACTCCATCTTTACGATGACGTTATTTTGTCGTCACCGTTAATAACCGCACTAGCCGCTTGCCTGGAAACGAATAATGTGTTCACATCTACAACGCCGACTCGACTTAACAGCTAAGTCGCGTCGGCGTCGTAGGTGTGAATTGGGCATAAGATAAAATAAAGTGTTCACGTGTGCATATGAAGCATTGGGTATTGGGCGAGACATCAACGAGGAAGAACTGCGCGGTATAGCGTCGCCCCCTGGCGAGCACAAGACCGTCTTTACCGTGGCCGACTTCAGGGACCTCAACGCTATACTGTCTGAGTTCATGCTGGAGACGTGTCAACATTTTACCAGCCTCAGCACTCCTGTACGCGTCCCCACCACGATTACCACTACAACGACTACTACTACACCTACCACGACCACTACAACTCCAACGACGACGACTACAACTACAACAATAGCACCGCCGCCTTTATCTCTTGGTCAGTTCGTGTCACTGACAAGTTTACAGTGGCGTCGTGGGCCCGTGGCGGGGGCATATAGAGATAATCGCTCCCTCTCTTAATTTTTATTGGTCGGAATTTATTTCTTGTTGGAAAACTCGTTCAAAGTATATTATTTAAGGCTAAATGTTTTTCGTTTGTAAATTTAGGGACCAAATAATTTGTCCAATTATTGAACTTCTCAGCAGTTAAATGTTCTCTGTCAGAAATATAGCAGCTGTCTGTTATCTCTCTTACTTTCTTGACCCTTGACGCCGTTGCAACTTTACAATTTTTCAGAAACCGTAAAAGCGTCGACAAGCAAAACATTGTTGTTTTATCAATTACGTTTATACACGTAACCGGTGTTTTTCGTTGTTCGCTTTTTATTGTAGCCAACGTCAACTCAGCTTGGCCATCCTTTCGTGAAAAAGCGCAATGAGTGCAAGCGACGGTCGGAGAGTAAAAACAGAAACATCGCGACGTACACCAGTCTTGTGTCCGTGGTCTCGCAGTGTAAACCGGTGTCTGGCTGTCGACTGAGGAAATTGAAATCAACGCCGTTCTATGGCCCTTTTATACTTCATACCTCGCTCACGAGCTTTGTTCTGTGGCAGATGTCGAGGCTCGTCAGCAACTACGTTCCAGTTCGTTTTCATCACTGATCGTCAACCGCACCCGGCTGTCTACTGTCGTCGACCGAGCTTTTCTGGTCACCACTGCTCGTGTTCCAGCTCTGGAACAGTCTGCCTCACCTCCGCCCTTCCGTGACGGCCTTTCGGTCCTGTCTAAAAACTCGTTTTCTTCTTTACCTTTTATCCCACCCTTTAGTTTTTACAGTGCCCATGCAGTGACATTTTGTTTCTTTGGACGCTATAATCACTCATCCTACTTTTTTTATTTACATACTCATTAATGACGTCACTGATTGTTGGGTAGCGTGCGAGCGTGAGACAGACATTGCTATTCTGATGGATTCGTCAGCAAACATCGGCATGTCAAAGTTCATGACCTTGAAGTCAGTGGCCGCTAACGTCATCGAGCTGTTGAGCATCGAGACCGGTGACGTCAGAGTTGCTGTCGTCACGTACGCACAAAATGCTGACGTCAACGTCTACCTGGGCAGGTGAGCTTATCCCCGCATAAACTGATGACGTCGTCGTAGGCCTATAGTGTTTACGAAAGCTACGGTGTGTAGACCTACTACCGGTAATCCGACCGCATCAGAGTAGGCGCAAGTAACGTTTGACATTTAAATTTAATACAACAGAAAATATGTATTACTGTGAGATCCATTCGCAAACATATCGGCCTACTGTTGAAGTCTTTTTCTACAGTGCCCTGGAAACAGACTAAGATTATTAAGTTTTAACAGATTATTGATAAGTCAGAAGTCGCGAATAATACACACATGAGACATAAAAACACTTAGGCTGCGCCGCGCGCAGTTTTTCTTGTATTAAGTTGACGCTGTCAGTGTATCGAGTGTCATGCAATTGCATTTTTATTGTTAGATGGCGTAGCTGTCGGCTATTGCGACAGTTGTTACCGTAGCCTAGTCCGTCATCTGCAGCTGAATGCATGCGTGTGTCCCCAAGCAACACTGTATCAAACAGGGGCCCCGGTCTCCCACGCGAAGGGGAGATTGTAACTGCACTGCAAGTTGCGCGATCAAGCAGACATTGAGTTTCTTTAATGCCGCGTAGTGGTGACATACGAGTTGAGCAGTTGTTTAAATTGCTTCAAAACATTTTACGGGAAATTATTTTAAAGCTACGGAGGTGACCTGTCATGAGTGCACACAGAGTGTTTACCTGTTATTCAGCACATAAGAACGCGCCCCGCAAGGCAGACCGGTACTCGATTTTCCTACCCCGGAAGAATGGAAGGCTGAGTTGACGTGGACTGATACCGTTTGTGTCAGGTTCACAACAAGGCGCGACGTGCTATCCGTGGTGCTGCCTCTACGACAGAGCGCCCAGACAGGCTCCAACATGGCGGCCGGGTTTCAGCGCTTGTACAACGACGTATTCACGAGCAGCCGCGGCAGCAGAGCCACAGCCACCAAGTTCGTCATTGTACTCACAGATGGCACCACTAGCAGAGATCCCGACGACACCCAGTTCCACGTACGTAATCACATGACGTTTAAATTATCTTAATTTATAAAGGCCGCTACAGAGCGGACGATATAGTCAAATGAAATGAACTAAAATCTTAGTTTAATTGATTTTATTTCATTTCTGTCACTTTGTACGCGCCTTAACGTAATTTTGAATCGCCAGTTTTTCCGCCTATTTCAATCGATTAATAGGTCTTGGTGCATTCTATAGGCAGCGAAATATACGCATATACCAGACTGTTTTTGTTATACGACCGTTCTATAGTCCGCGTTATGTGTCTCGACTGTCTGCCTGTCTGTATGCGGGCTGCCTGTCGCGTAAATGCTCCTTACTCTAAAACAAACGGTATATAACTAACACCAAGGTTAACTGCGCTTCCCATTAATTTTAAACAGGTAAAACGTTTACCGGTTGTTTGGCTGGGGTTAAGGCGGGGCTCGTTCACCTCTGTCGGGTGGCAGGTAACAAGGTAATCCCACATAACAGGTGACGCTTTATAGCTTTGAGATGGGTTTCTCATGAAGACATGCGCTTTTCAGGTGAAGCGGTTGAAGCGCGAGCTGGGAGTGATGGTGGTCGTGTTGGCAGTGGGTCCGTCCTGGTGGATCGACGTTCATCAGCTGTACTCAGTCGCCAGTTACCCGACCTCACGCAGTGTCATCATTCGACGTCGAGTTGACGATGACGACGTCCAGCTAGCCACCACTCTGCACGCGCTTGTCTGCCAGGGTAGAACTATAAGTCGATCAATAAATTTAGTGTCTAATTATCCGACCTCGAAAACCATCTGTTAGCTGCAAGGATCTCGGTGATATTTGTTTTACAAGCCATAGTACAATTGGGTCTCGAATTTCGTTGCCATGGCAACAAAGGTCAGTTGAAGATTGCTGAGATATGGTCATTTGAAGTTCTTTTAGAAAGGCTCATCCAGGAAGAAAGGTCAGTGGTCGGTCTGTAGTTGGTCGTCGGTGGATTGGCGGATCGTCAACATTACACTGATGTCACATCTCTCTTCGCTACGTTAGGAACGTAGCGCGCGCGGAGTAAAACGTAAGCGGGGCAGAAAGTTGCAATTTTCTGACAAACACTACGAAGTTCCGACAGAATTCCTACACGCAGCTATACAAATTTCCGACACGAGAGATTATTTGTGCTCAGAATTTTAATTTTGCTTCTAAATTTTCCAAAAATGTGTTTTTGGCACAAATTTTGCATTTTGGGCGAAAATTTTTTCCGACCAGAAAATTTTTTTGACAATTTTCCAACAGCCCAAAATTTAGGGGACTGCCTTTCCCCCTGTCACGACGTCACTGGTGGCTTGCTGTGACTGGCAGGCGGTTGTCGAACTCAGCGGAACCAGTGCAGCGTCACATCCAGACAATGCTCGGACGCGCCCGGCTCCGTGTTCTGTCACTGCTATGAAGGCTACGCCGGCACCGACTGCAGCCAAGGTATGCCTACGTTTTACACTCGTTTATTAGCTAGCCTATTCGGTTAGTTACATTCAATGTATTTTTTTTCTTTTATTATTTATTTTTTATTTTCAATCTGTTGTATTATCGTACGATCAACCATATAGCGGACCAAAATGTCAACGTACGGAATACGTGCATTTGGACATATTGGTCTATCTGTCTAAAGCCCTTGTTCAAACTACGTCAAAACCAGCGCACACTTTCTGCTTACTTTTAGAAGCCATCGAAAGCGTTTTACTACTATTTTACTACTATTTTATTAGCCCATTGAGCGCGTTCAGAGTTCAAAAAATTGTTAAAGTTAACGCTTATACAAATTACTTATTTACTCGTACTTTTCAGTTGATCGATGACGTGCATAGTATGTCGAGAGCCTGCGGACGTGGTTCTGGCGGTGGACACGTCGAGAAGTATCGGTCGCGTGAACATGGTCCGCGTGTTCGATTACTGTCAGTCGCTGGCGCTTGGCATGCACTCTCGCTCTCGCCTCGCTCTCGTGACGTTCTCTGACCAAGCGCGACTGATTCAGAACCTCACTGACGACATCAACTACCACCGGACGCTGGACATTCTGTCAGCGAGCTACAGGCCAGTGCCATCTACGGACACTGCCGGCGCGCTGCGGCTTGCATGTCAGCTCCTGTCGACTGCGCCCGTTCATCAGAGACGAGTTGCACTGCTGATCGTCGACGGCAGGTGCGCAGCGCTGGGTGGCGGAAAGAGTGGCTTTGTGTGAAACTGTACAATCAGTAGGCAGCGTCTAAGCGTGGGTGGGACCGTGGGTCGTGGCGGTCGCTGCGACGTTGACGCGTACGTGCGCGTAGACACGTAGTCGCCGACGCCGTTAGACGGTCCCACGGTTGTGCAACAGTTTTACACGTATTTTGCAGACTTTTGCTTACTTCGATTTGCTGTGGCGACAATCAGCCAATCTGTCTCTAGCACCAGCATACATATAAAACACAATAAGCCTATGTAGCTCATTCACCTACACTCTGCCAGTTAATCCCGTAGTAGTTATCTCTTGTTCATATTTATTTGTTAGATGTTGACTGAACTGTAAGTGACTAGCCATTGTGGTAGGTCGAACGACATGCCAGCGACCAAGTTGGAAGCGGATCAGTGCTGGAAGTCCGGCGTGCAGCTGATGGTGGTGGGTGTGGACGGGGAGGTGTCTGGAGACTTCTGGGCGCTCAAAGAACTACGCACCGTCAGTCGCAGTGTGACGGCGATTGCAGATGATCGCCGCGCGAGAAGACTGTTTCTCAGTCCAAACTTCGAGTCGCTCGGCAACACTAGACAACCGATGGTCGACGCGCTCTGCGGCAGTACGCTCACTCCGTTCGCGGCTTAAGCGTGCTTTTCATCCGACGCAACGCACGCAACGTACGCAACCCAACGATCACAGCCGACGCAACGACCGCTTCCATCCTTGCGTTCTGGCGGACTGTTAGTCAGCTGTGTTCGTTGCGGCCTTTTCTTTCGTTTGTTGCATTCGCTGCGTGCGTTGCGTGCGTTGCGTTGGATGGAAAGTTAACCACGCTTTAAGCCCAGACTCCACTTGCTTCGATTTGTTGTAGATCTGTCGTGCAACAAGTTGTGGAATAAAGCCGTGCAACAAATTCACAACGAAAACGTGCGGCAAATGCGCTCGTAATACACGACAAGTCGATAGAACATCCACAGCATCGTGGTGTGCCAAGATGCTGTACTTGTTGTCCAAGTCCGCGACAAAATGAAAAAGTGAAGATTGGGCTTTGCCAATTTCAGCGGCCGCACGTAGACGAAGGCACATTAAAAAAACTTTAACGCAGTGAAAAGATGAGTTATACAAGTGATACGAAGTCATATATATATATATATACAATCATCGACTTCGCTATAACTGAACGGATTCCAGACAACTTTTTATGTAGAACTCAGAAACTTAAGCAATTTCATCACGACAACGCAGTGGAAATAAACTGACAGATGTACATCGTTTTTTGAAGTAAAACTGCCTATGAGATTTTGGTAAAATTAAAATGCTTCGTATAGTCTAGATGTTGCCACATCGTTGTAGATAACGGAGCATGCGCAGTGAGGTTCCCGTGTCAAAATGGAGGCATATGCAGTGACGTCATCGACGATGATTACGTCTGTCGTTGTCCTGCTTTGCGCTTCACCGGACGTCGCTGCCAACGACGTTAGTGAACGCTGTTTTACTTACTTACTTATTTATTTGCTTACAATACCCACTTGCAGTATCGAAATAGCTCTTTAGTCATCGCTTTTGATGTTGGTTTAGTTTTTTGCTTGGGCGATCCAGGACAAGAAAATGGTGAAAAAACTCCGGACTTCATCATTCAGCTGCTTTCAGTCATAGATGTCAGTACTGCCATCTCCATCTCTGTTATCTGTTTTCTGCAATGTTACTCAGAGTCGTGCTTTGTCTTCTAGATGTTCTTCTCTTCAACACAGTCCATCCATTCCTTCGATGTTTTTTTTGATTTTTTGCCACTTGGCTGATACTGGTAAACTTGTCGAAGAATTTGTATTATTTATCGCCAGTTGAAAATAAACACCAAAAGCAGGAGCAGCAACAAGCAGTAGCGTTAGTAGTGTAGTTCTAGTTTTCTCGTTTCTAATTTGTTTTAGGTTGCAGCAACATCGTCGATCTGGTGTTCGCTATCGACAAGTCCGGCAGCATCAGCAATGACCGGCTTCCGATCGTCATCAACTTTGTGAAAAAGGTCTTCAGTTAACGTACATTTTGCTTGACCGAGTATTAAGGACGATTTTCTCTGCTACTACGCACTGAAGCGTATATTTAATCACAACAGCAAAGATTACTTTACACAAAGACAAAGTCAGTAATAGTACATTAACAAGAGCCATAGTTAATTTAAATTGTTCAATGCACTGTGTTTTCAGTTACGTATTACTAAAATTAAATCAGGTAAAAACGGAAAATGCAATTGTTTTTCAAGTTGTGCACGTTGGTTGCGAGCAAGCAAGTAAATTTTTAGTCGGAACTATACTGAAGTTTGGTTTACGATATTATAACACGATGCATTGTTAAGGCCTGCATAATTCTGAAAAAGTGTTATCCAAGCGCTGAGTATTATAAACGCGCAATGTCACGTGATCAGTTGGGTGATATGTATAAATGCCATCCAGGTCGTGACGGATCTGGAAGTGGCGACAGATCGCACTCTGGTGGGCGCCTTATCGTGGGCCGACTCCGTCGACATCGACTTCCGGTTGGACGATTACGTCAGCAGAGCGGAAGTACTAAACGAGCTGGATTACATCCGGTACACGGGCGGATTGACTAACACGGCTGCAGCATTAAATACTCTGCGCAACCAGATGTTCTGGACATCGTCACGACCAGGCGCCATCTTGCCAGGTTATCCTACGTACCAACGGCTAGTTTTAGAGTTTACAGTTTGAACTAGAATTGGTTTAATTTTTCGGGTATATATTTGTAAAACGATACTATTATTAATATTATGAACTGCTGTTAGAGCATAGCAAGTAACTAAGCAGGTAAGTAAGTAAACAAGTGGGTCAGTAAATTCGTATAGTGCATACCGCACACTGTCGGTGAGAAGCACGGCGAATATGCATCCTGCGACACTCAGCACAACGCAGCGCCCCACAAGCAATTAACTGCTCGGAGAAGAACGTCGCGTTACTTTTCTGTCCTGTCAGTCGCAGACGTCAGCAAGCAAGCCACGGTTTAATTGCGGCGTCACGTAACGACCCTTTAGCGAGCACTCGCAAGCGCCAGCAACGCCAAACCAATCACAGAGACCTTCACGCGCGGTCAATTAATTGCTGGCTACGCAAAGCACATGTTTTGTTTATGGACAGACTGCAGTTGCACTGTGTAAAAACTCGAGATAAAAAACAATAATAATTTTGCTAACAAATCAATAATTTCGCTAGAAAATTACGTTTTTCAACGAAATTTGGTGATCAACTTTCGTAACTTTCGAAAGTTTCCGAACTTTCAGGAGGCGTTTCGATTCTCACTGCCGGCCATTTGCAAGCAACTTTGAGCCCCAACGGTTGCTGACCAAGGGACAAAAAGAAGAAGAGGAAAGAAGTATGCTCTAAACATTTTTTCTTACTAAACAGTCACCCAAACAGTCACTAACCCCTGTGGCCAACTTGGCCTAACTTGTGTGAATTATTTTTGTATTGCCGGTCACAAGGACAAAATGCCCAAATGTCTGTCTACTAGACTCGTCGACGCGGTGGGTGTCTACGTCATCGGTGACGTCACGCGTGGCGGTCGTAGTGACGGACGGTAATTCCAACGTGGACTCTAGTCGTACTGTGCCCGAGGCGGTGGCGCTGCATCAGGCCGGAGTACACGTCATCACGGTGTCCGTCGGTCGCATCTATAATCAGTCGGAGCTGAGAGCGATCGCCAGTCTGAATGGATCGCTCGGCAACATGTTCCACGCGGACCGCTTCGACCAACTCGAAGCGCTCGCTTCAAACGTGCAGTCCGCCATCTGCAACGGTCCGTTAACTGTTATGGGGTGTTTACAAGATCCAGCAAACGTCCAGCATTAGCACGTGCATTTTGAATACATTTGCTGGAAGTTTGCTGGACGTTTGCTGGATCGTGTTAACACCCCATTAACCAGTCGCGTATAGGCTTTAACTATCGTCTAACATAGGCTTAGTCACGTCCGGGACAAATAAGTAAATGTTTTAACCTTGAAACGGGTGTTGTTTGAAATTCGAGTGGCAAAGAACATCTGATGATGATGATGATACCGGTAATGAACTGGGATCGTGTTCGTGAGCCATTTGGGCTATCGTTAGCGAATACCTCATGATCTTAGTTTAAGTAGTTTTCACACAGTATCGGAGTACGTCGTAGCTTACAGTCGGACGGACATCTGTAGATAATAGCTAGTACGTCATTGGCACAGCTTCCTATAGGTTGACGCTGTAAAGACGCTGTATAGTGTGTACTGTTCATTCTTCTCCCCGTTTTCCACAAAATAAAACAAATTTAACGTACATTCGCAGTAGAAATATTTTTGACTTGTTTTGACAAAATCATTATTAGATAGCCAAGCTTATCTGCAAAGGCCCTATTGTTGTAACTTGTAGTAGTTGTTGTTTTGTTGTCAGAAGTGGACGAGTGTGCGTCAAACCCGTGTCAGTTTGGAGGTCGCTGTATCGACTCGTTGCGTCATTACACGTGTCTTTGCACCGAACGACGCACTGGCAACAACTGCCAATACGGTCTGCATGTCCGTTATATTGTCACATAATAATCATCACCAGTTTACAGTTTCATCATCGTCAATGTCGTTGTCAATTTCTTTAGAGAGATCTAAAGCCTGTGTCACTAGAAATTTCCGGGACAATTTTTCAGCAATGCCGTAAACGCTGATGGTCAATTTTTTTTCTCAAATTTCTGCTCAAACTTACAGCACGAAACCGTGTCTTCCGTTGCTTGGTGGTGGCTTAATGGCACTCCGCAAGTCTCAAAGCAAAACATCCAACTAATATTCACATCTTTGCCTAATACTGACCAATTTCTAAGAATTATTTCGCAGTTGCACAAAACAGAAAATTTGACACGCAGTTAGCGTAGCAAAGCGTCGTTCTTCGACACGTGCGATTGGCTCAGATTGTGCGTACTTGTTGCGCGTAGAATGCTGGCGTCGAGTGGACTTGGCGCTGGTGCTGGATATGTCTGGAAGCACGGAGCATCACCATCAGTTGGCTCTGAAACTGTCGCGTCTACTCGTCGACAGGCTGGACGTCGGCCGACAGACGAGAGTCGCTCTGCTCAGCTTTGGCGACCAATCGACGACGCACTTCAACTTCAACACGTACATCACCAAGTCCCAGGTCATGTCGGCCATCAGCATTGTGCCCACCCGCGGAGGACGCACCAACACGCAGGTATAGCCAGCCCATTGCTGTCTTATTCGCGTCTTTTCTATACGCTTTTAGCTCATACTCCACTTGATCCGGTTTGTTGTTGACTTGTTGAACAATAACATTGTTAACATAACGTGTATGGAACTGCAGTCAACTGCGGGAAATCGCTTCTGTCTGCGGCCGGAAGTCAGACACTGACCTTCGGACATAGGTGGTACGGTCGGCCAACCATAGCGTCAACTAGGCTTTTTGTTAACTTTTGTCGTCAACGATGTGTTTATACACAGGAAGCGCTGTTGCGCGTGCGCACTGAGGCGTTCACGCCTAGTTCCGGTGCGAGAGAGGATGCGGAGGACGTGGTCGTCCTGGTGACGGACGGCAGGTCGAACGTACAGCGTGACTGGACTCAGCGCCGGGCCGCTGAACTACGTCAGTCAGGCGTCATCGTCTACGTCATCGCGTTCAACGACGCTGACGTCACCGAGGCCCAGGGCATTGCTGGGTCTACGGGGCTCGTGCAGTTGGTGCGCAATGACCAGGAGGCAGAGCGAGCGGTCGATGTGATCGCTGGTAGACTCTGTCAGAGACAGTAACGACTGATTCGTGCTCTCAGTCTGAGTTACGCGCCGCACTGACAGACAGCCGCTACTATAGAGCCAGCCTGCCATTGCACGCCGATTCAGCTACTAGCAATTAAGCCACTATTTTAAACGGATTCACATAAGTATTATAGTCTACTGATTTATTCGATACTCGATAAGGTCGGCTTCTGGAGTTTGTAGCCACGTGTGAAGTGGACGTCTTGATCGGCGCCTCCAGTTCAGTCCTTGGGGAGCCCGCGCATCGACGTATTTAGGGCTCTGAACATGTCCTGCGAGTCGCCCATCCTTGCCACATGCCCCAAGAAACGGAGGCGCCTTGTTTGAATGAGGGGCAGCAACTGCGCTGGAGAGACGATCAACAGCCTGTATTTGGTGAATCCTGGTGCTAAATTTTAAGTTTTTCCTCATATGACTTAACGGTTTTGGCTCAATCATAATTGGGAGCGGGACCCCCTACCTCTTCCCCTGCCTCCGGCAACGGTGCTAGCTGTAACTAACTTTTTCAAGAAAGTCTAAAAAACTCCAAATGTCTACTAATGAGGCCTAAATTAAAGAACAATTAGCTTGCGTTGGAAGCTAAACCGTACTAAATCAACTTTAGATCTAATCATAATGCATGAATAGAATTTAAAAAAAAATGAAACTAAAATCAACATGGCAGCGAGTTAAAGCTACCGGTTAGCCTCCATCTAGACTTTGCATACATGTAGATGCATTGATTTAGATAGCTTTATTCACATTTAACCACGTATCTGCATCGATCCTTATTTTTCGTGCAGTGTAACAGCTTTCAGTACAATTTCGCCAAATAGGCCTACGTGTAAGCTAACAACAGAGGACAACTGACTAGCACCGTAGGCTTAAATTAGCTATAGAGTTTCATATATATAGGCCTGCACTTCTTTCAGCTGTTTTATCTGGCTGATCCAACAAACATGTTCTAACTGAATCACGCTGGCGTTATTACTGCTTTGTGCCAATAACGTGCCGAGTGACAATGAAATCAAGTGACCTACAATATACGCCACGGATGAGACGTATAGACTCGTTAACAGCCGCCCTACTGTTATTGCATTTTAACACGCTCAGCTTCCTAATGAACCTTGTTGGATTTCGATGGTCCGTATGCCTGATTTATCTATTAGCTGTAGTAAGCAGGGTGACCACTCTCCAGGTAGGTCTATGTGAAATTCCCTCCCATCTCCGACTGCCGTGCGTGCCCAATGCCCATATTAGTTGCACTCGACACACTGATAGCATAATAACGAAATAACAGCAATAACAGAATTAGTGTATTAATAACTCAGTAAGTGACGTTGTTGCACTAGCAAAAATATTATGGCACCAAACACTGGCGTGCAGTGCCGGCGCCA
>Ga0056128_1000483_pt1 | contig 35920 bp, 31 predicted proteins | sample WorMetLIZISLAND2_FD_71113 | JGI IMG/M metagenome (GOLD analysis project Ga0056128, IMG submission 71113) | Marine gutless worms symbiont microbial communities from Max Planck institute for Marine Microbiology, Germany - Olavius geniculatus... ...
TAGCATAGTGTTTAAAAAATTGAATTCATTAAGTAAATGGCCAAACGATTTCGTAACCATAGGCCTAACCCTAATCAATGTATCTTTATTTGCGATAATGCACTTATCCTCGGAGTTGAGCAGCCTAATATCGTGCATAGAAAGCCTACGCTCCTAAAATGCAAATATGCCAAGACTACTAACAGCAAAAATGATTTCACAGAGTTGGTCTATGCAAAAATTAACGTGTAGAAACGCAATTTCAGACAAAGTATTTCATGATGAGTATTTCTACGACATTGTTTGACGAGATTTCGCATGCTAGCTTATTTTTTACTGGCCAGCTGCGGAACCCTTGGCAGATGGTCGCGGAACCCTGGGGTTCCGCAACCCTGGGGTTCCGCGGAACCCCGGTTGAAAAACACTGACTTACAGGATTTGGAATGCAATGTATATGCAATATTGGATGCATTACACGCATGTGACAAGTGAAGTATTTCTGATCTGAATCGTGCAAATCTGTCTAATACCAGTCTTGGAATCGATCAGATCTATCAGAAACTGGCATGGGTATGACTTAGATGATGAACGATTTGGACTGGACAACTGACGAGCAAGCTGCCAGTTTAAGATGACAATCTGTGATTCATTGCTGTTTGTTGACTAGCTTTTACTCGAGTTGCAAACAGCAATCTTTACTTAAACATTTATTTCACCGTTTCAGCACCAGAAATTTGCTTTCAGTTGGATTGTCGAAACCAAAAAAAACTGGCACCGCCAGAAATTGATATCAAAATCCAACAGTTTTTTTGGTTTCGATAATCCAACTGAAAGCAAATTTCTGGTGCTGAAACGGTGAAATAAATGTTTATGGCGACAATTTCTGCTACACATGTTCAATAATAATGCAATATTCTCCTATTCTCCCACGTCTACCTGGATTACTTGCATAAAAATGTTAGTCCCATGCCACTGCTGGTTTACCATGTCACGGACATCCGGGGGATTAACACAGAAAGGCAAAGCCAAAGTTGTGCAAAAATACATGAGGTGAGATCGTGTAATGGAATAGGTATAGCGGCTTTCATGTCTGTATATCATTAAATACAGTGGATTAACATGATTGTTGGGCTCCAAAGAATTTTTTTGACGAAAAACTGACAAAATGACAAAAACTGGCAGTCGTGACAAAAATATCGATTTCTGATTAAAATTTGACGAAATTTACTGAATTTGCACATCTTGACAAAGGAAAAGGCATCTTTGGCATCAAAATCCTTTGGGCCAAGAAACTGGCAAAATTCGTGATTTGTTGCAAAGTTTTTGGTAAGTTTGCACTTTGTGACAAACGAAATGAAAAGTGGAAGCCAAAAGCATCGAGACTGTTTTGGCAAGACATCTATCGTTGATAGTTGACAACAGCTGCAACTACTAACAGCAGTTAAAAACTGCTAAAAATGATGAAAAACTGGCAAAATTCTGGATTTGTGGCAAAATTTTGGACGAAATGTGCATTTTTTACAAATGAAAAATGGCATTTTTGACGGCAAATTCCTATGGAGCCTAATGATTGTACACAACTGCAAAGGTAGGTACGCCTTTGCAAACATAAGAGAAGTACTGTTTTGCTGTCGCCCAGACAAGTTGCAAGACGACAGAATTTTGTACAATATACACTGTACAGTGTACACGTGGTTCAAGTTAAATACAGCGGACATCTTGCAAAACAAATATGGCACAAATCATATCACATTGCTATTTTACTACCACTACTATAACTACTATTATTACATTTGAGTATTTAACTTGCTATTTTGTCTAGAGTTTGTCACATATCAGCCATTAACTGCCAATCTTAACTGTCCTCTTAATATCATATATTACACTAGGTCCAGGAAACTCCCTAAACATCGTACAATAAAAATATTAAATCTGAACACATCTTAATAAAGACTCGTATACTTAATTCTCAATAGATTGCTAAAGCGACCACCAAATTTCGTTGAAAAATATTATTCCTTAGCGGAGTTATTGTTAAATATCGATAACAAAATATCTCTGTTACCAATATGGCATCACACAAGTAGACTCTTCTGTTAATAAGCATTTCCGTAACTCCAACAAAAAACATATGATTCTAGCAAAATTTTACGTCAACAATGAGCCATTCATTGGTAATAAAAGTGCCAAATTTCTGTTTAATACGTTAAAGCAAACAACAAATACAGCGGTCTTTGTGTGGTCACCCCAAAACACTTCAATCTTAGGTCTGACATCATACACAAAGACTTGAAACTAAACGGTTTTGGGGTGGCCTCAAAAAAGCTGCTGCAGTTATTGTTTGCTTTGGCAGATTTAACTGAAATTTGGCAGTTTAATTGCCAATAAATGACGCAGTGTTTATATAACATTTTTTCTAAAATCAGATGTTTTCTGTTAAAGTTACGCAAATGTATAGTAACAGAAGGGTTTACTTATGTAATGCCTGACTGGTAACGGAGATATTTTGTTATCGATATTTAACAATTAATAACTCCACCAGGAAATAATGTTTTCAACAAAATTTGGTGATTGGTTTTGTAATTTAATGGGCATTAAGTGTATGAAACTTTGTTCAAATCCGTTTAGATTTGACTTATCTATTGTACGATGTCTAGGGGGTTCTACTTTTTTACCAGACACATTGAAGATATACCTAACTTCACACATTGTGAGAATCAGTGAAGCTATGAAGCTATTTTAGTGTATACGTACACTGGCCTCTCTCATAATAAATAAAAATGACATAAAGCATATGTACATCATTCACTAAAAATGTAATAACGGCAAGTAAAAAGATGAGCCACTCCTTGCCGCAACACGGTCATGACAAGATGCTGATTTATTTCGTGGTGAGACAAAACGGCACGAAAAGCATCAGTACCCTACGCATCCACAACCAACGTCGTGTCGGCTTGGTTAATAAGTGCTGCGTCATTGACGAACGATGCCTGTTCTTTAATAGCATTGAGCGCGGCACGCCTGGTTCTCTGTCGCTTGCTGCGCTGGCGCCGACAGTGCCGTAGACCGATGTAAGCACCCGGCAGTACACAGATACACAGAATCATCACCAGTATGCCAAGACATACCGTCAGTGCAACGCCGTTGTAGTGGCCGTGTATTATCAACAGGATTCCTACAGGAATTATCACAACACACACAAGGCCAGAAGTGGGTCAAATGGCATGATACTAGCACTCCATGACCATCTGAAATACATACTGGTACCATTACTTCGTTCATGAGACAGTTACAAAATAATACTTTTGATGCACAATTTTAATTAAATCTAGCAGCAACCACATTTTGATGGTTACCATACTGGCACTTAAGTAATTTAAGCCTCGACAACACCATTCACTGAGTTCAGAAATACCAACGTTGACAATAATTTTGACAAGTCTAAAGCTCCACAACACGGGAACCCAATGGACACACATTTCACTACAATCTCAACAGATTTGGTCCTAAGACCAAAATATGAATTCAAAAGTACGTAACAAGAACACATCACAGGATTAATGGAAACGATGTCCACTGTTCAATACACTGCCCAGAAGCCACACTTAGTGATGTCCAACAAATGCCATTTAGACAATTTTTCCATAAGAATGTTTATTATTCTTTGACTATATCAGTCCCAGCATTTGTTCAGACTGCAAGTGTTCTTATGCCAATGTACTTGACACTACGATAGAATTGAAAAGTTAAAAACGTTTATAGCAACAACAAAGGTCAATAATTAACAGAGATATGGCATCAACTGTTAATATATATGCAGAATATTGCAATGTAAATAAAACCTCATCTCAAATGATTGAAACTTTACCACATGCAAAACTTTTTTTAGTTTTTCTGGAACATCCTATAGTCACTCTCTGCTGCTATCAAATAGAATTGTTGGTCTTGAGCAGTCTGATCTATTGTTGGCATTCTAGATATGTTCATTTCATGTTACTAAATTTACTCAGTTCACTAATGCAAACTGATAGTTAGTCTCAAACATTACAGAATAGCAACATCAGACAACCTCCAAAAAGTCAAAGCATTGGATAATAAATTTTACCAAAATCAAACATGCAATATAAACATGAATATACTACTATCTAGGGAAGTTAAATTCGTTTTTTTCCAAATTCGAATTATGACCACTAAGATTCGAACTAAATTCGAACTTTGTTTATATATTTGTGGAGAAGCTTAAGCAATTTGCATTTGATGTCTGCACTGTGGGGCGAGATGAAGGTCACAGCATGCACGCCACATGCCAGGAAGCAGTCTATCAACCAGCCAGGACGTCAAGCCGTGTCGCGCTCTACTGCCATCGATTGATGTCTGCTCTGTGTCTGGGCCACCAAGATTTGTCACTTTGATAGCTTGCATCAGCATACAACACACGCCAGGGGCGCAGTGCAAGACAGAGAGTAACCGAACGCCATGGTGGTATGCAGAAAAAGGAGGGAGGAGAGGAGTAAGCAAACATGTGGGCATCACTTGAATTGATGGCCGACTGGCAGAGAACAAAGAAACGTCACACAGTGCACCGCTGAAGTAACAGCGCTCCACTTTCAAGGCAAAACCGTCTGCATCTAATTAGTGATGCTTGGATTCAATATCGAAGGGCTGAAAAACGAATACGAATACGAATTAAAACTTGAAATTCAAAGTTCACAAATCCGAACATCGTTTAACAACCCTACTACTATCTTTCTAGATTGAGGAAATCTAATGATTTAGTTATAAAAAGTAATACCTGAAGGAAAGACGATGAAAAAGCACAATGCAGCAATGACAGCCCAAAAGTAGCCTTTAAAGCAGTAACGCTTGCAGCAACGGCAAATGAAAGACCGATTTCCATCCCCTATGACACAGCAAACAAAACAATAAACATTTTAAAAAAATTTTCAGAGTTATATTAATGACATGATTCAAAGCAAATGCTAGCATCTCTAAATAAATGTGGAAAATCATTGTGTGCATTCAGAGTTCAATAGTTATTTTAAGACAAATATGGTTAACCTTAATCTTTATTATAATTACAAAGACGTCTTGTAGCACCGAATGTCACAATGTAACAACAACAACATTAGTTTAATTTTGGTGCTATCACAAAAATTCCCACCAGGAAGTTTTACATAAAAATTTAGGCCCGTGATTAGAGATAGAATTGGTTTCAGGGTTAGGGTTAAATTTATTCACCAATAAAGATGATATTGACAGGGTTGGCTTACTACACTGTACTATAAAGGACAAACCAATGACTAGTGGTGACAGCAACACATATCAGATAGTTAACTCTACAAATAAGTAGCGCCCGAACTACAGCACAACTTACGCTTTGTATCTATTGAAAACTGGCGATAGTTAACTTCCGACGGTGAACGGGGCTGGCCTTCTTCCGCCATGACGCACAGTCAGATCTGTTCAGTGACACGCCCTCTGGTAGCTTCCGAACGCCGACGTCACTTAATCTTTAATTTTTAGATTGGATTATACACGCCCTGCTGTAGAACAACATACTCAAACGAGAATGATGCAAAATCGTCCACAGCTTAATCGCAAACAAACTTTAACAAAGTTTTCACATCAACCAAAACAAAACAATCAACTAAGCTCTAACGTAAAAACGAGTGGGACCGAAAGAGTACGATCGTGAGAACGTGCGTCTGACCGTCAATAGCACGAAGTTAAGCATGAAAACGACTATATTGGTGAATCAAAATCAATGCTTTGACTTAAAATTTAACATTTAAAACTCTGCTTATCGTAAATAACTAAACCGTACACGACGAGCAAAAAAATCACTGAATTCACCAAAGCCACCAGATTACTGGTGGCCTAAGTAAGCACAAGCAAAAGCCATATAAAACTACTATCCTAATAACTGAGGTTAACTATGTGTTTCCGCTTGCAATTCCCGCTTCAAACAATTTTTAAATTAATTAATCGTATTACTGGTTACACACACACGTCAGACAGCGCATTCCAGTGATCAATTACTTTTTTGCTAAATACAACTTTCTCAAATCTAACCTGCTGCGTTTTCATAGTTTCTTTGAAAGGTATACTAAACGCTGAATAATGCATTAATCTTAAATATCCGAATATTAATCAGGGTTTTCAAGTTCAAGTCTTTGATGTCTCTCCATGAAGGACAACGGCTGAGAAAATTTTTGCAACATGTCAACAAAGCAAGAATGAGTGGCGTCATATATGACAGGGGGAGTGTTTGCCTTCCCTAAATCTTGTCTAGCTGCCCCTCACATTTTTTAGCCAATGACACCACTAGTAAGAATGATTTAAATGTAGTTGATACAGACATCTCAGCAAAAATCGTATCCAATACGGTATACTGTATATAACAGCAAAAAATTCAAAGCAAGAAATTAAAGCCTGAGAAACAACAATTGGTCATATTATGATGAAAACTTACTGCACTGCAAATCAGAAAAAATGCAAAATATGATGATCGTCCAAGTTAAGGTGCACATGACAAAAATTATAAAGAATATTTCTTAGTTTTCTTACATTAATATTTTTCAAACTTTTTTGTTATCAACAGTCTACAGAGCTGCTTGCCAGTCTGACAGTTCCATCCTGTTTCTAATCTGGCCAGAAAATTTACTCAATCTTCAGACTCATGTGTCAAAATGACATCTTCCTCTGACATTTCTGCGAGTATGTTAAATTCTGCTACAAATCATCACAGCAAAAAGGAAATATGCAATTTAAAGTTAAATTCATGATTTTCACCATTTCTCAAATTAAGACACATGCAAAAACAATTTATGAAATAAATAAGCCGGAAATGTTTAGCCAGATATATTAACTATTTCCTACTTAACATCAACAATAAACTGGGATTTTTCCTGAGACACTTTAATACATATGAGTGAAAAATGACTGCAGCGTTAATAAGACTTATAAGAGTTCAACAGAGGTTGACCATTGTTAAAAAGATTCTGTCACATGCATATGCCTTATCAAAAAATGCCAAATACCAACAATAACTGCAACATGTGTCAAAACAAAGCACACACACTAAGTTGTGTCACCATAGTCACTTAGACTTAGTGTCATTATATTTCAGCAGTAACTGTTTACATACCAGTGATTTCTCTAAACAAGTTGCTATCATCAACAACTTTTTTCTTGGCTGCATCCCTACGAAGTTGCTCGTGCTTCATTAACAGTTTCTTTCGCTCCACAAATGTCCTACGTACTCTGACTCCTCTGAACCAAGCTTGAATCTTGATGGCAGCAACATCCTGGATTCCAGTAATAGAAACAGCTCCATGCTCAATCATAAACTGACAAACTTCAAAGTATTCACCCATGAGTGCATAATCCAACGATGTATAGCGATCTTCTGTGTGTTCCGTAATATTGATTGCAGCGTTATATTGAATTAACAGCTTCACAGCATCCATATGACCTTTGCTGCAAGCCCAGTGTAAGCTCGTAATGCCCTCTCGATCTTGGCTGTTAAAGCTGGCTTTGTTCTCCAATAAGACTAACATACTACTGACATAGCCTCCATATGCAGCATAATGCAATGCAGTTCTGCCAGCAAGGTCCTGAAAATTAACATTAATGCCTGCATTGATCAACAGCTGGCAAACATCTCCATGACCACTAATAGCTGCCCAATGTAACAATGACAAACCATTCTGGTCCTGGGCATCACTGACATTAGCACCAGCAACAATCAAGGCCTCAATAACCTGAACATGACCCATTTCACATGCATGTGACAAAGGCGTTCGTTTCAGCAAATCTTTAGCATTCATTGATGAAGCTGGGCTATATTTCAGCAGCAGTTTAACTGTGCTTGTGTGACCAGCACAGGCAGCTACATGAACAGCCGTGGTGCCGAGTTTATCGACTTGCATCAAGTCAACACCATGCTGAATGAAAGAACTGATACTGTCATCGGCACCACTGCTTGCAGCCCAAAGAAATGCACTGCGGCCCTCATTGTCAGCTTCATCTTTCACATACGGACACGATAAGAACACTTCGACCGTTTCTGCGAAATTGTTAATAGCGGCATAATGTAATGGGGTAGCACCGGCAGAGTCGGAACTAGAAGGATCTACCTTGCTGCTCAGTAGCATGGACGCAATGGCTGAGTGGCCAAACACCGCAGCCCAATGCAGAGGCGTACGGAACATATTATCCAGTGTATTCACATCACAGGATTCCAGTGATATCAATGATGAAACCACAGCTTCATTTCCACCAGCAACAGCCAAGTGCAGTGCTGTACACCCCTCGTAATCCTGCCAATTGATCACACTCGGAGCAGTTTCCAGTATACACTGAACGCAGTCCAGTGCCTGCGAATCTTTACTTCCTGCAGCATAGTGCAATGGAGTCTTGCCTTCGATGTCGGGAATGCCAATGTTGGAATTTTTCTTGATGAGCAGACGTACTTGGTCTACGTTTCCGAACGATGCCGCAGTGTGCATGGCAGTTCTCTTGTTCACATCCTGATCATCCACTGCGCCCGGTGGGATGTATCGGAACAAGAACGACGAACACTTTGAGTATTTGTGACCACTGCACAGATGAAGCGAGGTCTGGCCTTCATTGTCCTTCTCTTTCCAATCGGCACCTCGACTCAGCAGCAGTTTCAAACAGCCAAAATTTCCCTTATGAGCAGCCCAAAGTAGAGGTGTGCGTCCGAGCAAGTCCTTCATGTTTACATCTGCACCGGACTTAATTAGCAGTTCCGCACATTCAATGTGATCACCAAGACAGCTATACATGAGTGGTGTCCGTCCAAATTTGTCCACAATGTCTAAACTGCCAGTCCAGGTGCTGTCAAGTATTCGTTCCAGTGAACATTTGTCTCCATTTACAACAGCCGCAAAAAGTGACATTGATTCCACATAATCCTGATTTTCCACAGAACGTGTCAAGCCAGTCTGTACGGAATGTAAAAAGCTGCCTGACTGATGAACAAATGCAACCTGCGACTCTGAAGTCCTGCCGACATTGGAGCGTCGTGATGGCAGCACACATCCGCAACAAATCACGTTATAACAGCTTGGCATGTTGTGCACAGTCCAAATTTCCACTCTGCAAAGCAATATCACAGTACTGAAAAACCATATGGCATAATACTTCTAGATGAAAGTACTTTTAACGCAATAAAAATCTTAGATATAATTCGGACATCGCAGTGGCTACGGTTCCAAAACGCAGAAGCTTACTCAACATAAATATTCTACGGCTTAATCAAAACAAACATAGAATAACTATTTTCGAAGTGGGCGTGGTTCGTGTTGTGACTGTTGTCACACTTTTGGAGATTTTTAAATAATGATTTTAGCAAAATGCCAGTTTTACGCAGTGATAACATGTTCGGTAATACTTTTCGCGGATCCGTACGTTGCACAGTCGTGGCGCGAACGAAAGGTGCAGCAATTACTAACGTTTTACGTTTGCACGTATCCATCTCGTATTGTCCCACCCTTATCTCGTGCGAACGAAAACAGCTGCGAGGTTGAGACTATGTTTAAGGTTGGAGTTAGGGATTTCTGAATTTTAACCATAACCTTAAACTTAGCCTCAACCATGTTTTGTGTTGTCACGAATTTTCTGTGATAAGTTGTATAATGAGTTGAAATTAGGGTGAGTTAACTGCTTCCCCTTTTCTATACTCATACAATATGCGGCCAAGGGTTACCAACCTGTCCTCGGATCATTGTGTTTTAAATTACTTTTTTGCATACTACTTCGTCTTAATAGTCGATATCTAAAACAAAATTTGCGGGTTTTTGCTTAATTTTTGCTCACGGGCGATTTAAAGTGCCCCGGTGTTGGGCACTTTAAGTCACTCGTGAGCAAGAATTTTAGTTAGGGTTAGGGTTTAAAGTTAGGGTTAGGTTTCAGGGTTAGGGTTAGTGTTAGCTGTGTTACTTGGTCATATATTTTACATTTCATCAATAATCACTGACATTTCATCGAACACGCAAACATAAACAAGCGTAGAATACTGACAGACTATGATTACTGTAGCTTGGACTTGTAAATACGTTACGTTACTTTTTGTTTAATGTTTTTCTAGTTCAAATGTTGAATGTTGACAAATTCTATTTTGCTTGCGTAAAAACTCGAACGATGCTAAGTTAAAACGATTAAATCAATGACTGCAATACCAAACCATCAAAAATGGTACGTGTAACATTTCACATCGAACGGAATTTCGCTAAAATTATACATGACGTCACATTGGCTATCGAAAGGCATAATGCCATGTCTACGCCAATTCTTACTGTTTTACTGTAAAAATTTTCTCTCTATTTTTCTACAGAAAAATAACAAAAAATTCAACAGTTTTATTACAGATAATAACTCATAAGATGTAAATCTTTGCAAAAACGCTTTTGAATCAATAAAATTTGAGGACAGGTTAATCCTTTTACCCAATATGCTTTAAAAATTCACATTTTTTTATATGACTGTGATTTGTGACTTATTTCAGAATTCGCATTCAATGCAGACAGTTCCAGAGAAACAGCTGAAAGATGTTGCAAAGTTGTCCGAAGATCATGAGCACTTTAACAGATATATTCTGAAGCCATTCCTTCGAACTAGAGTGTCAGATACGGAGGGCAATCATGCTGTTCGTGAGGTTTGTTTCTATATTTGTATGCAATCTGATTTGTGATTTTACTAAAGAATTTTTTAAAACAAATTCGTAATTTGGTCATATCGTAATTTGTTCGTCACACATTTCGGCGTAAATTTTTTTTGGGATACTGGTTCCTATGAAAGATAAATTTGAAGCCCATGCTACTGTCATATTGAGTTGTTTCAAGGAAATCATAAACAATTGCTAAATTTGTTTGATGTGTGATGACTTGTAATGTAAGCAAAGCCATAATGTATGGTATAATCAGTTTTAGGCAAAAGACAGTTATTTTCTGTCATAGTACCAGTAGTTTGGGCTTGGGCATAAGTTCATTGACGCTTTTTCATAGCTGAAGCTTAGCTGAGCTCCTGATGGATGTGGAAATCTTGCTTGTTGATCTTGTTACAATCTATAACTTCTATATCATTTGCTGTGTGTTACAGAATGCAAAAATTGTGACACAGTATTAATGAGTTGGCTTGTATTGTTCAGCACATAAAAGAGAAAATGAACAGCATGGGCTGGACTGTTAGTGAAGATTCATTTACGGACACCACACCACTCGGTGACAAGACGTTCGTCAATGTGATTGCCGTTCATGATTCGACCGTAACACGGAGGCTGACTCTTGCTTGTCATTATGACTCGAAGTTATTCACGGATGCGGAGTTTATTGGAGCGACCGACTCCGCAGTTCCCTGTGCACTGATGATTGATGTTGCTCGGACACTAAATGCTTCATTGTCAAAGGTCACTTGCTCGGATTGCTAAAATCTTTTTCTATTTTGCAGGCTCATTTTTTAGTTTCATTGTCAGGAGTTTACTTTTTGCATGTGGACATTTTTGTTTGCATTTTAAAAACTTTTATTATGATTCTGTTGTTGTCAAATACTGAAAGTCTGTTGGAAAAAATCAAATCAGGTTTTCTTTTAAATTAGCTGATTTGTACTCAGCAGTTAATTTACATTAATGGAATTTTTTTTGAATATTAACTGTGTGTACACTGTAATCATCTGCAGTGTCATATCGTGCAAAATGTTAAGTATTATATTATCTAATTAAAATGTAATCTAGAAACAATCTGATACAGTGCCATAGTCACAAAGTTATGTGTGAATCAGAAACGCTTCGTTTTGTATGCAAACATTTTGTGATGTGGCTCTGTTTCAAATTTTTTTCCTAATTTTTTTCGCACAGTTTAATTCACAGATTAACGTTAAATTAGTCTGCTCACTGCATTATGGATCATGAAATGTTTGCTAACTGTTTTGAATGTAGACTCAAAATCCGGACGTCACTCTTCAGTTGGTGTTCTTCGATGGTGAAGAGGCATTTGTGACATGGACCAACACTGACTCGCTGTATGGCGCACGTCACCTCGCGAAGCAAATGGCTGATGCAAGGGTAATGGTTGACCGCGAAGTTGTCGTATCTCAACTTGAGACCATTGTAAGTGACTCCCAAATTGGTGATTTGCAGCATTACCTGTATTAGGCACCGGGTTACAGTTACCTTGGTATCCGGACCCGGTCTGAACTATAAAGAAAAATGACAATGAAGTGACATGTGCGCATCTAATTACCCAATATTTACCTGCAAAGTTAGGTTTTTTTATATAAAACATCTGTAAAGTGTCTGAGATACCACATGTGTATAGTCCATCAACAAAAATGAAAAAAATCTTTCTTGCAGTGCTGAATTTTGCCGCAAATTCTGCAAGTTGCGAGATTTTTATCAGTTTTGTCAGTAATCAGTGCAACAAATAGGTACCAATCACCTGGATTTGAAACCGGGTAATGAATTTGGGAACCAGGTCCAGGTATCTAGTTCCTGGTACAAATCACTACCCATAATCACCATCTCTTATCAGTTATTATTAGGCCACATTCTGGATCTTGCCCGCACAAGCTTCTCATTTGAAAAAAAGGAAAGACATAGAAAAACAAAAATAGATGTGACTTTTTTAGAGTAGGTGTAAACAGTGTTTGAGTTTTTACGCGCGAAAGCAGCTACTGCTTTCAACGCTTCTTAGCCATCGCAGTTCTGTTCGTCCATCTGTCTGTTTGTCTGTCTGTCCGCATTGTTGAGTGTAGTAAGTGATTAGGCTTTTCGTTTTTTTTGTTACATACTGTATGTTTACAATCTGCGGTCATGTTTTGTTTACTATTTGTAAGTCATGGAATCGAACAACAATTTTGTTATGCTGCATGTGTGTCATGTTTTTGAAAAAATAACGCAGTATAAAATGTCACGAGCGGATTTACGGAATTACTTGTGGATTTATTAGACCATAACAATAACTTTGATTACAAACACACATGGTTTGATACAAAAATGCATGCATGATTGCTGTAAGTTCTATGGTAGGCCTACTACTTGTTAACTAGCGGTACTCAAATCCAAATATCGAATTTTATTTGAATTCAAAAACGAATTTCGAATATGGAAAAAAAATTCAAACATTACATCCTTATTGACACACGGACGTACAGACAGACGGACGGACAGAATTGCAATGGCTAAGATGTGCTACAGCACTACCTACTGGTGCACGTTAAAAAACTGTGAAATGCTGCAGCAGTCAGTGAGATAAAAATAAGGAATGTAGATAAATGTTTACAAGTCAAAATCCTGCAAATTTAATGTGCCATTGAAATTTATCTGCACAGCTTTTTGATTTTTATTAATTTATACTTATGCAGCAGTTTGTCCCAAAATATTTGTATGCAGTAATATAGAATGTGACTTGCAAAATATGTTTGTTTGCATGTCTGATATGCTTGTGGATGCACGTGTTTAAAATAGTGTTATTGGTAATAGTGTAGCTTGACTATATTAACTGGGAGATTTTGTGAATAATACTGTCATTATTCTATGCAGGACGTGCTAGTTTTGCTTGATCTGATTGGCTCTGCTGACACCAGATTTGTCAACTGGTTTTCTAAAACCCTCCCACTCTACAACAGACTGAAAGATATTGGTACTGCTTTTTAGACTTATTTTTGTCAGTGTTTTATATACACCTGGAGATTATAGTTGTCGATGATTTTTTGTCAGAGCATAGTGCATAATATTTTTCTTGTCATCTAGCTGTTAGTATTGTGTGATGTTATGGTATTAAATACATTTCTTGTATAGATTAATTTTTGCTAATTTTTCTACTCTTGCTCTTTTGTGCTTGACCATTAGGTTGATACAGCTTATGGCCAATGTAAATTTTCAAGGTCAAACAAAAATGTTTGACCTTGAAAATTGTTTTAACTTTAAGAGTGATTGGTGATGGTTTGTTAGTGAGGATGTTGTTACGCATTTTGACTTATTGGTATGTTTGATGTAAACTGATTTTAGTTTTGAAGTAAAATTACGATTTTCTATGCATACGGCCCTTAACTGTTTCTCTGTAGAACACAGACTTCGGTCATCTAAGCTGCTTCAATCTGATCAGCACAACAGCATAGAGAATTACTACTTCTCCGGCTTAATGTATCAGACGATGGAGCACTATGGAGGTGTGCAGGACGATCACATACCATTTCTACAGAAAGGTATTTTGTTTGATTTTTGTGTATGCTCATCATCCTTGTCCTTTTTTTATCATAATGCTGGTATTTGATCAGCAGACGAGTTGATTAAAAAAGTTTTAAGAGCTGCTTACCAGTATTATGGATGGTCAAAGTGCGTTGATCTTCATATGTGCAGCATGGCCAGAAACCTAGAATACTAGGAGAATTTTCTGAACCTGGGAAACTCAGGAGTACTGTGCAGCTGTAGGGACAAATTGTAACAAACAAAATATGTTCACCAGATGCAGTTTTGGGGTGCTAACGCAAAAATGGTCTAAAATATGTTTGCAGCTGGGGCCTGCTAGGGGAGCTTACTCTGCTCCCCCAGATAACCATTATTACAACCACTTTCTGTTTTGATAATATATGGAAAAGTGACTTTGTGGCTGTGGAGAAGCCCATACAACTCAACGGCCATAGGAAGAGAGATGAGCACCCTGTGTACACCCTTTTTGGGATATGGCACCCGTTACTTTTTGTACCTGAAACTAGCTCTCAAGTAGATTTTCCCATGTCATCGTTGGTTGTTGTGGTATGTTTACAGGTGTTCCTATTCTGCATTTGATCAGCTATCCATTTCCGTCAGTATGGCACACTGCCGCGGATAACGAAGCTGCTCTCAATTACCCAACCATCCAAAACATAAACAGAATCCTGCGAGTTTTTGTTGTCGAATATCTACACCTTTTACAATAACTGTGCATATGTGCATCAGCAGTGTTTTAAACGTCCATTTTCTGTTAAACATATGCACATACTACCGTAAAGATTTGAATAGAAGCCGTGTCCCAAATAAATGTCAGTATAAGCTGTCTCACGTCTGATGCATTCCTGTGATTTATGTGGCAATGGCAGTGAATCCATACGTCCTGTAGTGTGACACTGGCATTAGTTCTTGATACAAGGGTTGAAGTCTTATGGTGAACTCCAACTAACTGTAATGGTTGATCCAGAATTTCAGAATAGGAGGGGAGCGAGTGGTAGGGTTCAGGCGCTGCAGGAAAGATGAATGGGGCATGGCCGCAGAAACTTTAAAAAAAATTATGCAGAAATAATGCATTTTTGTGAAAAATTTTTACTTCGTCGGAAAAATGCGTCTTGTCAATGTGGGAAGAGTAGCTGTTCCACACTCCCCTCTGAATTTGTCACTGATGTACTTTGTCGGGTTAAAAGTGTGATTTTTGATCAACGATTAAGATTTCCAATTCTGCGATTGGCTTGTATGTGTTGCATGAGTCCATTCTACAGTGTTCTGCTGTCTGGTAGTTTTTGATTCTTAGCTGCTATTTCTCCAGTATTCTCTGCCTATAAGGTGTAAAAAATTTTGTTTGTTTCTGGTTGAAGCCGGTAAAAAATTAGGGATGGGGGGGGCAGAAAATTTGTTTATTATTAATTTTATTTATCATGACATGTCATGTAATACTACCCAGCAACTCGTAAAAAACAAACCGACACATTAAATAGTACTTATAAGAACTGAAGCAAACATACTACAACATTTCAGGCTAGACGTAAACAGTATTTTTCAGTGTGAAATTTTGAAAACATACTGAAAACTGCATTGATATTTTTGAAGGTCCAATAAAAATTTCAGTGACACGGCTTTTTTTCTATCGATGGCTGGCAATCAGAAGCACACAATTATCTTAGGCCTTTTTGAATTTAAAACATTAGGCATGTTAATTAAATTAAAAACCTTTAGCATATTAGTTTGATCAACATTAATGCTTATTGGCAAAGAATAGTCTAGCACTTCTTGTTGACCACATTTTAAGTCAGATATACTGCAGGTTTTTAATCTTTATAGTTCCATTATATGTTGTTGGAGTGGGAACATCGCTCATTATGTGTTATGTGCTTTAGTTGTTTACCGTCTGATGTCGTCTTTACGTTTTGCGGTTCACCGTTATATTGAAATTACATATTTTCATATATTGTATGATATTTCATAGTATTAGTTATGGTTATCAGTGATCACAGTTATCACCAACAGTGGCTTCTATCGCTATACCTGGTGGGTGCATCTAGTGCCTAGTGAAAAATAGCGGGGGAAAGTTTTGATAAGGTTGCAGATCAAAACTTCTTTTCTAGTTTCACTGGGCAAACTACACCCTTAACAAAACTGTCTCCCTACAGGGCAAAGAAGCCCAAAATAGAGGGTCAAAAATTGGGGAAACCTTAGCCCAAAACTGGGGGGAGTTGCACCTGATTTCGATTCCAGGTTTTGTGGGGGATAGAAGCCACTGATCACCGAAAGGTAACTTCTGTTGCACTGGCTGCATTTTACCATCCAAAGTTTTGTCGGTAACAGTCCAAATGATCTGTTGTATACACTAACAGACAGAGGTACAAGAAATTTGAGCTAATGCTCACGAGACACGCGAAAGTCTATGGCAGTTCTGGTTCAGTAGTTTAGCGGAAAGTTGGGGTGATCACGCTAAGTTAATATACAAATACCAAATTTTCTATCTGGATTGCATAACGATAGTAGCGTGGCGCCACCTTGTGAATGATATAAACTTGTGTTGCAACCCGAAATCGGCAAAAAATCAATAAAACCCCCTATTTTTTTGGCGTTCAAGGTCATTCAAGGTTATTGAATTCGGCGCCAATCGAGAGCCAGTGTACGACTTCCTATTAGTGATTAATAGTAACCTAGGCCCGATCTCGCACCTGAGATACAGTGACTTATTGGCCAAAAATCACAAATTTTGCCCACCCCCTCTCATTTAGCCCGTACGAATTTATGGAAAAGCTTTACGGTTCCTGAAACTAGAGTCTTCCAGGCAGCCGACAGTAAAGATTTGATGATCTTAGCTTGCACCGTTTTTGCCTGATCCACCGTGTGACAGACAATGTTATGATGTAACAATCAGGGTTTTCAATAGCGGACGTTTGGGCGTAAATACGCCCAAAAATTTCAGCCCGTACGCCCAAATTTTAAGACGTGGACGTCACGACGTCCAAATCAATTTGTTCTTATTACGTTTATTTGTCTATAATGAGCTGGAAATTGACGTCAGAATCTGTTTTCCAATGTTTCGTTGGTTCAATAATTTTCACTGACTGTCGTGTTTTTGAATACTTCATTTCATGAAGACGTGGCACGGCAACCATATTAATTTATTTTGTGAACAGTTCTGATCCAAAAACTGCAACTTTCGTTTTGCATAAAGCTACTAAAATTAAATGTTGCTTGTTTTTACAAGAAAGCCCAGCTGTCGCTAGGGAAGATGCGCTACAGCCTATAGTTTCTGTTGTACTACTGACCTTTAAGATCATCCAAGGTCAATAATTTTCATGTCATTTGAAAGCCAATATATGTGACTTTCTATCAGTGATTAGGCCTAATAGGTAACTTGGCCCTATCTTTCACCGTTTCTGAGATACAGCTACTTTAGTTGAAACTTTCCATTAGAAATTGCGGCGAAACCGCTGCAGATGGAGACATGGTTACTATTGACAGCTTATAGGAAGTCGCCAGCGCCCTATCCGATAGTACCGTCGCCGACCCTCTACGACCAACTGTTTAGTCACAATACCGCACGATTGTCATACCAAAGTGCGTTATGACCAAAGACAATATGCGTGCGATTTCCTATAAGTAATCGATAACAATCTAGGCCTTATCTCGCACTGATTAATCACAATTATACATCCGTGACAGAGAGATTGACATACAGACGACAATTGTGCCACAGACGCGCTATTCAGCATGGCTGTAGCGCGTAAAAACCACGACCTATTTTGATGGTGCGTTAGTGTGTAGTAGGTCTTGTTTTGCATTAAGTTTTTGCTTGAATTTTTCTTGTAGGCCTACTGCATGACTTCCAGATTTTGTACACTGACGTCCAAATTTTTTAGCTTGGAAGTCATGACGTCCTGAAAATTCAGGTCTGTTGAAACACCTGGTAACAATGTTATGATTTATTGGGTTGTGGTTGGCTTAATTCTTTGTTAGAGGCAATCTGCATTGTTTTGACTTAGCTTACTGTGTTTTTTTTACATTTTACACTGAAGATGAATTATTAACAAGCGCTTGACGCTATAGCAAACCGTAATCTTGAAGATAAACTAAGCAATGGTGTTACTAAAATGTTGCTTTTTCTTATGCCCGGGATAACTCCAGATTCTTATTTTTGGGCCGATCGTTAAGCTGTAAGCTTGAAGGTCTGCTCTTTGTCATGACTGTCGTCTGTCCGTCGTTCGTCTGTCGGTCACGCATGTACTGTGGCTAAATGGTGCAAGATAGGGTCATGTTTGCTATTGATCACTCATAGGAAGTCGCATACTGGCTTTCAAATGACATTTAAATCATTGACCTTGGATAACTTTTAAGATCAGTGACAACCAGTACGGTCGGCCTCACCCTGTCGACAGCTGGTCTTCTTGTTAGAATAACTTTAGTTTCGAAAAGCCGACAGAAGTTCATTATTTAATTGTCATCTTAAACCAGTGCACTTCAAAATAATCTATATTTTATGTCAGAGAGAACAGGCCAATGAAATATTTTTTGTGGCGTCACTATATGTCACAAATGACAGCATTACATAATTAGGACAGTAAGCGTTATATGGCTTTTGCCTGTGCTTACTTAGGCCACCAGTAGTTCTGGTGGCTTCGTTGAATTATTATAATAATGAGTCTGTGACTGATTGCTTCAAATTCAATTAATTTTGGCTCGTGAAAGTTAAAAATTGCAGTAAAGAGAAGTCTAGTAAAACGATCCCTAATGTTCATTAATGCTTACTTATTTGTAAGATATCGATATTGTATCGATTTCGCGATATTTTTTCGGTGATATTGACCCATCTCTACAGAGAAACAGGTGCTTTTTATCTATTCTATGGTAATTGTAAACATTTTGTGTGCGTTGTGTTGAGAAAGTTAATAGTTAGTTGTTTATTCAATTTTTCTGTAGTTTACGAGAGACACCGTTGATGCCCATTAATGGATTCGTCTCAGAGTACCGGTAAAAAATCGTTGGTCGTTGGTACGATTCATAAAGCGTGCGGCAGGTCGTACCCTGTCCCTGACATTCTGAAGGCTAAGTACAGTGTATGAGATTGATAAAAGGAGTAGGGTTTGGTGACAAGCGCTTCACGCCAGCACCACGTTCTATCTGTGCCGAACAAATTCGTACAATTTCTCATAAATGAACGAACTCTGGCACAAACCACTGCGTCAACACCAGTAAATATTGGTCCTGCAGCGTATCTGAGCAGAAACCCTATCCCTAACCCTAATCCTAACTGACTCTAACCCTAAAATGTGGAAAAATGCGAGAGTCGTAATTAATTTTATTTTGACGTAATGACTCGGGGTTAAATGTTGTAAAAAAACTAAAGTTTGCTACACTCATTTTACTTATTTGCAACATCTAACCTCAAGTCATACATTTATTACACTGAAAAAAATTAATCACAACAGCGAAGATAAAAAAGTTGCAAAAAGTTTGCATGCACGAGGACTCAAATCTGGGACTTTTCGGGCAGCGGATGCTCACGCTACCAGTTGGCTATTCAGGGGCTCTCGGCAGACCTGCTTCAGTTGTCGCAGTTTTATTTTAGCGAACACAGTAAACATGCAGTATTCATACTTGACCGCCAAGTGCATTAGTGGTTAATTCTTAACGACAGTGTGCTATACAAATTGACATTTTACTTATTTACTTACATATGCCTGTGCCATATATCCATGCTGTAGTATAATTACTGAGTACCAGCTTACTGCTAGCCTATTGGTCGGCACAGATAGGATGTGGTGTTGGCGTAAGGTGCTTGTGTTTGATGAGGGGCCAGCACCATCTGCCGTACATATTAAGGTGTTTTGTCTGAAAATGATACAGAAGACAAATAGTAAATAGTTTTGTTAGGCATTATCGCAAAATTCCCCACCTGAATATTAAGTTTTGCCATATTTCTAAGTTTTTATTTTAGCGATATCTTTAACCTTAAACCTGACCATGACTTATGCTAACTCTATCCTTCAGTGTAACTTTCAGACTAATATATTTCAGACTTTCTGGTGGGGAACTTTTGCAATATTGCCATTCTCTTTCAGTGTTGCAATGATAATCTTTACTAATGCATTATGATGATAACACTGAATTTATTTATTTGTCTTTATTTAGCTAACCTGGCAACTGTCTGCACTAAATGTCCATGTGTATGTATCTATATGTGTCCAATACAGAAGTTTCAGCACTGGATCGTTACGTGCGTTCAGCTAACATCTGCAATACGCTAGCACTTCTTGTCTCCCAGGGAACGATGATCGAGTTTTTGCAGCGCATATCGCTTCTGATCAGGTTGCAGAACTGCTGGTCAAAAGGCCACACGGACATAAAACTGCTCTGTTCATCTGAAGATGATTGCCATGATGATATAAGCCAGTTATCACTGGAAGAATTGTCATCTGATGACAGTTTGTTGCTGCCTGCTGCCACATTACCTGCTCTTGAAGTAACAGCTGGTAGTATCTGCAATTCTGAAGGTAATTATTGGAAATTTTTGTTATGTAAATACACTCAGGTACTGTACCAGTTTTGGTGAAATGGAGTTGTGACCCTTCTGTAAGGAGCCATATTGATAGTCATCTCTGTTTTAACTAGCAAAAAAAAGCAGAGAGCTCAGTTAATTACATTCATTGTTTTTTTTAAACTTTTACTTAACATTATCACAAAATGTTTACTAATTGTTTCGAATGCCTGTAGTTCAAGTGCAGCATTAGGTGGTGATTGCCATTTGATGACTATTGCCTTAGCTACTTCTGAGTAATGATATGTGCTGCATTTTTTGTCAGCTAACGGGGCGGGGCTGTTCTACCAGACTCCACCCCTATTGCCTTATTTGGACGCTCATTATTCAACTAGGTCAACCACTAACGTGATCTGCCTACCGAGATAAAACTGTGGTGGTAGTTGTACTACGGTAGTCTCGTGACCCTGTGGTGTGCGTGTCTGTTGTTGTTTTGGTTTTTATCATTGAACTAAGCCTAAATATTATGTAATAATTATATATAATATTTAGTTCAGTGGTTTTGATGGCATGTAACGTTGAACTAGATTAAAATATTCAATTATCTTTATGCGTTAGACCATGTTCATTTAATATCGTTTTGCATGAATATGTAAATGAACATGACGTCAGCAGTGAACAACCACGCCCCGTTAGCTGATGAAAAACGGAGCTATACTGTGACTGGTACGCATAGTGTAGACAGTGCAGATGTGGGTTTAGAAGAAAAAACTTAGCTTAGAAGGTTGTTACCATTGCCAAGGAAATTTTGTTTTTGTAGCCGTTTGCATGTGCTGTCTGTTGTCCATTACAGTGTGTTAAGTACTAGCTGCCATTGTACGAACCAACGATCTCTATAAGAACAGCAGTGTTAGTATCAGATAAATTCACCAGTTTAGTCAAGCAGGCATAATAACCTGTGCTTACGGGCTTCACTGTAAAACGTTCCAAAGTCCTTTTACAAGGTGTGTGTCTTTCGCATCAATGAACTAGCAGTACAGGGAATGTAATTGTGCTAAATTTTACAAACATAATGTGTAGATTGTATCTGATTACGTTTGTAGGAGATGCAGAAGTGGTGTCGGAGCAACGTGTTAGCGAAATCAGCAGCCAGACAAATGAGATGAGTTTATCGTTGGATGCACTTGATGCACAGACTAATAATGTTATCAAAGATACTTTGGATTTCGAACCTAGTCGTCAAAGTGGTCAGAGAGTGGCTGTCCGTAACAACCTGGCTCATGGACGACGCTCAGCTGTCAAATGTGGACCAGGTAGAAGGAGGAAAACTCAGAGCCTCACCTCACAGTATCATATCTGTTCTGAATGTGGACGTCAGTTCACCCACCGTCAGTTGCTTGTCACGCATTTGGTGACACACAGTGGTGAGCGTCCGTTTGCGTGTCGAATCCCGGGCTGCGACAAACGTTTCGGACAGAGCTCGACACGCAACTACCATGAGCGGATCCACTCCGACGCCCGTCCCTATGTCTGTAGTCAATGTGGCCTCGGCTTCAAGCTGGCGCCGGTTCTCCGAATACACATGATCCGCATGCACGGTAGTGGCGAGTCTCAGCACAGCTGCGATCAGTGCGGTCGGCAGTTCAAGCTGATCGGCGGACTCCGGACGCACGTTCGGACTGTACACTCCGAGGATCGGCCGCACGCATGCGCCGTCTGCCCGAAGCGGTTCAAAAGCCGCCAGCAGCTGGTGCGGCACACGCGGGACATGCACTGCGCCGAGAAGCCACTGCACTGCCCGGTGTGCGATCGCACCTTCACGCAGGCGTGCAACATGCGGACTCACATGAGGACCCACACGGGAGAACGCCCGTACATCTGTGACATCTGTGGCGTCAGGTTCTCTCATTCGGGTTCGCTGAAGGGTCATCGGTTGACCCATCACAAAGCTGCCACCGTACACTGCGTTGCAAAGACCGAATGCGACACAGTGGTGAATGTGCCTGATTGGATGACACTCGGTGCTTTTGTCAGCACGGTTTAAAGTACTTACTGGAAAACTTCGAATATAAGCTCCCAGCTTTTAATTGTGCAAGCTACCTTGACCCCCCCCATCCCGGCTTTTAAATTGGACCCCGCTTCCATTAGTACAATACTATTATTACTACGAGGGTTGTTCCATAAATAAGATACAAAATGATGCCATTGCATTAACTCTTAAACTAGGAAAAATCCGAAATACACGTTTTGTAAGGAATTTAATTTTTAGTACTAGATGTGAGTTTTGTTATGATGTCACTGTGACGTCATTTATAAACATTAAATAAGATGACATATCTTTAATGATGAAAGTTATTACAAATTTTCACACCTGACTTTAAATAACTTTAAAATGCTGTTACCTTTTTCATCGTTAAGATGTTTTATGAGGGGTTTTACTACAATTCTTTTGTGGCACTGAATGACCTATTTTGTGGTGATGTGTCATTAAGAAGCTACTCACTCACTGATAGAATTCTTTGTATCCTTATTTTCCACCTTTCGATCAGCATCACTGTTGCCACCTGGTTTCATCTGTTGCCAGTTGCCATTGTACTTTTACCAGAAGTATTAGCCGTGAATGTCCTTTAGTTCTATTTTCTAAGTGTATTGTTATATTTATGTTGTTATATGATTACTAGTGAACGTTAAGCATTTAATTTTTCATTGATGTAGTACATAATTTTAATTGTAAAATGTTCATGTAGTTTTAATTGGCGAATCTGTATCTTGTCCATTATTTCGAGTAGTCATGACTGCAATAGTTGTGTTTTGTGCAGTTACGTAGCAAGACTTTAGTAGTTAGATGTTGCTTCATTTTCACGAGAGTGTTGTTTTGCATTACTTGAATGCAGTGCTATATCCGATTTGGTTGCTCTGGGCTATTGTCATTGTCTTGAGTACAGCATCAATATTGCACAGACAGGCAGGCACTACCATGTTTTGTTTTGTGTGCATGGTGCAGCAAAAATGAATACAGTATTCCGAACAATATTGGAAGCAGGGCCGCCGGGAATTCCCATTTTGGAAGTGAAAAATTCCCTCCCCCGTTTTGTGAAAAAATCTCCCAAATTCCCATTTTCTACAATGCTTAATTATATCACACATAGTACAGTAGCAAAAGCATTCCTATTAGAAAAGTGATGTTGTTTTATAGGTATTATAGGGGCCTATGTGAAAAAACGTCCATTATTTTTTTCGCCTGGAAGATTTCATCTTCATTGAAATTTTTAGTTTTTACATTATTTTGCACACATTAAACTTGTCCGAAGCAGGGCCACTGGGAATTGTCATTTTTAAAAGTGAAAAATGTACCTGTTTTTTAAATCCCAAAAATCTACATTAAATAAAACTAAATTACCAGGTATATGCACTTATTAGCATACGGTAGCAACAACGGTTTTCAAAAAGAGTCAAACACGCACATGCTCGATCGATCACATTATCGCACATGCATGTCTATTTTTCGAACCAATTTTTCACATTTTCTTAAAATCACTCGAGTCTAATTTCAGATACGAGTAATCAAGTATTCAAGTATTTGGCACATCCCTGCATATTAGCATACTACTGGAATCACCTATAGTGATGTATTAGTGCACAATATTCGTTCGTATCGCTAATAATCGATAAATTCCTATTTGCTAATATGCCTAGATGCATCTAAAACGATAATCTAGATCGTTTCCTAGATGAAAAATGCTTGGAAAATGCAAAAATCTGTATTTTCGCAAAATTCCCGGGAATTCCTGCAGGAATTTGGAGAAGGCCTTGATCGGAAGATGATGTTTCCACCACAGCTCACCAACTATGGCTTGAAAATGTAGGGTTTTTGACGTATCAAAAGATCAGAAGTTCTATTTTTTATTCGTTGTGCTATTTGCTATACCAATGCCAAACTTAATTTATATATTTTTAACATGATTTTTGAGTTCTCACCATGGTAACGGTTGCGATGCACATTCTACGTAGACAAAAGAAAAGCTACAATATGGTTGAAGACTTGAAGTCATTTTTGGTAAAATTTTATTAGTTTAAAACCACAGTTTTCAACATATTGTAGACTTGGTGTTAAGTTTCACCATTGTCGAAAGAACAAGAATAACGTTGATACCAAGTTTAAGACTCTTAACTATTGGTGGTTGTGTGGGTGCGCTGGTAGTGCTAAATGCAAAAAAATGTTTAGGTGCAGAAATTAATGCTGATTAAACTGGAGTGTCACTGGCTCCACAGTATATAGAACGTGTTCTGTATACTGTGCTGGCTCGTCAGGGAGAGCTGGTATAGCCCATTGCTCTTTCAGTTTACTTATTATCTTAATTCTCATGGCCTTGACCTTTGCATTGTTTTGTTTACTTTTTGCTCCACTCCCGCTAAGTTATGCGTATTCTCGTTATAAATCTATTTCTGTATTAATGATTTTTATATGTATCATGTTTTAGGTTTGTGCATCTATTGCTAGGCGAACTTATGGTGAGCTTTTGCAAAACAACTAGTGCGATCAGTGCGAACAATTGTTATCTGCAGGCGGCCGTCAGCGTGCTAGATGAAATAGTCGGTGTCTGGCTTTTTCGCCCCTTTGTCGTTTCGCCCCTGGCTGATTCGCCCCTTGGCTCTTTCGCCCCGTGGCTTTTTTGTTTTTTTGGGTTTTTTGCCCCCTGGCTGATTTGCCTTTTGGCTTGTTCGCCCCCTGGCTTTTTCGCCCAGTGGCTGATTCGCCATTTGGATGATTCACCCCTGCTCTATGGATGATTCGCCCCCTGGCTGATTCGCCTCCTCACTTTGGACGATTCGCCCCCGTTCTGTAATTCGTGTTATTTTTGTCCACAAATGCAATATGTGCAGCTAGAATTCGGTTTTGGGTAAATACAGAATTGAAATTAAGTCTGAAGTTTTAAGGTCTGTCGGAATGAGGCTATGTCAGAAATTTGCAGACGTGTTTGTCAGAAAATTGTAGCTATTTTCGTTCTATGATTCGCTGCCATGGAGGTTGAGATGACTGACTTTTTTTCCTGTTGCGATCACTTATTGTGCTTAATCTTTTATGACGTTAACGTTAATTTAAATGACTAGGACTACTAGTCAGTTGCGTAAGTGACGATTTGCTGTGCATAGTTGTTGTTTTGATTTCTATAAACCAAAACAAAATGAAATATGTTATAAACTAAAAAACAAAATTTTTAAGGCGTGATTTTGGTAGGTCAGACATGCCAAACGGCATGAACTTTTCCGGTGACGAGTTGTTTCGTGAATAGCCGACAGCCATCCAAATCACGAATGTTTACAAAACGCTAATTATGCATCCGGCCCCAGGCTGCAGTAGCTCAAAACTAGTAACTCTGGAATTACCTGGAATTACTTTTTTTCATTTTTTAAAATTTTTTTATTTTTCAGTATTTTTGCTTTGCACGTTTGTTTTTACCTTGTGTACGATGTTCATAATAAATATATAAATGTAACTGGCCGGCGTCGCGATGTTCTGTTAGTAGCTTTATAGCTGAAACAAAAAGCGTAAACAGCTACTAGCATCGGTTAACTTGTTCGGCGAACATTGTTTGTCAGTTAGCTCAAACGGTTCTCAGAAGTCACGACTGGTTTCGCAAATGTAACCACGATCGACCGTTTGACCTACTGAAATCGTGCCTTTAGTCTACACTAAACCAATATTATTCAATGGAGGCGAATCATCTAACTTGAGGGAGCGAATCAGCCAGGCACAGTGGGAGAATCAGCCAGGGGGCGAAACGACAAAGGGGCGAAAAAGCCATAATTCAAATAGTCAGAATGCATTTCTTTTTCTGCAGGGTAATAAATGTGTGGAACAGTTTATCAGCTTCTGTTAGTTTTGAAAGTCTTTCAGCTTTTAAACATTTTGTTGTCAATGTTGACTCAACTAGTTTTCTTATTTAAAGGGTTATAGATTCTCATTCTGTGTAGGGCTAGGTTCAAGGGCAGCTGTCAAGAGTCTTGTTGTCCATCTCACTGGCTTTATATTTACATAGATAACAACTGTTTACTTCTATCTGCTGAGCAGATAAATGATTGATTTGACTAGATAATATAGTGTGCAAACTGCAATTGTCTGAGATTGCATATAGCTGTAACTGTTGATCTTCCTTTGTTACACACACAGTATTGTAGAATGTTTATGTGGTACATTATTGGCAACAGACTGGACAAGTCCTTGTGTTTCATATTGTTTTGCTTGTAGATATAGTCGGCAGCTGACTAGTGTATGATGCCAGGTTAAGCAATACTATTGATCTGATGTCTACATAAGTAGCATTGAAATGCAGGGAGCATGTCGACAGGCTGTGATATCTGGTGATTCGTCATTGATAAAGTATATTTCTGGCTGCATATGGCGTCTGCCCATTGCTGGGCATATTCTTCACAGAAAAACACAGACTAGTGATGTTTGTAATGGTTACAGTCGTTGGTTAAGGAATGCCGAAAGTTACTGTTGTCGTTACTTCCATGCCGGTATTCAAAACAGACTGCAGCATTCACCACCTTGGAGAACCGTGTTTTTTGGTACTGATGATTATGCACTTGTTCATTTGAAAGCTCTGAATGAAAACCGGTAAATAGAGTTTAACTGTTATCTGTTTTCATTATGAACTCATTTGAAGTTTAGTCAGCTTAGTGATTTGCAGCATTACCCGTTTTAGCTTTAAAGCAAATAAAGCTATAACGACAATGAAGTGACGTGTAATTACCCAATAATTTCCAGAAAGTTATTTCTGTTTTTCTTTAGAAAATGGTCAAACTTAAACAAGTTGAAGTTCTCTATAATGTGTCTGTGATACCATATGCATAGTCCATGAACGAAAATGGCTGAAGATGAATCTCTGTGGTACTGAATTGTGTCACAGAGGCTACAAGTATCGAAATTTTCATGGGTTTCATTAATAATCAATGCAAAAAAACTGGTACTGATTACCTAGATCTGGAACCGGGTAATAAATTTTAGAATCGGGTCCGGTCCAGGTACCCAGTTTCTGGTACAAATCACTAAGTCATTTATATCTTAGCTCTGTTATGTTTGTATCGTCTAACAGCTATGACTGCAGTCTTTCCACATGTATTTGCTCAGCTTACATCATTGAGAATGATGCACTGGCAATTTGCCTTTTATGCTGCTGAATGTTTATTGGTATACGTAAAAAACTTACCAGTTTACAACTGTATGTAAGGACGATGTGATGATATTTTCAGTCTTCTAAAACAGCAAAAATCATTTGGGTAACCTTAGATGGGGCTATGCATATGGCGTCTTTACAAGCTGACTTTAGTTAATAATCACTAACATAGTCTAAAGCTTTCTTCATTTGATGTTACAGTCACTGTTTGAACATTTCTCTGAACTACATTTTAGGTGATCTTGCCCTGCCTAACTGGACTTACTCTAGCAAAGTTGGAGTTCTTCAAACATGCGAATATTGACCACTTTTCAGCTATTTGATATTTGACGAATAGTTGGTGGCATTTCTTTTGAATGCGAATATTTTGTATTCTATTCTGTTGTGTTGTAATTTGCCTTAAACACACATATAAATACACAGATAACATAAAAACAGTAAGGTTGGACAACCAGGCAGTGCACTTACGGTTGCCCATATACTAAAAACTAATAAAAGCACACTAGGCCTGCTAAAAGAAATCACATTGATAAAACACATTAAAAGACACTTAGCACATGCAGAATACTATTGCAACTTGACTGAATTTAACTCAACTTTAGATAGAGGATACTGACTGAAGAAAACACAGAACACTGTGGATGTTTCATTTTTTTAATGGAATTTGATTGATTCAACTGAACTTTGCCTTCTATATTGATTTTTTTTCTGACTGAACACTGAGCAACTACTTTAGATGTTTCACTTTGTTGAAATTCAGGTGCAGTGGAGTTTCCTTGAGACTGAGTGACTATTCGCATTCGTATTCGTTATTCGACGAATAGTAAATTTAATATTCACATTCGACAAATGCGAATATTTTCCGGCTTCGTCACGTCCTTATTATACAGACATTTGGCACAGCAGAATTGTTGGTGTGTGCAGGCTTGCAGGTGATAGGAAACTTGTTTCATTGCTAGAAGTTGTTGTACCAACAAGCCAAGTACGTCATTAGTCTTACGTTTTGAATTGTCACTGCATTTCTCCATTATTTTTTTACTTTTGATTTTTTCTTGTTGTGTATAGACAAAGTCTTTCCCAAGCTATGAAGCCCACAGGGCGGTGTCTCATAATCATTTTTACGTGTGATAGCCATGGCCTGGGCGTCCGTCCGTCTGTCTGTCTGTCTGTCCGTTTGTCACACTCTTGATCTGTATCAAAATGCTGCAAGCTAGGATCCCAAAATCTTCACTGTGGGCTGCCCCAAGGACTCTAGTTTCTTGCAACAAAATTTTTTGCCTCTGGGTATGGGGTTCCCCTCGAATGAGGGCGTCAAATAGGGGTACCCTTTTAAAAAGATGTTATTTTGCCAAGTCATTGGCTCGTTTGGTGTGAAAATGGTTGCAGATAGGTACAGATATGCTGCTTATCATAAGTACTGGTGACAGGCTTTTTACATTTATCAACATTGATGATCTTGAACCCTCAAAAGAGGGGTTTTTAGCAAATTTTTCATAATTTTTGGCTGCAGCGCACATTTCAAGAGTGAATTGCAACGAAATGCCTGAAGATATACCAAGACAACCTGCGTATGAAATTTTCAGCATTAACCACAGATTTTAGCAGTCCAAGCGCCGACCCCCAAGGTTCAAAGAGGCCTGCGCACACCAGCATCAAAGAGGGGCACCCCTCTAAAAAGTGGTACTGATATTGCCTTCTCTAGCATGAAAACAGTTGCAGATAATAGTGACAAGCTTCGTAGGGGTGTCAACATTGATGACATTGAATGACCTTGGACCCCCAAAATAGAGGTTTTTGGTGAATTTTTCGCAATTTCAGGCTGCAACACACATGTTAAGAGTGAATTGCGCCGAAATGGTTGGAGATAGTCCTGGACAATTTGCATATGAAATTTTTAGCATAGAACACACATTTTTAACTATCTAAATATCGACCTTTTAAATTCCAGGAGTCCTTCGTATGGAGGCTTCAAAAGGCTCAAATTTTAGTACTTTTTCAAGATGCATTATGATTTTATTGCTGTACATTGACTGCCAAGGTGGCAGGACCACTGCTATTGCACGTCACGTGAGCTTTGCTCAAATTACTTGTTTTAGCCCTGAGCCAAACACCAGTTTAAGATGCAGTGTGACCACAGACACAGGGCTAGTCCATCGCACGGTGTGCCTGTTTACATCCCAGCTTTCGCTGGTGCTCGTTGCACCTACCCACGGAGGGATGGCCAGGCTGAGTTGATTTGGGTGGCTGGTTACATACAGATATGGTTACATGGTACCTACCTGCCAATGTACAGGGTGTGCCACCTCACTTAGTTTACTTCAACACACTATTGTTACAAAGAATCAAGTTGCACTGTGTACAGAATGGTAAAGGAGTTTGTTACAAGTTGATCTGTTCTCTGTCGTAGTGTGTGGTTGGATCATATGCTCTTGATGCTGGTCTAGTGATACACGAATGGCCGTGGCAAGCTAGTCCCAGTTCTTATGATGTCGGTGTCGTTGTTTCATTTGGTCACCTTATTCCAAAGAGAATTATTGATTTGTTTCCGTAGTAAGTGTGGGTTCTCATTATTCCAGTGCATTGTACGTTAAAGTGTTAAGGCACAAATGTTAAAAGGATGTTCGTGACTAAAAGATGCAGCTAAGGTAATGTTTGCTGATGCTTTGGAGTTTTCCTTGCCATTTTCTCAGTAATGTGGACCATTGATAATTTTTGGAATAGGATTTTTTGTAAATCCTGTCTTTTCTCTTATTCGGCCGTCATTGTCGTAACAGCAGAAATGCAGCTGAACTGATGAACAAATTGTAAAGTAAATTTGAACTTACCTGTATATTATCGTACATAAACAGGCTTACATACGTTTGACTCTCCTGTCCTCCAATAGACAGCAATCTGTATTTAATGACTGTGTGGAATGTGGAGGATAACAGGGAAGATTATTAGAACTACCATTATTGTTACGTATGCACACTAATAATGGCCAGTTCTTACAATTTTAGGCTAGGATTGACTTTTTTTGTGTTTTATGTGTTCTTTATCTAGTTTTTTTCCTGTAAAAGTTAAAGTTTAATTTTGTGTTTCATTATGTGTTTGTGCGTTCGTATGTGTGCACAATTGCCTGGAAAGGTCATCCCCGAAATGACCTATACTGTGTCGGGCGAGATGTTAAACCTTACTCACTCACTCACTCACTTACATATCTTTGTAACTTTGTACTGTTGGCTGATCAACAGAAAGAAAGTAAAACAGTGGCTGTATTGATGTCTTGGCAAAAATCATCTAAGTTAGAATATATTGTCTGTAATGTCTCTATTGCAGATCTGTATAGTTATTGGTCAAGATATGCAACAGCATAACAGTTAGACATCATTTAATATTGTTTGATGTCATTTGCTTTATTGCTGATTTTTATCTGTTTGCGGTAGTGGAATTCTTAACGTACATCCAAGTATTCTTCCCAGATGGCGAGGTGCATCGCCAATCATTCATACCATCCTAAATGGTGACAAGGAAACTGGAATATCCATCATGGACATCCGCCCTGCACAGTAAGCTTAGGACGAACTATTACACATTTGTAATCAATATTGTCCGTATTGAATATTTGGATATAAGATATCTTGTACCTACTTGTACCTTCTTGACATTGTACCTACTGAAATGGCTTATGTATTAAAAGTGACAAAATGATTGTCAAGCAGTCTTGTTGTCTGTAGTTATGACGTTGGACCGCTGCTGTTACAAGCAAAGTATGCAGTACCTGATAATTGTACAGCGTTTCAGCTGAGGGACTACTTAGCCGACAAGGGCTCTACACTGGTATTGATTATCTGCTTGAGTCATGTTTCTTGTTTGTAGATTACAAACGACTTTTGTGTTTATGATTGTTTGTTTTATGCTGTGAGCTTTATTCTAATTGTAATGTGGCTATACTTCTGACAACTTTTGCATAACAATAGGCTTTTTTACCAGAACTGCTGGTGCTGGCATACTGACCCAGTCGGCTAAAGTCGCTGCTTGTTAATAAAGCTGGCCATTCAGCCAACTTGGGTTATATGTTGGCTGAAGTGGGTTTGACCCTCGCCAGCTCAAAGTGCCGATAAAGAGGATGAGCTGCTTCACAACGGATGTAGCTGTTTGTACAAAAAAATTTAAAAAAAATTTTTTTTTTATATTTTATCTAATCTTTTATTTTTGTATAGTTAATTTTTATGTGCTTTTTACATGTATTATAATTTTTAGGCATTTATTTTTGATTCTGCAGCTGATGCAGGCACTGAAGGATCTTTCGTCACTGCAGAAGATGGAAAATGAACAGGATAATTATGGAATAACATACGGTACAGTTGCTTGAAAGTTTTATGTAGACTGTGGCTTGTAAAAATACAACATCGCGACAGCAGCTACTGCTGTAGCACGTCTTAGCCATCGCAATTCTGTCTGTCTGTCCATCCGTCTGTTACACCCGTGGATCAGTCAAAAACGATGCAAGCTAGGATCACCAAATCTTCACCGTCTGCTGCCTAGAAGACTCTAGTTTCAGGAACCGTAAAGCTTTTCTATAAATTCAAAAGGGGTCACTCCGAATGAGGGCGCTAAATGAGAGGGGGGTAGGAAAAATTTGCAATTTTTAGCCAATAAGTCATTGTATCTCAGAAACAGTGCGAGATAGGGCCTAAGTTACTATTAATCACTAATAGGAAGTCATACACGGGCTTTCGATTGCCACCGAAAACAATGACCTTGGATGATCATGAACATTAAAATGGGTTTTTAATGGATTTTTTGGCGATTTTAGAGCGAATTGCGCCAAAATCGCTAGAGATAGACTGGGACAGCTTGCATATGAATCTTTCAGCATTAAACATAGTTTTCGCTTATTCAAATTTTGCCTCCCCCCCGCGTTCAAGAAGTTTTTTGTCTGGGAGTGTCAAACTTGAATGCCCTCTTCAAAATACTTGCATTCAGCCACTCAAACGGCAGCATCCATGCGAGATGGTGGTGCCATCTGGCATATGTAAATACATCGTACCCAATGTCAGTTGCTGGATCAATGAGCTTAGATTTGTTCGCAGTGAGCCTTCAAACATGCACTGCTGTCACGCGTTTCCCTTTCCATTAGCTGGGCTTTTCTTGTATTTCATAATAAAAGTGATTTACCATATGTAACATACAGTACGAGATCAACTGGCAATCTGGCTTACCAAAATATTCTCCTCCAGGACTGTCTGTCGGCGTGAACACCATACATTGCGATCATCGGTCAAACTGTTACTTACTGTACTTTGGATGGCGCTATTGTTGTCAGCAAATGCGTTCAGCATTAGCGATCTTTCTGTTTGGAACTCACTCTCATATAACTGCACATCCACCAAACTTTTCAGCAATTTTAAACATCGTTTGAACTGTTTGACGTTGCTAGTGTCTGCGGATGGGACAACACCATTTGTAACAGTTATTTTTGATCTGTTTACTTTATCCTAGCATGCTCATGTTTTTGTTCTTTTAGTTCTACAAAGAGATTAATCGTGTCAAGTCTGAGGTTGATAGTGTAATGCTGTGTATAGCTCACAAGTTGACTGCCGTCAACGCTCGCGTAAATTTTGACCAGCAGACGCGGTCCGATGTTGATCGTCAGTACCGAGCTCTTGCAGAACTGGTAAATGTATCCTTAATTTTTTTCGGGGCGGTTATGCTCTTACACCTGCCCAGCGCTGAGGCCATATCAGTTCGGCCCAATGCGCTTCCCCAGAAAGTTGAAGCAACCGAAGGTTACGTAAACGGCTGTGAAGTCTTACAATGGCTGCAAAGTCAAAATCTTGTGAATGATATAGACTTGTGTCACAGCCCGAAATCGCTAAAAAATTCATTAAACCCCCTATTTTGGCATTCAAGGTCATTCAAGGTCATTTTGTACTGTATTTTATCAACAGATATGGCTATGGCTAGTTAGTTGCTACACTGACAGACTGTCTTTGAGGATTACAGTAATGTTTGTCAGATTTGCAAGATCACAGGTTTTTTTTGCTTTTTTTGTTTAATTATTTTTTCTTTGGTGCTATACGGTAGACTTAACATGTACTCTTACGAGTGCCTTTTAGTTTATTTTGCATTAGCAAATAACATCAATTTATGTTGTCATCTGTAGTGAATGTTTTGTTGCCTCATTTAGTGACATTTACTTTAGGTGTATTCTTTCCAAATGGACTTGAGTTTAGGATCCATTGCTGCTATGATGTTGGTGGTTTGGCATTCAGCTTGTAAGAAATTTTGCTTCAGCAGTTCTCAACAGAGAACTTATGACAGGACCTTGCCAGGTAAGGCCATTTAACCAAAAAGTCCCCTACTAAAATTAAGAACGATACACTAATTTAAAGTGTTCCTATTTCTGTTAGTTTAGTTTCTGTGCACTAAAGAAAATGTGAAATAACTTTTTTCTGGTTTTTGTGTGTGTCTGCCAGTTTGGACTGCGGAGTCAGTGGAAAGGACAGCCCATTAGACTGCTCGGTATGCTGCCGCCTGCCGACATGCAATGTACGTCACTTTCTTGTCTGTGGTTTTAGTTTCTGCTTGGTTAACAGAATTAAACAAGCATGTATATACTGGCTCGGTAGGCTAACGGTAACGTGTCGGACTCGTAATCCTGAGGTAACTCAGGGGTGCAGGTTTGACTCCGCATCGGGACACTGCCGGGTAACGACCTTAGGCAAGTTGTTCACACACATGTGCCTCTGTCACCAAACAGTATAATTTGGTATCAGCTTCACCGCTGGGACGTAAACAGGCACATCGCGTGATACACTGGCCCCGTATCTGTGGTCTCGCAGTGTAAAAACTGGTGTCTGGCTGAGGGCCTTAGGAAACGGAGATCAGCGCCGCCCTATGGGCCGTAAGGCTCGGGAAGAACTTTATGTTTTTTTGTATACTGTGCAATACGTTTTGTAATGTTCAGTTAGTGGGCGTGGTGACAGGAAGGATATCTGGGATGTAAAATGCATGCTGCAGCAATAGCCAGAGGTTCCACCTTTGTGACCCTGCATATGCATAATCTGGACTAATCCTGAAATAGTATGTGACAGCAGGGCTCCCAGTTGTCCTGAAATTGTCCTGAAATCAGCAATTGTCCTGAAATTTTACTCAATTGGTCGGAATGTCTTGATATTGATCTTTGTTATGCTGTCGTTATTGTTTAATTTACACTACAGACAATGATTAACAAAACTCCCCCCCCACCTAGAGGAAAGAAGAAGCCCAAAGTGGAGGGGAACCTGAGCCCTGGGGGGGAGTTGCACCCAATTTTGATTCCAGATCTGGGGGCTAGAAGGCACTGGAGCAATCTGCAGTTATGGAATTGATTAGCCATTATACAGGGTGTGCCGTAAAAACGTGGCACTTTATAACACTTCATATCACTGCAGTGGTCATGTCGAACAGTTGATCAGCCTTCACTGCAGTGTTCAAGGTTAACTGTTAACATGTTGCACTTTTTTATGTGCCACCTCATAGACACACTTGACATGCAGGGTGGCCATTGTCAGGAAAACCTGAAAGTGTTCGGGAATTTTACAGATATCAGGGAGATGTCGGGGAATTTCAAAGTGTTCGGACAGTGCAGGGCATTGGGCAAATAGGCTATGATCATTAGAATGCTGCGATGGCTTGTTTGGACTAGTTTGCAGTCTTGAAAAGTAGACATAGCTAGCAAAAGACTAATGCAGTCATCACAGTATCGCAACCACAGCTTTGCGTACAAGCAAATGAAATGCAGTCATCCTCTACATAATCAAAGCATTCAGTAGCATTGTGGGTTAAAAGGTGGGTAGAGCAAGGAGTTGCAACTTTCCGACAAACAGTTCAAATTTTTGACAGTATTTTAACAGACAGCTGCAAATGTTTGACAGAGGAGATTATCAGTGCTCATAATTTCAACTTTGCCTCTAAATTTTATCAGAGTGGGGTTTGCAGGCCCAAAGTTTACATTTTGGATGAAAATCTTTCAACAAGAAAAAGATTTTCCGACAGCCCTACATTTTTTCC
>Ga0056128_1000484_pt1 | contig 35899 bp, 21 predicted proteins | sample WorMetLIZISLAND2_FD_71113 | JGI IMG/M metagenome (GOLD analysis project Ga0056128, IMG submission 71113) | Marine gutless worms symbiont microbial communities from Max Planck institute for Marine Microbiology, Germany - Olavius geniculatus... ...
GGGAAAATTAAACAATTATTAAAACGGTCATAACTTTGGCTGTGTATAAGATAGAGTCGTAATTTTTGGTTCTAGGGTATGGTTTTCGGGGATGGCCAATTTAACGGTCTTATTTAATTTTACCCCGGACCCTCCCTGGTTGCCATGGCAACGAAATTTGGGACACAATTGGCTATAACGTGGTCTGTGTAAGAGATATCTGCGAGATTTTTGCGTCTATAGGGGGTTTTCGGGGATGGGCCAGCGAATGCTGCCAATCGCATTTTTCCCGGACTGACCCTCGTTGCCATGGCAACGAAATTTGGGACACAATTGGCTATAACGTGGTCTGTGTAAGAGATATCTGCGAGATTTTTGTGTCTATATGGGGGTTTTCGGGGATGGGCCAGCGAATGCTGCCAATCGAGTGCAAGTCCTTAAATGTTGCCGTTGACAAGTGTACAAACTGATGTTTTGTACATTTATTTCAACAGTCAGTTGCGACGAAATGCTGGAGATAGATCAGGACAATCTGCGTATGAAATTTTCAGCATTAAACATAGATTGTAGCAGTCCAAATTCTGACCCCCTAGGTTCAAGGAGGCCTGCGCAGGCGGGCGTCAAAGACGGCTACCCCATAAAAGTGGTTATTTTACCGCTGTTGTCTCGTGTAGCGTGAAAACGGTTGCAGATAGGCACAGACATGCTGCTTATCATAACAAGCAATAGTGACAGGGTTTTCCTTGGTGTCAACAACGATGACCTTGAATGGTCTTGAACCAACAAAATAGAGGTCTTAGATTTTTTGGCAATTTGTGGCCACGGTGCGCATTTCAAGAGTGAATTGTAACAAAATGGATGGAAATAGACCAAAACAACTTGCGAACAGGAACTCGGATCATTTGTCAGCATCGTCGCTGTTTTCTTGTTTTTTTTTGCTTTTTTTCTCTGTTAACAAAATAATATATGAATCGCTGCACTTAGCCTGAGTAAATTTTGCACGAATATGTGTCTCTACAACCCCAAGAAAGTTAATGAATTTCAAAATCACTATTAAGTGGTTATTACCTGAAGGGGTGACTGTCTGTGGATAGGTAAACTATTTCAGTAGGCTATATAACCAACACCGTGATCAGCTCAGCCTTCTGTCCCTCTGGGGTTAGATCGAGTACCGATCTGTCTGGCGTGGGTAAAGGCGGAGCGCGTTCACCTGTGTCGGATGGCAGGTAACAATCATGGGTGATCTCCTGTGGCAGGTGACTCTCCGTGGCCTTGAGATAGGTTTTTTCATGAAAAGCTATACCATTTAGCCAATTAGTCATGATGATTTCTGTGCAGGGTTGCGTGAACTTCTTCAGACGGTGGAGACTGCATCTCCGGGAGCATTGGAAAGCGTGGACTGGGCTGCAGGCAGTCCCGGGCACAGAGCAACGCCCTCGGACATTCTCAGTTCCACCGCGGGAAGAGGAACGGGGTCATCTCGTAGCGCGTTCAGCTCTCCCGTCAGACAGTGCGTTCAGACGATGACGAAAGACGTGTCTACACGGAAGATAGAAAGCGTCGTACACACGTCCAAGCTGCGACGTGCTCTGCTACGATTCAACCTACTCGCACGGGCCGACAGGTATCTTACGACATTTCAGCGTTTGTCAGTCAACAAAATCAATCAGTCGAACTAACAATCCGGAATTTTTTTACAGCGGTCTAAGCAAGCCCGTCGAGAGAGGCGGGGAGGCAGGGGGTAAGGGGGTAAATTACCCCGGACCCTGCGACGTTTGGGGGCTCCACCTTCGCTTAAAAACATAAAGTACACCAGAATGCACCATTTAAAAAGAATCAACATTTTTTTACCAGGTGAATGTTTTCCTGGGCCCCGCTGTGGTTCTCGATGGGCCTGGGTGTAAGTAATGCAAACTATTGCAAGGTGCACTCGAGAGAAATTAGTTGGTGAGTACTAGTTTTGTCGTGGCCGGGTGGACAAACAGAAGGGCATTGCCCCCCACGTCCCTTAATTTTGCGCTGTCGAAATTTGTCACGAAAATTTTGCTGTTGAAAAATGTGCGTTCAGAATGCAAATGGTGGGCTGAAAAACTCCTATTTGGTGGAAATTTATGGACAAAATTGAAATTATGAGCACGCATAATTTTTTCTGTCCGAAATTTGCTGTTGTCTGTCGGAATTCTGCCAGAAACTTCCAGCCGCGCTTACTTCTTATAACCCAGCACGACACCACTGGTGAATATGACATATTGTGATATATCAAGCAATCAGCCAGTCATTCAATGCATGGCCTAACTATTGCAAACTACCGCTGGATCCACTAGAGAGAGGTTACTTGGAGCGCAGTCCAGAAAATGAAATAGTCAGAAAAAGGATTTGTTGAAGAGGTTCATGGTGGTTTAGCTTAGTAGGTTTTGCTCGCATCGTCGAAGTTAATCGACACTAGTTCCGATTAGTATTTAGATGGGTGACCGTGGGCAGCCGGGCAAACCTTCTCGGTAGGCCTATATTACATAACCGGCTACCCAGATCAACTCAGCCTGGCCATTCCTCCGTAGGTGGGCGCAGTCAGCATCAGCAAAAGCTAGAACGTAAACAGGCACACCGCGCAATGCACTAGCCCGGTAAAACTGGCACTAACAGTGTAAGCCGGTGTCTGGCAGAGGGGCTGGCTAATGAAATGGAGATCAGCGCCACACTCTGGGCCTTGGTCGTGTGTGACAAGGTATAATACGTTCTAGACCGTGTTATTTCATGACTGTGATCGACGGCGTGTTTTGCCTGAGACGTGCGTGTGAGAAACAGACGCGAGACACGTTTCGACGAGCGATCACGCTTGACTGGGGTGCGATTGTGGGCGGATATAAACACTGTAGAGTAGACACTGTGATGAGAGATAGGATTTAGGCGAAGTAAATAATGAAGTAATCGTTGTTTTAGATTCAGACTTCATAGTGGTCTCATTGGATGAACGCGGTGTTGACGTGTTGAACCTAAAACCGATTGAATTTGGTGAATAGTGATGGATCAAATTTATACAGCAACGCCGTGGGTTAAAACAAAGAGCCTAGGTGGGTCAGGTAGTTGCAGTTTTTCGACAGTTACTGTAGCAGATTCAATTTTGCTTCTCAATTTCTCAAAGTGGATTTCTCAGGCCCAAATTTTACATTTTTGAAAGAAAATTTTCAGCAAGTAGCTTTTCCGACAATTTTTCGACAGCCAGAAATTTATTGTGGGCGATTGCCCCTGCTCCTTTCCTTGCCGTGACACTGCTGGTACAGTGGTTAGAATCTTGGCCTAGGCCTACGTAGTATAGGCCTATTGATTTGGTGCTACTTGTAGTTCGCGACGATATCAGCTATATGTTTTGGCCGTGTTCGCCAGGTGGCGACGCTGTATAGGAGTTAACTATATTTTAATGCTATTATTTCGTAATTCCGTACTATTTCGTAAGCGTGATCACATATAAGGCTTTGCTTAAGTCAGTAGTAAATAGTAGGCTGCCTAATTATTTTGTAACAACTTTAGCATAGCTAAGCTTGTAAAAAGACACCAATTATTAGCGCAAAATTACCTTACAGTTGAAGCGTCTATAACGTTATTCTTAAATAGGCCTATGTCAAACGTGCTGCGTGTGACAGACGTAAATTTTTTGTCTGGTGGAAACTTCTTCCACTAAAAAGAATTTTGTTAAATAACATTAAAGGAGTCTATTGGATTGCTTGTTTGCTATAATATTATGTTTCTGTTTAACTGTTTGTGGCGCCCTTGCGCCCCTATGCGTGAGTTAACACTCTAGCCTATATGCTCTGGCAAATTGTCATAATTAATTCGTTCGTCTATCAAAAAAAATGAGTAAAATTGTTGCCATCGGATGTTATATTTTAAGGTTAAATACATTAAATTTGATTTTAGCTGGGGCTACGTTCTAGACCCCACCGGGGGAGCTCACAACGCTCCCCAGACCCCGTTTAGAAGGTTGTTATTTCTTAGGGATAGGAGGGAGGGAAAGGGGAAAGGAAAAAAGAGGGGAAGAAAGGCGAGGGCAGAAGGAGAGGGGAAAAAGGCAAGGGGAGGGAGAAGGAGAAAGCAGAAGGATATTCCGTCCCACTTGGCTGAATCTTCTAGATCGGCCACTGGGTTGGCTGACTCGTTGATTGTCTGTGATGCTTAGTGATCGTGGCTTGAGTCAATCGAGCGAGGGTCAGGTGTCCCCCGATGAAGTTCCCAGCCGTCGTGGATCAACCCCCTCCGACAACGGCACCGCGTCAATCTTCCCATCGTCCCACCTGTACGCCAGCAATCCGGATCTGACGTCACTGACCGGCAGTTGTGTCGACGAGTCGTCTGCGAGTGGAGCTGCTACGTTGTCGACTAGTCGACAGCGTGATGCCGGCGTGGAGCATGTACTTAAGGTCTACCGTGCCGACCAGTCGTTCCGATACATCGTCTGTCACAGGGTAAACGTTGATCATTCATAGAACATTTAATTAGGCCTATGTTGAAGAAAATTTTTTCACGTGACAAGTCAACAGAACACAGTCATTTGCTTTGCAGAGGAACAATGTATTTATAGAAAGCCAAAAATGCGTTAAAATGCGTTTGCAGCCAAGCCCCGCTGGGGCAGCTTAAAAAAGATCTCTAGGTTCCGTAACCGAATTTGGAATGCGTTATTTCGATTTTAGTTCTTTTTTTACTTAATTTTAAAAATTAAAATTTACTAATAAAAGAATTGGAACTCGTTCACTGTCAAACGATTGGAAATTTGAGATTTGAAGAAAAGTGATTTAAGATTTGGTGTAGTTGTATAATAAATCATTTTGTCAAAGATTTGAGATTTGAACCTATGATTTAATTTTAGATTTGCCCATCACTGCTGGCTATCCCACATGCATGCCTGCAGCTGACAGCAGTTAGCGGCATGCTACTGATGATGTTAATAAATATTTTTGCATTTTTTATTTGTGAATCGCATACAGGAAACAACTGCTCACGAAGTAGTGATGCTTTCACTGACTGAGTTTAACATCTCTGATCATAACCGGTAAATGCACACAAACGTTATAACAAACTATGGCGTACATCACTTTCTTTATTTATTTTCCGTGCAATAAGCCTATTTTTCCTGGTGATCGCCTTTATGTAGTGATTTCTGTAGCCATTATATTGTCTCAAATGATTTAAAGTATTCCAGTCATGTCAGTTATTACATAACATTGATATAGGTCAGCAGTCAAACCCACAATTTCTATACCGTTAGTCTGACTTTCTAAAGCCCAGATTCCACTACTAATTTGTTGTGGACTTATTGGGCTACTATCGTGCAGCATGTTGTGCAAAATCTGTCGTTTTTGTGGACTTGCTGTTGACTTTCAATCTGTGCTGGTTTTGTTTTACAGCTGTCCAACAAATCTGAAGCAAATTGAAGAAAATTGAGTTTGGACTTAAACACTACATCTACCGACACCATTATTTGACATATTGAATTTTTCTGTTTTAACTTGACTAGGCTAACCATTGCCGACTGTAAAAGTAAAGGTAAAGGTCATCAATTTGTACAGCGCATCGTCACGAATACGCCTCTAATGCGCTGTCGTCACTAACCAAAGCCGCCTGCCGCACGGCCACCACGTGCACCCTGCAGACACAGGCCGGCGCAGCGGCCGGCTAGGCAGCCTTAGTCAGCTGTACCACCTTCCGTAACCCATGTAATGGGTTACTACTCATTTAACCGACCCCGGAGGAATGGCAGGCTGAGTTGGCCTTGTTGGTTGACTGATAGCGGACGCTTTACCCACAAAGTGGTCACACGGCCATCCATCAGTCTAGCGCAGGATAGGGAAAGTTCGCCGGCCAGGACCAACGTTCTAACCACTATGCTACGCCACCAGCTGTGTGTCAATTGCAGTACTGTACCCTAAGTATTGTGAAGTTGTGAAGCTGCTTTAGTGTGATGTTGTTGCAGGACTTACTCACTGTGTGAGGTGACCTTTAGTGACGACGGTCTGGTAAAATCTCGACATTTGCCTGAACAGTTGAATAATCTCGCTGAACGAATCTCACTTAACTCAAGGTTCGATTTTTGCATAAATTATTAATCGATTATTAATTGTATTAACTGGCATTAACGTTGAACAGCTTGAACAAATGCTACAACATTTTAATTGGGTGATTAACTGTTGAATTTTTCTTACTGCCTATACTCATTACATTACATTACCACCCACCAGTAAACACATAGGTCGTATGTGCTGCATTTTCTGGAGATTTTTGATGTCCAATGACCTTGATCTTCTGTTTTTCAAACCAAGCAATAGCACACCGGTTACTTCAGCTCTGAAGAATGTTTGCATCAATTTCGCTTTTCCTGCAGTTTTTTTTTTAATTTTCAATTTGTGACCTCAAACGGAACAGACAGACAGACAGACAAACGGGCATAATGCGTAGTTTTTGCTGCAATGTAGAAAATATCAAACGCGCTCGTTGTGCTATTGCAAAACGATAAGTATGAATGTTTGAGATGTTGTCTGAAAGGAGACAACACTACGTAGTGTGTAATCTAATCTACTCTAATTTACGACGATTTGATAGGGCGCAAGTCATTGCTACAATGTTAATTGCAGGTCAGAAGCGCTGTGTTGGCGCTGACTTGTTTTAGGCGCGGTATACAGGCAGAGGTAGGCTCAGCAGTTCGGTCTTAAGCCTAAAACGGGTGTTATGTGTCTGCTGAATTGTGTAGGTATTACCTGAGGAACAACACGACCCTGGACCCGCTAGTGCCAGACGATCTGGTTCCGGGCATAGTGCGCGAGTTGACTTCGTCATCCGGCAGTGTTCTGTTGCTACGTAACGTCTCGTCGCTGGATGTAGCCGTTCAGCTGACGCGTCGAGACTTTGATGTCTTCCGGTCCATCGATCCGTCAGAGTATGTCAGTGACTTGTTTGAACTTGAGGCGGCCGACAGGCACGGACGCAGGCCGAGCTCCCACAACCTTGACCGGTTCTCGGAGGTATGCTAAACACTTAAATCGTATAGCTCTTCATGGGAAACCCATCTTCTGGTTACGGAGCATCACCTGCCATATGTGATACACCGTGCTACCTGCTACCCGACGCAGGTGAGTCATGGCCCTGTAAATAATCTAGAGGGCTGTGGGTGAATGCGCCCCGCCAAAAACACAGCCAGGCAGGCCGGTACTCGATTTACTTACCCTGGAGGGATGGAAGGCTGAGTTGACCTAGGTGGTTGGTTATATACCGAGATGAATTTACCTGTCCACAGACAGTCAGCCATCCAAGTATTTGATAAATTATTTACCCCAGACATATGGAAGGCAGGCAAATCATCATCTCGCGATTGCAACTCTAACGTCTTAACCTTTACATTATAACTACCAAGCCAGCTAATAACGATACAGAAGGATGGTGGGATTGTTGCGCTTCGGCTTAGTTGCTAACGTCGTTGGTTGCTGCATAAGTGAAGTTAATCTATGCTGTGTCCAGTTAGTATACTTGAATTGGTTGTGGGCTTAGAAATAGAGCTTACTCGGAACACTTTGAGCATTTCTGTGATGATGATGACATAGTGTGTGATATGATGATTTGACCTAATGATTTGCACTGGCAAAACTGACGAGGAAGCTGCCAGTATAATCTGTCACATTAACTGCAACTGTTTTCAGTCGATGATTATGATTGGCGGTATTCTGCTGTCTACAGTTGGTGGACGAGGAGATGTTTTGGGTGGCGACAGAAGTCTGCAGCGAGACGAACGTCATGAAGCGAGTTCGAATCATCAAACAACTCGTCAAAATCGCAAGTACGTTTTATTCATCGGGCTATGTTCATTTCTTTAATGTCGTCGATTGAGCGCTGCAAAAGACGCTCATTCTGTTTACAATCTATCTACCAGTCGCATCCTGGCAAAGGCAAGAGAAGATCAGTTGACTCATTTCCTTCACCGCTTTGTGATTTTTTGCCTGTCGAAAAACAATTACTTTTAACTAGAAATACTGTTTGTGGAACGTGGTTTTTGTCCCATTGCCGCTGTAAACCTGCTGCGTATAACGCTCGTTAGTTCATAGGCCTATTTTTTACAGCCAGTGGTGGTCTCCAACAGCTATCTTAGCCTAAAGTTATCACTATCCGGTATTTGGTCACGTGACATCGTCAGTCACGCGGCGTTAGACTAGCAATTGAGGGTTTCCTATATAGGCTAGATGGTCATTCATAACCGTGCGCTTATCCTATGCAGTTATGGAAATATGGAGCTTACGAATTTTAGAGGTCACTAACTTGACTTTTTATGTCACGTGACGTTATCGGTCATGTGACAGTTGGACTCGCTGTGTGGGGTGGGGTTTTTATAGGTGGTCCATCCTTTGTGACCATGCATGCATCATGCACGATTATGAAGATATGAAGCCTCGAAGATTTTTAGGATTTTGAGAGTGACAGTAACCAGACGACATCGCGCAATGTACGCTGTGACAGTAGGGCGTTTTGCTGTTGTTTATTTGTGTCAGATCACTGTCGGGCTGGTCGAAACTTCAACGCGATGTTTGCGATTCTGAGCGGACTTGGTCACGGATCCGTCAAACGACTGAAGCAAACCTGGGACAAACTGCCCGCCAAGTACGCCAAGATGTTCGAGGTACGAATAGTCTTATACATAGTTTTTGCGCGTGACAGCACAAAGTGCTATTTAGCACGTAATAGTTATCGTAATTCTGTATGTCCGTTCATCTGTCTGTCCCGGTGTCTGTCACATTCCGATACCCACCCACTCGTGCCCCGATGAGAGAAACTCCGGCTTTTCACATATGATAGCATGTCGTCTTTAGTTTATTGTGGCAAAATTTTGTGTTCTTTGGTGAGGGGATTTTTCTCGAACGAAGGTGACAAAGAGTGGTACCTGCTAAAAGTTGTTATTTCGCCATTAATAACTTCTCTAACATGAGAACGGTTGCAGATATACACAAACTGTATCTTTGCATCTTACATTAATTATCTGTTGTTCATTATTATTTCAGAAATGGAAATTTATTTATTTATTCATATATCCGCGATTACGTCTTCGATCAGTACGGCTGTTTGAAATGCAGCTATTGAAGATTATAGGTTTTTTCTGGGAAACCCATCGTAAAGCTACGCAGCGTCACCTGCCATACAGGATTACACAGTTTTACATGTCACCCGCACAGGTGAAAGTTCCCCATTTTAAACCCAGCCGGGCAAGCTGGTACTCAATTTTTCTACCCCGGAGAGATGGAAGACTGAGTTGTCTTTAGTGCATGTTGCATACCAATGTGGTTTACTTCGTTACCTGGTGCAGACAAGGAATCCAAGGAATAACCGGCTGATAACACCTCTGAGCATTAGTCGAACTCACGACTTCTCGATCATAACTCTGACACTGTACCATTACACTACCAAGCATTGTGTAACACTGAAGTTTACGTCAGACTGTTTGTCTGTGTGTTGTCTGTCTGTCTGCCAGGAGATGCAAGAGTTGATGGACCCATCTCGCAACATGTCGAAGTACAGAACGATGCTCAATGCTCACCTCGATCAACCGCCCGTCGTATGTCACATTCTTACGTCACTACATCATTCTCTGTATCTCTTTAGTACGCGACCGACTCACTGGACCGCCGAAATATAGTTTTGTTCGTTCGCCGGTCCGTTTTATGCTGTTTCTTGGCTCCAGAACTAAAAAGCTTTAAAGGCGTATTAGCGTGAACATTTCCCAGGTGTGTGTGATCAGCGTGCCAAATTTTTTAAATTCCAAATGGTCGAAAAATGGCCCATATCTTTCGTAAGTATTTACACCTATGGCTGGCACACTGCACACTAAGCACAGTGCAGTGGGCGTGTACGACCCTCGGCATTTAGACGGAGGGCCGCATACATGTCGTCACAAGGCGTGCCAATATCTTTGCTCGTTAGCGTGCATTGTACATTATTGTGCACACGTTTGGAGCAATGCTGATGTGAGTTGATTTTTACGCAGTGCTTAATTTGCAGAAAAAAGTGCGATTCGAGTATGCAGAAGGCGTCAAACGAAGAGGATTTTCGAGGTGATAGCCTTACCAAGCCAACTAAGCATCTGGGGAACCCGATTGAAAACGGTTTTCCATCATTTTGAGTTTGAGAAACGCATCTTATGCGTAGCAGTTGGTTTTTTTGAGATAGACCCTGTTCTAAACTTTGCAAATATGACGAAATACGCAAATATGAAGGTGTCAGTACGCTGTACCGCCGTCGTGACAAAAATCCAGAAATGGCCACGGTGGTACGGCATAGCGGGCATACTGCCTCTAAAGTAAATGCCAGTTTAAACCCTGTATTTATTTACTGTTCCGACTGTTTCTGGCAGATTCCTTTCTTTCCGTTGGTGAAGAAGGACCTAACGTTCATACACTTCGGCAACGACTCGCGAGTGGACGGTCTGGTGAACTTTGAGAAGCTCAGGATGATTGCCAAGGAAGTTCGGCAAGTGACGAACATGTCGAGATGTGATCGTACGAATGACCGCTCCTCCTCTTCCGCCAACACTGCCGTAAGCGCTCTGAATAGTAATTGTACTTTTTTTAGGCAGAATTACTCATGCAATGCAAGCGATTCTGCCGATTTCTATACATTTCTACGTAGCGTGACCGTCTGTCTGTCTGTCTGTCGTCTGTCACATTCTTGCACTTTATTTTATCGTGACAAAATTTTGTGACCCTGGGTGAGGGGGTTTCTTTTGAACGAGGGTGTCAAAGAAGGGTACCCCCTAAAAGACTTCATTTTGCTGTTATTGGCTCGTATAGTTTGAAAACGGTTGCAGATAAGCACAGACATGCTGCAACATCATAACAAGCACTGGCGACGGGCTTTTTACGTTTAGCAATTTTGATGACCTTGAACGACTGAAGTTGCTTGCAATTTTTGGCTGCAGCGCACAATTTAGAAGTGAATTGCGACGAAATGGCTGGAGATAGACCAAGACAACCTGCGGATGAAATTTTCAGCAATTAAACGTAGATATTGGCAGTATAAGTCCCGACCCCATAGGTTCAAGGAGGCCTGCATGTGCGAGCGTCAAAGAGGGGTACCCCTTTAGAAAGTGATTATTTTACTGGTATTGGCTCGTCTAACGTGAAAACAGTTGCAGATAGGCATAGACATGCTGCTTGTCATAACGAGCACTGGTGACGAGCTTTTTATCTTTATTAACATCAATGCCCTTGAATGACCTTGAACCCCCGAAATAGGGTGTTTTAATGTTGTTTTGCGATTTTCGGCTGTGGTGCACAATTCAAGGGCGAATTGCGACAAAATGGCTGAATATTAACCAAGACAATGTGCGAATCAGAACTGCTAAGGCTGTTGCGCACCTCGTGAGCTTTGCTCAGATTACTTGTATACTCTTCTATGATGTTGATGATGATAACTGTATGTAATTTGCTAGTGTACTGGTTAGTACATCAGACTTACAATTACGAGGTGGTGGGTTTAACTCCTGGCATTCTGTCGCTATCAGTCGGTTAGCCTACTACAAAACTAGGATAGGGTGACTGCCTGAAAACAGGTAAAACATTTTGCTACGTAACTAATAACCAAGGTCAACTCAGCCTTTTATCTTTCCGTGGTAGGTAAATTGAGTACCAGTCTGTATGATTTAGGTGGGGCACGTTCACCTGTGTCGGGTGGCAGTTAACGCTGCGTGATTCCATATGGCAGATGACGCTCCGTAGCACTGACGTGGGTTCTCATTAAGACTACAGACGATTTTGAACCTCTGTTTGTTTCAGGTCGATGGTACTCTGACGCGGAACACTGTAGGTCCGGGTGAAAGTTCGGCAAAGAGCTCTGTCTCGACAACAGCCAACCAGAGCGCATTCTACAGCGCACCTGTTAGCAACGGCTCATCGTCATTGGTCACTCCGCACAAGAAAAAGATGACCGCTGCAGTCTCCGCCAACGCCAAGAAAGTATTTGACGAGGTTTGAATCAGGGCTAAGAAACTTTTTTTGTGTCCTCTAGCATGAGTTGCTCGCAACTGAGGACAAGCTGTCTTGGGAGGAAGAAAAAAACACAAATAAGAGGCATTTTGTAAAATAATTAACTCTGCGAATAAGACCATTTCTCTTTGCAATATTGCACAAAATGTGCAGAGTCGTCGCTGATATCATAATATTGTTTTTGGGGCATCACCTTCAGACCACAAACTGGGAAAGAGACTACGGTGTCGTTCCTAAGATCCACTTCTCGGCGCTTCTTTGCTTCACACCTCATGCGCCTTGATCAAGATTTTCAATCCCTCTCAGGACGAGTTATGTCAATTTTTGTTTACTATAAAATGGTAGTACAACAAAAAAAGAAAATACACTGTGTCTCAAAAAAACGTCCCCGACATTTTTGACTGTAACTTGAAAACCAATTATCAGATTTTAATAATTTTTGGTACAAATATTTCGGACACAACTTGCCATCAAATGACTGTTCAGTGTCCCACCTCACCCAGTGTATGCTTTTGCACTTTTGCATAAAAATGTCGGGGATGTTTTTTTGAGACACAGTGTAGGTAACTTAGCTATGCTTCCATTAGGCCCTGGTTTGAATGTGTGTTTGTTGTCTGTATTGAAACCCTGGTTTCTTGAGCTACGCCTACATTTGGCCTGCACTCCTGCACTGGTTTTTTCTGCTTTTTTCTTGTTATTACATGCTTTTTCACTTTCCAGCTTTCTTTTCTCTGAACCCGTCTTGCAGAAAACCAGATTACCAAGAGTATTGCTTGATTTTTTGCCCCTTATCTCATTTCACAAAGTTGCAAGCATTCCCCCTATGTAAGACTGGCGGTTGTCGATAAAATGTTGATTTAGCTATTGTAATTCTCTGCGTGTTGTGGGTCCTAGCTAGGGACTGTGATGATGGCCTGTCTGTTGTTACAGGCGCAGCTGGCTCGTCGAGTTCGTGAGTACCTACTGACGCTGAAAGTGATTGACAACGAGTCAACCTTGTCTCAGATGTCACTGTCCTGTGAACCACCGCCGGGTATTGCTGCTTTCATAGTGTGGTTATGTAGTCTGGCGATAACACATCGGTCTTGTGATCAACCGGTCGTGGGTTCGACCCCTGCTTCAGTCGTGATCAGTTGGGTGGGTGACTGTCTGTGAACAGGTGAACAATCTCAGTATATAACCAGCCACCTGGGTCAACTTAGCCTTCCGTTTTTCCAGGGTAAGTAAATCAAGTACTGGTCTATGTGGCTGCGTTTAGGGTGGGACAAGTTCATCTGTACCGGGTGGCAGGAAACACTGTGTGATCCTGTGAGCATAGATCTAAGACGGATGGGTCTTGCAAACGTCTGTACATGACGTTAATTTTTACTCCTCGCGCGCTGACGTAGCGAAGAGGAGTATATGAAATCAGCGTAATATATAGAGACCGACCGATGACCAACCACCGACCTCCGTTTCTGGAAGAGCCTTCTTAGAAGAACTTCCTGTGTGGTCACCTTCTCGTGGTGGAAGCGACTGGGCCCGACGTCGATCGAGCGACCACTGGCAACGGTCGCCTGCCGCTCGCCTCTGACTTCACCGGTCCAGCATAGCACCACAACCACCCAGGATTCGGTTCCTGGGAGTTTATTACAACCATCTGTTCATAACTAATCCATAACGCCTCTGGGACTTTTTGGAATGTATCGGGGCGGTGACCCGCCTCCTCAACCGGGAATGAGCGAGAGAGAGAAAAAGAACTTCAAATGGCCACATCTTGATAACGGTGCCAGATAAACGCACGGTCACAATAGACCACCTATAAGAAGTCGCCCGTCGCGAGTCGAATAGTCACGTAACGTAACCTATGACGTTACGTGACCCCAAAAGGTCAAGGTTGTGACGCCATTATCTTTGAGACGCCATATCTCCATAATGGTGCTAGACAGACGCATGATCAGACGCATGCGTTGAGTTATAACAAGACAAATGGCAAGTTGGTGGTGTAGCATAGTGGTTAGAACGTCGGTCCTGGCCGGCGAACTTTCCCTATCCTGTGCTAGACTGATGGATAGCCGTTTGACCACTTTGTGGGTAAAGCGTTCGCTATCAGTCATCCAATAAGGCCAACTCAGCCTGCCATCCCTCCGGGGTCAGTTAAATGAGTAGTAACCCATTTATGTGGGTTAAGAAAGGTGGTGACCTTAGTACAGCTGACTGGGGCTACCTGGCCGCTGTGCCAGCCTGCGTCTGCAGGCTGCACGCGGTGGCTGTGCGCTGGCGGCTCCGGTTAGTGACGAAAAGCGCATTAGAGGCGTGTTCGCGACGATGTGCTATAGGGCCTACAAATTGACGACCTTTACCTTTTTTTGCCTCATCGACCATTATTGGAAATTTTTCCCCTCAGTTCGTAAATCGGGCAATACAATATTTTGCAAACTTCTTGGAGACAATTTCCAATAACGACCTCAACGCCAGTCACTATTGGTTTAATATTAGACGGTCTCAAATAGACGCTTGGTCTCTAGTAGTCTAGTACAAGCCAAAAGAAACAAAAAAGCACTGGGAAGAAAACAGGAAAAAATAATGCGTGCGAGGAGTACATTAGATTGGTCACAATCTAATAATATAAGCCTACTTGTTAATTAATATGGAGAAAGTATGGGGTGTGCTTTTGCTAGTATTTATACGTCTAATTTCATCTGTCCTTTTTAGCATGATCATATAGGTAGTGTAGGCATTGTCAGTAAATCAGTTGTTGTATTATAAATTATTAATGCTTATATTTTATTGCACTGCTAACAGCCGCTTTGTGACGAAGGTATTGGACTTGTGTTATGCTCATTGTCCTTTTGTGAATCCAACTTTGTGGTTGATATTTTTTTTATATTTTACATGCTTATTTGGTTTGTGTCGTGGCCGTTTAGATGGTTATGTTGGACGCATGCCGTTTTTTAAAACTTATTATTCTGTTAATTTTCTGTATCACTTTGGTGTGACCCGACCCACATTTTGTGGGTGTACATTTTTTGAATATAGGCCCACATCTATACTGCGCAAATAATGGTAGACGTAAGAACTGCAGCACGTCCACTTTTATGCATGTATCCAATGATTGTTGATTGTAATAAGAAATAAATAACTGAAGAAAATGATAATATTAACTGTCTGAAACAGTTAGGCAACATTAGCTGTATGTTGAAGTAATAATTATATTGGGAATATTTTTTTGGCTATGTTTTTTTACTAGTAAGTTAAATGTCGTTTTTCGTGTAGGTTCTTTATAGATTGAGTAATTTACTTACTTATTCATTTGTGCATTCGTTCATTTATTTATTCACTTATTGCTTTTTCAGACGTTCACTTATCTATTTGTTGACTGTTGGTTTGCTTGTAGCTGTCAGTGGCAAGGGCAGCAATAGGAAAATCGATCCGTCCGTTGAACATTGTATAACATCTGTAACATCTGCTGACTTGAAATCTAATGACTTTGTACATGCTCCTCTGTTTGGTAAGTGCTGTTACATGTTGCAGTTTTTATATCTGTTTTTTGGGAACTGGAATTTTTAGGCGGAAGTGCACATTTTTTTTCTTTTTGTGTCATCTGTTTGTCTGTCGTCTGTCACATTTTTGCAACCCGCTTGAACAGTTTGATCAATTTATTGAATTTAGGTGCCGTTTGGCAGACACAATTTTGTGAGCCAACAACACATTGCGCCTGACGTCCAGAAGAAAAAAAATTGGGGTCAAACCTTAGCCAAAACTGCTCTTATTTAATGAATAGAAACGGGTAGACATTTTGCTTTTTGCCAAATTACTTTGGACTTGTTTATTCCACTACATTTAGAAAATGATGCTGGTATCATGATTTGTTATAACAATGGACATATAGGCCTATGAGATCTATGCTGCAATGTGTAGAATTCAATGAAGTTGTTTTGATATAGTGAAATGTGAGGCACATGCACTTATTTTTGTTTAACTGGCCTATTTTTTCTGGGTTAGGCTGGTAGCTAAGTGAGCCAGCACTTATTGCATACTGTATACATTTTCTGTTTTTCATTCAGAAGCGTTAAAACTCTGAATAGGCTACACATTGAAAATAGGCCTTTTACAATATTTTTCACCATTTGTCAGTTGTCCGCCCATCTTAGATCATATTTTGATGGTAAAAAAATTTGTTCTCGAAAAATGTTCCTTAAAAATTCAAAAAACGAGCTGGATATCCCTCATTTTGGGCAGTTTAGGGTACATTGAAAATTTGAGTACATGTACTCATATTTTCTTTAGCAGAGATTTGCTGTTCTTTTGTTAGAATTTCCAGCCCACCCACTTTACTTTTTAACCGACGACGTCGTCGACTTTGTTCGTCTTGTTTGTTGGCTAGCGACGCTCAAGCTTTGAGTGATCCTTATTGTTGTTAGACTTCGTGTGTGTGGCTGTCTTCGTCTCTATTTCTTTGCTGTCTGTCTGTCCACTCACTCCACTATTTGCAGTCTCACGGCTTGTGTCGAACGGACTATGTCCGCGCTGTGCTGCAAAGTTTGCAACGTTGCGAGCCACATCGGCTACCGGCTTATTTGTTTATTTGTGTTGCATCTCGTAAGACTGATGCGAGATATTCGTTGTCTGTCTGTCTGCAGGCAGTGAGTCCGAATACGCCGTGCACAAGCTGATGACGCTGTCGGAGAAAGTACGCCCCACGCAGCGAGATCATCGACGCAAACGAGCCACGCCCACTCTACAAGCTCCGCCTACTTTACACGCCCCGCCCACTGCCACCGGTGTTTACCAGGTGGCGTCGTCATGGTCGCCTAGGCAACGCTGCTACCGACACCATAGAGTCGCACCCACGCACCTGTCAGCAGAGAGTTCAAGCGTCAGCAATAGTTCGACACTCCACAGACAATTAGCCATCGCCACGCCTGACCAATCTGCTGGTATAAATGAATCTATCACTGAATTTTTAACGTGACCTAACTGCCGGTTTCTGTTTCGTAACCAGTGCGCCAACTTAACTCATTAATATTCATGACGTATGTAGCCTAACTGTGCTGTGTGGTTCGTCGGTTTGCTGCACATAGGCCTAATCAATGCTGTCTAACAGCAGCTGTCGTTACTTACTAAGCAACGATTGAATGTAAACTGGTGTTTGTAGTTAACTAAAAGAATGAGAAATCGGCCGTAGGTAATGCAAACTACTGCTACGTTCATTATAGGTATACGTTAGATAAGGTTTAGTCCCTAGGAAATTATAGTCAAATTTCGTGAACAGGTGCGTTTTTCGTCACGTGGTGGATAACAGGCTTTGTGTGAATTTTCTGTTTTGCTGGGTTTTTGTCAAACCAGTTGGCCATTTTATTAGATCACATTAGGGATCTAGCATTATTCTGTAATTTAGCCTAGGACTTTAACGAGAATACTTAGGCCCTACCTGTAACCATGTCACATCTGTTTCATTTTCGGATGCTGTATTAATAGCATTTTTAAATTTATGACAAACTTTGCATTTGTTCGTTATCAGACGCAGTCGGTGAAGTTTCGCGGTCCACTCATTCTGCCTACATTTCCGCCAATCAGCGTCGTCTGTCCCCGCTGATGTCATCACCCATCAGCCAATCAGACACCGACTCTGGCCGCAGCTCATTTGCCAGCGCCGACAGCCATAGCAACGCCAGCTGGGTGAGCGGAGACTGTTACTATGGTAACGCAATTAGCCCAGTGGTTGCACTGGTAGTGCGTAGCAACGGCAGCGTACCAGGGACCAATGCCATTTCCGGTTCAGTTCAGCTGCATTACTCGACAAGTAAGTAAATTTGGTCAGATAAATTAATTCTGGAAAATAACTGGTAGCCTGTAACTTGAGTCACGTTGTTAACTTGTTACTTATGAAGTAAAAATACCGTTAATCATAGGCCTACATCTTTAATTTACATCTTATTTGTGATGAACAGTAATGCTGGCAGCATTACTGCATTACTCGACAAGTAAAAATAAAGGGGTAGATGCAAACAGCGCGCAATTATCTTTTATGCGGACTGAGTTATACCGTTTTGAGGTTTCCATATAATAGGCCGTAATTATTTTGTTAGTTAAGTTTACTGAAGTTGTGTTTTTTTATTATTTGCATTTAACCTTCATTTGTTTCTACCATGTTTATGGTGAATAAAAAGCTTTTTGTGTGTAATGCAAATTTTTAAACATTGGGATAAAATAGGGGAAGGAGTTATCAGATTTTTATCCCAAACAAACACCATCTTACTTTTCGGGCCTCGAATCACTGTGCAAAATTTCATCAAAATCGAATCAAAATTGTGGCCGTAGGAATGTTTACAGACAGACTGACAGAATGACAGACAGACGCAAGTGATTTTATAATCTGTCCCTTGCTATGCTATAGCAATGGGACAGATAATAATTAACTTGTGTGAAATAATCTGTTTTGCTGAGTTGTAAGTATAGTGGCACTGGCGGTTCTAGACTCAAAAATCTGGGGGTGCTGTGCTCTACCCCGAATTTTGCTGCATAGATGACCTTTACTTATACTGGTGCTGCAGCACTTCCAGCTTCGAGCTAGAGCCACCAGTGTATACTGCTTAGGCCTAACAGCAGTATATAGCAGCACCATAATGAAGGTCAACTCAGTCTTTCATCCTTCTGGGGTAGGTAAATCGAGTTCCCGTCTGTCTGGCCGTGGTTAAAGCAGGGTGTGTTCACCTGTGTTGGGTGGCAGGTAACACTGTGTGATCTCATGTGGCAGGTGAATCTCCGTAGCTCTTTGATGGGTTTCTTGTTATTAGCTATACACCACCTTTATTTGCCTTTACTGTCAGTAGTTATATTATTACTACTGCCGGCCGAAGCAATGGCAGCATTGTTTTCAGCATCGCCGCTATGTTTTCTTCCATTGTCGTCACAGTAATTCCTGAATCATTGCACTTGGTTTGATGACATTTTGCATGAGCACGTATCTCGACAACCTTTTACTGCGGTTCATTGCATTACGTACATCAGAATTCAAGGACATAGTTCAACATTTTTTGTGGAGGAGATACTGTCATCTCCCCAGACACAACCTGCGCTGGGGATAAGGACACGCATTCCGCAGAGGGTCCAGATAGTAGTCTCCCGCAGTCTTCGACCGCTTAATCAGTTACCGCTTTTACTGATCACTTTGAGCATTATCTAGCGTCAGTCTTCAACTTCCGTTTCTTAAGCCTATGGAAACAGTTTATTTTCAGTGTTTATCAGCTGGTATACAGTATTAATATGTTGCTATCATGTTTGGCGAATAAAGATGTATATTCTGTCATTTGCGGTATATTGTAGCTGTGCAGTATAACGGGACCGGAAACCAGGCTACGAAGCTGATACCAAGCCGTCCTGAGCTTCCTGACTACTATACTGCTACCAGGCGTCTCGCTGAAAGGCGTGGCCAGCAGCCTGTGACGTCATCACGGACGGACATCGTGATTGGTCGACGTGCTAGGTCATGTGACTCGTCACGTGACTCGTCAGCCACGCCTTCATTCCGGTGTCGTGCTGCCAGTAGGCCCAACTTGGATATGTCTGAAGATGGTAGGAAGTTTGGATGTTTTGTTTCATTTGATTATTTTGGTTTGAAAGTATGTTTTCGTATGTTCTCGGGGGCTGGTAACATACATACGTAAACTATAGAAGCTGTTAGAGATCTTAAATCTTCGCTGAATGGTGCCACCTAATAAATGCAAAGGCCTTAATAAAATTGGTGTCTCTTATGGTAATTAGTCATGGATAATGACCCAGAATGCACAAAAAAATCCGGATCTTCATGGAAATCTAAACACTGTCTTCTTTCTTGGATCATGTTCAAACGCTTCGCAGAATTTCAGAACATAGGTTTTATCATTTTTTAAAAAAATAATCCGAGCTGAGAAAAATCGGGACTCATACAAAAAAAAGGAAAGCGTAGCCGACCAATTATTGTAGTCATGTACACTGTGTCCGGTAAAAAAACTGACTCCCTAGACATTGTGCAATAAAAATGTCAAATCTGAATGAATTGAATAAAGTTTTGTACACTTAATCCCTAATAAATTTCTGAAGTGAGTGCCATATTTCTTTGAAAAATATTATTTCTTACCAAAATTATCAAAATAGCTTCGTTACCAACATGGTGTTACATTTACATACTGCAGTTGCTCAAGCGGAAGTGACGTTTGTTGATGCAATCAAAGTAACGTAAACAATTACAAAATGGTGTTTTCTGCAGACGTTCGTGTTTTAATTAAACTGTTGAGGCAAAAGAAATGGTATGGTGATAAAAAAGTTTATCACTGAATATCCCAGCAACCTGTGGACATCGTCAGGATTAAACAAACGGTTGCCTAATACTGGACACTTCACATTTTGAGGCGACCTCACAAAAGCCGCTGCAACTATTGTTTGCATAGACAGATTTATTGAAATTTGGCACTTTGATTGCTAATAGATGGTGCATTGTTGATGTAAAATGTTGCCAAAATCAAATGTTGTTTGTTAAGGTTATGCAAATGAACACAGTGGTTTACTTATGTAACACCATATTGATAACAGAGATATTTTGTTGTCGATATTCCACAGTTAATGACTTTATTAAGAAATAATATTTTTCAACAAAATTTGGCAATCGCTTCAGGAATTTATTGGAGATTAAGTATACGAAATCAAATTTGTTCAGATTTGACATTTTTATTGCATGACGTCTAGGGGTCAGTTTTTTACCGGGCACAGTGTTGTTGGCACCCAACCGCTTAGTAAAAGTTGATGTTCGAATGAGTAGATATCGTACCTTGGTATTAAGCTAAAACTCCACTTCTTTGATTTGTTGTGAACTTGTTGGACAAAAGTCGTGAAGCAATCTGCATCATATGTTGTGGATTGTTGCAGGCTTTCGTTTTTTTGTGGACTCGTTTAACTTGTGGTACATTTGTTATAGACTTTTCGTTTGTTGTGGATTTGGTCTACCACATGTTGTACGTCAAAGCTACAATAGATCAAAATTAGTGGAGTTTGGTTTTATATGATTACATGTGTATGTCAAATTGTGAATGCAGTGAAATTGTTCTGTTGATGTGTTTTCAGACGCATCGGTTGACAGCGACGACGACGACCGTCTTGTCTCGGTCGTATAACAACACAGGCGCGTCCGGCAACGTAGCGGCTACGAGATTTCGGCTGCGATACGCTGCGAGCCGCTACAGTTCTTCGTCGGACAACAATCTACGTTAGCGGCTAGCGCAGACGAACGTGACGTTATATATGTCCACTAAAGATGGCTGCTGGTGGTTGTAATAGGCGAATTTGGAGTAAAATAGTAATTACGCAAACGATTTTGCATTAACGTTATGTTATACTGTACGATGACACATTTAGAGTTATTTTTCAACTGTCATCTAAAACTGATACGTTCAGAAGCCCAGATGTTGGTCTATAGCCTTAACGTAGCGTACAATTTTTACGCTACAATGTGTTCGTAGCTGTCTTGCCTTGCCGTAGCCGAGTGTCCAGTAGTGTAGCAGCAACGAGCCGCTCGCAGCCGCTACGTTACCGGACGCGCCTCACATCACATCATCTATGATCATATAGTCTTTTGTTCCAGCGTGTTCATATCATTCACGGGCACAGGATTGGTTTTAAACGCGAACATACACTGCTCAGTAACAATATAGGGCCCTCAACATAAGTCAACATAAATTTTCTGACAAAAACTTACCATGAATTTAGCGTTACGATTATTGTGACGTTGTAATTTTCAGATTTTGGAATACGGCGTACACATTCCCTCTATCTCTCCCCTCCAAGCGACGGGATGTCGTGCTGCATGCATTATGTGAACGTTTAAAATTAATGTGACAATACGCTGTGAAGATGCCTTGTGTAAAGCAGAAACTGCTGCGCTGCTGTCCGCCATTCTCTGGTTGGTAGGACCCTCTTTGTGTGTGACCACAAGTGTTTTGATTAAGCTTAAATCCATCTCTGTAGACGCATATTGTCCTGCGTGTCACTGCATCAGGAGTATAATACTCTTCACGGAAACCCGTCTCGGAGTTACAGAGCGTCACCTGCCGCACGAGATCACACTACCTGCTACTCTACGCAGGTGAATGCACCCCGTTTCAACCCCAGCCAGACAGGCCAGGCCGATATTTGATTTGCCTACTCCAGAGGGGTGGAAGGCTGAGTTGATCTGTGTGCTGGTTTGGTTATATACCAAGATTGTTCACCTGTCCTCAGATTGTCACCCATTCAAGTAGTAACCGGGCCTGGCGTAGAGCAACTTTGTTGATGAAGACCAACGCGTTAACCTGTACATCAAACCGCCATCTTGTCTTACCAGGAAGACCCACTAAGTTTACGTTGATCGAAGTGGTAGACTTATCAGTACTCTTAATCTGATCAATGAAGCGTCTCCTCAAATAATTCGGGTGCTTTTCTCTGATATTACCGTTGCGCTTGGTGGTAGGACTACTGTTTACTTGATACAGTGAATTAGACAACTCGGTATCTTCAGTCATTGAATAGGCTAATCGTTTCAAAAGTGCGGACCCATCGACAAAACTGAACTGAACCAAACTTGAATTGTCCTTTGAACTGAAATGAATTTGCGCTGAACTTCTTTGACATATTGCGTTGTCCACGGAGTTTCATAAAAAGGCACCCTTTTTCTTTCTTTCACAATTCAGTCAAATGATGATCAGTTTACACGGAAATCTTACCAGATGTAGCTAAAGAAATACTAATTCGAAATATTTGGAAAAATATGGCTGTTAGTTAAATATTTTTGCTTGTCGTGACGTAATGCTGACGTCATAGTGTGCCGCGAGTACAAACTGGTTTGTTGCACCCGGTGTGACAGACTTCCTGAATAGCTACCCTGCTTCGATGGTGAAGTTTATCTGGCTCTTTGGTGACAAACTGAAGTTTAAACATTGTAGCCACAAAAAATGCCTAAAACGATCACTTTCACACAGTTGTTGGGATAGCTTAACTTTTACACCTTCCAGCAAGACAGTGCACCAGCACACACCGCTTGCGGGATGGTTGAGTTTTTCGATCAAATGATGACTGATTTAATGCCTTCATGCTGCTTAGTGCTGATACGATGAACATTTTTCATCAGTGGACGAGATAAAGTTCACCATCGAAGCAGGGTAGCAACTGACAGCACCAGTTGAGAGAAGCAAGCTTGTACTCACGACACAATATGACGTCAGCATTACATCTCATTAGCAAAGAATATTTAGCTAACGGCCACATTTTGTTGAAATATTTTGAATTTGTATTTCTTCAGCTACATCTGGTAACAATTTCATGCAAAGTGATCACCATTCGTCTGAAAGGTAGCAAACAAATACAAATATGAGTTATAAAAGAAACAAAAAGGTTGCCTTTTTATGAAACACCGTGTAGTTCAGTTCGCTTGCATCGTGCAGTGCGTGCAACGCAACTTAACTGGCATTTTAGTTTAGTTTATTTCTGTCGCTTTGTGCACGTTTACTGCTGATTTTATGCATATGTTATGTTGCTTGTTATCTTTGCCGTTGTTATGGTATTGCACCGTGTCTCAGGAAAAAAAAGTACACCGTTTTTTATTTTACGATAACTTGTAAAATGTGGTCTGATTTCAATGATTCATTCACGCTTGCATTCAGTGATAAACTGCGGAAGTGGGAGAAACGTACGCTGCTACCTCACCATATATCTGTTGCTACACTACCTTGTGAAAATTTGTTTAAGATACGGTGTTGGGTGTGACCTAAAGACAACGTAGGAAATGAGCCCGTGGCCAATATTATTTCTGGCTTGATATTTAAATTTTGATCATGCACGTTGCAACACAATGCTGGTGCTGTAGAAGTTGTAATTATTACCTTATTACGGATTTGGACAGTGGAGTTATGTATTTAACGTTTATTGTTGTAAATAATTACTCGCACAAAAATAATAATAGTAATACTGATACTAATCTTTACTTATCATGACAGTGTTTATGTGTGGTTCACTGGTGCTGCTAATGCTGATAGGTCAATTTCATTGTACAGTTTGACCAAAACTTTGCAGCTCTTATGAGTATAATTCGTTCATTTTGATACATTTTGGACGTTGACTTTAGTTCGATGTATTAGTTATTCATGGCTTTAATGCGTGTTTGTTGAAGCCACGTATTTATTGTCCACCTAAGCGACGACAGTATTGTTTTCAGCGTCGTCGCTGTTTTCACTCCCAGCACGATGAACCGCTGCTCTTAGCTTGGTGAAATTTCTTGCTGACGTGCACCTCGACAACCTCTAGAATCTTATCGAATTTCAATGTCAAAGGTCAAGGTCGCATGGTTTTTCGTGTCTTTTTCTGTATGCCACTGCGATTTAACCTTGAGCAAGGCTTGACGATCTTGTTCGTTTTGATACTTTTTGGACGACGTTGACGCTAGTTCGATGTATTATTGATGGCTTTGACGTGTGTTGGCTAAAGCCACGTATTTTGTACAGAAATCCGCTCAGACGGTTGGTTGTATATTAGTGTTATATAGGCTAGAACGTGTATTATTGAACCGTACGTGCATTTTCGGAGTTTAGAAACATCGCTTGTCGGGATGCATTATTTCTTCGGCACAGATAATCAAATACCAGTTTTTCTTGCTCAGATACGATGTTAACTCAACCTGGCCATCCTCCGTGGGTTAGGTCAATGAGTGCTACCAGCGAAAGCAGCGACGTAAACAGACACGCTGCGCAATGCCAGGATGGCCCATGTACAGGTCTGTGGTCTCGCAGTGCAAACTGGTGTCTGGATGAGGGCTAAGGAAATAAAGATTAGCGCCGCTTGGAAAGGACTTTATGTGTTGTTTTAGAAACTCCGTTAGAACACTTTCTTCGTTATTATTAAAAATATAAGCCATGGAACTGGCAGTGCAGTTTCAGTAAGTTGTTTTCGAACAGTTAAAAACCAAAAGTATGAAGCCACGTGGTAGAAACTACAGACTGGCATACTTGATCATCCGCGACTTTGCCGTTTGCTACGTCGGTCTTTGCATGACAGCCGATTGATACAGTTCGTGTTGTTTCACATATCAGCAGAATACATAATCAGCGAACGAATTGCAATTGTTTCGGCCGCTAGTCGGTAAGATCACAGTTCAAACGTCACGGATTTATTGAACGATGTGCGTGTTTTTTTATCAATTTGCGTTTTTGAAATGTTTTTCAATCAGTAATGCGTAGTGATCGTTTTCGATTTCAACAATGTACATGAGCGCCCGCAGTCATAGTTCAGTATTGTGTTTAGGTCGTCCCCAAAATGACTTATTATGTGTTGGTATAGGGTTAGGGGATAGAGTTAGGGCTTTTACAGATAAGGGCTCCATAGTTGCCTGTTTACGTCTCAAATTTACAGTTAAGAGCTAAAGTCCTAACATACGTTAAATCTGTACTCACTCACGCCCGCAGACACAGACCGGGGCATTTAGGCCTACCGCTGTAAAATGCAAACATGACGAGCTTACATAATTGTGCTTTATGCACGAACACGCTATGCAGACTACAAAAATATTGCAGCAAAGAAGATAGCCAAGGAAGAAATGGAAACGCACTTTGGACTTTTAGTTGACTTATGCGTCATTGCATTACATAATAGAAATGTAAAATAATTAGGCCTATTAAAACTTCTTTGCTGACGACGGCTGGCTCCCGGCCGGGCACCCGCCGGCTCGTGTGTCGCTGGCTTTAACGGTGCAATTTAGATCAGTGCAAGGAAGATTTCACAATGTCACCCATAGGAAATGGCCCGCCGCGAGTCGAATAGTCACGTGACCCCAAAGGTCACGATCGTAACTATCATCTTTGAGACGCCGTATCTCCATAACGGTGCAGGACGGACGCATGATTACAGTGGATCACTTATAGTAAAGTGATGGTGACGAATCGAATGGTCACGTGACTAACGACGTTAATATTTTAGTTATAATAATAGCGAAAGATGACAATAGCATTGCTGCTGTACAATTTGAAATCAAACTTTTTGATTACAGTCTACACACTTGTACACAGCTCATTGTTTTTTATTTATACGAACACATACTGTGAGCTATCGAAATGCATTGGACAGATTCCGTGTTCGTTTGAACATTATTTTGTTAGAATCACCGGTTAGGAAATAAGAAAAAAAAGTTTTGTTCTGACTTCTGTCTCCGCCCCTTACCCTTTTTGTGGACAGTAGCATAGCGGCAGCGGGCAATTTCTCCACCAAATTTAGCCTGTCTGAAAATTTCGTTATTTTATTTCGGTAAATTTTCTTTACCATAAATGAAAAAACCGCATTTTATATGTAATTTAGGAGCAAAATTTAAATTTTGAGCACCCGTGTTTCCTCCGTCGAAAATTTGCAGCTTTCTGTTCAAAAATTGTAACTTTTTGTCTTCCCCAAACTTTTAAAATTTAAACCAACGACGCTGTTGTATGACGTATAATTCGCTGTGAGTTGTTCGTGTTGCTGCGTATGTAGGTATCGTAATGTAGTAGTAAGGTGTAATTTTTATATTGTTTGTTGTGTACAATATTGCTGTTTTTTTTCTTTCTGTGATAACACAAATAGCGTTTAATGTTCTGTTCTGTTGATTGTCATATCACGAGATAAAATATGCTAACGTGATAGTTGGAAATAATTATTCGTCACTGACATATTCCCACAATCACATTTTTTACATAAGTTTCTTGTTGCCAAGCTCTGCTTGGTGCAGTTTTTTGATTTAATAATTGCATCCATCATCAAGCCGACTCGTATTCAGAGTAGCGCTGATGACAGAGTACTTCAAGTGTGAACAGCAAATTGTTTAGTAAATGATATGCGGCTATCCCGTAATTTGTATAGTAGAGTGCGTGGGCCTGACAACCGTTCAAGGTCATCTAAGATCGTTGACTTGGCACCAATTGTAAGCGCGCATGTGATTTTGTTATGTGTTTATTGGCTAAGTCGCAAATTTTTCCTAACCCCCTCTCATTCAGCGCCTTCTTTCGGGGTGACCCCCTTCGAATTTATGAAAAAGCTTTACGGTTCCTGAAACTAGACTTTTTCAGGCAGTCGACGGTGAAGACTTGGTGATCCTAGCTTGCACCGTTTTTGACTGATCCACCCGTGTGACGGACAGACAGAATTCCGACGGCTAAGACGCGCTGAAAGCATTAGCTGCTTTCGCGCGTTAAAAGCGGTGTACTGATCGTCTCAGTACCTCCAGACTCCTGTCACTGTTTTTTCTAATAATAAAAGTTTTTGGAACCGCTTTCGAACGACGCAAGCAATACTGTGGTAAATTAGTATATTTTCTTCAACTACAATTATACAAGCTACATAAAAGTTAAACGGGAACATTTATTTTTGACGAATAACCGACCGACGCAGACACTGTGTTAAGGCAAGTATACAGATAGAGACTCAGGCCTAAAACGAACAAATAAACGTGTGTCATATGTCAATTACACATACACAACGATGATAGGCTACATTTTACATTTTACTTAACACCAATAACAGTTTGCAATAAACGATGAAAATTTTTTTCAGTTAAAACGCTTTTTGTGGAAACAAATTAGAAAAAAAAACCTCTGTAAACGTTACGTAAGAACGCATTGTTGCCATATTTGCCGCATCAACTAAATTCATCGATTTGGTTTAAGTTTTTTGGACTTTAAGCTTTTGATCAACGACTTCGTGTCATCATACATTAGTAAACTAAACCTAAATGCAAATATTTTTATATTATTTATCGCTAACATTTCAATTTTTGTACATACACTTTCTTAATTACGGTCGTTGTCACTTGTCACTGTTTGAAGTTTATGGAAAAAACGTTGACAAAAGCGACAAGACATGTTATTTGTAACATTAAAATACGTTTATAAACGCTATTACAACTCGACAGTCTGTAGTGTAAATGCTTGTAGTCGTAAATCGACATTAAGCCTCCGCAATAAAATCAAGTGAAAAAAAACTGCCTCCAATGCATGGAACATCATCACATAAACGTTAAAGCTTTGAACGAAATTTCGGCTTCGAAGAAGCGTTATCCATCTGCTTAAATTCGTGTGTTTTGTGACAGCGGAAGCACTAACGGAAATGCGAATAACTTGCACGACACATGAGACGAAATAGTTCGCTAATTGTTTTTTGAGTGCAACGTATATAATGTAGATCATTAGCTGTATATTTGGTCAAACGTGTGGAAAGAGATTATCATGCGAGCAACTGGTAAACACGCCCAGAAAGCGGCAGTTAGGAAAGAGAAGTTGAGATCTAATTAATATTTCCGTTCACAGAATGTCAGCGACAAATAACATCCGGCATTTTTGGTAACAAACAGTAAATGCCGTTAAATTTTCGTTAAAAATAATTTACAATTTTAGATTTGACCACCTGTCATTTTTGTTTTATACCTAACCTAATTTTTATCACAAAAAGTGTTACTCTATCAATAAAAAGTTCAAATTTAAGCTATGCAGATAAGCCAAAAATCACAAAAAAACGTCTATCAAAACCAAAAGTTAAAAAAAATGCTGGTAAAACAGTTCACAACTATAGGTTAAAATTGTCTCAAACATGACAGTATTTTTGGACGAGTTGACAAAATTGGACTGGCCTAAAAAAAGCTCACGAAACGAGTTACAAAATAAGAAGCTGTGCTCGAAATCAGAAGGACGGGTCGAAAGAAATTGTCAGAAATCGTCCTGTTCTTGTCATCAAAGTAAAACGATACGCATTTGATATATGTAATACAAAATAAACATTGTACAGTACAAGTAACTCGTACAAAATGCAGACAAATTGCGTTAATCAACAAACACAACAAAAATGCCACTCTAGACATAATGCAAACTGGGTTTTAAAGCTTTGTTATGCAGGTGTTAGCCTAACTCTGCTTATTTCATTATTTTCATGGTCGCACACGTACTATCTACACTATGTCTCAAAAAACATCCCCGACATTTTCGACTGTAACTTGAAAATCGATTGTCAGATTTTGACAATTTTTGGTAGAAATATTCCTGACAAAACTTGCCGTCAAAAGTTTTCCACATCACTCAACGTTTGTTTCTACACTACCTGGTGAAAACATAACCAGCAAAATATCACTTTTTTATCCAATGCGATATGATTGTCTAATCAACATAACGCGTAAAAACACATTTTGTTCACATTTGTGACACTTCGGCTGACACTTCATTTAGTTGTCCATTTTTTAACTGCCTGCAGTAAAATTGCTTGAAGTGTTGGCCCACTATGCGATCACAGGCGAGGGGACGCTTTCTCCATTCATTGACAGCAATATCGATAATGTTCTGCTCCAAACCAATCAGGCTGTGCCAGTCGCTTCTTGATTTTACAAACATTCCTAAACTTTATCTGGTAAACATACTGCTGCACGAGTCAAACCTTGTAATAGACCAGCTGTCGAGGTCCACAGATTAGGACAGATGGAATTTATCGACGTTTTTTCATTCATTTTAACACGTATTATGCTTGGTCTAATTTCCCCAAGTAGTGCAAAAGCAGACGCTGGGTGATGTGAAAACTAAAACACTTATTTAACAGCCAGTGATGTCGCAAATATTTTCGCTAAAAATTATTAAAATCTGCTAATTTCTCTTCAAGTTACGATTGATAATGTCGGGGATGTTTTTTAGGTTTTCTCTTTATTTCAACACATGTTTCGCTTGATCTGATTTCCCTAGGTAGTGCAAAAGCATACATTGTGTGAGGTGGAAAACTAAACGGTTATTTGATGGCAAGTTTTGTCGGGAATATTCGTACCAAAAATTATCAAAATCTAATAACTGGTGTTAAAGTTACAGTCAAAAATGTCGCAGATGTTTTTTTGAAACACAGTGTATACTGTAATAGCAAAAGCAATGTAAAACCACAGTAGGTAATATAAACGTATATATGTACTGTGGTAAAACTGAGCATTAAACGAACTTAACGGTTTTATTGGCAATTGACAAAGTCGCATTAACGTGACTTTTTTGTTGCAGAAAATAATTATTTTTCAGTTCGCATAAAAGTTTAAACACGCGAAAACAGCTGTAGATAGAAAACGGCAAATTGAAACTTATACCAGTCATATTTGGAAATTAAAAAAAATTACGATGCGTCAACCAAATGACCTGCAGTGAGCTCGGCGTGCTTGCCCATGTGGACGTGTAGCGGACACAAGAAATCAACAACAAGTCGAAGCAGTGAATTCTGGGATATAAGTTTCAGCAGCAGTTATCAATAACAACTATGACAGACAAGCTGTTTACTCAAGCCTACACAAAAGACTACATTATTAATGCTGCTACGCACTTGTATCATACGCTAACGACTGTATATGCTTATATCACACCACAGCATAGCCTCAGCGCTACGACAGTAGGCCTACTAGCACTACAAGCGTTCACAAACTCGCACACGATTGTATAATATATAGCAACTAGAAAGCAGTCAGAGCTCGCACACCTCCGCCAAGACAATGTTGTTCGCTAGGTGGCAGCATCATCTTCGGTTTTGCAGCGGTTTTCCTTATGCCCCATTGAAAGCAATGGTAACGAAAATTTCAAAGTGATCCACAATCCAGGATTCTTTCCGGATCACCCACAAAATTGAATCACTGGTAGCTTGTGCCATGCCCGACATACCCTCAAAATTTCAGAAAGATCTGTCCATAACTTTTTGAGTTATCTTGCTAACACACAGACAAACAGACAGACAGACAAACAAAGTCTGGCAAAAACATAACCTCCTTGGCGGAGGTAATAATAATAATAGTCAAAATTGCATATCATCATTAGCTATTGTAAACAGTTCCCGGAGCGTATGTAAATTTTTGTTTGATGGATTTAGGCACGGCATACAACAAAACATATGAAAAGTTTAATCAACGAGTAAACTAAATCTATTTTAAAGGGTACAACGGAAAAGCGGTCTAAGTCCATAATATTCGGTTTTTAAAGTAAGTCCACTTTTTCGTTGTACTATACGCATGACACTTAGTCCACTTTTTGTTTAGACTCTCCATTTGCGTTCGGCCCGGCAAACTCGCTTCCTTTTAAGTGGCGATTATTTTTTTTCTTTCTGATTAATTTGTTTTCACATACAATGGGAATGTAGATGCAAAAGACCCATAAATACTCCCTAAGAACAGTTTGCAATAAACACCAGAACAGTCAGAACAGTTGCAAAACAATCAGTAAGTAAATGACGCGACGCACGCTACTCTGTCTGTGCACGGGCTAGACAACCGTGTTCAAAAATAAAACATCAGACTGACTATATTTCATAACAATCTCTCTTACCAGCAAATCGAATAAGCTTAGCCTACTTATAAACTCATAACTCCCAGTCTTCGGTAACTATAACAAAAACTGAAACTAAAACTAAACCAAAGGTTAATAGTTTCACTATCATTACAACTAAAATATCACTGGGCTTCGGCTTCACAACCTCGCAACAAGTCGGAAAATAGCTACGAATAAATAGTAAATAAATACTTAAACTATAATATTTTATTAGAAACAACATAGGCAGTTATGAAAAACAGTCAAAGCTACTAGTAAGCCAATCAATTATACAACTACAACAAAAAATGCACTACATAACTGTTATAAGGAAAACGTCAGGCTCACTATAATAGGCTAATGTCAACGCACAGCAGTGAACAATGTTGTTTTTATGAGCATTAAAATGTTAACCTATTATTACTGTTAACACTGTAAAAGTAGCCGTAAACACAGCGCGTATGGCGAACACACAAGTAAGCAAAACTAACGTTATAACGCTTACGTAAACAACATCACAAAATGTCAAACAACTAAACAAAACCATATAAAAATTGAGTCAAAATGTGAAATTTTATTTGACATATAATACAATCGTCAAATATACTGCGCAACGAATGCAATCAATAAAACTAGGTACAGCATACCTAATAGGACAATCGTGCTTATACTACGTTGCAAATAGTTGACAAAAACAAACAAAAATGTGAATACAAAAGACACAACGCTTCAGTTTATTCATACACAACAATACGAGCGCCTACAGAAAACTTTCTGGGAGAAGAAAATTCCCTCCACCAGTATTTAACAGAAGTATACGGGTACGAACTACGAAGCAAGATGCTTGACAATTCTTACACACTATGCTTAAGTCACGATGTGTATTATGGAAGTTGACACATGGCAAACGTCTCTACGACAGCTAGTTCGGACAAAACATAAGCATAGCATATTTGTACATTTTTGGCCAGTTTCCGGGGAAACATGTCCCCAACTTGTTGTTTACTGTCACCCACGTACAAAAACTGATATCTCAAGCAGGCGGTTCGGTTACAATTCACAACTATATAACAATCATGGCAGAAAAACTGCAATAGCGCAATTAAATATAGACTGCAAGACAAATAAATAAGATTGTTTAGCTATAATAGCACAAGAGGCTTAAGCCTGTCATTACAGCTTGTGTATAGCAGAGCGAGCACGTGGCTCGTCCATAAGCTACATCCGGGCACTGCAAAAATAGTGCGCTGGGCATGCGCAGTGGCATGGCTCGTTGACTTACAATACCCAACCGGTTAAGACGCCTCGACCAATCAGGTTGCATTTCCAAGGCAAAAAATAGGCACACATCAGTCGGGGTTGAGTACAGCACATAATGAAGAGATGTCCCAACGGTTCACTGAAGAACTTGAGAATATGCATGCTTCATATTTGCTCGACGTTTGCTTGATCGTCTTAACGGGATATAACTGCCATAACTTTATCAACTTTTTCGCTTATTAACTTAGTTATTTTTACATATTTTTTCGCAGTAGAGCGACACAAGTGGCAAATGTATCTCTATATTGTCACTGACTTATTCGGTGTAAAGTGGTGTGATAGTCCTTGCGCATTACCGAACCATTGCTACGGTACCATTTTTGGCGAATAGAGACCTACTTACACCGAATGGGTATTGTAAAAACGCTCAATGATCGTCTTGTAGTTCGTCTGGCGGTAATGGTGGTGGTGGTAACGGTAGATCGACATCATCATCATCCGCTGAAGGTCCTTGGAGTTGTTCGCTGGGTGCCAAAGGTCCAACCACGTCCCGGGCTTCCAGTTCGTTGTTCTCGTCTTCATCGAAGTCGATCAGCTGTTCCTCTTCGGTGGTGTCTGCTGGAACAGGCACCTGATCTGAAGACTCCAACTGGAACTCTGCGGCGCTAGCTTCTGCGGAGGCTTCCGGGACCTCAGCTACGTCACCCATTTCCACCATTTCGAAGTCCTCCGGCGGCGTTGCTCCTTCGTCTGACACCTCGCCCGGCCCATCACACAAGCCGACGTCGACATCGACCGCCAGGACCGTACCTTTACCAGCAGCATCACCACCAGGCTGATCGTCGACGAGTTCAGCCGCTGGTACTTCTTCTGTGTCATAGTCCTCGCCCTGGTCAGCGCTTGACTGCGGCGGCTCAACGATTGGTCGGAACATCCGGGCGTCTACCACTTCCAGTTCTTCATCGTTCTCTTCTTCTTGTTCTTCGTCTTGTTCTTTGCATTCTTCTTTGTCACTTTTGTCCACCTGTAGCCTGTTGCTGTGTTTTCTCGTGTTCCTGGACTTCGTCTTTATCTACTTCTGTGTGCCCTTGTTCTTGGTGTTTCATCTTTTCATCTTGGTCTTCATTTCCGTCATGTTCTTCAACATATTTTTGTTCTTGCTCTTTTGGCTTTCTTACTTCGTCTTGTTCTTCGTCTTCCTCCAGTATAAAGCCGCTAGGTGAAGCGCCGATGTTGATGGCAATCTTTCGCTTGTCGTGAGCTGGCTGATCGCTCACCGGCGACAGGTCGTCGCCCCTAAACGCTCGCTGGTTGGATGGAGACAGTCTCTCTGGCGGTGACTCGACCATAAACTGTGGGCTGGAAGAACCTGTCCCGGTGATGTCCATCAACAGTCGTGCAGAACCCACTTCTGGTTCAGAGCTTTCTTTACCCTCGCTCAGCTCTACCGCAACACAGAGAACGAGACTTTAATTAAAAACTTTACACTGATGGAGAGTAAGAGACGTTTCGTTTGGGCTATTTTCAAAAATCGACACTTTTGTTCGAATGAGAATATTTATTCAAAGAGAAAGCCCCTTTCTTTATTTTTTTCGGTTACGTCATCTCACTGTATATTGTTAGAGCTAATAACCATATAGCTACTGCACATAAAAATCAACTCAGCCTTCCATCAAAGGACCATCATTCCGAGTTAGGTAAACCAAGTAGGCCCTATGCCTACCGGGGCGCGTTCTCACGTGTGTGGCCTGTGAGGTGACAACTAACACTGTGTGATCCCCTATGGCAGGTGACGCTTTTTCACTCAGTTATAGGTTTTTTACTCCTACTTTTAGAAAACTCTAAAACCGTGACGCAAAATGGACAACAAAATATCAATTAACAATAAATTCAATGAAATTCTGACCGACCATATCGCATGTCCTCAGATTCAGTGGAGACGATCAAATTGTCATCGGCTGTCGGACTTGTAGGACTCCAGTACGGATCCTTTAGACTAACTTCTGGCTTCCACTCTTCTGTTAAACACACAAACATATATAACAGTGAGTAAATGAGAAACCGAACGAGTAGCATAACTAGCAGAACTGCTGTTTCGAGGCTAAATCTTGTTTGACTTATTACTACCGACTGGGACAACGTTTCCAGACCGGAAATTTTCGTGACGTCCTCGAAATGGATCACAATAAGAATTTCTGGAAGAGCCAGCAACCTTTAAAAAGCATATAGGCCTACAGATACTCAATACTACTATTGTGCTACCGCCCTAATCGGCCGCATTACACGTCTTGCCCGACTGTTCATCTGTACATCTGTCTGTCTGTCCTTTACGCATTTTAAGTCAAAAACGAAAAGGCGCATAAATACCAGTATCAGCGTCAACGTTTTACGGCAAAGGCGCAAACGGCATGCCACATTTCACTTTTGAAGGCGAAAGATTAGGGTTAAAATGTGTCCGAGCTAGAATTGCGTCACTCTAATATGGCCGCACACCTGGTTGTTATAACGACAGCAATGATAAACAGCACACACTCGTGTGTACTATTGGCTACCTATGGGTGTCTTGTCGGGCGACTGCAGTTGGTCAATGTCAGACGAAGGACGGCCAGAAACTTCAGAGACCGTTACGTCCACTGCATCCGTTGGCACTGCTACGCCTTCGAGTTCTGACTCTTCAGCGCCGCCAACGACACGCTGCTCTTCGGCGTCTGTGATATCATCGCGCATAATTACAATAAACGTTACAATTTAAACACCGCTTTTTATAGAAAAAAGTAAAAACCAAAAAAAAATAGTGCCGTTAAAAATTAAAGGCACATACAAAAATTTCATGAAGCAGGAGTTCCGATATTCAAACAAACTGTGGTTATTTGATCGCACGCGTTAACGTGATTTAAAACAAGATAATGTTCACACGAACACGGAGTCTGTCCAAAGCATTTCGATAGTTTACAGTATATGTCCGTATAAATATAATCAGTGAGCTGTTTAGACTGGTAGAAAAAATCACAGTTTAATTTCAAATTGAACAGCAGCAATGATCCCTTCATCCTTCTCTATTATTTTAACTAAACAATAGACACCGTCAGTCACGAGACCATTCGATTCACTATAAATGGTCTATCGTCACCATGCGGAAATATGGCGCCTCAAAGACAATGAGGTAATGACCTTTTAAGGTCACGTGACGTCATCGGTCACGTGACCATTTGACTCCCGGGGGTCGAGTTCGTGGTCCATAGTGACCACGATAGTTTACAGTATACAGGGTGGCCCAAAAAAACGGGGCCACTCTGTTATATAGCTTCTAACTTCAGAAATACTGCTTAGATCTACACGATTTTTTGC
>Ga0056128_1000485_pt1 | contig 35887 bp, 17 predicted proteins | sample WorMetLIZISLAND2_FD_71113 | JGI IMG/M metagenome (GOLD analysis project Ga0056128, IMG submission 71113) | Marine gutless worms symbiont microbial communities from Max Planck institute for Marine Microbiology, Germany - Olavius geniculatus... ...
GAACATTTATATAGCGCACTATCATTTCGAAGAAATCTCTAGTGTGCTTGGCGGTCGAGTATGAATACTGCAAGTTCATAGTGTCCGCTAAAAACGAAACGAAACTGCGACAGGTCCGGTCATGTTAGTACTTGTGCAAACTGTTCAAACATCAGATTGTAAATCCGTTGACTGTTCGCTGATGACGTCGTTGGTTGGCTTCCACGATCCATCGTTACACAGAAGTCTTGTACACGCTGGTCAGCAAGTCACGCCGTCACAGTCGAATGCGTACAATCGCAGACACACGTACACTCGGCCACGGCAGCCTGGCCTAGAGACGTGCACGTCCAACATGTCGGCCAGCACGTGTCAGCACAGAGCAAGACATCGTAACATGGCAAGTGTCAACGACGGACGAAACAAGGCGTCAAATCAGCAAATCAGAACAGCCAAACGGACCACCATATGTAGCACTTCAATACAGCAAAGTATCATGTCGCAGAACGCACTCGTGCCGTAGCAAAACACTAAAACATGCAACACTTCTCAAACACGCCTCACGCTGCAAGCAGCGCAAACTATGCCATCCAGGATGTCACATTGCTTGCAGTAGCAACATTGGTGCCAGTAGTACGTTTTGATTTCATGCCTGAAACTGTTGTAAGTAGTAAGTAATGTGCTGGGAGGCTGTTCCACACACGTGGCTCGGCGGCAACAAAGCTTCTGTCGCCAAACGTGTTGTGGGTGTGTGGAACAGTGCACGATCTGTTGGTAGATTAGTGGAGCTGACATCAAGGACCTTTTGAGACCAAATGGTGAGCAATAACAGCAGTGTGTTATTATTCCCTCCCTGTGAGATACGTTGTTTCCGTACATTTGCCGTATGCACTGTGGCAGGCGACATGCAGAAAGAGCTGGCTGAATACAAACTGAAGCTGAAGCGAGCTGAACAGGAAATCACAACACTTGAAGGAAATGTACGTATATAATCAGCCAGTGTAAACACATAGCTACATGCAGCAGTCATTTTTTTATATATTTTGAGAAAAACAGGTGAAGTTATAACTGAAAGCATTAACGTAAAGATGTAAACGTGAAACATAAAAGTACTTCACAAGCCCTAAGGCCCATAGGGCAGCACTGATTTCCATTTCTCCAGCCTCTAGCCACTACATGATCACTGTTGCTTCAAGCATTGTCCCTGTTTACATTCCAGCTATTGCTGGTACTCATTGCACTTACCCACTAAGAGATGGCTAGGCTGAGTTGGCCTGGGAAAGCATTAAGAAGAACACTATTTCCATCCTTTCTTGATACACATTTGCTTTTTTACTGTGACAAATTCTTAAATTTTGTTGACGGATGGAACCTGCATCTAAAATGTCTTGGATGACAAAATAATGAAGCATAGGAGATGAATTTGTACACATTTCTGATCTCAGAGAGTCCCGGTGATCACAACTATTGACGGACAAGTAGGAAAGAGGATAGAGCTTTTCTGGGGTGCAGGGCTGAATTTCATATTGGGAAGTCAGGAAGCTGTTTTTTTCTGCATTGATGATCATTGATCAGTCACAGGACAGTTTTTGTATTGGTCTGTACAGTTGTGATCATTAGTCTGACTGCTACAGATTGTAGAATGTGGAATGCATTAAGCAACGAAAATATCACCTCAAACTGAGCTGTTTTTGCCTCAGTTTTCTGCAACCTTGTTCTGTCTGTAAACATTCAGTTTGATGCTGCAAACCTCGTACTTTCCTTGTGTTGTTTGTTAGATGTCCTGGCTGTTATTCACGACATTTATGGCACCTCGGAATTAATTCATGTGATAATAGTAACAGTAATAATAACAATAGCTTATGGGTCATTATTGTGGCAGGTGATGCGGCTTGAGAAGCAGGTAAAGAGGTTCCAAAGTGCGGCAGAAAGTCTCGAGAAATCCGAAGAAGAACTGAAGGCAGAGAAGCGGAAATTCCAGAAAGATGTAAGTTGAGCACATGCTGGTATCTAGAGCTATAAATGGTGTTTCATAAAAAGGCACCCTTTTTCTTTCTTTTGTAATTCACTCAAATGATGACCAATTTACACAACATTTTTACCAGATGTAGCCGAAGAAATACAAAATAAAAATATTTGGACAAAATATGGCTGCTGTTAAATATTCTTTGCTAGTCGTGATGTAATACAAACTTGCTTGTTGCAACTGGTGCTGACATTCGCTAAATAGCTGCCCTGCTTTGATGGTGAACTTCATGTGGTTCAGTGATGACAAACTGTTGAAGTTTTACCGTTGCAGCCACAAAAAATGCCCAAAATGATCACTTTCATGCACTTGTGGGGATAGCTTGACTTTTACATCTTCCAGCAAGATGGTGCACCAGCACACACCGCTTGCGAGATGGTTGAGTTTTTGGCTAGCAAGATGCTTGATTTCATGCCCTCATGTTGCTTATAGTGATGTAATTAACATTTTTCATCAGTGAAACAGATAAAGTTCACCATCAAAACAGGGTAGCAATTGATAGCACCAGTTGAGAGAGGCAAGCTTGTACTCACTACTCACGACGTATTATGATGTCCACGTTACATCACGACTAGCAAAGAATATTTAACTAAGAGCCGCATTTTGTTGAAAAATCTCGAATTAGAATTTCTTCAGCTACGTCTGGTAAAAATTTAGTGCGAATTTATCATCATTTGAGTTAATTATGAAAAAAAGAAAAAGGGTGTCTCTTTTATGAAACACCATGTATATTGTATCAACACCATTCGTTGTGCTTAGCAATAGTTGACTAGGGTTTAGATTAGCTTATGTTGAGAAGAAAGCATGAACTACTGTGTGTGTTGTCCATATGGTGCTGCTGGGAAGTGTTTTCCATTCGGCTGTTATTTTCTTATTTTCTGCTCTTGTCGTTGTACAATTTTGTACAGTTGTCATTGTACTACTGTTGTTCTTTGTGCTGGTTGATGAATTGAATAAATAAAAAAATGAATGCTAGACATTACAATGTATCTGTTGCTGATATGGTTGATTCAGCTTCGTGATGCTATAGCTGAGAAGGAAGACCTCGTGATGCAGAACAGCCTACTGCAGAAACGACTTGACAAGACGAAGACGTCGACAACAGCAAAACGTGGTTCATTCTCCAAATGACGACAACTAGTCACGTTACATCTCACTGCATGTACACAGTGACTGAACTAAAGTGAACTGAAATCTCACTTCAGTTTAGTTATGTCTAAGGAGTGAACTAAGCGATAGAACCGCACTAAACTGCACTAAAATACATGAAAAACGTGGCACTTTTCTTTTGTCCATATCTTCACCAATTACTGACCAATTTTCAAAAGTCTTTCACTGACACACTCTTGCAGACAATTTGCAATAATATGATTATTATATATTTCACCACACCATAAGTGCAGCTCTACACTACCTTGTGAAATATAAATGTAAGAAAAACTAACCATATTAACAAACATTTAGGCAAAATAAAAAACACTAGATCAACATTGTGGTGAATGATCCATATGACACTATTCTGTGCTAAACCCACACAGTTGGTGTCATACAGACCATTCACCGAAATGTTGGCCTGAAGTGTTTTTGTTCTAATTTACTAAATTTTTTGTCTGTTGTTATCATTATCATTTCATCTATATTTCACAAGGTAGTGTAGAGACGCATTAAAGGTATGGCATTATTGCAAATTTTTTGCTGCATGTGTCAGTGAAGGAATTTTGAAAATCTGTCAATAATTGGCAAAGATATGGACAAAAGTTAAGTGCCACGTTTTTATGGCCTACCCTGTATATCAGCGAACAAACTTTTCGGTTGAGTTCATTTCAGTGCATTTCACAAAGTTCCGTTCAGTTGCTTTGTACACTCCTTCGGACATTTAGCAGCTTCTGTCGACTTACAAGCGAGTGCTTGCCTGCCTGTTCAGCATACCAAAAGCATAATAAATGCACTTGCAATACTGACTAACAGCAATAGAGATACTATAGCTTTCTCCTAGTTTATGATAGAGGACAACAGTGCTTAGCACTCATTGGCTACTATTTTGGATATCAGTCTGTTTGATGTGCAGTCATGTACAAAATTCTGGAATGCTTTTATAGGAAATTTTAGCATTTTTTCATTTTGCTCTTTGCTCTGTGATTAGTTGGCAAAAGATGCCTTTTTGTTGGTCAGATAAACATGCAGTGATTGGTTAATCTCCGTGGAAGCAATGGATCATGCATGGAAAACGGATGAAGTCACATATTCTTGCCATCACTAACATGAAATTCATAAGTTATTGGGATAAACTTAACTATTTAGAAAAATAAACATTTCCCTTCCAATGTGGTATAAATTTTGTCCACCAACACTAAATGGAGACATAAGCTGTAAAAGTTAATAAAAAAAATAATGGATTTCAGACTTTTGCACATGATTGTATCTGCTAGTTTGTTAATATTATGTATTTATTAACGTGATCATCTGATAGACTTGTAGTTAAGATGCTGCTGCCAGTGTAGCAGTTGGTAAAACTTACAATTACAACTAGAAGGCGCTCGAGAGAGTGCATATATCTGCCAAGTGCACTGATTTAAACATTAGTATTATTACTGCTACTACTACTACACCTACAACTACAATCTACGGAAAGGGGAGGGAGATGGAAGAACCGCTTCGCTGCAGGGGAAAGGGAGGGAAAAGTAATAGCTGGCATTGCTGCTTGTCCTGTTGGTGCAATGACGTCATTGCTGTTATGAGTCATCATGTATTGTACACAGAACGACGGAAACACGGACAGAACGACCAATCTCTTAATCTCCTCCAATGTTCACTACGTTCACCTTGGCAGAGATAATTAGTCAAGTGCTAGTAAGGAACTTTGTGTCATTCTGTTGTGTCATAGATGATCAGTCTGTTTGTTGTTTGATATCAGTAGGCGCTGCTGCACTGCTTCTAATACGGTATTAGGCCTTATGACATGGCTTTTTGATCATGCCTGTTCGTAACAGGCCTCTGGGAACTGTTTTTGAGGCAGCGTATCAACATATTATTTACTCGTAGTTTGCTTTGACTGGTGGACTTTGTAGCCACTATCAAACCTGCCGTGTTCTGATTGACTTGTGAATGCTGCAGTGTTAGTAATGGTAGGTTGAGCTGCATGGTGCACCTATTGAAATAAATCATGGTTACTTAAAGTTACCAGTGGCATCGTGGCAGAGGGGGGGGCACTTGCACCCACCCCCTTCCCCTACAAAAAAAGAAACTTAAGCCCATCGGAAAATTTGTCATCCAAAAAATTCTTCCGGAACTAGAAAATTTGAAGCTAAAAATCCCCATTTTGGGCGAATCTAGGCAAAAAATTGAAATTTTAAGCACCCATAATCTCCGTCATTTGTCGGAAAATTGCGACTTCTAGCCCATGCTACTTTGTTATGATGCTGTTGTAAGTTGCGACATATTCAATCAGGTTTGCTTTGGCAACTTCGTTGTGCCAGTTACGCCATTCATCCTTGCTCTTTTGTCCATCTGTCCTGTAAGGCTTTCTAACTTGAAAAGCAAAATAATAATAATAATAAATAATAATAATAAACAAATTTGTATAGTGCCAGTATGTCGATTGACTTTAGAGGCGCTGGTGCAGTTGAACCAAATTTGGTGTGAATGTTCTCCGCTCTGTCAGTTTTCAGTTCAGGAAAGGTCATGAGTACCGGACATGTTTGCTTTGGAATAGCAAGTAGTGGATCATGCGCCAGCTCAGGTGTGTAGCGTCACACAGCTCCAGCGCCAACTGCAAACTGGACCAGAACATTGTTAGGCCCAGTTTACTGTCAGTGCCCTAAGACCATTGGCAACTGGAGGGATGGCTGCATACGTCCATGCTTGTTTCACGCAGTCTGTGCAAAACTGCACCTGAACGTCGAGTAACCTGTTAGCGCTTTGCGATCTCTGTAATCTCATCAATTTGCTTGATAGTTTGCAAGTTATTAACCAACAGAAGGTGTGCTGTGTTGCTCACAAAACAGAAGTGACAGTGATTGTAAATTAGTTACAGATGTTGTAGACTCATAACTGTTGCGGTGTTAGATTGAAGCCTTAATCACACGGACAACCTGTCAACATATCATCAGTCAGTCCATAATAGCTACTGACACAGGTTTTGTGTGTCATTCCCTATCAGTGTCTGTGCGGTTTGTGACGCAGTGGCAGTTTAGCAGTTCAAATGTGTGCTGATCAGCAAGTTATATAGTATCATGACAGTGTGACTGCTGTTTAGTTGTATTTAATGCGTGTGTGCTTCTTGTTGTTTGGTTGAGTCATCAGCAGTGGGACTGTATTTGTCATCAAATGGCTTCTCTCGTGAAGTCTTAAAAATGTCGTTCTAAGGGCCAGTTCTATTTGGTGAATATACACCACCGCATTTTGCGATCTTGTAGATATAGGGCCTACATCTGCCCTCAAAATTTCTATAACGATTACGATAATGATGAAATACTAATGGGAGTCAATTTTGCCGGGGGTCAAGCTGAATCACATGATGGCAGAATTTTCCCAGACTTTCACTAGCAGATGCCTCGGATTTCTGATCACTGAACCACAATAGAAAAGACGGCAAATACAGTCCTGGTAATTAGCCAACACAGTCACAGACTCCACTTGCAATGTCACTGAATTGTACTACTTAACATCAGCTTTTTTACCAGTGCCTTGCAGTTTCAGACTTTCATATTTTACTCATACTGCTTGGTTTAACGGCATTATGTGCTGTTTTGACATTATATAATATCGGCAATAATTGTTAACAACAGACTTCTTATTATCGGTACTGCATGGCTGTTACTTTCACGTTTATCTGCAAATTCTGTTGTGTGGAAATTAGGGCCGTTGTGTGTTTTGTGCATCAAGCTACAAGAAATCTGAACATCTCTGAGCTTGTACGTATGTGTGAAACTGACAGTCACATTAGACATGTAGGTAGCATCCAGTGAAAAGGTCTGCATACTAAAACTTGAATGGGAACTGAGTTCATGTAATCATTTTAATCATTTAATCATTATGGCGACCACCAATATGCTATTGCATGCTATTTTTAAAGTAACTATGGTCACATACTTCACAAAAACTATCATTTTTTAGTAAAGCCACCTAAAAACACTACCAAGTCCATACTTACTTGTGTCAACATTTTTTGTGCCACTAATAATGCTATATTTTATAATGTTTAAAGTAAACACCAATATGCTATTGCATACCAATTTTAAAGTAACCCTAAATTACTGCTGCCGACATTAGATCCAATCAGAATTAAGTACATTTATGCGATAGCATCTGGCACAGCTCATCAACAATCCAACAAAGCCCAGTAAAACCCACTAAAGCACTATGTTTGGCTTTTTTCAGTGACACCCAGGTTTTTAAAACCATTTGTATGACACTACTAAAATGAGACACCAAACACTAAAACAAGAAAACAAATTTTTCTTACATATCCACATCAAGTTAGCTTTTGTTCTGCACATTAGATAAACAGATAGCATACGAGTTCACTTGCTAGTATCACGCAGTTGCAAGTTATACAGAGAATAAGATTCATCAGAATTCACTGAAAGACTATAGAGCAATCACGTTGGATGTAGTAAACACAGAGTAACATCTGAGCACACAAGAGCAGCATCTCTTAAACACTAAAACAGAGTAGCCACAGGAACTTGAAAGTACTTGAAAAAGGCTTCCATTTTCCACAAACTGGAAACCGAATAGCACCTCAAAAGTTTTGGAATATTATGCAAGACGGTCTTGAAAGTACTTGAACTTCAGTGATTCTAATCACTGTTGAGGATGTGCAAATCACGTAGTCCGTACTTAACTACCAAATCTACGGTCATTCGATAAATAAGTTTACAAAATAGCACCATTCGTTAATTCTTGAAATATGACAAATTTGAAATATATATTTTGTAGGGAATTTAATTCTGAGTACATGTTGATTGTTTTATGAAAATGACGTAATTGTGACGTCATTTATTAACAATAAATACAGTGATGTTCACACTGAAATTGTCCCGTAACGAGCAGTGTGCCGTTACTTTTTTGTGGGCAAGACTTAATGCAAATCAGATTCACTCTGCGATGCATCCAGTGTATGGCGACAAGTGTTCGAAACCAAAAGTACAAGTTTTGTGTAAGAAAATGCTGGGTGGGCAGAAATTCGCATCAGATACCGAGGTGCAGTCAGTCGTTCGTCAGTGGCTTGGACAGCAGCCAGCATCATCCTTTGCATCAGGCATCGAGAAACTTGTTGACAGATAGAACAAATGTTTGAACAAACTTGAACGATATGTTGAAAAATGAAACACTGATGTTTGACATTTAAAGAGGTGACATTAACTTATCAAGTTTTTTTCGCTCCAATGCTGGTTGTCACTTGAGAGTTATGCTAGATTCAAGGTGGATAAAATAATGCACAACTACACTGGGCGACTTCACTTTCTGTCTTAGACTTTCGCTGAGACTTTCGCTGAGCCTAAACTTCGGTCTAAGTACCTACTTAAGTAAAAAGTGCAGTGATTTCACTGAGCGAAAACATGGCGACTAACAAGGATAGTACCAAAAATAAACGCCGCAATGGCTACACAATGACGCAAGACGTTACGTAATTACGATATTTGCGTGCGCGGCGCAATTAAATAAGCAAGTCCAAGCATAACTGATTGATTTATTTTTTGTTAGGTTTACTGGTTTTCCGCCATTTTTAATCGTTTAGTTGAACTTTGATCTAAGTACAGACTTTGGCATTCAGCTTTATCTTTGGCTCAGCAAAAAGGCTCGGCGAAAGTCTAAGTCAAAAAGTGAAGTCGCCCACTGTGCTCTGTTAACTGATGCCGTCACAATAATGATATCAGCATCAAAAAAATTTTCACGTATGTTCAGATATAAATTCCTAAAAAAACGTATATTTTGGATTTTTCCTATTTCCTGTTGATGGAATGGCACCATTTTGTAAACTTATTTATCAAACAACCCTCGTAGTATAGTTCCACTTCACCTTACGTACTGATTGCTGGTTAGCTGAATTACTGTTACTTATTGAGTAATAATAATTTTATTCTGTTGATGGTTTTATATGATGCCAGAAACGTTAAAGGCCTACCACAGTGAAAATTTTTTGTGACACAGTTTGAACAAATGTAACACGTAGATTTCAGATGTGCATTTCATTTATATACTTTAAATGAAGACGTTCAATCTCATAGAAACATTAAAAACTGTTAATTGTTTAACTATTAAGTGTAAAATAAGATGCAAAAGCATTACGTACGTACAAAACAACCAAATAAACAAAAAAATAAAACCGAAAAACGTAACTTTTGACAGCTTCGCCACCAGAGATGTGCGGATCCTTGAACCGCAGCTGGGAAGGCAAAAGCCTTCGTCACCATACGAGAAACCAGCTGAAAGGAATTTTGTAGCTGGCTCCCAGTGGGTTCCGGTCAATTAACTACACATTTATTACATTTTACGCTGGTATCGTGCATGTAGTCTTTAGCAGAGTACTTGAAAGTCTTTCAACTTTTTTCGACAAAATTATGGCCACCCCGGTCCTGTAGACAGTATAAACTTGACTACAGAGATGTCCAACTAATGCAACGCTTGATAGCAAAACCTGGTCAAACATTTCACCTTCAAAAAAATGCAGATGACAAAGATGAACGGATGGTGTAAACGACGTTATCTTCTCAGACGTCTTCACCTCCATCCGTCTCCGCTCGTCATCTTCACCATTATCTGTTCTCGCCGTCATCCACAATTTTTCGTGGGCAAAACGTCCAGGCAAGGGGCAAGGGGTCTGTAATTCTAATCAGCAGCAATTATCCTTCTGTTTGGGCGGGGAAGGAAAAACAGCAGCGGTGAACGATCACAACATCTCATGTTTGACGTGTGCAGTGCCGAGGTACTTGTTAGTCAGGAAGTCAAATCGGTCGGATGTAGTAAGCGCAGTGTAAACGTCATCAGCACTCAGCGATAAAGGACATCTGCAACCAACACGTGACATAACTGAGGTGAGTGAGTAAATCTCTTACTGCATAAAACAAATGAAATCAAAAAACACCAAAAAAAATAAATGCCCAAAAGCTACACAAGCTTCTAAAAATTTGGTTCGCGAAAGTAAAGGTAAATAAATCACCCAGTCAACAATGCCCTCTTACAGCTGTGACCCTAAGGTGGTGCTCATCTCTGTTTCAAAGCCCTTGAGCCAGCAGTGAGTGCAAACACAACTCAGTTATATGGATGGAGGGCCAGACCTCTTCCATATAATGCTGATTACCTTACCAGCAGTTAGGCCGGTACCAAACCATACTGCTTGGTGACAAAAGCACATTTGTATAAACAACCTGACCAGGGTTGTTACCTGGCAGTGTACTGGCCGGCACCAACAGTCAAACCAGTAACCTCACGATCACTAGTCTGAGTCTACCATTAAACTATCAAGACAAACAAGTAAACCAGAAAAACTCTTGAAAAACTGGGGAGCTGAAAATAATGTCCAAGAGGATGTAACTAATGCTTAAAGCGAATGAGTGAGTGACATCAGTTATACATCCAGCTCGAGTCGGTTTGCAGACAATCACTACAGGCAATCACTTGCACTGGCACTGACCACAAAAATCTACAAAATGTCTATATCCTCAGCTTTATTTGTAGGCTTAAGTGAGACTGCACCAGTACCATCCACAGCACTTCTTATGTGAAGCACTTTACAATCTCGGAAGTAGCAGCTAACTGGCATGAGCTAATGATAGCAACGTGCACTATGTGGCTATCCACTGTCCACACCAGCAAACTGTTGGACTAATTCCCATGACACACGATCCAAGTTCTGCGCCGAAGTTCTGGTGACCAGACACTGGTACCAGAAACTTTGCTCATCTGCCATGCATTCTGGTACCAGATCTTTCTGGTGCCAGAAACTGGCGCCCAGTAGAACATGTTCTATTCCTCACCAGAAACTTGGGACCACGTGACTCAGATGCAGCGCTGCCATTGGTCGCTGAGAGTTGCCTGCATCATTATGCAGTTCAACGTTTGCAAATTAAATGGTGCTACTTATTTATTCACTACTATTTACTGCGTTAATTTTTACCAAGATTTTTACTGCATTTATTAGTAGAGTGAACATCAGAAAATAAAGTTTGAATTATGCTTCTCGACTGCATTTAACTGCCACCAAGCGAATAAGCGCAATAAATCTAAACCAGCATAACTACAACGTGAAATCAGTTTCCACAACAGTAAATACTGTACCCAATATGCCTTTCGAGTGATTGCAGTGTCCCGGCAAACGTCACCATAGCAACGAATCGTAACATATCGACTATCGATATGAAATATTCTAATTCATTTATTTACTAAACACTTGAACACTAAACAGTATAAACTTCTGATTAGTATTGATTAATAATGACTGAGCATCGTGAATGGAATCTTATTTTAATGCTGGACGTGCAGCGTTTTAACCGACAAGGCGAACCAGTGGAATTGAAGACACCATGTTTCTGGTACCAGTTTCTGGCATCTGGTGTGCAAAACTTGTTCCAAGTTGCTGGTGACCAGAAAATTGGATTGTGTGTCATGGGCCTAACAGTCTGTTGCCAACAGACATATCACCACCGTAATCAGCCACACCAGGCCTACATGCCGTAACCCGTAAGAAAATACTCATTTCCTAGCTGAGCGTGCAGTAGGTTAGGAACTTGCAAAGTACCTGCCGCTGTCATACATGAGTGCAGCTGTCGTCTGCAGGACGTTGCTCACAAACAACCTCAGCACCTGAAAACAATTGATCACATTTAATTGCAATGCAATCATTTTTAACACCACATGTAACAACCACACATTGGCTAGCAGCAAGACTGCTACTGAGATGCACATCAACATTCAATACTAACAATACACTTAAATGTTCTTGAACTAACAATTAACTGACATACATCTGATAAATCACCCCAATGTGACTTCAACTGGCATTCACTCATAAGGAAACAGATGCAGCTAATGATCTAAAGCAAAAGTCCAACAGCTTCATACCATAAAAGACAAGAAATTTGAGCTAATGCTCATGGAATGCGCGAAAGCCTATAGCAGTTCCTGTTCGCAAACTGTCAGTCTATCTCCAGCCATTTTGTCGCGACTTATACAGGGGTACCGCTCTTTGATGCCCTCATGCGCAAGTTTCCTTAAACCTAGAAAATCGAAACTTGGACCGTTGAAATCTACGTTCAATGCTGAAAATTTCATATGCAGCTTGTCCATGTATATTTCAATTGGTTTCGGCGCAATTCGCTCTTGCAATGTGTCACACAGCCCGAAATCGCCAAAAAATCCATAAAACTGCCCATTTTGGCATTCAAGGTCATTGAATTGGGCGACAATCGAAAGCCAGTGTACGACTTCCTATTAGTGATTAATAGTAACTAGGCCCTATCTCACACCGTTACTGAGATACATCGACTTATTGGCCAAAAAGCACAAATTTTGCCCACCCCCTCTCATTTAGCGCCTTCGTTCGGAGTGACCCCCTTCGAATTTATGAAAAAGCTTTGCGGTTCCTGAAACTAGAGTCTTCCAGGCAGCCGATGGTGAAGATTTGGTGATTCTAGCTTGGACCGTTTTTGCCTGATCCACCAGTGTGACAGACAGACAGACGGACGGACGGACGAACAGAATTGCAATGGCTAAGATGCGCTGAAAGCAGTAGAAGCTTTCGCACGTAAAAATTACGTTTTTTTCCACGTCAGTGCTTTATGCAACATTTAGCATGTACCAGTTATGTAAGTCTGTAACACACTAATTCATGGCTAACTACACTGCGTCTAAAAGCAGGACTACTGTTGGATTTTTCAAACAACACCAATAATAACATCACTAATTGATATCAACAAATCATGGTACAAAAAATCATCACAAAAGGAGAAAACATCTTCAGGCCCATCTATGTGTCCATGCTAATTTACTGAAGAGCAGCAGTGTAGACTCACAGCTGCAATGGTTTCTTCGACAGCGCAGTAGTAGTACGTAGGGAATCCATCAACTGCAACAGGCTGTCGACGTAAATCTACCTGCACGCATTATCATCATCTGCACCCGTTAGAGCTGCACTCAACATGACATTCATATCTGACCAAATGCTGACTTCAATTCAAATACTGATATTCTTGTAACAATATGAACAGTTTGAATGTCATGAGGTCTTGCATACACTACATAGAAAGTTGTAACTAGATGTCGCTGTCACGCTTGCTGATTTCATACCGATAACAATGGAAGATTGTTCTCTGCAGTAACGAGACTGCGTAAAAGTTTTTTTTTATTTCATGACATTTGTTGTTGTGAGTATGACAGGTTGACAGCTGTGATTAAAACAATCATCATTACATTTCTTCACACACATTATCGACAAGTACTTCAAGTCTAGTTCACATCAGATAGTTGTACAGCAAGTGTTACGGAATACAATCACGTACTGCATTGCTCTAACTACTTTTACTGTTCCCTTGGAGACAATGAGTAAGAAATAGCTGAAAACTCCAAGTAATGGAATAAGCCATTCGTTGAAAATAATGGCATGTCTTAAGCTGAATAGGCACACCACTAACTGAATATTTGAGCTGCACGTTGAGTTGCAATTAGATACAGAAGCTAAGAATCGAATATTTTAAACCCAGAAATTTGCAAATTTTTACATGCGATCATGTGGACATTATCTAGCAGTGCTCGTTCTAATAACTGAAAACCTACAAAAACCCCAAAAGAAAACCAAGTTTAACCCAAAAGCCCCAAACCCCAATAAACTAACCAAGATGGGCTTTTTTAACCAAAAAAACCTGTTTTTTAATTGTGGACTCAAGCTGTCAGTTGACAGTGTAAAAAATAATTGAGCAAACTGACGCGGTCAATGATGCTGCGGATAAACTGAGCTTCAACAGAGAGAGGCAGCACGACATCGTCCCGTTGAACGTCGCCACTGATGGACACTTTGTGATGGGAAGTCATGATGCGATGATGCCGAGTCTTTAGCAATGATTCACTCACATCATCTACTCCACATTGTACCATAATAATAATAATAACAATAAAAAGAAGAAGAAGAAGAACCAAAGTAATTAAGCATTAGGCAGAATCACTGATCAATGCCGTCACCTCATGAATCATAATCATCTGTTTTTGTAAGTCGGAAGCAATTTCATGTTTTAACTGGAAGTTTGACCCCCAAATATTCCCCTTCATTAAGGGGTCAGCAAACACCATCTAATACATTGCGTCATCGAATATGCATCAAATGATATATATCACTGACATATATTGTGCAAACACTGCGAGTTTGGTGCAGAAAATGGTAATAAAGACATATCAAAAATCAGATTTTCGTCAAAACCTAAACACTTATCCAATCAGTTCCTCTTCCATGGGAAATGGCACATGGAGAAAGTGTGTGGATTTTCATGATAATCCCATTTTTTATATGCCTGCCCAACCTCAACGAAAAATTTAATCGATATCCATTGCAACTTTCTATAGTAATCTGACGACAAAAAACTGACTGACCAAAAAATTACAGTCCTTGGTTGCTTCACTTTGGAAGCGGTATTGATAATAATTCATGAAAAACTGACATCACACTTAATACATCACAGGTAACTGACCGTCATCGATGACGTTGACTTCAACATCGCTGTCAGAGTCATAAGTCAGTGTGGAGGACGTCAAGTCATCTCGAGGCCAAAGGACATCATCAGCCAATGACAGTGACCTGTAACAGCGTGTGCTTGGCGTGGACTGCATAGTGCCATCATCAACAGCACTCAGCCGTTGACACAACTCTGTCAACACACCATACTTCACTATGAATTCAGTCTCAACGGAAAAGTAAGTAAGTAAAACGCCAATTTACGCAACAACAGACACAGACTACAGACTCTATTAGCATAACATTTTACAACGGCTTCAGTCTCAATGGAAGATTTTATTAGAAACTTCAGCAATCCCAGGCACACACAGATACTACAGTTATGCACACGAATAATTAGCAACCTTACACAGCAGACACAAAAAACAGCAACATGCTCGCGACCTGCAACCTAAAACCACACTCAGCACACCTGTGATCAACACCGCTAGTCAATATGTGAACAGCAGATGGCAGACAGATGCATGAATGTGCAGACTCAGACAGCCACAGACATGCTGCCTGAATTTAAGGGTCGCTATATAACTTGCAGCTTGTGAGCCAACAGACTGAGAGAGAGGACACAGGGGGAGACAGACAAGCCGACAAAAGGGCACAGAGCAACACATGCAGACAGACAGACAGACAGACACAAAAAGAGAGAAACATAAACTGTTAGGACAGACCACTATCGAGCGGAGTAGCAAGATTAGCCCGACACCAAGTGATGAGTCGTTGACGTGACCACAATGTCTCTCCATGCAGACTGTGAGCACCGTTCAACAATGACAGGATACGCTGACGAACTTTTACCACACGACACAGCTGCAAAAATTATGACCACACGTTGTTTTTGCATTGTCTGGCGGCGTTTTCAAAAATTTTATTGACACACTGAATGGCTGAGTCTTGATTCCAAGTCTGGAGAATCGTCCCGCAGTGGTTATTTATGTGTTCTGTGGTTTTTGGGCATACTGACCGCAGTGACTGGCGTACCAATTTAGCACAGTTGCTGCAGCTGCAGGTACTTAGTATGCGCACCAGTCATGCGCTACTTTGCATGCCATGACTGATGATTGAGACAGAGGCCTAAGCGTTATAAACATTGGCAGTGGTCAATTATCATTATCTCATCAGTGATGCAGCAGTCCAGTCGTCGGCTGATCATGTTTATCTATGACACATGATAATCTGTCATTCTCTAGCCTGTGACCTGCAGTTATGAGTGTCCAAATCTAAGAAATTTCATCTTCTGCCAAGCCACAATTACTGTTTCATTTTATTTTAACACTGCTTTGCCAGTTTCTAAGCTATCAGCTTGTGTGTGAAACAAGTTAAGCAACCTGAGAACAACTGTACCTCGGCAGCACGACGCTTTCCAACGTTCCAGTCAAGAAATGCTTGCTGAGAAGGAGCACAGTACGGATGCAACAAACGATCTGTCGCAAAACGATGCACATAACCGACATATCAGTGAACTGCACATCGGCACTTTAACCACCTACCTCGTACACTGGCACAGATCAATTAACAGACAGACAGCCAATCATGAACAGTTTCTGCTCAAACCTGCAAGATCTTATTTCATTGCAATAAAAAAGTCCTGACAAATTTCTGACAATCTTATGAGTTATGACAATATTAATCTACAAACCGCAGTACTGACCTAGGAAGACCTTAGACAAATCTAACGAAAAAACTACTACACCATGTCCGGAAAAAAAACATCCTGAACATTGTCGACTGTCACTTAAAGAAACAATATCCAATTGTAATAATTTTTGGTACAAACATTTCTGGCACAACGGGCCATCAAATGACCGTTCAATATTCCACCTCACCCAATGTCTGCTTCTGTGCTACTTGAGTAAAACAGAACCAACGAAATATGAGTTGAAATGAACAGAAATATATCAAAAACCATCCCCAACATTATCAATTGTGACTTAAAGAAGGATTGGCAGATTTTAATAATTTTTGGTGCAAACATTTTCTGACACTACTTGGCATCAAATGACTTTCTAGTTCCCACTTCACCAAATGTCTGCTTTTGCACTACCTGGAAAAACACAAACAGGCAAAATAGGATAAAGATGCTTTCTTGGTTTTGTTTCCCCCAGGTAGTGCAGAAGCAGACAATGGGTGCAGTAAAAAATTGAACAGATATTCGATCGCCAGTTGTGTATAACAACATAAAGAACCAGCTAGCTAGTTCAGGTAAATCAAGTGGACTATATGCTCATGCTGTCAATGTAAGAAATATATGTGAAATAATTCATCAGCCAGAGCATTGAAAGATGACATAGGGGCCTATATCAATTGCACTGCATACCAACATCAGCCTTGACGAGTGGAAATTCTCGGACAACAACTCTGATAAGGTCTTCTAAACAGTCAAAGTTCTCTATTCTACACAACCACAACCAATGGCTCAAGTAAATATTAAGGCTCATGACAACAGTGAGTGTCTCAAATTCAAATAAACTTTGAGAACTAGGAGAAGTTAAAAAGCTCACAAACAGCACAGTGAATCACACATTCTATACTGAATGCATTCTGCTCTGAAAACATTTCTTCACTCACTGACAGTCCCCAATCATGATACCCAAAAGCTCAGAAATGATTTCGCTTTTCATATGACTACTAACAAGTGATTAGTGAAGTTGAACTTCCGAACTACTGCTAGATAAAAGCTGCAAATTGTCAACTTGACCCACCGAGGCCCGTGCAATGCATTTAAAAAGAAATACACAGAAAATACTGAATGACACTTAATCTCTTAGAAACCAAAGTCCTGCTATTATCAACTACAAGTTACAAGTGACTCTATCCTGCTAAGAGAAGTCCCGTTAAAAGCATTTGGCAAACAGGTGGATTTGCCGTAGTCATTACCTGCTATTGTGTACTGTATGTATGACTTTGTATTGCTAATCTTAAGTGAATGAAACACCACATATGGCAGAACAGCTAGCTGTGCAGCGATAACTTGCAAGAAAGTAACTACCAAACTGTAAGTAAGTTTTACTGTCTCAACAGCGAGAAAATACAACTAGATTGCACTATGGAATAGATAATCATACAAACTGAAAAAAAACAGATAAAATACCGAATGACAGATGATGCAGTGCAGTTTTTGAGTTCTTCATCGGTGGCAGCAGTAGAAGGGATGTTCTTGTCAAATGGCAAAGAACAACTCTGAGGTAAGATGCTGGCATCACACATTGAGGTCACGTCAGATTGACTGCATGCCGGCCTAGACACAAGCTGGTGCTTTGGCTTAATGCCACATACGACAGATGTAGCACTGGTGACTGCGGGCTTGACTGCGGCCGAGCTGCTGCTGCTGCACGATAAGCCAGCGATGTCAACAATCACCGTCTGATTACCAATCTTTGTTGCAAACACATTCAAACTAGACCCGGATGACATTGGTTTCGTTGGTGTTCCTCGAGGCTCCACTGACGACAGTGCCTTTGATGTTACGGCAACATTCTGTGGCCTCAGCAGCGATATCTGGCCACTGGAGCAAGACTTTCTGACTCTGTTTAAAGAAGGTGAATGGTGTGAAGATGATAACAAACTGCTGCTACTAGACATTCTAACTGCTTCAGTACCGCATACTGAACCCACAGACTGTCTGTTGATCACATGTCGACCATTCACTACTGACTGCAAGCTGCTTGCAACCTTCGGTGGTAGATCTTTCATCCCAGCTGGTATTACCACTACTTCCATCAATGGCTGTGAACCGCTGGAAGAGACAACAACTTTGTTATTAGCTCCAATGACAAAAAACATCGGTGAACTGGAAGATGATGTGGCAGTGCTCTGAGATACACTGGGTCTCTGCTGTGGTCTGCTGTCATTGACGATGGGCACCTCATTGCTCCGACTTGCTGACACCACTGACGAAATACTTGCAGGTAGAACAGTTATGTGAGGCAGACTCCTGGCTGGAGAGTTGACACTGCATAAAGGCACTATTGGGCGTGGCTTGAAAACCGCTGTATTTAGCTTTGAGTATTGTGGTGGCACACATGTCATTCGCAGCTGGTCTTTGCACTTGTCTGATATCAAACGAACATGGCCAAGCTTCTGACCACTTGACACTGTTCTAATGCTGCTTACACAAGACATATTTTGACCACATGATGAGGACATAGTTACAGTAGTCAATGCTGCGGAAGACAATGCAGTACTGTCTGTCACTGACTGAGTCAATGCACTGCAAGACAAACCAGTTATTATTGGTGTACATCGAGAAAGTGACGATGCAGCAGCAAAAGTTAATGCAGTGGAAGATGATGCAGTACTGTCTGTTACTGAACTAGCTGCAGTAGTTAGTGCACTGGAAGACAGAACATTTATTGTTGATGTACTATGAAAACATATCAATGATGTAACTACAGCAGTCGATACAACAGAACTGGAAGACAATGCAATATTCTTTGCCACTGACTGAATTAATGCACTGGAAGACAAAGCAGTATTGTCCACCACCGGATTTAATGACACTGCCAGCAAATTTGGCTGGGAAGATACAGTGCAAGTAGTCACATGCGGCGTAGACATAACACTACCAACCGTCTTAGACAAAGTGTCAGCAGTAACTGCACAGACGGAGTTCGATAAAACTTCACACTTCCCAGCTGAGACTGTTGTTACTGATGCCGCTACGGCTGTGCTGAGAGTATTGGAGAAGCAGCTAGCAGAGGACAGAAGACTCTGAGTCTGAGTGCTCACTGCTGATGACACCTGCAATTTCCATGAATCTTGCAAAATATCGCATGTCTTGCTGATGGCATCTTGACATGGGATCAGTTCTTGAGGTTCAGTCACAGCTGTGTCCCTGACTAGAGCATATGACGACGATGACGAAGAAGAATTACACACAAGATCTGCAGTGCTAACTGGCAACTGTGACGCTTCACTAGAATGCGACTGAAACTCAGTGCAAGACACCACGTTCAGGTCAATAGCATCTTCACCATCATCATTATAAGCAGCAGCAGCAGCAACATGCAAATCATCACAAGCATTGTTAACAATAGTGGCTACTGTCCGCTTGTCACCGGCTTCAGCATTCAATTCAGTGTCGGTCATACCATTAGCAGTCGATGAAGCAACAACAGCAGAATGTTCAGCACTAATTGAACACACATCACCGACAGACAAGTTGCTACATGCTACATCTTCACTGACTGAACTGTGTGGCTCTTGCTTTACACGCACTCCATGCAGCGAGCCAGTATCACAGTCATCGGTCAACGGCTCTTGTTTCACTTCTACTCCACGCAGTAACTCACTGCCGTACAAGTTTCTATGACTACCAAAGACAAGGTCCTTCTGCTGCCGAGATGACGGCCCAGTCTCCTGTTTCACAGACACCATGGAATGAGTGTCTGCAGACATCGAATCGGCCAATGATGACAGAGAACTGTTGCACGATGTACCGATTGCTGGTTCAGATCGGCTTAACCTTACAGACGACGACACTGATTCCACTGGTTCGGAGTGGTTTAACGTCATGGAGCGAGACGTAACCATTCGTGGTAACGTCCCAGCAATCTGCACGGCAAGTGATGCACGGAAATCACCATTGACAGATTCCGGCATTGGTGCGTCACCAATAACATTGTCAAGTTCAACTTCTACAACCTGCAACATCAAACAGATGACATTGAACTCATCATAACGGCAAACAATTCTTGATTTTATGTCACATTTTATGTGACATTTGCACTGTACTGCACAAAATGCATCAATCCTGCTTAAATTTTGCTGCAACACAAATAAAAGTTCATTTCATTGATGTATACAGGCTGCGTACGAAACATTGAAAGAGCTTTTCCATGACTTTCCACGACCCTTTTCTGCGAGTTTTCAACGACTTTCCAGGACCACTTATGTCCATTTTCCGTATATTTGAAGGGCTGTTTAATGATTAAATGGATAAAGGGTATCAAAAAGTCAGATCGATTTTTCTTGTGTAATGTGTATTTAAAACTAACAGGCTTCAACTTTCAACACGGGAAATACACAGAAGACAGTCTGACAGTAAACAATTATACTGTATGCAGTTGCAAAGGTCAAAAATATGTCAAAAATGCGACAACTATTTGGTTTATTTTCGATGACTTTTCAGCATGTCGGCCAGATTCTATGACATTCAAGGCCCGGCAAACTGTATGTATGACTTTGTACTGCTAAGCTTAAGTGAATGAAACACCACAAATGGCAGAACAGCTAGCTGTGCAGTGACAACTTGCAAGAAAGTAACTACCAAACTGTAAGTTTTACTGTCTCAACAGCGAGAAAATACCACTAGATTGCACTATGGAATAGATAATCATGCAAACTGAAAAAAAAACAGATAAACTTAAATTTAAATTCCACGATTTTGTAGTAACTGTTTTCAAGATCCTGTACAGCAGAAACAGGAAAATGGATGCCCGATGGATAGACAAGACCAGTAATGTGGCGGTGGCCTATTAAGATGGCTGCAAAAAAGCAGACACAAAAACATCACTACAAAATAAACAGTAAGTAGTATTACTATTGAATATAGCACTACACAGCAAAGCGTACCGTTTCAGCACCCATTGTCTGTGCACCCGTGCATGTCTTATCAAGCTACAATAACACACAAATGCACAATAAACTATGCACTATATACTGTACAGCAAACATGAATACTAACAACTCAACTGCTAGATTTCAGCAATGAAAGACAAAGTGATTAAAGTGTAAATTAATGGGCCAGGAACTCAGACAGAAAGTAAGACAGTAAAACCGAGTAAACAAATCATCTGCAAGGCATATAATTTTATATATTATACATTATATCACTGAGAGGCTGACTGGAATGAAGATCGATGAACTTGTGGAGGTGTCAGAATACCACGAAGCCTGCCGTGAACTTGTGGTCGCAACTGTCACATGTGTTAATCCCATTAATAGACACAGAGACAGAAAAACAGACAAATCTACTATACTTTGATAAATGGTGTTATTTCTCTTGGATGTCCCTGGCTTGATAACAACCACTCAGAATCAAGACATGGTCAATGGGAGAGAGATTATGGATCCATTAGTACAATTCAACTGACACACAGTGAGTAGCTGCAGCAACTGACCGTCAGTTTGTGAATGATGTCAACGCTCTTAGTTGCAGCATCTCTGAAGTGTAATTGAACACGAACGGCAAACTCACCCCAGCCTCGCCGAGTCAAGTGAAACGGAGCCTTACTGTATGCACAATACAACAATGACCCTGTGTCATTATACATCACTGGCACTGTATAATGCCATCTCATCAGCTGTACTTGATGGGACAGTTGTACACTAACAGCAGCCGTCACTGATCATCAACATCAGCAGTTTGTCAGTCACCACACTACCCACTGAACAGTTTTGGTCGTCAGTGCGTTGCTGATGTGAGCCCGTCGACCTAGAATTCGCTATCTGACAGCCTTTGTGACCCAGAACTGAGTCTCGACATTTTCAAATGTCAGATGAAGACATACTTTTTTGCGAACTATTGACAATAAAATGTATTAAGCACATTGCCGATTTTTTGATCATACGCTATATAAATTTATCTTTACTTACCTACTTACTTACTCATCAGCACTGTCATTACACTGCAACACACGACATCACTGGCAGTGAACTTGCTAACCAAAAATTAAGGAATAAATGTCAGCTACCAGTGACTTCTGTATGCAGTGCATCCTACAATCAAATTGCAAAGATTCAGCCAACGAAATGCCTCACATTGGGCAACTTCACTTTTTGACTTAGACTTTCACTGAGCCTTTTCGCTGAGCAATGGCCAAAGCTGAACGCTACAGTCTGTACTTAGACCAAAGTACAACTAAACAATTAAAAATGGCGGAAAGCTGATAAAACCTAACAGGAAATAAATCAACCAGTTACTCTTGGACTTGCTTATTTAATTGTGCCGCGCATGCAAACGACATAATTACGTAACGTCTTACATCATTGTGTAGCCATTACGGCGTTTATCCGTACGTACAGACTATAGAACTGTAAATAGTCGCAGTGTTTTCACTCAGCTAAAGTCAAAGGTCGAAGTGGATTCCGGCTCAGTGAAATCACTTCACTTTTTGACTTAAGTAGGTACTTAGACCGAAGTTTAGACTCAGCGAAAGTCTCAGCGAAAGTCTAAGTCAAAAAGTAAAGTCACTCATTGTTTTATTCATCGCTGAATTTACCGACGCATCAAGCTACAAACACTATTTGGCTAAAAAATCAACAAATGCAATGTATTTCACTTACAAAAAGCTGTCAAATTCTGAACAACACTATCTACAATATAATCATTTGTTACTGCCAAGTTAAAGCCAAACTGATGCCGAAAATAAGTGCCAATGCCAAACTAAAAAACTTAATGACAAATTCAAAAAATGATGTTGTTAATAAACATGCCAAATTGTCAAACGAAAAATTTCTACAGCCAAGTTTCTTCAAAATTCCAAATTTGACTTATACAGCATTTTGAAATGCCACTTAGCAACCCTTCCAATGCATCAGAGGATAAAAAACAATGCAAGGGAAGCCAGCCGCCAGTACTCATACCTAACAGTGACAATGTTGTTGGGCTTGTACGTGTCATGCAGTAGAAAGATGACTTTGTCAACAAAGTGGTCAATTCTCGGCTCATCTTTGGGACCTCGGACATACATCATCCACTTGTGAGTTGATGGGTCATTCGCCTCCTTGTTACCAGCCAGATACCTGACAATCCAACAATAACCACCAAGCATGTTGGCTTCAGACAATAATTCTGGTCTTGAGACCAGACTTGAGAACGAAAATTTCAGTCTTAGTCAGATTGGTTTCAGAGTATTTATCTGTTCATCACTGCAAATTAGTTCGCATAACAATCAATCATACAATTCTCGAAACTTACCGGCTAAACTGCTGAAAAGACACAAGGATTCTGCTATCAGATTACCAGTATTTCATGTGTTGGGATTTAATAACAGTCTATAGAGTCATGGTCCTCATCTGAATCAGACCTATGGGATCATGATGCTGATCAGCAAACTCAATTAGATGACAAAGAAAATTTCCGACATTCTAATATATTTTCTTATCAGTCATAAAATACTGCAACAATGAGACTGCTCGTCAACTACTGTGACAGAACTTACAATCTCTACTTGCTAATTTGTTGACGTATTGCCCCAACGTAATTTGGTGTAATTTGTTGTGACTTAATAAATTTATTTGCTACTGTTTCAACCAGAATTCATTCAAAAACTGACGCAGTGTGTAAAATTGCATTAAAAAGTGCAAAAACTTGAAGCAACCTATCATCATTGCTGGCTGCTGGCATATGTTCCTAGCCCAAACAAACATCAAGCAAACAATTTGATCTAAGTGAGTTGTGTAGAAAAAAAAACAGAATTATGCACTCGGACACAGACAGCTGACATTTAGCAAGCAGCAACAACATCATACTTTGATACATTGCCAACAATGATTTTCTTCTTGGTCTTGAGACTGTGACATGGAGAGTGTGCTGATGAGATAAGGCTTCTTGTGCTGGCTTCAACTGGTGCTGAAGATTTCTCCGACGACTGCTCAACCTTCAACTGAATTGCAAACAAAAAGTCAATCTATCATTTTACATCAAATGAGTTGAAAAACCACAACACAAAAAGTTTCTTCCAACTGCTGTGAACAAAAGGCAGAAAAAAGTGTCAGCTCAGTGCCGACGTATTAAGCAGACATCCACGTCAAGCTGCACAACCTCAACCAACTTTTGACCTTCTAAACCAAAAATCAGCAATGGCAAATGTTCATAATAATTTTAGTTTTTAGCACCTTTTACTTTTGTAATACCAGCAGTAACAGTAAGAGTGATGGTAATAGTGAATGACAATGTTTATGATGTTGCCATCATGACACTGCCATGGTGAGAGTTCACGCAGTTCATTTGGCAAATGCAGCAGAAATGCCAAATAACCGACAACCGTTAGACCAAGCCAATCAGCACGAGGTAATAGATATACCTAAACTGACAGCTACAATACTACACTGTATTCAGAAAAAAACACAGATAGATGAAATTCAAAATGGCGGCCGCCGCCATCTTGAATTTATCATTTTTGTTCATTTTGGTCAAATGATCTATTTCTGGTAGCAGCCGTCTACATTACTGCAAAATTTCATCCATCTACGTCAATCGGCGGCTGAGTTATTGCTGTTTGTGCAAAAATCCACGATGACGGCCGCCGCCATCTTGAATTATAATTTTGTAATGCCGGACCACCCACGAAGTCCATTTGTACACCTGAAATTCGACTTCAAATTTTGTGTTGATCAAGTGCGTACTTTTCGAGATATCGCGATTCGACAATTTCGCAAATTTGGCTTAAAATGCCTACTCAGGCCCGCAAAAATCATGTTTTGGGCAGTTTTGACCCCCAAACATTATTTTTTATCATCCGGACCCTCAAAAGGCCCTACCTTACACGGAAGCATGCGTTTTGAGCCATAAACGGTCGTGATCGATATTCTGGTGTGACCTCTAGGCGTGAGCAAGAATACAAAAAAAGATAGAACACAAAAAGTTAACGGAAAATGCCCTCCCTATGCAGACCCCCTTCCCGTCATCCCACATCAAACAAATTTTGCATGTGGGATTGTATCCCGGATATCTTTCTTGGCTTCAAGTCTCATTAAGATCAGTTAAAAAATGTGGGAGCTGTGGCCCGTGGGGGTCGAAATTTCGGCCTTTGCATTGACTTGGCACATCGCTTATACAACAGCTTGTTGCTATCGTACAAGCCGTGATGTCAACATGGAAGATTGCGTAAAATTAGAGCAAACCTTAACAGCAGGAGAACTGGAGAGAGCAGAGCTGCTGGTATAATGACCGAGTGTTGGCTCAGCAAGCAGTGCTTGTAGGTCAGTAGGTCGGACTGACTTGCCAAGCAGCTTCCTTACTGCAGGGTGGATCGGCGTCGGCTTAGCGCCATCAACTGCACTCTGACAGCACAGAGACACAACTCAGTAACTGTAGAGCTGACAACAATTAGAATGTTTAGATCTCTCGCTCTTGCAGCCAAGCGATTCTGCCTACCCCTACACATTTCTCCGCAGTGCGGTCGGTCAGTCTGTCATATGTCTGCCACAGTCATGCAACCCAATAAACCGTTCAATGGATTTACATGCCATCTAACACACTAGGGTTGTTAACAGTTAACCGATTAACCAGCTAACCGATCCTGAATGCAAGACTATCCTGAAACTGAAAGTCCGGTTAACCGTTAACCACTTAGTGACATGCAGTGTGAAGGGAGCGCGCTCCGTGTGCATGTGTTTCTGCACATGTTGTTCTTGTTTGATCTCCTTCCCTGTCTCTTTGTCCCTGTCTCTTTGTCCCTATCTCTGTCTGTCTGTCTGTCTGCCTAACTCTGTCTGTGCATGTCAAGGACACTGGAGCTCACTGGCCCACCAATCCATGTCAATCGTAGACCGTGAGAAAGTGTTGACCCCGGACAGCTGGACAGCAGGCTCCTCATGACCACCTACCTCACACTGGGCAAGCATGCCTTGCCCTCTCCTCCCCTCCCCTCCGCCCCACACTCAGTGGACAAGTGGGCACCTGCACTTCACTTTGCACACACGTGCTGTCGGATCAGACAGACTATCCCTTTCAATCAGGGATTAGCAAACTTGACGTGGCACCCATTAATAAGCACTTATACCTATGGTTAACCGGTTAACCAATCCTTTTCCTCACGGTTGATCAGTCAAAATGAATGGGCAGTCTTAACAACCTTATAACACACTGTTTTAACTAAGGGTGCCTGACATCAGATATACTTCAAACTAGTGCGAATATGAGAATTTTGGAAAATTTTTTTAACCCAACATATTAAGCTGCAAAATTTTCTGAATGTCCCTCGTAATGCATTATTTCATGCAATGCGCACTGAGTAGCTAATGCTCACCAACTGTGTACTGCTGCTGGTCATGACACGGCCATAGTATGACGCAACAACGCATGCCCTCAAACGATCCAGCATCTGCTTTGCCAGCGCCAGCCGCTGCACACACATGTAACTACGCTCTACAGTATTATTTCGGCACATCAAAAAACCCCAAAATTCACAAGTTATTGCTGTTTGTGCAAAACTCCAATGGCAGCCGCCGCCATCTTGGATTTTATTTTTGTTCAATAATTTGGCATTCGTGTATGTAGGACCTCAAACGTAATACACATGCCATATTTATGTGGAAATATGTGCAATAATAAACAAGTTATGAGTGATAAATTAAATTCAAAATGGCAGTCGCCGCCATCTTGAATTTATTATTTTTGTCTAGTCTGGTCAAATGCTCTATTTCCGGTGGCAGCCGTCTACACTGCTGCAAAATTTCATTCATCTACGTCAATCGGCAACTGAGTTATTGCTGTTTGTGCAAAACTCCAAGATGGCAGCTGCCGCAATCTTGGATTTTATTTTTGTTTAATATTTTGGCATACCTGCATATAGGACCTCCAACGTAATAAACATGAAAATTTCGTGCAAATATGTGCAATATTGAACGAGTTATGACCGATAGATAAAATTCAAAATGGCGGCTGCCACCATCTTGAATTTATTATTTTTGTCCATTTGGTCAAATGGTCTATTTCCGGTGGCAGCTGTCTACATTACTGCAAAATTTCATTCATCTATGTCAATCGACAGCCAAGTTATTGCTGTTTGTGCAAAAATCCAAGATGGCGGCCGCCGCCATCTTGAATTATAATTTTGTAATGCTGGACCACCTACGAAGTCCATTTGTGCACCTGAAATTCCCCTTCAAATTTTGTGTTGATCGAGTCCATACTTTTTGAGATATCGCGATTCGACAATTTCGCAAATTTGGCTTAAAATGCCTATTCAGGCCCAAAAACATCATGTTTTTGGAGAGTTTTGACCCCCAAACATTATTTTTTATCATTGAGACCCCCCAAAAGGCCCTACCTTACGTGGAAACACGCATTTTGAGCCATAGATGGTCGTGATCGGTCTTCTGGTGTGACCTGTAGGCATGAGCAAGAATACAAAAAAAGATAGACCACAAAAAGTAACAGAAAATGCCCTCCCTACGCAGACCCCCTTCCAGGGCCTTCCCGTCGTCCCACATCAACCAAATTTTGCCTGTGGGGTCGTATCCCAGATATCTTTCTTGGTTTTGACTTTCATTAAAATCGGTTGAAAAATGTGGGAGCAGTGGGGGGGGGTCAAAATTTTGGCCTTCTCATTGACTTGGCACATCGCTTATGCAGCAGCTTGTTGCTACTGCACAAGCCGTGATTTGTCCATATACACTAGTAAACATGAATAACTCTGAGAACGACTGAGTACTGATGGACTGATTTGCAAAAGGTCCTGCAGGGTCATCAATCATCATCTAAATTACTGCACTTTTTGCAGTGTGTGCTGTGTACTGTCATAGTTTACCATGTAGCTGCCAAAAAACCATACAATAATAATGTGCACAATATAAACAGGACATTGCAAACTGATACTCATCTCAAAGCTGCTTAACTTCAAGTGTCAGTGTGTTAAGTACCTGATTTATTAATTCAATTTCCTCTTCTTTCTTGTGAATTTCAACCGAGAATTCGCGCCTGATGATGCGTTGAATTTTCCTCTTTGTTGCTTCTTTTGCTGTGACCAAAACATCCCCACAGGTACAGCAGTCACCATACTTTCATCTTTATACCCCAATGACACAACAACAAAAAAACATCAAAAAGCAACAAGAATCATAGTTAACAAAGAGCTGTGCAAGAGATAAAGCCATTTACGTCACAACTTCCATGACAGAAAATCTGAAAATGTTTGTCTCCACTTGACTGGCCAACTATCTAGACTAGTGATTTTCAACCGGGGTTCCGCGGAACCCCAGGGTTCCGTGAGCATCTGCCAAGGGTTCCGCAGCTGACCAGTAAAAGTAACCTAGAGTGCAAAATCTCGCCAGACAATGTCGTAGAAATACTCACCATGAAATATTTTGTTTGAAACTGTGTTTCTATGCATCTATTTTTGCATAGATCAACTCTGTTAGATCATTTTTGTTTTAGTTATTTTGGCACATTTGCATTTTAGGCCTATATTATAGCCTAGGCTTTATATGCATGACATTACTTAACTCCAAGGATAAGTGCATTATAGGAAATAAAGTAAAAGAAAAGAAAAACGCATTGATTGCGGTTATGGTATGAAATCATTTGACCACTTACTTAGTTAATTCAATTCTTTAAACACTTTGCTAAGAAAAATTAAAAACATGTATCTTTTCCGAGGATGTCCAGATGTAATTTTTTGGGTTGATGGCGGGGGTAAGCGGCCGTCGATGACCGCATCGCCCGTTGTGTTTGGTTAAATACAATAACGTACTGCTGCCTACAGATGTGGCCAAATTTCATATTGGTTCATCTTTGCCTGCTTGACGTCCTCATGGGAGCTCTGCCCTGTTAGGGAAATGAATCCGTAGACACCCTGTAGCTTCAACTTCGCATACGTCGCTGGACTCATAGATCAATGCATGGGGTTCCGTGAGTGACCTTCACGCTAGTGTGGGGTTCCGCTGCAGTAAAAAGGTTAAAAAACACTGACCTAGACCATACCAATACCAGGTTAATGATGAAAATGGCATATAAGTGAGTTATAACTGAACTGTTCACTTCACCCCACTCACCCAGGATAGGTCAGTGCCATCACAGTGCTTCCAATTCACAATGACAATGTGACAACTGTTGGCATTATACCAAATTGTTTCAAATTAAATTTAAATTGCTGATCAGAAAAAGCAAATTCGCACACCATCAAGTTCCAGCAGTTTTTGTCGTTTCGTCTGCTGCGCTGTGGGATCAGGCGAACTGACATCATAGTCAGCATCACAAACCGACAAGTCACGCTTTATGCCTCTCATCTTCTCAGCTCAACTACATACATGCCACAGCAGGAGTTTCAGCAACTGCAAAGAGGGATCATAATTACTAGTGCAGACAGTAGGGATTGCAATCCCAGGATCCCGAGATCCCGGCCGGGATTAGCAGCATCCCAATCCCAGGATTTCAGGATTACAAAAATTCATTAAAATTGTACTTTTTTCGCATGTCAAATGATAGAAATACCAGGTAAGAATTTTAGCTGTCTGATGAATAAAATATTTTACGAGCACCAGACAACTACTCCATGCTGCGTACTATAATTTGTATTTTGACAGTCATCATCACTCAGTACAGTTTGGACATACCTTCTGTAAAGGCCTACACAACATCATATGCATGAAATAAATCAATTGGGGATACCAAAATAATAATCAATCTAAAAGCCTAATCCTGAAATGGAATCCTGGGATGCCAGGATTACAAATTTCTCAATCCCGAATCCCAGGATTGAGAATTCAATCCCGGGATTGCAATGACTAGCGAACAGTGCGACCGATGTAATCTGCGTGGATGGCCGTAGATGGCCATTACTATGGCCATCCACATTGTGCTCCGCTGACGCTAACTGACGTTGACAGGTGACGTACACGTAATGTGAGGGAGCAGAACACGTGCAGCAGCACCGCTGCTTCCCAGTAATCACATTATCTGCACCAATAATTAGGTAAGCAGCTGTCCTGGCTGATCACACTTTGCCTGCTTCCCGGCATGCATGCTGTACTGTTACTTTCATCTCGCCACAAACTACACGCATGCTGGCAGCCGCATGCAGATAATGGTCGTCTGCGCTGATCGCATTGCGTGCACTCTTTAGCACGAAGGGCAACAAGTTCAGTTTGGGGTCTTTGTAGTCGTACTTATGAAGAAAGATGATGTGTTTTGCAATTGCCAACTTTAAGATTTAGGCAATTAAGAGGGGATATGATTCAGTTATATAAATATGTAAATAACAAGTATGATACCAATTTTTTGTTACAGATGCAGTATAAATCTATGTTAGTAAAGTCTTATTATTCCAGAGGACATAGATATAAACTGGTGCCCCAGTTGTGTAAATATGATCTGCGTAAACACTTTTTTGTAAGTAGACTAGTTAAGCTATGGAACTCACTACCTGATCATTTTCCATCGGCATGTAGTGTTACAGAGCATTTCCACTAAGGCGTTGTGATGCATTTAAAATAGTAATGCCAATAGTGTTTCTATTTTTTTTGTTTACTATCTGAGCGATAGTAGTTGCATTGACCAATGAGGACGCTCAACTAGCCCGAGTAGGTCATCAAACTGATGACAGACAGCGGAAAGTATCGCCGGAACAGAGCTAAGTCAAAGCGTACCTACTTTATCAGATGCTGATAGTCGCTTTGGTCATCCCGGTTGGTGATGACGAGACGAATCCAAAATCTAGACCTACGTTTACTTTTTTCTTACGCAACACGTATGTGCAACAAGCTGCTGCTCCCAACAGCAACAATCTTCGTATTCATTGGCCATATTAACTCATTAATATACTTCCCAAAAAAATGTCTCCGCCCTTTTCAACGCACTGCAACATGCTGCAACGCGCATTGCAGTGCATTGCGGCGCATTTAAACGCGTTCAAACGCAACGCAACACGCAGCCGTAGTGAAAATAGACCTTTAGTAGTTTTAAGAGATGTTTAGATTTGCTCTGGCATGGTTTTAGTTTGTATTATGATTAGTACCGGAAGTCAGTGTAAAAACAGTATCGGTTTAGTTTTTTTGTTGATATTTGTGTTAAAGTTATTTACTTCGGACGGAAACAGAGGCCTTTGGCCTGCTTCCAGCTATTCACTGATGATGATGCTGATGATGATGAGTTGGAGTCAGCACTGACAATAATCTCTCAGATTTAAATTTGCTAGTGTGACGGGCATTTACGACTACAGATTGTATTTAAGACTGCCCACTAAACTGTGAATTTTAAAAAACGGCCACTCTATCCGTCCTAGTCTTGATGGCTTTTCTGAGGGGCACAACTAAAACCTTAGCACGTCGCAAAAACTTCAGAGCAGTGTAAAACCGTATGTTTTAAAGTTAGAGACAGGGGTTAGGGTTAGATCGTAACTTAGAAATAACCCTATTGGAGATGTGAAACTGTAAAGTGCCTAACACATGAGCACGAGAGTAATCGTCACTTTTATAGCACAGAAGCAGCAGTCTTCACGTCCTTCATTGATGGCTTAAACGGTGATTATAAAGTACATTCACCATTAACTTCTGATCAAAGTATTAGCCGAAGCATTCAGCAAATTTATAAACAAATACCATGTGCCATATTATCGCCCATTAAGCATAGAATAGCGAAATATTAAATAAATTAGTGAAGTACGAAATTCAGATATTCACTATTTGCTGTTAAAGAGGCAGTGAAATGTGCACGTAATTTTAAGAAGTCTAACATATTCCATGGTAAACTTCGGGCGTCTACAGGGGAAAGAAAGTAAAAGCAACTTGTGACACTTGTCCAATTTGCATAGGAGGAAATAATTTCCTCCGCGGCTGGTTGCCATATTCTACCGTAAAACTGCTATTAATAGAAGGTAAGAAGAGAATTAGCCAACTCACGATAGGTCTACTTATCGAGGTATCGAAGGTGTTCACAATAGTAGTGAAAAGTGCTGTTTATTTTTCTATTAAATAATTTATCCAGCAAAAAGACATACAAAACAAATAAAGTAGGCCCCTACAAATCTATTATTTAATTACGAGTATAATTGAATTGAAGGTTTTATAAATCGATACAAAAAAAGTTTCTTTTGTTGGACCTGTTGGAATCAGATAATTTCGACTGTCATAAAACAGCTAAAAAGTGTTGGTAAAATTTTTGTCATAAGACATGTCATAAATGTTTTGTGAATTAGGACATTGGCGTAAGATTACGGTACGTGTGCAAAATGTCATAAAATTTTCTTAAAGTTATCGTAAGATGTTTTGTGAATCGAACCCATGACGGCATATAGAAAGTCGTCATCGTTGTATCCAACGGTACCAATACCGTCGCATATACCTATCAATCTTTATTCACCGAAACACGGTAGAAACGACGTACCGTTGAGCCACAATACCGCGCGATTGGCATGGCAAAGTGCGTAATGACTTTTCAAGGTCATCTAATATCGATGGTTTTCGTGTCGTCTGCAAGGGTTTACGCAACTTACTTACTATTAATGATCAATTGACCCTGTCTCTCATTGTTTTTGAGATACGGCGACTTATCGGTTAAAAATGCACATTTTTCTACCCCACCTTTAATTGTTTAATTCCAAATTTGAAAATGATTCCCTCGCACTGGGTCCCTGAAATTTTGCACGTGAAGAGAAGTGACACCGGGATAATTAATCGTGTAATAAGTTTGTCGGTAAAACCTACCGTTTAGCCACAATACACACGTTACACACAAACAGACAAAGACAAATGAGACATCGTACCAACTGCCAAGAACCCAACCTTAACCGTCGGCCAAAAAACGCAATCACATTCGTTATAATTATGGATTATATGTGCCCGTAGTTCAGAGGTTTAAATTGCAATATAAATCTAACGTCAAGGGCGTTGTGTTAAAACTGCAATATGAATAAACATAACCAAATGAAAATTAATAATAAAATAGTGGGCAACGCGTTCCTTACCTTAAAAGTGACACACGCCCCTAAACAGATACCGCGTAGGCTACCACATCTCGTTATATGTTCGTGCTGTACCCTGTAAATATATTAAGAAAGATTTTTACGGCATATACCCGTAGGCTACAGCACAGTATCAATATGAAGTATCCACATAACAGTCCGATTGTCACATCATGCGACAATTAAGTAGTCTAACGCTAGCAGCAAACGTTCCGAGAGTCGCCCATCGTCGAATGGTGTAATACGCAATAGGCCTAATGCAAAATGCAAATATTCACGAAGTTGGCTGGACGAGCGCTCCCACCTAACCCCTTAGCTACGGATCTGCGACACAAGTGATTTTCCCACGATTGAAACTCAGCAGCGCGTGCGGTATATATAGCTTAGTTTACAACTTTACAGTAGTGGCAGATTCAGGAGAAAAAGTGTGGGCAGCCCTCCCCTTTATTGGCTGAATGCATGTACTAAAAATTTTGCACAAAATGTGTCATTTCTGCATGAAATTTAAATCCCACCCCATTCCCTGTCCTTCCGTCCCCCATTTCAAAATACTGGATCCGCCACTGGTTTAAAACCAGGCCCGACGAAAACCACAGCGGGGCCCTATATGGGGTGGTGTCTGGGAAGCGGGCTGGAATACTGAATACATTCGTTCACTCAAGAAATAGTCAGATTTGTTTTTTAATCGTCGCAAAATAACCGCCGACGGACGTATGCTCAATTCCGATGATCGGTTCTGTTGTCAAACATAAAGCAAATAAACCTATATTTTTGATCGACGGCGCTCCCACTCCCCCCCGCGAAACGTTACGGGGCCCGGGGAAACTTTCTCTCCCCCGGCCTCTCGATCGAGGGGCCTGTTTAGAGCGTCCACAGATTGTCGCAGTCGAACGCTGAGCGCGAATTCCGGCCGATGATTCGCGTGAAGAAGTTCTTAGCGGCGTCGAAGCAGCCGTCGGTGCCGGCGAGGTGCGGATGTAGTTCCGACTGTCGGTCGGGGTTGAGGCGGATCTGGTGCACCAACCCGGCCAGCAGATCGTCGACGTGATGATTGAGAGCTGCGGACACTGCCACATACTTGCACCGCATCGTCCGGCTCAGCCAACGCGCTTCTGTACACGTCACAATATAACAACAACCAAAGTGATACGGTGAAAGGCGGAATCGCTTTTCGTTCTTGTTCACCAGGTTCTAGCAGCAATTTGCATTACTGTATGCTTTGTCCTGCTGGGAGTTCGATCTCTTAATCTCCCCTTCTATTGGAGGGTCAGTGACCCATTCTAGCAAAACGTGTCATTGGACTCGGCAAGTATATTTGCCAAATGGCATTTACAGTTGAACAGTTTAAGCAAGGTAAGCGAACGTGACAGACGACAAACAAACAGACCTCACTACAGAGAAATGGGCAGCTATAGGCGCGTACCGTAGGCTATTCGCTTGCGCTGCAAAAAGCGATTCCGCATTATTAGCAAGACAGTAGGCATACATCAGAACGTTTCAGTTTAACTCGACACACAACACAAGCCGTCAAGACAATATGACTCTGCATCAAAGAATTCGATATTTAGTTAGACGATAATGCCGAGCGTATCCCTATAATGCTTACGACGTACGTGCTGACCTCAGAATCTAATGGTTTTCAGAAGTCAGTAGTCACCCACAGAAAGACGGACGACATTCACCAAATGTCCTGATATGATAGGCTTATCGATACGATATCGTAACTAATTAAAAGTATGTTATATAATAATATGAGATAAGGCGCAGTGGGATGTCTTTATAGACTGCCGGATGGTCGCAACTCGTGGGTGGTCCTTCCTGATGAGCGTGGGAAAGTTCACTAGCGGTGACGTCATCATCCGTACGTCAGTACTCAGGGGTACGTGAGCGTTGAGCGAACTTTGCGCAGACAGCAGCGCTGCTTAATCACTGCAGACTGAGCACTGAACTTATCCACGCAGAGCTCTTTCCATCCATGCATCCATGGATGTTGATCGGCGTCCGTCGTGCAAAGAGAAAAAACGTGAAGACATTTTTGTCGGAAGGTAAACGTGCAGCATAGGGACTATACATCTGTGCGTGAAAATGATCCCGTGACGAGCCTGTTAGTGCTACGCAGTACGCAGCAAACTGATAACAAGAAATTTGAGCTAATGCTCACGAGACGCGCGAAAGCCTATAGCAGTTCCGGTTTAGTAGTTTGGCTGAAAATTGGGGTGTTCACGCTAAGTTAATATACAAATACCAAATTCTCTATCTGGATAGCATAACGATAGTTCCGTAGCGCCACATTGTGAATGATATAGACTTGTGTCGCAGTCCGAAATCGCCAAAAAATCCATAAAACCCCTTATTTTAACGTTCAAGGTCATTCAAGGTCATTGAATTCGGCGCCAATCGAGAGCCAGTGTACGACTTTCTATTAGTGATTAATAGTAACCTAAGCCCTATCTCGCACCGTTACTGAGATACAGTGACTTATTGGCCAAAAATCGCAAATTTTGCCCACCCCCTCTCATTTAGCGCCCTCGTTTGGTG
>Ga0056128_1000486_pt1 | contig 35865 bp, 26 predicted proteins | sample WorMetLIZISLAND2_FD_71113 | JGI IMG/M metagenome (GOLD analysis project Ga0056128, IMG submission 71113) | Marine gutless worms symbiont microbial communities from Max Planck institute for Marine Microbiology, Germany - Olavius geniculatus... ...
GAAATCGTATACTGGCTTTCGATTGGCGCTGAATTCAGTGACCTTGGATGACCTTGAACGCCAAAATAGGGGTTTTTACAGATTTTTTTCGCAATATGAGGCTGCGCAAGTCTTTATCATTAACAATGAGGCGCCACCGTCGCCAACGCCACACGCGCCTATGGCTGATGTGTATTAGGGTCCCGATGGGCCGAGTCCAAGTGATATGCAATTTTCGAAACTATAACTACTGAATTGGAAATGCTATAGGCTTTCGCGCGTCTTGTGAGCTTTGCTCAAATTTCTTGTTTAGTTATTACTTGAACTTGTTGGGAAGTTAAAATTTATGTGTTTGGTTGTACATCTGACATTGCATATGCATATACAGGTGTTCAGTCGCTACGATGCTCACAGGCAGCTGATATTGGAAGATATTTTATCTTCTCTTGCCAACCTGCCGTCCAGCAAGAAGAATGCACGCACATATCGGTAAGCTTTTCTCAGTGTATAGTGGATTCCTTAGTGCCTGAAAGCTGTTTTTGACAACAGGGAGAGGCGGGGGAAGTCTTGCTACAAGTTAACGGAAAGGTTAGTTTTGGGGACGAACTAACTTTTTTCTGAAAAACGGCACTGCGAGTACTGTTAGTGCTAAACTGTCGTACAATCTGAATACCGACTGCGGTTACAAGCATATTTACCTACTAGATTTGCTAATAATTAGGTAGTAAATGACACACAACACTATCGTTTAATCGTCTTGTTCATTGTTCGTTTCTGTAGTGTAGGCCTAGCTGTAATAAAATGCTGAAAAATAACAGCGTGACCATGATTAATGTCGTTTTTCTAAGTTAAGCTTATTGTGAGCTGTTTAGATAAGAACTTTTCTGTGTGTTTGGCTGTTTTATGAGCAACGTGATAAAATTGATTCACTGTATTTTGCGTCATTTTGATTGTGTGGTTTGAGTAGATCCAATGTTGTTTCTGGTTTACTGGCAGACATTTTTTTTGGCCGGTGTGAGTGAGTGAGTAGTTTCTTAACCACACTTCAGCACAAAATGGGTCATTCGAATCAAAGGAAAAGATAAAAACTCGGTAAGATAAAAGGCTGTTAAGCCAATATAAAAACAACGGTATATACAATGAGAGATGCATTTACGATGTGGTGATAATCACATTATTGCAAATTGTTCGCAGAGTGTGACAGTGAAAGAATTTTGAAAATCGGTCATTAACTGGCGAAGATATGGACAAAAGTAAAGTGTTACGTTTTTTATGGCCCACACTGCATAATACCAAAATATCACTAAAAAAACCCGGAGTATGCAAAATGCAGCGAAGGGAATCAACACCCTAGCTGAATCACTACCGAAATTAATAACAATAGATCTAACAGAGTTTAGCTTGGAGAACAGTAACGTATGCAAATAGGCAGTTGAGCTTTGATGTACAGTTTGTAAGTAAGAGAGTCTAGCTTAAAAACAATCTTAAGTAAATGATAAGCTTATTGGTTTGCTCATTATCAACTGACGGCATAAAGTGTCCTGCTTCAAGGTTTACGGACTAGTGCGTGTCATAATTACTGCACTCTGTTCTTACTATATCTGTTTTAGTTATCGCATTTGCATCTGAATTCAGATAATTTAAAGGGCAGCTAGGGCAGCTGTGAATCTAGACTAATATCCCATTTTGAGTTACACTGCACAGGTCACTCTCAAAATCTAACCAATAATTTCTTTTGTCATTTTCTGACTTTTCCTAAAAACTGTGTTAAAATTTGTGCGTTCATTAATTTTCGAGTAAGGCTGTTGACAGACAACAAACCAACCAACATTGTTATTATTTACTGTACCTGCTTGTCTACATGGCTGCTTTTTGCTCTCTTCACCTTGGGACCTTGATTCTTCTTCACTTCTTTGTTTAATGCGAGCATTAACATTCTTTCAGCACGTGACATGCATGACACACCACTGGCTTTAGCATGGAAAATACAAAAGTGTAAGTTATATTTTAGACAGGTAATACATCGTCGTTACAAATATGCTTAAGTAGGCTAAGTAACTACCTGCCGTGTACTTGCTTTTGGTGCATATTATTATAATGCTGTCTGGGTATTTTTCAAAACAAAAATGACTGACCTAAGGTTTCTGATTGCCTGTGTCAGAAACATCAAGTCTTGCATTATAACAGTTGGCAGTGTTATCTCTGCAGCCTGCATTTTTTTGCGATTGTCACTTACTTGTGTTCCAGCCGAGAAAATTTGCTGCTCCATACTATGCAGTAATTTGGCATTTTGGTTGGACGAGTTACCAATGTATTCGTCACATGAAATTCATTAATTTAGCCAGTGCTGGGGATATTGGGTTAGTTTTAAAGTTGCTTTTCATTTTAGGCTAAAGTTTATATGCATAAGTAAGTCGAAAGCACGTGGTAGTGAGTAGGAAAGAATGATGCAGTGAATTACGCCTTGTAAAACTTGCATGCCCACTGATGACAAAATTAGCATCAAATTGGCACAACGGCTTTCATGTACAATAAAATCAACCAGTTTACTAATCTTCAACTTGTCCATTAACGACGCCATCGTAGTAAATATAACATAATAAGTAACGTTGTAGTAAGTAAAAGAGTGAAATACTGTTGTAACTGCAGTCTGGTATCAGTGCAAAACTGTCGCATGAGACGATATGACACTTTTGCACTGAAGTGCAAGCAGACTTTCGTAAGTGTAAACTGTCGCAAGTTTATGTACGACAGTTTTGCTCTAAACAAAGTAGGCTCAGATGCAGATACTACCGTATTGCACAGCTCAGAACACATTCTGTAGATCGCTTTCAGATGCTACAGTTTGACAGAAAGATGCGGCATGAAATTCTGAATCGAGTGGTATAAAAATGTCAAAAACGCCAAATTTTGCACATATGACACTTTTGCTTTAAGCAGATTCTGTTCTCAATGACATTTCGGGAAAATTGAAAACTTCCTATGCAGTGCATTTTTTCAGACTTTTTCCCCATTGTTTGTAATATTCTTGTGAATAACACCCAGATAAGTTTGCTATATATATTTCATTATGTAGTGAAATATCTAAGTAGCATTTTGAAAAACTTTATAGTTTGTAGTTAAGCTTTTTTGCTGTAATCAACTGTAGATTCAATCTTTTGCCATTCTGTCTTTGAAATTCTACTCACATAACTGCTGAAATCAAATCTCTTATTATTTTCACAGTTACAAAGAATCTGGTAATAATTAACATAATGATGATGATTTGGTGTGTAATATGTTGCAGCTTGAACTCGGCGGAAAATGTGCAGATGGTCACGGCGTTGATCCTGCAGCTGATTCAGAGTGTTATCCAGCTACCGGACGACGACTATGATCTCACAGCAGCTGATGCTGAATCGCAGAAGGTCCGTCTCTTTGAATCACATCATTACATTAGAATGAATGAATGTTTATTCGTGTTGCAGTCAAAATCCTGGATTGTGACAATACATGAATACTTGAATAGTCTACAATACACTACGCAATGTCATTGGCTACCAGCTTTTTATGCGTGAGAGCTAGCATAGCGCGTATTAGCTGTGGTAATTCTGTCTTGGTGTCTGTCACAACCCGGTGCCGATCGGAGCCCAGGTGAGATAAAGACATCTGGTTTTCACCGTGTGATAGCTTAGAGTCTCTAGTATTTTGTGACAAAATTTCAGCCACTAGGTGAAGGAGGTCCCTGCGAATGAGGGAGAGAAAGAGCTACCCCCCTTAAAAAGCGTTATTCTACCGTTATTGGCTCTTCTAACGTGAAAATAGTTGCATATAGGCTCAGACATGCTGCTTATCATAACAAGCACTGGCAACGAGCTTCTTAGAAATGTCAACATCGATGACCTTGAATGACCTTGAACCCCCAAAATAGGGGGTTTTTGTGAATTTTTCACAATTTTGTGCTGCGACTAGCACTTCAAGAGTGAATTTCACCGAAATGGCTGAAGATAAACCAAGGCAACCTGCGTATTAAATTTTCAGCATTGAATGTAGATTTTAGCAATTTAAATCCGGACCCTCTAGGTTCAAGAAGGCCTGCGTATGTGGGTGTCAAATATGGGTTCCCCTCTTAAAAAGTGGTTATTCATCCGCTGCTGGCTTGTCTAACACGAAAATGGTTGCAGATAGGCACAGACATGCTGCTTAACATAACAAGCACTGGCGACGGGCTTCTTAGGATTGTCAACATTGATGACCTTGATTGACCTTGAACCCTAAAAATAAGGGGTTTTATTGATTTTTGGCTGCTAAAGAGTGAATTGCAACGAAATGGATGGAGATAGACCAAGATTACCTGTGAGAACTGCTATAAACTCTCACGCGTCTCGTGAGCATTAGCTCAGATTTCTTGTAACTATCAGTTGTACTGCAGTTATTGTTAGTTATCAGGTAAGTGAGTGAGTGAGTAGGAGTTCTTACAGCTGGCACAATTTAAGAAAAAAAGTCACATTGCACTAAATAAGTTTTTATTTAGGATTCCCGGTTGTTTTATCATTGGTTGATTCATCACAGGTCGATTCAAGACAGGTCGATTCATCACAAAGCGCAAAAAACATTATTAGCGGTTGGTGCGGTTCTAGCCGGTATTGTTCATTGCAGTCATACGACATAAGTAGGCCTAATATGTACATTTGTGCAATGGATGACAACAACGATACGCAACATATGAACACTGTCCGAAATTTTGAAGTTTCCTAAGCGTGGAAATGGTTGGTGGCGTGGCATAGTTGGTAACGCGTCTCGGATGAAACGAAGTTACTTTGCGCCGGGTCCGGTTAGTACTTAGATGGGTGACTGTCTACAGTATGGAGCCAGCCAACTAGGTCGACTCAGCCTTCTACCCTTTGTGGGATGGTAAAATGACTACTGGCGGTGGTCAAGGCCATCGCTAGGGAAGAACGGCAAGTTCTGCGCAACAGTAGGCCCTGTGGCCAGGACTGCAAGCATACCGATCCAGTCGGTTTCTGGCCGACTTGGGCAGTATGTTGGCTTAATTGGGCTCCGCCATCGCCGGCTCAAAGTGCCGTCATGGGGATGAGCTCCCACGCAACGGGCCTAGTTCAGCCTACACGAAATCTTCTTCTTCTTAAGCGTGGAAACCCACTGTTATGCATGGCAGCTTCGACTGAAGGCTTAGACAAAACAATGTTTTACCGGTCACTTGGAGATGTTGCCAGTTTCAGGCAGTGACATGTCTTGCAACGATTAAGACAGCTGGCAATCACGTGATTTTATTAACCGCGCAGTACACACATGTAGAAGAATTAGTATTTTTGTAAGATGATTTTAATTCTGTGCATTTAGGATTTGGCTGCTGCATCATTTGTTGCATGCTCGCTTTCATGATTTTGTTTGAGTATAACGGTTTTATGATGCTTTTAATTTTAACATTTAGCCAGGACATTTTATTGATAACGATTACATAGACATCTTTCTGATAATAATCATACTTGTCATATACTATACGGAACGATATACCAAAGACGATTACAGCAATAGATAATGGTTTTTGTGATGAATCGACTGGTGATGAAACAGCCGGCCATCTTATTTAGCACAGTGCCACAGTCTAGCTGCTGATTTTCTAGTTAGTTTATTAGTTGGTAGATTTGGTAAATATGCTTTTTTACTCTCCAAGATTTTTGGATGATTTTATATTGCAATTTGTATAGTTATTATATAAATTTGTAGGTTAAAACTCGAAATTCATGTCACAAGGTTTTTTATTATGTTTTTAGGAACTTGCAGATACAGTGCTGAAATCGTACAAGGAGTCCATGAAAACTGCACACAAATTCTTGTCAGTTTTTCTGTCAAAGTGAGTTGAGAGTTTTCACTCTGATTTAATAATGATTGAAGTGTTTACTGATGTTCATGTGCAAACTGTGACTTTTGCAGGATTATGCAGGTTTCAGCATGTCTGTCGTGGTTCTGTAGAGCAGCTTCTAGCTGTCTGGCTGTTTTTACGCACGAAAGCAGCTACTGCTTTTAACGCGTCTTAGCCATCGCAATTCTGTCCGTCTGTCTGTCTGTCTGCCTGTCCGTTCATCACACGGGTGGATCAGTCAAAAACGGTGCAAGCTAGGATCACGAAATTTTCACCGTCAGCTGCCTGGAAGACTCTAGTTTCAGGAACTGTAAAGCTTTTCTATAAATTCGAAGGGGGTCACCCTGAACGAGGGCACTAAATGAGAGGGGGTCGGCAAAATTTGCGATTTTTAGCCAATAAGTCGCTGCATCTCAGTAACAGTGCGAGATAGAGCCTAGGTTACTATTAATCGCTAATAGGAAGTTATACACTGGCTCTCGATTGGCGCTGAATTCAATGACCTTGAATGCCAAAATAGGGGGTTTTATGGATTTTTCGGCGATTTCGGGCTGCGACACAAGTCTATATCATTCACAAGTTGGCGCCACGGAACTATCGTTACCGGTATGTGATCCAGATAGAGAGTTTGTTATTTGTATATTAACTTAGCGTGAACGCCCCAATTTTCAGCTAAACTACTCGTGAGCATTAGCTGAAATTTCTTGTTTTTTACTGATGTAGTATGTCAGATTCCTAGAGTTTTTCAGTGATGTGATGATGTATGGTACATGATGAAGGCATTATTGATGCAGTTATTGAGGCAGTTTTCAAAAGCTCATTTTTGGCTGATGTGGCCTAACTTGACAAATTAGGCAGTTTGTCAAAATTCGGAGGTCGTGGTGGTAATTAGCTGTTGCTAGTTGGGTTTAAATAACTGGCAGGATTTAAGTAATGAATTTTGTCACAGACACTTTCATTTAGCATTTCACAATTTATTGTTCAGTGGTAGGAAGTGTGATTTCCAGACATTGTTGATATATGCAGGATGAGCAGATTATGTTAGTCTAAATGGCTTTGTGGTCATAGGTGTGTTGCACCAAAAGGTAAAGGTGAAAATGATTACCGGCCGTTGTTTGATATATTTGTCAACGATCTGTTAACGATGACAAACCTGCCAGAATGGCCGTCAGCTGAGCTGGTGCTAAGGATTCTTGGAGGCCTCCTGGTATGTGTTTATTTAGATGTATGTTGGTTTGAGGTGCTACATTAAGTCATCAGTAACTTAGGTGTATCACTTGCATATTTCGTTGTTTTGTTAGATATTGTGATGTCATTGGTAGGGTACAAATTTTATCATAGTTTACGATAGAACATCTGACGTTTCATATGCACTCAAATCTGATGTTAGGCTGGCTTGGTCTGTCGTATGAGTCCAAAGTGAAATGAAAGTACAAAAGAAAAGAAACAGTAATGGATAATTCATAATGATCACATTGCACTATTGTTGAAATTATCTTAATATTTATTTCAATATTTTTTTATTGTTTTATTGTCTTATGTTTGAAATCTCATATCTGTTTTGTTATCTCGTGTCCCACCCCTTAGTGATTATATGGGGCCTGCTCAGTTATTATGGACACTCTAATCATTTATGTTACTTAGTACATACTTTGCTAAACAACATGCCTTGTCTGGATTATGATGGTGATGATGATGATGATGATGACATCGAGAATGAATGAATAAATGGATGAAGCATCTCTATTTTGAGCTGCAACCAGTTCCTGGATTAAAACAAGAATACTAGGCTAGATGTAAAAGTATGTGCAATTTCGCATGCAGTTACATAAAATTAGTTCAGCAGTATGATAAGAAAGATTTTGCATGACAGGCTGTTTGGTTGCCGTGGTTAGGTTGTTCAGGCGAGTGCAAAGCCTGCAGAGAAGTCATCCCGAGAGGCAGATATGAAGCCCGTGGATAAGTCGGCTCGCATCGCTGCGCTGGACTATCTTGGAACTGTCGTGTCGAGACTGCGTAAAGAGGCTGTCGCTGTAGGCGTCGACCAGACAGCAGTCGACGATCTTATCTCGTCGGTGTGTTGAGCGAATTGAGACTTGAGAACAGGGTTGAGAAACCTGGACAGATACACAAAAACCCGGTGGTTTTTTAAAGGGTAAATCCACCTAAAATTTACCCGAAACTTACTCCAATTTTAGTTTTCTGTTTCACTAAAAATGATATATTTTGTTATGACTAAGTTTCTGAAGCAGTAAAAATACAAATTTGCAAATATTTGTATATATTTTAGGTTGCGTGCAGCAGATGAATCAACTGAAAACCCTACAAGTCCCAAAGTTGGGACTTTTGACAAAAATCGTTTGTCTCTCTAAAAACCCAAAAAGCTAGAAACCCTACAAATGCAAAAAAACCACCAGGTTGGGTTTTTCTTGCAGCTTTGCCTTAGAAGTGCTTTGTTTTGCTAGGAAGCTTCATTGCATTTTGTCTAGTTTGACTAGTATAAGTTCAGAATGGCGATTGGATAGTTTGATTTAGCGGGATTTTCCAAGACAAGTTTGCATTGTTTTTATCGTTTGATGCTGAATGTTTTCTGGGTATCTACCTCTGTCCTCAAACCTGTACGATTTCTCCATCCACGGAATAGATGTTTATTATTAAAACCATTTTAAAACTCGAGGACATGTCTCAAGGTTTTGTTCATAATGTACATTGTTGTAGCTGATGATACTGAAGTTGTGATGGTGTATCTATCATCTACTTAACAGAGGCATGAATGATATTTGTACCTGTATATGTGTTAAAATATGCATTATAGAGATTTTTGTATCATCTGAGATGCATGCAGTATCTAGTAGTGTTTATGAATATTGATATTTAATAGCATTGATGTTACAGATAAACAGCGATGGTGAAAACGTCTGGTATGTTGAAGGGGACAATGCTGTCATCAGTAGTGTAAGTTAAACTGCCAGTTGTATATGTTTGATTACTTGTATGCATCTTTTGATTTTTACATGCGAAGTCTGCTTTAGCGCATCTTAGCCATCGCAATTCTGTTTGTCTGTCTCTCTGTCCATTAAACAGGTGGATCAGTCAAAAACAATGCAAGCTAGGATCACTAAATCTTCACCTTTGGCTGCCTGGAAGACTCTAGTTTCAGGAACCGTAAAGCTTTTCCATAAATTCGGAGGGGGTCACCTCGAACGAGGGTGCTAAATGATACGGGGGTAGGGAAAATTTGAGATTTTTAGCCAATAAGTCGCTGTATCTCAGTAATGGTGCAAGATAGGGCCTAGGGTACTATTAGTTACTAGTAGAAAGTCGTACACTGGCTCTCGATTGCCATCAAATTCAATGACATTGGATGACCTGGAACGCCAGAATTAGAGGTTTTGTGGATTCTTTTTTGCGATTTCGGGCTGCGAGACACATTTCAAGAGCGAATTGCGCCAAAACCAATTAAGATAGACATGGACAAGCTGCATATGAAATTATCAGCATTGAACATAGATTTCAATGGTACAAGTCAATTTTCTAGGTTCAAGGAAACCTGCGCATGAGGGCATCAAAGAGCGGCACCCCCTTATGTCGTTATTTTACCGTTGTTGGCCAGTCTTTTGTGAAAACTGTTGCAGATAGGCATGGGCATGCTGTTTATCACTGTAAGCAGTAGTGACGAGCTTTTCAGTCGTATCAACATCGATGACTTTGAAAGACCCTGAACTTTCATATTAAGTGGTTTTTTTTATTGATTTTTGTGATCTTTGGCTGCAGCACCACACTCCAAGAATAAACTGCGATGAAATGGTTGGAGATAGACTGACAGTTTGCAAACAGGAACTGCTATAGGCTTTCGCGTGTCTCGTGAGCATTAGCTCTAATTTCTTGTTTAGTTGTGTTTTTCTTTCTGTAGCGCATGAGCCGCAGATCATTTTCTCCATCCAGCTGTGTCTTTGCTGTCATATTTTTTCCATTGTGCTTAACCTGCTATTTTACCGGTGCGTTTTTATTGTAGCTAACATGTGTGTTTAGTATTTTTTTTCTTTGTGTGTGTTTTGATGATCGGCACTGCTAAAATTGTCAGAAATGTCGGCTGTTGTTCATGTATCTAGCAGCACCCCACTACATTAGGGGAGTTTTAATGTCATTAGCCAGATGGCACAACAAATCGTTGCAGGCTCGCACAGTGGAAATCTCCATTGGCTGTAATGCAAAATTTTCAACTTTTAGACCCTCTCAGGCTGCCTGTGGTGGGAGTTGGGTGGCGTGTATCTAAGGCCCAAGGACTCAAATGCTGTGGTCGGGGTCTGCGACCGTGCAACACAGAAGATGCTAGAGTGATGTGACAGACAGACAAACAAACTTTACGCTCATTATAGCCCAAATTCCATTACGCTGACTTTCACCAAAACTTCCCCGCGAGGAAAGTCGTGGACACAAATCATGAAAGTCGTGGACACAAACGGTGACAAATCACGAAACCATCAAGTTTCGATGAAAGTCGCCGACACAAAATCACGAAAGTTGCGGACACAAACCATCTCGACATGTCAAGATGATTGCGACTAAGTCTGTGACAAGTCCGCGACAAACCCGTTTGTGCCGCTCTAATGGAATTTAGCCCGTTACAATGCACGAGGAAAGTTGGCCGCAAAGTTTGCGACAAAGTTCGGGACAAGTTCTTGACAAAGTCACGGACCCAAATCATGAAAGTCGGCGACGTGATTTGTGTCGCAGACTTTCATGATTTGTGTCCGCGACTTTGTCGGGAACTTGTCGTGGACTTTGTCGCAAAGTCGTTGTAATAGAATTTGGGCTTATTACTGTAAGATGGTAACGTGGTCTGTCCTTCTTTTCGTTTGTCTATCACACTTGTGCTCCTTGCATGTCGTTTAGCAAGGAGAATTGTGTGCCCCACATAACACTGTTAGACAGTGGCTCCACTCCTTTCATGAAAATTGACATTGAGAGGGTAGGAACCCTGGTCATTGCAAGATGTGGTCTGACTGATCTGATGAGCACTGATGTTGCCTATAGTGCTATATGACTGTCTTTCGTAATACTGTTATTGTTGATGTAGTTACATCTGCCAATAATATGCTAAAGAAGTTTGACATTCTTGGCACAGTTATTTCGTACATGTGTGATTATATTTAAGTTAGAAAATTGATGTTGAAATATCATTGCAGATGCCGCAAAAGATTCAGTTGCTTAGAAAGGCATTGTTGGATTATCTCGTTGCCACTTCAGCACAGGACCCTGCAGTTTTGGTTCGTATGACGTTTTATACATTCATGGTAGAGTAATATTCTGCTGGTTAAGTCTGTCTTTGGTTGTCACTTGGATGGGCTCGTCAAACTAGGTTTTATTTTTTTTTGTGTTGCACCACCGTTTTTGTGATTGCTGTCGTTGATATTGAAGCGACAGATTCTTGGCAGATATTTCTGTCAGTTTGTTTCCAGCATTTCGAGATATGATGGCACATTCATAGACAGTTGTTTCACTGATCATTTTTAGGTTTACTTTTGTTAGCCAGTTGTGCCAAGCATGGTGGAAACTGGATAATTATGTTTGGCTTTCTTTTTGATGTCTGATCAGCAATATTTTAAGCATTTTATTACCTCCGCCAAGTAGGTGATGTTTTTGCCAGACTTTGTTTGTCTGTCTGTTAGCAAGATAACTCAAAAAGTTATGGTCGGATCTTTCTGAAATTTTCTGGGAATGTCGGGAATGGCAAAAACTACTAGTGATTCAATTTTGGGGGTGATCCGGAAGGAATCCTGGATTCTGGATCACTTTGAAATTTGCATTGCTTTCAATGGGCCGTAAGGGAAACTGCAGCCAAACCGAATATGTTGCTGCCACCTAGCGAACAACATGGCGTTGAATCAAGGTTTTTTAGGTCACATACAACTAGGTCAATGTAGAAAATGCAACTATAGTTTGAAACGCACTCAAAACTTTTGCTTGTTTGTTTTCGTCGGACAAGCTGTGTCGAATCAATATGCTTGGCGGAGGTCTGCGGGCTATGACTGCTATCTATCTAGTTATTTATTTTTTTAGTTGCAACAGTAGGTGACTCTCTGCTGTATTATTAGGATTCTGGCTGGTTGTTGTTGTTGTTATTGTAATAGCCCACCCTCCATCTTGTACGGGTTAGGCATTGAGTAACTCGGCGATTTCCTTCGGTTGGAGCCAGAGGTCCACGGGTGTCAGGTCATCTGGTGCATCGGGCGTTCAGATAGATGAACGACACTAGTGGTGTCACGTTACAGTCAGGGCATGAGTTGTGAACTGCTGGGTTGAGTCGATGTTTATAAGAATTCAGCCGAGCACAGTAACCAGATCTCAACTGTGCAAGGAAAGTGCGAGCCTTCCTTGGAAGCTCGATTTCTGACGAGTCAATTTCTGGTGCTGTGGTGTTCAATACTTTGTTGTGTTCATAGCCTGCAACCGTTTGTTCCACACAGGTGGTATGTAGCGCCCTGAGACAGCTTTTATATTTCCTTATTGAAGAACACTTCTCGATGTAGCTCACTAATTCACCGGACTGAAACTGTCACTGGAGTTGCGTGTCCAGATCATTTTTCATCAACCTTGGCGGAGAGGTCGGTTGAGATGTTTGTTGCCTGGGTGACCACTGACCAGGCACATGACATCGAGGTATATATTGCTTAGTCAACAGATCACAATGCGTGCGGAATGACAGCACTTTCGTCTTTTGGTGGAGGTGGTCAATGCTGGTCATGTGGTGACAGCCTGTGGCGATACGTAGGGCTTCATTCTGAATCACCTGCCAGATGCTTCCAGTTCATGTTTGAAATCACTGGGGCCCAAATTGGAGCACCATATTCTAGGGTGCTGCGGCAGATGGACTTAAACGTCATAACCAGTGTTTCTTTCTTTTGTCCCCAGGTGGTGCCAGCCAATGCCTTGAGAACGTTGACCCACTTCCGTACCTTGTCTCTTGTATTCTTGCAGTGTTGTGAGCACGTATAGCTTGTGTCGTGCACAACTCCAAGAATCTTGGGGTTGCGTTCTAGCGGAATGTCCACATCAGCGACCTGTACTTCTGGACGAGTAGTCACTTCTGCATTGCGAGACTTGAACAAGATCACTGAAGATTTCTCCGGCGATACTATGAGATCATGTTCAGTGATGAATTCGAGTAGAACCGGAGCATATTGATTTATTGATTTATTGCTCACCTGTGTAGACGGATCGGTGCTGTAGATGGAAATGTCATCAGCATATTGCACGAGCTTCACAGGTAGCGGTGGTGTCGGTAGCTTTGCCAGGTAGAAATTGAAGAGTCGGTGAGGTGACTGCACCCTGTGGCACCCCAGCCCGCACGTTACGTGCAGTGGACATTCGATTACGGAATAATACCCGGGATTGGTGACCGCGTAGATATGCTCTACTAAGTATGCTGGCTGGTAGTAGTTTGGAGCAAATACAGATACATATATATTTTGCCTGCCGGCTTGAAACTGCGAAACTGTCTTTCAGTTCATTTCGGACAAGCAGATGTTAACTCTGAACAGTTTTCAAGGCTGCTAAAACAGTTTTGTTTAGCTGTTGAAATTGCTGTGCATTGTGTGTTAAATTAGCATCTTTAAATTCTCTCACGATTTGAGTTTGTTATGCTGTGCAGTTTGCGCGGAGGTTCTACCTAGCGCAGTGGTACCATGAATGCTCATCAGCGCTTGAAAAGTCATCTGCCGAAACATCGTCGTTAATCAGTGAAGCAAGTTCAAGTGATGCGCCACGGAGAACGAAGAAGAAGAATAAGACGAAGACAAAGAATCGTCGTCAGTCTGAAGAAGATGGTGGGAATGCTGAGGCAACATTGTCTGCTGGTGACGGCTGTAGCAATGATGCACAGTCGGAGTTGAAGCAGACTCAGCAATGGCTTTTCACACAGATGCAGGCTGGCTTGACGCCTGCTGCTGCTGCTAGGTTTGTCTTCAATACTCATGACAACGAGGCTCGCGAGGGCTTATTGTTATCTTTGAATAGACTTGTAGGTTGAAACGGTAACTTGATAAGTTCCGAAGAAGGCAGCAGCATTTGCCGAAATGTCAGTGATAATCAAATGTAATCATAATCGTGTAATCGAAAAGTGTTTATTTTTACGTGCGAAAGCAGCTACTGCTTTCAGCATGTCTTAGCCATCGCAATTCTGTCTGTCCGTCTGTCACACGGGTGGATCAGTCAAAAACAGAGCAAGCTAAGATAACCAAATCTTCAATCTAGTTTCAGGAAACGTAAAGCTTTTCCATAAATTTCAAGGGGGTCACCCTGAACAAGGTTGTCTTATCGACGAATTTACATAACTCAACAGGGGCTTTTTTTGTTTCAGTGGATTTTGGTTTTCTTGCTATTATTGTCTGTGATAGTTTAAGTATTTACAAATGACACATAGGACCTCTGGTCATGTCAGTAGTTTATAACACTTGCCGGTATATCGGGGATATATTTTGAAGTTTTATATATATTAAAAAACTAATAACTATGATAATAAAATCAGACAGAGACAACTTAGAACTGAGTTGACCAGTCCAGCAATTTATAAGTTTACATAAAAGTGTCATTTTGTTCTTCAGCAGATCAAAATTTTGTCTCAGGCTACGGATCAAGCATAGCTGCTTTTAACTTTTTTTTTGAGTGCAAGCTTGATTTGCGGTACTCTTAAGTCGGTGTGTTTCCATATGTCAAACCAGTGGTTTGTGGTGTCCCAATTCAGAGTCACTTAATTGAAAAGTGTTCATTTTTACGCGCGAAAGCAGCTACTGCTTTCAGTGTGTCTAAGCCATCGCAATTCTGTCTGTCTGTCTGTCCATCTGTCACACGGGTGGATCAGTCAAAAACAGAGCAAGCTACGATCACCGAATCTTCACCGTCGACTGCTCGGAAGAATCTAGTTTCAGGAACCGTAAAGCTTTTCCATAAATTTCAAGGGGGTCACCCTGAACGAGGGTGCTAAATGACAGGGGAATGGGAAAAATTGTCGATTTTTAGCCAATAAGTCGCTGTATCTTAATAAGCAGTGCGAGATAGGGCCTAGGTTACTATCAATCACTAATAGGAAGTCGTACACTGGCCCTCGATTGCCACTAAATTCAATGACCTTGGATGACCTTGAACGCTAAAATAGGTGTTTTTTATGGATTTTTGGCGATTTTAGGCTGTGAGACACATTTCAAAAGCGAGTTGCGCCAAAACCATTTGAGATAGACATAGAAAAGCTGCATATGAAATTTTCAGCATTGAACTTAGATTTCAACGGTCCAAGTCTTGATTTACTAGGTTCAAGGAAACCCGCGTACAAGAGCATCAGAGAGCGGTGCTCCCATAAAAGTCTTTATTTTATCGTTGTTGGCCAGTCTTTTTGTGAAAACAGTTGCAGATGGGCATGAGCATGCTGCCTGTCACAACAAGTAGTCACGAGCTTTTCAGTCGTATCAACATCGGTGACTTTGAAAGACCCACAACTTCTGAAATAAGGGGTTTTTATTGATTTTTGCGATCTTCGGCTGCAGCGCACACTCCTAGGATGAACTGCGACGAAATGGCTGGAGATAGACTGACAGTTTGCGAACAAAATCTGCTATAGGCTTTCACACATCTCGTGAGCATTAGCTCAAGTTTCTTGTTATTAATTGCTTTGACATTGTTGGTTAGATGGTCGAAAGCTATCCAGTCTCTTACTTCAATTATCTGTCGAAAGGGTCGCTTTGGGGAAGCATGTTTATGACCCATTCTGACCTGAGCTACTTACAACCAGTTAAATTTTGCCAATTTCAAACTCGGTTGTGGTGTCTGATGATTAGTTAGACTTAGGTTAACAGAGTCATGGTAGTGTTGAGTCAAAGCTAGCGTTGTTCTTATGAAAATCGCAAGTTTTACTTTTGTAGTTATGCAAAGCACATTGTGTATGCAAATGTATGCATTAATGGCGATCTTCATATTTTTCTTTGAACAGTGATCATTGAACTATGGTTAAAAATGTGCAAAGTATGTGTTGTTGCATCTTGCAGGCTGAGTACTGAAAATGCTCATGTGGTCTCAAGATACTTAGTGTCACAAAGACCAGTTTCACTCAACTTTGATGTCTATCTTAGACAGGTATTTGAGCCTCGGCTCAGTGGTAATAGGTGATAATATTTCTGCATGTGATTTCTACTGATTCCAGAAATGTTGTTAGTTGCTGTTCATTGACTCATGTTCTGTTCAGTAGTTAGATTAACTCTGGTTACAGAATATTAGTGTAATCCTTGTTCCATTATTTCATTCACATCTAACTAACCGACAGTCTAAGGAAACGTGTTGCTGACTGTGTCGCTGCCGTCGCTGATTGGATGCGTTCCAATTGACTTCAGCTCAATGCATTCAAGATGGAAGTACTGTGGTGCGCTTCAGCCTGTCAACAAAGTCCGCTACCTTCCGATCCGTTGGCTGTTGGCTCTGATCTTGTGTCGCCGGTCAGATGTGTGCACGATCTCGGTATTTTCATTGACGCTGACCTGACGATGCGTACCCAAGTCAGTCAGACATGTTCGAAGTGTTTTGCTGCCCTTCGACAACTACGAAGCATACGTCGATCGGTGTCAAACGACGTGATGCAGTCACTCATCATGGCGCTGGTGTTTTCCAGGCTTGCCTACGGCTTCACAACTCTTGCCGGCCTTCCGAAGCAACTCATGGATTGGACAGGCTTCAGTCTGTGCAGAACGTCGCTGCATGGCTGATCTTCAAAGCTTGTTGTCAGGACCACATTCAGCCGTTACTGCGCAGATTACACTGGCTTCAGATGCCAGAATGCGTTTCATTCTGGCTGGCGGTGCTGGTGTATCGCTGCCTCCACGGCTCTGCACCTGGCTACCTGGCCTCAGATCTTCAGCGCGTGTCACACCTCATCGCACATCAACGACTGCGCTCTTCGACTACGTCAGCGCTGGTCGCTCCACCGCACCTTTCCAGTGACTGCTGCATCGGTCTGGAACAGTTTGCCGGAGTCAGTCCGGTCATTGCCGTCGTTGCAAGTTTTCCGCAGCAGACTGAAAACCGAACTTTTTGCCTCGTCTTACAGACATGACTAAGAACGTCTCATTGCGCTGTCTACGATTACGTGACTTCACTGTTTAAGCTTATTGTTACGTGTCCTTGTAGTCTTAGGACTTAACGCCACGCTAAAGTTTATTCGTCCTTCTTCATCATCATCATCAACCAGGTGGTCTGCACCAGCTTGAAGTGTATTATCGTACATCTTTTTGTTTGTTTGTTGTTTTTTTGAAGCATAGTATTAGCATAGTAGTGTGTCATGTCTAGTATTTTAACATCATTTATAACCAGTTCAGAAGTGGTTTGCGGCAGAAAATGCTTGCATATACTTCAGCCGCTATTTTCTCGGTAACTTTGCACAGACTGCTGTACTGACTGCTGAAGCTGCCAGTGACTCATTATACTAGTCTGTGATATGAAAGTAAAGGTAAAGGTAAAGGTGGTGTACATAGCTTTTAATAGGAGACCCATTTCAGAGTTACGGAGCGTCACCTGCCATATGGGATCACACAGTGTTAGCTGCCGCCTGATGCAGGTGAACACACTCTGCCTTAACCGTAGCCAGACAGGTCGGTACTCGATTTACCTATTACGGAGGGATGGAAGGCTGAGTTGACTTTGGTGCCAGATAGCAACCACTTAATAGTAACCTGACCAGGAATGTGGTTGTTGCAGATACTGGAGATGCTGAGCGAGGTAACGATCGCCATACGAACAAAGGCACTCAAGTGTTTGGCGTCAGTGATAGAAGTTGATCCGACTGTACTTGCATGGGTCAGTTGAATGAATATGTCAATTTGTATAGCGCCCAACTAGGGAAGACCTCAAGAGTGCTCGCAGCCAAATAAATGAGTTTTGAGTTTTTTCGCAAATGTATCTCTGGACAGTGATGAAGTCCGCAGGTCGATGGGGAGGCTGTTTCAAGTGGCCGGGCCAGCCACGGCAAAGTCCCTCCGACCAATTGTGGTCCTTGTGCGCGGCACAACGAGTGCTCTGCTGTTTGCTGACTGCAGCTGCCACCTGCTGATGACAGACGAGACCGGAGTGCACACATCTGCCAAGTATGACGGCGCCACACCATGAAGGCACTTGAAGGTGATCATCGCTAGCCTGAAGGTGATTCGCTGGCGGACTGGAAGCCAATGTAGTTGACGCAGCACTGGAGTAATGTGGTCTAACAGTTAGCACAATGTTATATCTGTTTTCTTTTGTGTCCATTTAAGATGGTTACAAAAGGTGACAGACAGATTATTATCGTTAATCACTGTTGAAGAGTTATAACTCTTTTTACAGAGTATGACTTCTTGGCAGAACATATTATGTATTTCAGTGTGGGCATGTAGTTGATGTAGTTTTCAGGGTTTGTGGCCAGGTGGCAGATCTCATGTTAGACCAGATAATTTTTGTTTTTGTTAATTGCTGTGTTAGTGTCACATAGATGGTCAGCCAATACCATTGGCTGTTAGTTTGTGAGCATTTGTTAGTTGACTGCTGTGTACTGCATGTCCAGACTTTCATTAGCAGTAGTTGTTGTCGTCGTCAGCATTGTTGCTGTCACCAACTGCACATGTCTACACCCCACCCATTCAGTTTTTTGCGTAAACCCATCTTAAAAACCTGCTAAAAACCATCCAAAAAGCTCACTCCAAGCTTAATTCAGTTTTAGTTTCTTGTTTCACTGATAATGAATTATTTTATTCTGGCTAACTTTGTTTCAGACATTTAGTGGTATATTTTAGCTGTGGAGAGCAAACAGAAGCTCATATGAATCAACCAACTGAAAACCCATAGAAATTCCAAAACCCATCCATTCGGGCTTTTTATAAAAACCTTAAAAAACTCAAAACCTTCAAACCCGCCAGGCCAGGTTTTTTAACAACAATGCTGTTCCGTTTTTTGCAACACTGGTTAAACGAGACAAGCGGCTTGTTGTGTCTGTAGCCTGACGTGGAGGGCGCGGTGCATGGTCGTTTCCACGACTCCGCCATTTCAGTGCGTGAGGCGTCCATCGATCTAGTCGGCAGGTTTCTTCTTATCCAGCCTGATCTCACCGCTCAGTATTACCCCATGTTGGCTGAGAGAATCCTCGTAAGTCACTCACAGTTTTGTTTGGTGACTGTTTTTACATTCAGATTTGCTTCATCGTTGCAGCTATGCGTGTTGTCTTGTCTTTGATTTTAATTAATCTGAATGTTTTTTTTTATTATTATGTTTTGTCACCACTTGGGATTAATTTCAGACTAGTTCCTGCTTTTAATGTGATTTTTATTTATGCAAATTTTTGTTTGAATTTTTCACAAAAGCATTTGTTCATATTTGAAGAGAAAACTTAAAATGGGGGTATACTACACGGATCAGATACAACTGACGAATGTCTCACATTAGCTAATAATGTGTTAAGCTTTTGTGCTTAGTGAATTTTCTTTTATGTTGAATGGTAATTACTTTTTTGCTGTATGTAGGACATGGGGATGAGTGTTCGCAAGCGTGTCATCAAGATCTTCCGTGACATCTGCACGTCGCAGCCAGATTTTGAGAAGGTCCCCGAGATGTGCATCAAAATGATTGCTCGTATTGATGATGAGGAGTCTATAAAGGTGAATGTGGTCTGCTTGAACTTCTGGTTTCTGGTAAACAGCCTAAAATGTTTAGTTTGGATTAGCTAGTACGTATTTCTCTGGTCAAGGGTAGAAGGCTGAGTTGATTTGAATGCACTAACCAGTTTAGAAATTTGAAAGAGTTGCGTGCAGTAAGTAAGTAAGTAAAGTTATTTGAATTTCTGCAGAAATCTAAGTAAAAACAAATGTTACTGTGTACATGTGCTGCAATCTGTTGAAATCCCTGGCAGTGGCATTCAAAATTGTTGCAGTTTATGTCCAATTTGTTTAACATCCATTTTACCCACATGTGGCCTTTTGCCTGTGAGTTTGATAGTTCACCACTAGTTGGCTCGTCTAACTAACTCATGGCCTGGGGTCTAATGTGCAGGAGCTCGTAACTCTGTCTTACTGAGAAGTTAGAAAAAATCTCACTTACAGAAATTGTAAGAACAATTGTGATCTACAAATAATTTGTAAGAATAATTTACGAATATTTTATGCTCAACTAAGAAAATCCTGCAAAAAATTACTAACCATTTCTATACTTTATATCTCTGACTTGCTAGTAGTTACATAGCTGACATTGTATGTGCTTCGAATGCAACGTGTTATGGATCAGCGGCATTGTGGGTTAAAAAAAGTTGGCAGAGTGGAAAGTTGCAATTTTAAAAATATTTTTTGACAGAATTCGGACAGCAAATTGCAAATTTTCAACAGAAGATGAAATTGTGGATGCTCAAAATTCCAATTTTGCTTCAAAATGAGCTTTTCTAGGCCCAAATTTTGCATTTTTGGACGAAAATTTTCAGATAAGATTTTCCGTCATTTTTCTGACAGCGAAAAATTTAGTGTGGACAATTGCTTTTTTTGGCATGATGCCACTGTTATGAATTAATGATGTTGTTTCTGCCTGGCTTTGTATGAATGTAACTGTAATAGCTGTGTGACTGTGAGCAGAAGTTGATTGTGGAGACGTTTGAAGAGTTGCTGTTTGCTGCTGTGAACGTGACACATCAAGATGTTGAAGCTGTTATTGCACGGCGCACATCGCTCGTTATCAACCTCATGGCACAGTGCCGCACAACCTCTGGCTACCTGTCATTTGAACGACTGCTAGAGCACGTCAGTCAACATTGACACTGAATAATTACAGTCGTCTCATGTTAATGCTGCATTTATTTGCTGCTTGTGTTTTTTGGACGTAGTTTCATTTGGTGCTGTAGTGAGTGATGCATAACAGTACTTGGATGGGTTGACTGCCTAGGGGCAGGTAAACCATCTCGGTACAGAGCCAGCCAGCTAGGTCGACTCAGCCTTCTGCCCTCCGTGGGATGGTAAAAGCTGTCTAGCTGAGTAATAATAAATGGCAATGATGAATGTAGTTACTCTAGCTGCCTATCGGCGTATCTATTGGCTCAAGCTGATCGGCTTGGTCCAAAGGTCGGCAGTCACCTGGCGCTCGTGCTACATTCAGTCAAATGAACCGAGTGAACTCTCGCAATGACAGTGCCATGACGACAGCACCATCAACATTGGCATTAGTATTATTATTGTTGTTATTATTATAACCATTATTCATGCTGTCATCATCATTATTGCTGTTAGCTATTTACATATAGTTGTGCTACATTGTTTCATGATTTCTTCTATATGCACTGTATTGTTCTCAGGAACTTTGAACATTTGTCAGCTCTTTACTTGAAACATCGTATGTAGGTATAGAAGCCTGGGCATCTGGTTTTTGGGCTGATCGTTAGTAAGTAAGTAAGTAAGTAAGTATGTGCATGTTTAAAGTGCACAGTGTCAGCCAGTGGCCAAATCTGAGGCACTTGGCTGAGCCGCTAGGGGGAGCAGTAGGCCTGCTGGAAGCAGTGAGTTTTAAAGAGGCGACGGAAAGTGTCTGCAGAGGTAGCTAAGTTAGTGTCTGTAGAGTTAGCTAAGTTCAACAGTCTGCCCTATGGCATGGGCTGTCGTCTGTTTGTCTGTCTGTTCATAACAGATGTATTATGGCTAAACAGTGAATAAATAGTGAATAAATAGTAAATAGGTTGCTGTTGATCACTAATAGGAAGCTCTTTCACATGACACGAAAATCATTTGCTGGCCTTTCAACACCCGCGTACGGTTGGTTGTCCTCAGCGACAGCTGGGCTTCTTGTTAAAAAGCTTGACTTCAACGGTCAGGAGATGTGGCATAGTTTTGAGTAACTCTGGAAAATTTGCCAAGAAGAAATGTAGTACCGGTATTTGTAGTTCGTGATAGGATCGAGTGCAAGTTGATGGTTGGTGTTATCGGTCAACATTGTTTGTGACTGCATAGCTGTTGAAAGTTGAAGAGGAGGAGCACGAGGCATTGTCACATGTTGAGACGGCTTGCAAGCAGATTGTTGATCGTCTGGTCCAGACTGCCCTCACTGCGGCCAATGGTCGGTCTCTGTTGCACCTTGAAGCTTGTAGTGATGTGGAAGTCAGTCAGTTCGGTAGTATTTCTGCTTTATGTGAGATTGTGGTTACCGGGGGCTGCAAAATTGGCCCAATCCGTCTTCTGGCCAGATAGCATAAAAGGCGGCTAAGCCCGGTTTTTTGGTTTCATGTTGTTAGTTAAATTGTGAGTGTGAACGTTTAAGGGCCGGTTTCTGGATCTTTTAGTTAACTGATCAGTTAGTAAACTGTCTGTTAATTGTAACTTGCTAGTTAAGTTTGTGCACGTCTCTGAACAAAACTTTGACTGGCTGTCAGATAACTGAGTGGTAAACTATAGTTGCTTAGCAACGATGCACACGACACTTATCACTTCTGTTTAGCGCAGGCGGGTGTCATGAATATTAATGAGCACAAGCACATGTCAGCTAGCCCTCGAGCCAGCCAACCGATTGCAGATGGCCATTTTGTCCATTCATGAGTGGATTTTGTAGTAAAAATTTGCGTTAAATATGATAGGGGCCTAACTACAATTGATGGTTAGCTAACTGGCCGGTTTTGGCCAGTTAAATTTTTGGCCATTTTGACCGTTGGTTAGTGCAACGGGAAACGCAAGTTATGCATATCTGTCAGTTAACACTAACTTGACTGGCCAGTTAAGATCCAGAAACCGGCTCTAATCTTGTTACTATTATGTATGTGCACATGTATAGGTAGTTTATTGTCATTATTCAGGTTTTTAGTTTTCGCCTCTTAAGTCTTTTTGACATACTGGCACTATATAAGTCAGATTATTGTGTCAGTTACGGGAATCTTGCAGTCAGCTGATGAAATGGAATCCGCTTGCCATTATTTGTGGCTTGATATAACAGTGGTGTTGTGCTGTGTTGTGTACAACAACTGGTAACAGTTTATCATAGTTGTATGTATGTGGTGTTTAACTTTGAACGTTGTAGCAAGATCTGTACCATCGCTAGCTAACTGTACCTCGGCACTTTACTATTTCTCCAAGGCTCGGCCACAGTACTTGGTGCCCCACTGCTCGCTGATTGAATCCTTCCTATCCACTAAATGGACTACGGTATGCCAGTTCACTGTTTGTCATCAGTACGGTATATCGCAACTAGTGTTTGATCAGATGCTGTCGGTTATTTTACCGGGTAATTCAGTGGCTGCCAAAAGTACTGAGAAATGAGCGGATGTAAAAGATCGTTATTTAGGAGTAGCTGTAAGCGAATAGTTATGGCAATCAGGTCTAGCATATGTAACTGGAATTTTCAGTCAGGGTTATTGTTTGAATCACAACAAAGATTTTGACAATGCCCTGAATGTGGGAGTGCCAAAAAGATCGTAATTATCATAAGACGATCTTGGCTGTTTGCTTTGGAGTAAGTAGATGATGAAAGCTTTGTTTTGGACCAAGTTAAAGGTCTAATAGCAACTGTCAGCCTTCTAGGCAAGTTCTTCATAAACCTGCCTGACAACCAGTAGAGTGTGGCCCTAGTGAGGTGATCTCTGTTTAGATGTTGCCACTACTCACACCTCAATAACAAACTTATTGATAGAGTTTTGTTTGAAGACAGCTATTAATCTACACTGTGTCTGGTAAAAAAACTAATCTCCTAGACATCGTGCAATAAAAATGTTAAATCTGAATGAATCTGAATAAACTTTTGTACACTTAATCCCCAATAAATTCCTGAAGTGACTGCCAAATTTCATTGAAGAATATTATTTCTTAGTGGAGTTATTAATTATTAAATATCGGTAACAAAATATCTCTGTTACCACTATGGCATTACACAAGTCAACCTCTCTGTTACTGTACATTTGCATAACTCCAACAAACAGCAATTGATTCTAACAAAATTCTCTGTTGACAATGCGTCATCTGTTGACAATCAAAGTGCCAAATTTTAGTAAAATCTATCTAAGCAAACAATAGCTACAGCAGCTTTTGTGAGGGCACCCTAAAACACTTCAGTTTCAAGTCTTTGTGTCTAACGTTATCCACGAAGACCTGAAACTGCCAATAAATGGTGCATTGTTGGTGTTAAAACTTTGTTAGAATCAGCTGTTGTTTGTTGGAGTTATGCAAATGTAAAGTAACAGAGGGGTTTACTTGCATAACGCCATATTGGTAATGGAGATATATTGTTATCGATATTCAACATTAACTTTCGTGAGAAACAATATTTTTCAATGAAATTTGGCAGCGCTTCAGGAATTTATTGGGGATTAAGTGTGTTAAACATTATTCCGATTCATTCAGATTTGACATTTTTATTGCACGACATCTAGGGGATTAGTTTTTTACCGGACACATTGTATATACTTGTTTTTCATCTCCTATTATTAATGTTACTTCATGTGTGACAATTATACCATTGTTTCAAAGTTTATTTCATTCTAATTGATTTTATTACTGCTAATCGTTGCATCCTGTCAACTGTTGTCCTGTTGTCTCAGTTGAATATGAAGCCTTAGTTTGAGGTGTGTGGCTCTGAGGAAAGTTGATAGATGAAAGCCGCAACCATCTAACTAGGCAGTGGTTTGTCTGATGGGTCCTGTGTCTTTACTTGCAAGCATCTCACTGCTGTTTTACTATATAGTTTGTGACAGTCAGTGGAAAAAAGTGGATGTTTTCTGTGCACTAGCTAGTAGGTACAGTGTCATGTGGTCTGGATATGTGTGATGTTGTATGCATGTCTTAATGCACGTACAGAACGACATAACTGAACCGAACTGACATGTTTTAGTTTTTGACAAACTGACCAATGAGCAAGCAGTAACGCATTACAGTAGGCACCACCTAACAGCGTTAGTGGCCTGTGTGACTACGCCCATTAGTCAGTTCGTCAAAAAGTAAACCGTGTCAGTTCAGTTCAGTTACGTCGCTCTGTACGCGTGTTTTAGAGTGCTGATGAGCGGCTGGTGTTGGACAATGTTGTTTCCATCATGGAGCACACCGTTGCCCACATCAGTCACCCGAGTGATACGTTTCTTACACAAGTTGAGAGTCATGTGGTCCAACTTCTGCTGAGCGGTGCTTCTTCGGTGAGTGCCGTTCTGCAATTTATATTCATTTTATTCGTTTCAGTTTACTAGATTTCCGACTCATAACTTACGGAGGGTTGCATTACAAAGTTACAGAATAGAAAAAGATCAGCTTATAGAATGCAAAATGTTACATATCGTTTTCCAAGCAGCTCATCTTAGTAACATAAGCAAAACATTGCAGTTTTACAGTGGTGGTATTTCTATATTTTTTGATACTGTGGTTCTCAAACCGTTTTGTTGTTTTTCCTGCTGTTTGTGATACTAGAAAGCCTTTTTAGTGCTTTTTTTGTTTTAGTGCTGATATATATAGTTTTACGGTTTTCATTGTGGGCCATCTTCTAAAGCATTATTATAGGAGTCTCTTAAACTGTAGTTGGTATGTTCGGAGTGCTTTGACACAATGGCTGTGCATCTTGATGTGCAAAAGTACACATTCATCGCACCCATCCTATAAATCCTATGAATCGTATATTTTTGAAAAGAGTCTTGTATTATCCTATATTTTGAATAAATGTTCTATAAGTCCCATATTTTGTGCCAAAGTGCACCAAAACACTTCATTTTTTCTACAAAAATCTGAAAAATTTCTTGGGAGGGGGCACGGATTCGTTCCATGCAAGCCCAGCTGTCACTACGGTGGAGCCTACCATACTTTCTGTCATGACCTTGAAACTCACTAAGGTCAATGATTTTCATTTCATCTGAGAAGGCATATGCCACTTCTTATCCACTTCTTATTAGTGATTAATAGTAATCTAAGCCTCATCTTGCATCGTTTAGCCGCAGTAGTGCATAACAGTTTTCAAGGTCATCCGAGATCAATGATTCCCATTTTATCTGACAGGGCATATGCCACTTTCTATTAATGATTAATAGTATCCTTGGCTGTATCTCACCATTTCCGAGATATGGCCATTTATAGCTTGAAACATTTCATTCCATACTGTGTTATGACCCTTCACAGTCATCCAAGGTCAGTGATTCATATGTCATTTGAAAGCCAGTATGCGACTTCCTGTTAGTGATCAATAGCAACCTAGGCCTTATCTTGCACCGTTTAGCCACAGTACATTCGTGACAGACAGATGGACAGACGACAGCCACCACGACAATGGGTCATCCTTTAAGCTTACACCTTAGCAGTCAGCACGAAAATGTGGGCTGACTGAACAAAAACCATGCATTGGTGTATGTGTGTAAATCTGTCGATATAAGCTGTGATGAAGTGTTGAATTGTGTCGATGCAGTTGGTCGAGAAGTGCATGCAGTGCCTTGCTGTTCTCATCAACAAAGTCACACAGAATTACAAACTCATTTCCGACTGCTTCCAGACGTTCTACTGTAAGTACATGCTGTGGCTGTTAACCTTGTCGTTGCCAGTTTGTCGTAATTCGTTACTGTGTACAATGGGCAACTTCACTTTTTGACTTAGACTTTCGCTGAGCGAAAGCTAAAGCTAAACGCTAAAGTCTGTACTTAGACCAAAGTTTAACTAAACAATTAAAAAATGGCGGAAAACCGGTAAACTTAACAGGAAATAAATCAACCAGTTACGCTTGGACTTGCTTATTTAATTGCGCCACTCACGCAAATGACGTAATTAGGCCTACGTAAAGTCTTACATCATTGTGTAGCCATTACGGCGTTCATTTTTGGTACCAGACTGTTTTAATTTACTAAACTATTCGTGTTAGTTGCCATGTTTTTGCTCAGCGAAACCACTTCACTTTTTGACTTAAGTAGGTACTTAGACCAAAGTTTAGGCTCAGCGAAAGTCTCAGCGAAAGTCTAAGTCAAAAAGTGAAGTCGCCCAATGTTTTGTTAGTTCATGTGCTTGAGACCCAGAGACATAGGAACTTAAGAACCTAAGGTGCGCACAGAGCAACGTAACTGAACTGAACTGACATGTTTAAGTTTTTAACGAACTGAACAATGGGCAAGCAGTAATGCATTACAGTAGGCAACATCTAATTGCGTCGGTGGCCTATGTGATTACACTCACGTATGTGTCAATCAGCGACCAATGGGCTTGCCCTGCTTGCCCATTGGTCAGTTCATCAAAAGCTAAACTATGTCAGTTCAGTTTTTCAGTTACATCGCTCTGTATGCACCTTTACTGTAAACGTTGCTCGTAAAGCCCCATGCAGCATGATCTGTTTTTTGGTTCGATAGCATAAAATGGCATTAAACCTGGTTATAAGTTTTGTAGTACAGCACTTGAATTGTGAAGTCTACACATTGGTTAATGTTGTGTTTGTCTATATGTGTATAGGAAATTAGTTTAGTACTGCTGTTTAGGTTTATGTTTTGTTAGTTTGTCTGTTTTTTGGTTTTTAAGCAGATTTGCAGACGGAGCTAATGTGTTTATCCAAAGAAAGCTGACAGTCTAGAGTGACATCGAGAATCGTTATGCTGTCAGACAATAAAACTGAGCAGCCAGCAACTTCAAAAGAACGAACAGAAGCGAAGGTTCTGGAACGCTGACGAGTACCAAGTAGTATCGCATCTGACTTATCAGGATTTAGCGCCATTCCGTTGAGGCAAAACCATGAATGTAAAGTGTGCAGACAGCTAGTGAGGTTAGCAATATCAGATGATGGATCGGACGGATTTAACGCAATGAAGAGCTGATTGTCATCAGCATATTGCTCATGACAAACCTGGAAAGAGCGAGTAATAGTTGCAATCGGTGAAGTATATGTCGCAAATAACAATGGCCCAAGGAAGGAACCCTGGGGAACACCGGTGGTACACCTGGTTGGAGTTGAGGAGTGATGGCCAATGCGCACTGACTGGGTTCTGTTAGACAGATAAGACTGGAGCCAAGAGAGTACAGATTACTATTAATCACTAATAGGAAGTGGCATGGCATACGCTCTTTCAGATGACATAAAAATCATCGACCTTGGACGATCTTCAAAGTCAGTGACAACCTGGACGGTCAGCCTTACCTTTGCGACATATGGTGGAGTGACTGGATGTTGGCTGTTGTTTTTGTTGCTGTTAGTACTTGTGGTACCAGTGCAGGAAAGACTGGCCCCTGAAATTATCTGTATAATGTGTTGAGTGTGATGCAAAAATGCTTAGTGCTCACTCATGGGTAACTGCTGGTAGTTGTAAGGGGAGAATGTCATGTTGGTGCTGCAGGCAGTCTGACAGAGTTAGTTGCATCACTCCAGAATGTGTCGTCGCCAGCTAGGTCGGTCAATCACGCTGAAGCGAAGCGAGCTCTGTTTACTGTCGGCCTCATCACAAAACACTTCGACTTCAGCAACGTTGTGACTGAAACGACTTGTGTACGTATCTTTCTTAGAACGTATTCTACATGGTTTTTATGCGCGAAAGCAGTTACTGCTTTCAGCGCATCTTAGCCATCGCAATTCTGTCTGTCCATCTGTCTGTCTGTAACACGGGTGGATCAGTCAAAAACGGTGCAACTAGGATCAAAAAATCTTCACCGTCAACTGTCTGGAAGACTCTAGTTTCAGGAACCATAAAGCTTTTCCATAAATTCGAAGAAGGTCACCCCAAACGAGCGTGCTGAATGATAGGGGGGTGGGAAAAATTTGAGATTTTTAGCCAACAAGTTGCTGTATCTCAATAACGGTGCGAGGTTACTATTAATCACTAATAGGAAGTCGTACACTGGCTTTCGATTGCCACCGAATTCAATGGTCTTGGATGGTCTTTCATGAAAATGGTTGCAAATAGGCATGGGCATGCTGCCTATCACAACAAGCACTAGTGACGAGCTTTTTAGTCATATCAACATCGATGACTGAAAGATCCTGAACTTCCAAAATAAGGGGTCTTTATTGATATTTGCGATCTTCGGTGCAGCGCACACTCTAAGAATGAACTGTGACGAAATGGCTGAAAATAGACTGACAATTTGCAAACAGGAACTGCTATAGGCTTTTGCGCATCTCGTTGGCATTAGCTCAAATTTCTTATTATGGCCAGGGAAAGTCAGGGAATGTAAAAGTATCAGGGTGCAAAAGTTAAAAAAAGATGGAGAAAAAATTTTGAACTGTTGTATGCAGACTGCGTATAACAGTTTTTTTGCTCGCTTCGCTTGCAGATTATTTGTACCTCCACTTTTAAATTTGTTTTGCTGCCTTTGTTTCTATTGTGATTGCAAGTGATTAAAAACTGATGCTTTTGTTTGAACATTTTAAAACCTGTCCTTTATTTATTTTAACCAATATACTGTAGTTAACTTGTATAAAATGTAGGGAGAGAAGTAAGATGTTTGATATGTTTGTTTTGTATTTTAATTACGCATAGTCCAAAAAGTTTGTTTTCAAGTAAGCAAGATAGGGTCAATAACAAGTATGATAATGGTGTTTTTTTCTGATGAATTCTGTATCAGCTAATGTCAATAGTTCTGGAATAATGACTGCAATTAACTGTTGTTGTTTGATGTAAATTAGTTTGTGTTTTGTTTGTGCTACACTGAATAGCAATATTGTTGTATGTCATCTGATGTTGTTGTCTTCTAGGTGCGTGATAATCTGTTTGAAACATACCTGTATTTTATTCACAACTCGGTCACATCTGACATCCGCTGCTACGCACTGCGTGGTCTTGGTAGGTGAATTCTTAAACACTGTTGCTTTATGTCTAAGTTTTCCCCCAAGTGATTTCTACCTGCAGTCTGTCTACGCTTGAATTAAACAAATATTGTATTGTATTGTATTAATTACAAAAAAATGTTACTTAGTAGCTGTTAATTTGTACGTTGCCATCGTTCTAGGTTATTGCCACAGTTTGTAGAAGCCTTAAAAGCTCGCATATTTCAAGGACACAAAGTTAACGTTTAGTACATGTGGCAAGTGCACTAAATCACTAATACAGCTAAAGGAAAGTTGTCGAACAAAACTAAAGCGACTTTTGTCAGTGAAAGCCCATGTACGCCATGCTGTTATATATTTGTATGCTCACCGTACTGTTTGTGTTTCATATCTTGTCATTTCCATCTGTGATGTTGGCATTGTATGTGACTGTTGTTAATCTACACTGTCTCAAAAAACAAGCCACTTTATTTTTTGAATAGCTCCGTGAAACATTGGCCGAGCTTAATAATTTTTGCCATGCAACATGAAGAAGAAACTTGATGTATTCAACGGTAGTTTTGCCCGCCTCACCTTAATACTGTTCCTACACTACCTTGTGAAACTCAGAAGTCGTAGTTTGGCCATAGGTTTGTTGTATAAATCGTGCAGCACGTCGGTGGTACTTGTTGTGATACAGGATTCTTTCTAACGGCGCACGCGGACTTTATGTTGACCAAGCGGCTGAAAGACTTGTATTATGGACTGCTCGCTGGTCCTGCAACCACTCCCACTGACATTCAGCTGCTCCGTCAAGTCCTCACCAACACACATGCCTATCTCATCGACGAAGAGTTGAAGATGGTGAAAGCGGAGGCTACATGTAAATTCAAACATTTATCTCTCTTCAGAATTTCTGACTGTACTATCGGTTATGCTTTTGATACTTGATTTTGTTTGTCTGTAGTCTGTCTGGCTGGGAATATAGTTACTTATTTACTGTAACTGAAAGTAGTGGAGGTATGATTAATCAGGGCTCTTGCGGGTCCTTGAAAGTCCTTGAATTTTTTTTCCAGATTTTTAAGGCCTGGAAAGTCTTTGAAAACAGATGTGGTTCTTGAAAGTCCTTGAACCTGTGTCTGAAGGTCCTCGAAAGTGCTTGACCGAACAAGTGATTTTCAGAATCAGTATAACCATTCTATTACATTATTTTGCTGATAATTCTAGTTGATAACTGCTTGAAGGTGTTAAATTTTCGAATGTAAACTGAACCTGCTTATATGGACTCTTGTATTTCTTTGCCACTTATCTTAGGTGTACTGGCAATAACATGTCAGAGGCTTAATTTACGGTTAATAGAATTGATGTTGTTTGCAATTAAACTTATGTGTGTTTGCTGTCTTTCACATAAAAAAAATGATCACATTGCTACTTTTACTGGCATTATCAGTTATAATTAGAGCTGTCTAAGCGTTAATTTTTTTAACGCATTAAAGCATTGCTTCAATTTTTTTAACAAATTAATTAATGCGTTCTTAATGCACCCAGGCCCATCGAGAGGGGAAGTAGAAGGGGAAGCTACCCCGCGACGTTTGGGGGCTGTCTGTAGAATATAGAAAGTGAGAAAGCAAACAAAAGCACATTTTCCAACAATAACTAACGTCATCGCTAGCATATAAATCTATTATCGCTATTGTTATCTAAATAATATTTATTTACAGTAGTGATGGAACGGCAACTGCAGTTTGATACTTGAATTCATTCGATTGTCAAATAATTGCAGTTTAACGGAATACTGGAACTTTTGCTTCACAGAATTTGGTAAATTAAATAAACTTACGCATGTGCGTTAGTTTTTATAACATGCGTTAATTTATTAATGCATTAACGTGTTAATTAGCACGTTAATTTGACACTCTAGTTATAATATAACTCTCCTGGACTGAAATACTTAGTTTTTACTAATTGTTTTTCGCAGAAATTTTATCTCATTATAGTTATAAATTATAAGTTTTCTTATATAAATATTAAATATTAATTATAAATTTCTGTTCATACAGATCACTTTGCTGCCGTTGGTTTAGTCAGAATAACAGTGTTGATGTTGTGTGCAGGGAAGAAGATTCATAAAAACGAAAATCTCAAGGACATGCAGGACGTGCAGTCTGGGTATGAATTTTGAGTTTCACGTGAAAATCATGATGCTGGTAATCAGATTTGTGTAGCTCCATTAGGTCATGACCTGAGAGGCGTATACATTGTTAAAAAGTTTTTACGTACTGTAGTTAAAGAGGGTGCAAACTGCCATTTTTGGGTGAAAAACTTAGGTGCATGTTACCAGGAGGTCTTTTCAAACTATATATATATATACTGTATATATATATACACATAGTTTGAAGAAGACCTCCTGGTCGACAGGGTGGTCTGTATATACAGGGTGTGGCAAAAGAAAGTAGCCACCTAGGTTTTTTCTGTTTTCTCAGCAACCATTTGGAATTTTGCTTTGAAATTTCATAGGTTTTTCCTAAAGTGTTCTACATTTAACTGCCAAGTGAAATGTGATTCTGTTGAAAAATAACAAAGTTATATAGTTTTTAACATGGCTGCTTACCGATTTTTCATCATTAAGAAATTTTTAGGTTAAAATGCTATTTAAATTTCAACAACCGGTTACAGGTTACTGCCGATGACGTCACAGTGAAGTTTTGATAAATAGTACTTTTTTCTTTGTAAGTTACCACTAAATTATTGTTTTTTAAAGTATTTGCAAAGTCAAAAACAGTCATTGAACTCAAGGAAGCGCTTCAGGCACATCCTGCTGCAGTGACTGATCGATAAGACTGTGAAAGATTTCTCAAAGCAACTGTTGACTTGTGTTGGAGCTGGCGGTGGATACTTTGAGCAGTTACGGTGACATTTTAATGAGTTAACTGTGTTGTTTCTGTGTTTGGAGTTGTTGTGGTTACTGGCGTTGTAGTAGTAATTCTTGCAGTTGTATTATTTTTCCCGGAGCCGTAGTAGTGTTTGTGATGTGCATTTATCATGTCAAGCTCAGTGATGCCAATCTATCTCGAGCCATTTCTAGTCTTCTTGGAGTTGTAGTGGTTCCTGGAACTGTTGTAGTAATTGTTGGAGTTGTAGTAGTGGATCGGGGGATTGTACAGGGTGCGCCAAAAAATTTTACCCCCCTGAAGTTTTCTGATAATATTTCTGAAACAGCTGAGAATTTTTAAACAAAATTTTACATGCCTATTATACATTCAAATTTATGCTAACCTGCAAAATTTTATTCAATTATCTCCAACTTTGACAAAGTTATGCCGTATTAAGCGCGACCACCCACCGAATTTTTACATTTCACAACACGTCCACGAGTTTTACTAACTGACGATAAACAACAAATGCATTCATGATGATGACGTCATGGCGACGTCATTTGCTTAAAACGGGTGCAACGTAAGTACGTAAATAGAAGTTAAAATTCTGGTGAAATTTAAAAATTCAGTTGGTGGTATCGCTTAATGCGGCATAGGGGGGGTAAAAAATTTTTTTGGCGCACCCTGTAGTAATGGTAGTGCTGTGTGTTTGTGTATGTAGCATGGCAAGCACAGTGATGCAGGTCTACCTCAAGCCAGTCTTGGAGGCGTATTTCCACGTTGAGCCGCTGGTTCGGCTTCATGCGACTCAAATCGCTGTCGTCGTTCTGCGCCAAGGCTTGCTCCATATTGCAAAGGTGAGCTGAGAGCATTTTTGTGTTTTGTGTTTCTGTAAAGGTTAAACTTTCTATTTATTGTAAAGTTTAAACTTAACGTTCCGTTATTGTGTTTGTGTGCATTCTGCCTGTAAAAGCCGTCCTCCTATACTGTGTCGGGTGGGATGTTAAACCCTACTCACTCACTCACTCACTGTGAGCATGTGTACAAGACATTTGACAGTGTTTACTTACAGTTATTTTCATAATTCGGGAAGGATTTTTATGGAGCCTGGTTTTTTCATCTGGTATCGCTCTGTAGTGTATAATGCGTAGTTTTCATCAATGTGTTTTGATTTTGCAGATTTTATTTCCTTGTTAGGCTGTGCTTAGTGTGCTGTCATTTTAGTAGGCTGAACAGAAGGTTTCTGGAAAAACTGTGTATTGAAAAGTGGCCAGCAGTTAAACGTTTGTTTTGCTGCTAAATTACTGTCACTGAATTTGCATAGTGTCATGAAGTGTTGAAGAACGCTGCTCAAAATCTGGACTGACCTTTTGTAGACAGACGATTTCTGCACCACTTTCGTGGTTTTAGTGACCATGTCATTGGAAATTTGATTTTCCATATTGTTAATGTTGTGCAGTTCATGAGTATGAAGTACGAAGGAGATAATTTTAGCTCACAAGCTGACGTTATTCATTTTAGCTCAAGTGCTTAGATTACCGGTATCCCATTGTGTTGATAGTTTTTTCGCGTGGAAGCAGCTACTGCTTTCAGCACGTCTTAGCCATTGCAATTCTGTCCATCTGTCTGTCTGTCTGTCTGTCCGTCACACGGGTGGATCAGGCAAAAACGGTCCAAGCTAGGATCACCAAATTTTTACCGTCGGCTGCCCAGAAGACTCTAGTTTCAGGAACCATAAAGCTTTTTCATAAATTCGAAGGGGGTCACCACGAACGAGGGCACTAAATGAGAGTGGGGTAGGTAAAGTTTGCGATTTTTGGCCTATAACTCGCTGTATCTCAGTAACGGTGCGAGATAGGGCCTAGGTTACTATTAATCACTAATAGGAAATCGTATACTGGCTTTCGATTGGCGCCGAATTCAGTAACCTTGGATGACCTTGAACGCCAAAATAGGGGGTTTTATGCATTTTTCGGCACTTCCTGGTTGCGACAAGTCTATATCATTCACAAGGCGGCGCCACGGTACTGGCTTTGGTGGCGTGGCGTAGTTGTTAACGCATTTCGGATGAAACGAAGTTACTCTACGCTGGGCCCGGTTAGTACTGCGATAGGTGACTGCCTGCAGGTAGGAACTACTATAGGCTTTCGCGCGTCTCGTGAGCTTTGCTCAAATTTTTTGTCAGCACTGGATATAGTCATTGCATTCGTTGCTTTGCCGTTGTTGTTTGCTGACAGGAAAGATATCTGGTCTCTAGATAGTAATTCTGAAAAGTTCCCATTATTTACGTCATTCGTCTAATGTAGAGAATCTCCAGAATAGTAGGGAAGTAACAGGGACGATTATTAGAACTGCCATTATCGTTACATGTGCACAATTATAATCGGCAGTTCTTACAATTTTAGGTTTTGGTCGTTTTTTGTGTGTTTTGTGTTTCAGGAAAGTTAAACTTTCTCTAAAGGTTAAACTGTGTTTTGTTATTATGTGCATGTGCAATTTTGCCTGCAAAGGTCGTCCCCGAAATGACCTACACCGTATCGGGCGGGATGTTAAACCCTACTCACTCACTCACTCACTCACTGCAGAATAGTAGGCCAGTTAAACAGCAAACTTCTTACCTGTTACTTGTTATGCAAAGAATGCGGTGATACTCCCAAAAATGTGTTCTCCAGAGCTTGGCAAGAAAAGTAAAAAGAAAGAAAAGAAAAAATAACCCAGTTGAACATTATATTTCACCCCTTTGCCCCGCCGACCCCACTGGGCCGATTTGTACCATTTTGGCGCGTAGGGTCAGACTGTCGACGTAATCATCCAGGTCAAATTTTAAGTTGATTGATTCAGGGGTTTGGGGGCTACGGGTGCCCAAAATCGGGGGTTTCCCATTGACTTTGATAGTCGCCCTTACAACAGTGTTACGCATTACCGTGCTACACTGTGATCTGCTATGCATGAAGTGTGTGTATGGCTGGTTTAGTGTATACCTCACGTGCTGGCGATGGCGACTGACCGAGACACGGACATCCGTAACATGGCCGAGCTGCAGCTGGTTGACATCAACAAGCAGCATCCATCTCTTATCCAGGTCACCCTTTTGCTGTTCCTCCCTGTGTTAGATCTTCTTTTGCCTCTCTTCGCCTAATGATTGGAAATCTCTTTCTTTGCATATAGCTGTTCATCTGACAGTCTTGCTACTTTTAAGTCCCGTCTTAAATCTCATTGTTTTGCTTCTGCTTATCACGTCTAGTCACCCACACGACAGTGTCTCCTATTCGATTATCGATTGCTGGTGCAGTCAGAAGGTTAACCAAGCAACCCCATCTCTCAGCGATAGTCCAGTCAAGGCGCCTGTCTCTGTTCGGACACATTGCACGAATGCCTGATGAAACAGATGCAAAACAGATCTTAACAGCTTCCCCCGCAGGAAACTGGACGAGACCACTGGGACGT
>Ga0056128_1000488_pt1 | contig 35843 bp, 17 predicted proteins | sample WorMetLIZISLAND2_FD_71113 | JGI IMG/M metagenome (GOLD analysis project Ga0056128, IMG submission 71113) | Marine gutless worms symbiont microbial communities from Max Planck institute for Marine Microbiology, Germany - Olavius geniculatus... ...
GATCTTTTGTGATGATATCTGGACAGCTGGCCCGCAGCCAGTTCTGTGCGCTGCGCAGCGTTGCGCGCTGTGTGTGCTGACGCGCCGTCCTGCTGGAAGATGAATCCAGTGGGCATCCGACGATTGCTTTAGGAACGATAATTTAGTGATAATTTATAAACAATAAAAATTGCTGTTTATCAAAACATCACTGTGACGTCATCGACAGTAACGTGTAACTAGTTTTTGAAAATTAAAAAGCATTTTTAGCATGAACATTTTTGAATGCTGAAAAATCGGTAGGTGGTCATGTTAAAAAGTCTATAACTTTGTCTTTTTTCAACAGAATCATATTTTACTTGGCAATTAGATGTAAAAGGTTTCAGTAAATAAAGCTGTACAATTTCATATTAAAATCCTAAACGGTTGCTGAGAAAATGGCGAAAAAATTTAGCGGTCCTCTTTTTTGCTGCACCCTGTACACTTGCACAGAAAAGGTCATCTAAAATCACAAAAAAGACTAAAATCACAAAAAAGACCAAAATCAAAGCTCCTGATTGCTGGGGTGGGGTGAGATCTCTGCTCCTCCTCAAAATCGACACTGGTTGCAATCCTTAGGACTTTGAAATGCCACTCTTTGAGCCTGGGAACCGAGAGCCCCTAACCCACTGAAGAATCAGGGTTCCTCAGTCCATAGCTACACCACTGCTCCATACATAGCACTTTTGTCACGTACCAATAGTCAGCATTGCTGATCATCTGCCTATAGCAACAGAACTGATATAGAGTGGTCCGCCTGTCCATCTGTCATACAGTGCACGTCTGTGAAAAGAGATGCCAGTTGTTAAAGACACTGATCTTGCAGTCAAACCAACATGCAAGGAGCAGCATCAATGCTGCCTAGCACCAAACGACTTTGATCGTTGTTATTAATATTATTAATTTTGGTCTGTGCAGTGCAAACCAGTTTCAATTCACTTGCAGTTTCAGCTGTTCAGTCACATATCTGACAGTAGACAGCGAATCTGAAGTTCACTCGATGATGAGAAAATGGCAGAATAGAAGATTTCTCATCTGTAAACTCGTGCTTAAACTGCACAAAGCCAATGCATAAATAACCACTAATGCACTTCAAACAAAGGAAAGACAATTTCTGCAAAGTATCCGAGCAGTGATGACGAATTTATTCCAACAAAGTGAGACAATCAAATCACAAGACGTCAGCTTGGTTTGTATCTGGTAATTCGTCCGTCAGTCCTTGAATTTCACTCAGAGCCTGTACGCAAACACAACACAGTTAAGTAACTTACCGAATAACCAAACAAGCAATACCACTGTTATTTTTTTCAGTTCCATTTAAGTATACTTTTCTATAGTTAATCCAGACTAGAACCAACTCCCAAGGGATAAGCTTTGAGAACTGCTACATGGATTTTGATAAAATGGCTGTCCTTCATATCACTAAACCACTTCAATTCAAAGCACTCAAAAATAATACATATTTTTACACTGTATATCAGAACTTAATATCAGTATTGCCATCTTTAACTGACCGTGGCAATAAACAAGTTTACATTCAGTAACCATATACTGCATTGCCCATCACCATATCACACTGCATCACAATGTTGTTTTCAAAAACAACAAACAAATACAAACATATAAAATTGAAACTTACTTCAAGTACAAGCTTAATGTGTGCTTTAATCCGTGCCGCATCTTGCGTAAGAGTTTCGGTCAGTGACGTCAAATGTGTGCACTTCTTGTCTATAAAGCTTAGAGCTTCCGTCAATGTAAACTCAACAAAAAATCCAAATCCAACACACACAAAGATTTTTGACGGATCCGGCCTGCACACAGTCACAATCACACAGGCTTGCAGAATCAAACACAAAAAATAGTATGACCTAAACAAAACACAACCATGTTTAGGGTGATTCAGAAAATATGAAGTTTGGATTTTTTCACAGGGCACCCTCTCTTTATGTTACACCTTATGAAAAATAATTATGTAAAAAATTTCATGAAAATTGGTCAATATTTAGGGGTTGCTACCGGCTGTCAAAATATTCGCATGGTAGGCCTATTATACCCATGGGCATATAACAGTGATGGGATCAAGGCACCAGGCCAAGGCCAAGGCACTAAACCTCAAGACCGAGGCCAAGGCCAAGACATTTAATGCAGTGAATACTGAATAGAACACCTGGGTCCAAATAAGCACACTACAAAACACATTATACAGCTCAGATGTAGAATCTTCTACTAGGACAAAAAAATCTCAATAATCTTATTAATCCAGTCACATTAAACATCAGTCTAATCTTTACATTATGCCATGCAAGTGAAAGATCGCTAGTTAATATTAATTACTTTACTTTCTTTTTTTGGCCAATTCTTTTTATTGTAAAAAATATCCAGACCGCCCACGTATCGAGTTTCACATTATTCGAGCCAATAACGGCAAAATGACGTCTTTTTTATGGGGTACCCCTCTTTGACACCCTCGTTCAAGGGGAACCCCTGCACCCAGTGGCACGAAATTATGTCACGATAAACTAGAGACCTTGGGGCAGCCCACAGTAAAGATTTTGTGATCCTAGCTTGCACCGTTTTGATATAGATCAAAACAGACAGACGTGACAGACAGACAGACGGACAGACAGACGCCCAGACGATGCCAAAGACACGCGAAGCATTCTGCTTTCATGCGTAAAAACCATTTATTCACTAACTGGTCCCTAGTTAATAGAGTTTTTGCAAATAATTAAAATGTTTTAGCATAATATGAGTTTTCTGAAGAAGGTAGACATTCTGAATACAATAACGGTTTGTGAAACATTCTGCAGTAGACTACTGTCGTAAAAGTAAAAAAAATGCTGCTGATTCCCTATACTGTCTTTTTGCTTACAGATTTGGTCATATTCAGTTGCAGTTTAACTTGAGAACAATAAAAAATTTGTAGCAAATATGAAGCACACTTACACATTAGCTTGCATGTAAACATTACAACCAAGATCTACTTTTGTCTTCAGTTCTCCTTCATCCAACTGACATTCCTAAAAACACAATAGCGTACAACAATACAATAATTATAAATAACTTCTGAAGCACCATTTATGAAAAACATACAGAAATTTTTACAGCAGTACGATTTGAACAATATTAGAACTGGGTTGCTGAGTCTGTCAAACATTCACTAGAATTGGGTAGTATTTGGTATCGACCAATACTTGCATAGATAGGTACCAGTCGGACAGCAGTTGGTGCCATGTAACATTTGCCAATCAGTGATAGCATCGCAATGTTAGCTATGTGCTTGTTTTCACAGGCAAACATGCTTCATCTAAAAAGCTTTCAGTAGCCTTTTAAGTGAAACTATTAATATCGGTTACCATTCAGCCATATCGCAATGTCAAGATGTTCACCAGCAAAAAATCATGATTCATGCTAAAAAAACATTCAACAACTTTTTTAATGCATAGACAATTGCAGTTTGAAATCAAAAATTGCTAAAACATACAAAATCAACCAATATTTGTCCCACGTCACTTACCTTAATATTCTCTATTGTACTTTTAACCTGAAGATAGTCAGCAAGTTGACTGTATATTTTATCACGTTCATCAAGAACTCTTCTGCAAACGAACAAACACATCCAGTTAGATTTAAATCACTTTATAGAATTACTACTGCAACGAACTGTTATAGCAATCTCCGAATCCAGTAAAAATTTTGTTTTGTAAAAATACCACATATCACTTCAATCTGTTAGAAAACAACACTATCACTCTATACCAAAAACTACCAAAAACGTGTTCGATAGTTTTCGGTGCGGAAAACCTAAACATAACTCAAACTCTAACCTAAGCAAAAACTACTAGCACTTTATAATGGTTTTCGTAGTTCTTGGTTGCTTTCGATCGTTTTCAGTAAATAGTCCCATCGAGGGTGTCCCGACAGTTTGCAAACTGACACTTCTTGGACTGTCATTTCTCTGAAAGCAACAATTCAACCTGCCACGCAAGGGATTGGCCGATCATAGCCAGGGGCCGCCATAGCCACTGGTCAAGTGGTCAGATACTAGGATAATACTCGCATATAGATCATAGAAATAAACAAATCAGTGACGTAATGCATAGCCAATAAGAATGGCAGTGTTAGGCATGCGACAGCAGCGTCAGTGGTCGCTGGGTGCAGTGTGACAGATGCCTGTCATGGTTGCATTATTCATGTGTCGGCATCTCTCAAAAACCTAGGAAGCATTTCTACTGCATAGGCTGCAAGTAATGCACATTGTTTGAGAAACAGTATGTAACTATGTATATATATCAGTGTCAGATGTGCTGTTGACTTCACTAGTGTTTTTAGTGCTGCAATTTAATTGTGAATGTGTTGTAATGAAATATATGTATTTTTTGTAGTTTTTTAAAGCTGTGTTTCAGTATTTGTCATTATCTATAGATGTAAATAAATCTGTGTTTTCAGCGTGTGTGCAAGTAATTGAAATATGTTGATTGTAGTTCATTTTTCTCACCTTATATATTTAGATTGAAATTCTGAGCTGAGACAATTTGAAAAACAGTATAGAAATGTCAGTTTCGGATTTGCTATTGACTTATCTAGTGTTTTGGTGCTGCATTTCAGTCGTCAATGTGGTGCAACGAATTAGATTTGTTTCTGTATTTTTTTAAACTTGTGTTTTCAGTATGTATGCAAGTAATTAAAATATGTTGATTGTAGTTCATTTTTCTCATCTTATATTCTGGTTGTATTCTACAGGCTTCCGTCAATAAATAGCCTACTTGTACTCACTGGGTGCAGCTGCACCCATTGCAGACACACGTATCATCAGAACTCCATGCAGATGACTGTTGCGAATTGTACAGCTGATAGGACAGTGTCTGGCTTTTTCACCCCTTTGCCGGTTTGCCCCCTGTGTCTGTCTGATTCGCCCCTTGGCTTGTTCACCCCCTGGCTGATTCGCCCCTGTGCCTGGCTGATTCGCCCCCTGGCTTTTTCGCCCGCTCACCTTGGACGTTTCGCCCAGCTGTTGAATATCGGTAATTTGACATCAAGGTTTATAGGCAATAATTGTCTTTGGGCCTAGACAGTTTATGCATGATGATGATAATAAACGATTGTGTGAATGTTTAATGCTTTGTTCAATTCTGAAATAAAATCATTATAAGCCTATACTTGTATTTTATTATACAGAGTTTTAGTGCGCTTTCTCACCTTAGAATGTTTGCAATGATGTCTGACGATGTCTATCGATCTAGGCGTTCGCCAAGCGGTTATTAGGGCTAGACTCAAGTATACCTGTAAGAATTCATTTCAAAAGAAGCTTGACGTTGACACATTAGCTGGGTTTTAAGTATTCTAGGTACGCCAAGAATATTTCATTGTATTAAAGGATAAGAATTTCTTTATATAGTAGATCGGTTACTTAGGTTTTTAATGCTTATTAAGCTACACAAAGGAGTGCTTTAATAACACAGCCATACTGACAATAGCCTCAGAATGATCCATTTGTCAGTGCGGATCTATACTGACAATAACATCGAGCCAAAACTATTGCATTTGCAAAGAAATGGTCAAAATATAACAACTGCGCGTACTTTAAATCGCCACGTAAAGTGTCGTTTAGAAACTGTTCGTACTGTACAACTTTAGGTGACAGATTACTGCTGTTCACAACTACAAACTCACGCTCATGCTTCGCATCCGTCATTATCGCTCAACTCAATGAATATCTAACACTGTGAGATTAATGCCCGATTTCCACTTCCAGTTCTTTCGTAGCCGTTTTTGTCGTTCTAGTTAAGCTCGCCGTTAGCCGTTGCCGTAACTTCCCGTACGTTAGTTTATAGTAAATTTGCATTTTTAGTGGCGTAACTGCCGTTAGATTTCACAGTGCAATGGAATGCATAAAGACCAGAAATGTATATCATTCATAAGAAGATCGGAGTCTAGGAAATCGTCACTGGTGAATCCAGTGGGGTTAAGGGACTAGAGCAATCCGGTCATTTTCCCTATCCAGTCATAATTACCGCAGTTGATACATCTTTTTTTTGAGCAGAATAATGTGAAGTTGAGAACATGATAAAAATATTTGGCATAACACCAAAGCGGAAATGCTGTAAATAACTACCAAAACGCTTGCAACCTAGTGTAACCACCCGCAGCTTTCGCTTCGTCTTTCGTACTGGGTGATTGCAAGATCTCAGCTTCATGGGTACCTTCGGCCCCGAAAGATAGGCGGGCCATGCTGGTAATGAGTCGATCGTGTACGAATAAGGGTTGCCGACGAAAAAGTCTTCGGGAAATGACCGTGAATAGACAGAGATATAGTTATTATTGAACAGTGCATTTCGTTTGGACGAAGGGTGCTTCGTTTGGGAAGGCGAAGGGTCAGCACCTTATCAGTCGATGTGCTCTGTCCGAGCGCTCGATCAAACTGATCAGTTGTCATCACTGCGCTTCGCCTTTGATATTGCCGGAGCCGGCCAAAAGGGCCTAGGCTGTTTATCACGTGACTGCCATTGGCATAACATCGTATTTTATAGCAATTGTTACATAACGTGTTTGCAGGGAGCTACGACAGCACCTATATGTGACATTTGATGACGACGTTTGATGACCTTTTTAACGAAAAATATGAATTTAAAATATTTGTTATTCATGTCCAAAAAATAAATAATTTTAGGGAAATGGACTTAAGATATTTTAGTAAAAAAATAAGCCCGATTTTAATTTTATTTTACCGAAAATACGAAGGTACGTTACGACACAAAATACACTACAACAGTCTAATAATGCGTTGAACCAAATTGAAGTACCAGAGCACAGTGTGCATTTATTGTGTGTGCGACTATATGGGCCTTATTAGCTGCATTTTTGCGCACTAACCCAATGTCAGTTACAGGACGGGGGCCATCAATCGGGCCCCAGCTGATTATACACCACACGATCACCCTGCATTTTTAACAGAAAGTTTTTTAAGTTCGATGACTTTGGATTTGACGCGCTACGGCTAAGCCTATGCTGTAGGCTTCTATGTTACGGTTAAATTGTCGTCTGTCGTCCGTCTGTCTGTCTGTCACGGATGTATTGTGGTTAAACAATAGGGCCTATAAATCGCACGTCCTTTCAGATGAGATGAAAATCATTGATATTGGATGACCTTGATGGTCGGTACTGCAACAGGAACTGTATAGACTGTAGCGTGCTCCGTAGAAACAGCTGGGCTTTATTGTTTGACTTTGAACTGAATACTGTGAACATTCTGTGATAAATTATAACCATATCTCTTGCGCATGCCGAAGAACGTTCAGTCGTTCACAATCCGAGTTCACGTGAGTTTCGGTCTCTCCTCGACTTTTTTGTGCAATTGTATATTGTCATTTTAATTTTCATTTACTAAAATGATATTTTGTGAGAATATGCAGAACAGCGGCATAAAGTTTAATAGTGGCATATGGTAGCACACGAGAGTGACGAGACAGTGATTCTTTATCAGCGTAACTGAGACTGGTGCCACTGCCTGTAGTGCAGTCAAGTCAAGCTGATTTTCTCACTGCGCCGACCGACAGCAGTCAGTTTAGGGTCTACACACGAGAAAATGAGAAGCAGCGTATCTGGAGGCGAGGCGCGTATCTGGTTGCGATGCGGCCGTTATCAGATCCTCCGCTAATCCGTCAGTCGTACGTCCGTCCGTCCGTCCGTCTGTGTCTGTGTCTGTCTGTCCTGCCGCCGCGCTGTGCTACAGATGCGCCGGTGGATCTCAAGGCAGCCTGCCCTGGCCGTGCACTAGCACGCGTACACGATGTTCTATCATTCCGCTCGCCGCCGCCTTCACTGCCTAATCAAAAGTGCCGCAGCCCACCGATGGCCCTTTGACGTGCCGCCAGATCAAAGGCGCCGACAGTTTACCGACCCGCCTTGCTGTCGGCATCGCCCGCTCGACATCAAAGCGGCCGCTTATTTGCCCGTGTCAAACTGAGTGTGGGGCGACGATAAACGCGTGATCGTGGCTGGCGCCGTGTCGGTACAGTTCACGTGTCGCCCTTCCTGCTCGCCTAGCTCAGTCCGAGTCCGACCAGACCAGAATCAACAGACCAACGAGTTTGCTTTGCTGCTCTGTGAATCAACGTTCCGCGCCACGCTTCCACTCGGGAATCGTAATTACGGACCGCTCGACGACTTGTTGGAATCCGCGGTTGATCAACGTTTATCGTCGCATACAATAACATTGCTGTAGTGTATAGCCTACATCACTTCCGAGTTCGGCTGCACCGACAGTCCACTCCAGGTCTCCACTTCAAGCAAGACTTTCCCCTTAGGTCGTTCACGTCCGGATCTACTAATTTGACATTTCACTGATTAGATGTGTTCCCAGAAATAATGAAATTCTACATGATGATGATGATGATGGTCTGTTGCTGATCCGTCTGCAACGTGTTGTGTTTGTGATTTTCCTGTCGCGTCACCGAAAGTCGAAAATAATTTATTTATAGCTTATAAGTAGAATCGACTTTCTACAAGGAAAAATCCGGATTATTACGTGGATCCTGGATATTTTTTTTGCGATTTTTACCATTAGCAGTTTAACAGCGTAAACTGGCAATATGCAGCAAATTATTAACTGATTTTGATTGATAATGAATTATAAGTTTCGTCAGAAGTATTTTTGTGCCGAACTACCAACTGTCTAACGTCTAAACGTTGCCACAGATTTTAAAATAAATTTTATGTTGGGGTCGCCCCCTCACGTTATGGATTGTGGCCCGCCATAGCCAAGGGCCGCCATAGCCAGGGGCCACCATAGTTAGGGTTACGGTTAGGGTTAGGACCCCACTAGCCCTAACCCTAACCCTAGTAGCCTATAGGAAAGTGTGGCGGAGCTAGCCATTTGTACCATCGATTGTGGGATTGTGGCTATGGCGGCCCCTGGCTATGGCGGGCCGTCACCACGTTATGTGGGGTTGTTAATGCATTTCAACCATCAGCAATTTCAGCATAAGAAATAATTTACAATTCTAGGCCTAATATACGATAGCATTATAGCATTATAGTAGCCTACAACATGGTTATATGATTGCAGAAAAGCTGTCAACTGCATTAAATCTATAAGGCGAAGCTTATTTGCCATATGGCCGACGAAACTACTACGGAAATTAAACACTCAGCTATATTTAACTACAGGCCTACTGGCCCTAACCCTAATCATCACCCTGAGCGTAGCTAAACCCTAACCGTGCGTTAGTCGTAATTAATTTTGTATATACGCTTACGTGATAATACATCCCTTATGACCAATTCACACATTATACGACACATTATACTCAAGTCAACTCAACTGTTGAGTTGCGTCGTATAGGTGTGAATTGCCCATTAGTTATGCCGGCAACTACGACGGGCCGTCACCCTCTCTCGTAAGTTCATAACCCTCTCTTTTAAAAATAATTATACAGTTCAACCACAAAACTACTGGACATTGTTGTCAACAAATCAAAAATTAATGCGTTGGTTTGTTGCATGTGAAATTTTTTATCCATGGCACGTGCATGCATTTCGTTGTACTAAGTATGTAGGCCTATAGGTTTACTGAACAGTTAGTTTATTGCACATAAAAAAGATGCATTTTGTTAATAAGAATAACGCGACATAACGCATTTTCCCAATAACAATAATCATGCAGTCAACAACAACAATATTCAAATATTACAACTGTATTACACCATTAACGTCTTTGACGTACCGTAAGTCGGTAGGCCTAACCGTAAAGCGAACGTTATATACAAAATTGATATGTACAAAAATTGACTAAAATAATGTTTGTCGATCACACGAGGCCTACTTAAACACAGTTTGCTAACTAAAACTCTGCAGAATGGCCGAATATAGCTTCGCATCAAATACTTTCAAAAATGTTTGACCGATATAGGCTATGTACTGCAGCCTATACAGCAAATTAGCAACGTGTTCGCGTCTGAAACGCGGTGAAATCTACTTTAGAACATAACTAACCATGTCACAAAAGTTTCCGACTTGCCGTGCAACTTTCAGTATATTCTGTTTCTGAAGCCGACTATGTAACGCGGTGCATTTCAAAATTGCAACTAATGTGGACATAGTGATAAAATTCTGAAAGTCAGAAATAATTATTTTACGAGGTTATGAATGTATGTAGAGGCGTCGTGGTAAAAAAAATAGGCGGGGCACGTGGCTGCAATTTTCCGACAGAATGGACTGACACTGCAAATTTTCGAGAAAGAACATGAGTGCTCAAAAATTCAATTTTTGGCCCATGAATTCCACCCCAAAGAGTTTTTTTTAGCCCAGTGTTTTGCATTTTTTGGACAAAAATTTCCGACAAGATAAGAATTTACTGACAGTCCAAAATTTATGGAGATGGAGCAATAATTGCTTCCTGATCCCGGGCCATGACGCCACTGAATGTATGACATTAGTGTATTTTTATGCACCACACGATTTGTTCGATAAATGCAGTCAACGACTATCAGTGCCTCTATAGGCTTTCGACGTCAATGTCGTCCGTGTCTGACTGCACGCTGCAGCTATCAGACGGCGGAGTATGAGCTCGCTTGACGCTCACCACGCCGTGATGTTTGAGTCTCTTGTGTTGTCGTCGCGCCATCATCTCACTGCTGACTCGGTGTTTTGATGACGTCACCACCGCCGCGGCCGCGGCGGCAGCAGCAGCAGCACACGCCTCGTGAGTCTTGAGATGCTTGCTTAGGTGATCGCTGCGCATGAACCGCTTGCCGCAGCGACCGCACGGAAACCTCTTCTCGCCGGTGTGCGTCTTGAGGTGTCGCTGCAGCTCGTCTGATCGCGTGAATGATTTGCCACAGAACAGCCATGAGCAGGCGAACGGCCGCTCGCCGGCGTGCCAGCGCAGGTGAGCCTTGAGGTGCGACGTCTTACCGTAGACCTTGGCGCAACCCGGCACGTGACAGACGTGCTGACGGCGTCCGCCGGGCGACAGGGAGGCCGCGGACGGGTTGACACAGTTGGGGCAGCGGCAGCGCTTGCAGCGTCGAGCGCCCAGTACTATGCCGCCGCCGGCGCTGCCTCCCGGCTTCAGAGAACTCGGGATGTTGAGCAAAGCGGTGCGAGGATCGGCGGCGGGCTGACGCAGCAAGGCGGGAAACGACTGTGACGGCGACGACGATGACGATGATGACGACTGCTGGGCGACGCTCCACCACGGCACGTCGGTGACGCTGAGGACCCCCTCGGCCCGTCGCTTGAGCGGGTACGCGACATCACACGCAGCCAGCGGCCGGGTGCCGTTCTGATCATTGTCCACATTGCAGTGATAATTATCCAGCGGCCGCTTCATCATTAACGCCGCCGCACACGCTGGTGACGTGCTGTCCCTACCAGACATGCCGTCGCTTCCTGTGACGTCGAGCGCTGCTGACTGATACTGGCAGGCACACAGCTGCTGAGGTTTACATCTCAGCGTGGGACAGACGACAGCGGCCACGGCAGCAGCACGCTGACGGACCAGTGACGAGTAGACCGCGAACCGCTTCTGAAGGTCGAGCTGCAGCAGGTGATCGAGCAGTTGTTGCTGCTGTTGTTGTTGATAGGCATAGCGCTGGTAGTCCAGCAGACAGCGATGACTGTCAAACGGCGGCACACACGGCGGCGGGGCTGACGTCATTAGTACGGGGTTCAACCGCATCGCTTCCTGTGCGACAAACGTTCCACACAAAAATATACATCACGCACATACATGTAACAGTTCGAACGCAACCAGCAGACCTGTCGAATCAAGATAGATTTCTTATAACGACAGTGCGCTTCATAAATGTTCGCTTATAAATGATAGTAACAATAACAGAGAGTATAGCCTGTATAGGCTACCGTACTCTTGACATTTCGACTATCATCAACACCCAAGTACAACCGATGCAAAATTGCAATAAACTGTTGATACAAATGAACAGTTCCTAATAGGCTATGCGCAAATATTTCAGAATACGACGTAATTTTTAACAGTCATTTAATCAAACAATAAGAAATTTTTAACAGACCAGCTCACAGACACAGATTGACACATTTTAAACAATAATCACGAACATTCAATTTAAGAGTTAAGCAGACGAAATTGATTGTTTAATTGTTTCGCTGTTATCTGCCGGTCGCCGGACCAGGGGTCCAGGACATTATAGTTCAAGAGTAGCCTATTTGAAAGTTTACTTTCATATTATCATGTACAGCTGAACGCCTAACCTGTTTCCAGAAGAGATACTGCAGATCGACAGCCATGACGCATGCGTAGTAGTAGGCCTAGTGAAGTCAATATCACAGCGATAAAATAGTTTTCTGCAACAAACGTAGCCTATAGAACCGACTGGTCAGCTTCTGATGCTCTCTGCCGTCTACATACAGCCGAGCGGCGACCTCACAATGACACTCTCCACTGGCCGCGAGCAGACAGACAAGCGGCCGATAATGCGCTCCGCCCTCGGCGCGACAGGCCGCCAGCCCACAGCCGCTGTGTTCGGCCGCCTATAACGGCACGATTGCGTAAGTTCTCCACCCGGACCGGACGCTCCGCCAGGCAAACTATTCGTAGTGCTGCCGCCTGTGATCTTGCCGCCGCCCTGTCAGCGCAGCGGCGGCATCTTCTTTGATCTCGCGGCCCGCCACCAGCGCGCCTGCGGTGTGATGTCGGCTGCACGAGCGGCATAAGATCAAAGGGAACGCGAGTGGTCGGCATTTACTTGGGCTAAAGACTAGAGTGTATGTTGACAAACGCCTAATGGTCTGATTACGATCAATTATAGGCGAAGCCGCTCCCAGGGTGGGCAACTTTTAAATGGCTACGCCCCATTGATAAACATAGCAAATTGGGTAAGGTGGATATTGACGTTAATTTGCGCCTGAACGGTAGAGTAGTTGCTTACTGCAGACTGGATCGGATAACAGTGTTCTTTGATCATCATTGACAGTGCCTCTGAAGCTTTACGGCACTACGGCGCTATACAAATGAATTATTATTGTTATTATTATTTTTATAGCCCCGGTAGTAAAGGTTCCCAGCGATTATTATCAAACAGTGAACAGTTATAATGTCCGCCTTATCTCTAAATGTGGCGAAGATGTGACTACGTGTTAACTTGATAGACATCATAAGCTAGAACGTTGGTTGGCTATTTCTGACGCTTAGAGTATGAATCGGTATTCCTTCCAGTGTTCGTGGTGAGCTCCGCAAGATGCATAATTCGTAGTAAAGTGCATATTAGCCGTTCAAGGTCATCTAAAGGTCACTGATGTTGGTACCATCGAAAGCGCGTATACGACTTGATAACTGCTTAGTAGCTTTGGCCCTATATCTCGCACCGTCTCTAAGGCAGTCACACAGCCATTTATTAGTAGAAAAGCCTTTGGCACGCATTTCGAGAGTGAATTACGCCGAAATGGCTGGAGATAGACAGTATCTGAGATCTGAGCTGTGTATGACAAGGCTAAAGAAAAGGCGGCTCGACTCGGTGCAACAGTTCGTTGAAGTTGGTGCTGTTACGTTACGTTATTTAGGCGGTTTGTTTACTTTCGTTCAGTTTGTTTTGTTTCGTTTATAATGAAAAGAAATACGAAATTAGTTGATAATGACAGCGATAATGAAATATGGCAATATAAATCTGACAGGCACTTGAAACATTCAAAACTGAGACGACCTGGAAAAGAACGTGAGTTATTACATAATTACATAAGGCAACTGCAGCTGTGGTGCCGATGGGCGTGGCCATATGAGCAGGGGTGATGTCACATCGCGAATGAAGCGAGGAGTTGGGGTTTGGGGCTTGTCTGGCCTTCAGCGAGTTTAAGGGAAAATCTTTTTTTTATTTTCCAGCAGGGTTTGAAACATTTGCTGTACTCCAGTCACAATGAAAACGGTTTTCTGGACATATATTTATCTTTATTGATTTTATCTGAAGTGTTTGTGTAATTTTGATTTCAGGAAAATTGTTTGGTTGTGTGATGCGCTAATTATATGCATATGTTACAGCATGAGATAGTAATTTTTCACACAAAAATAGTGAATGACCAATGCATGTGTTGTGGTGGCAGGAAAGACAAAAGCAAGCAAGGAAGAAATCGAAGCTGAGCGCTGTCCATTGTGTCAGGTTCCGCTGTGTCTGTTAGCTAAAGGTTCACAGCATCAGCATGTCTCGGAATGTGTGAACATGCATGCTGCTTTCTTGCCAGGTGTGATGTTTTCTTGCATTATGAGGAAATTGTGAATTATTGCAGTTGCCAAAAATTTTGTTATTCATTTAGCCTTTTTGTTGTTGCAACATTTGCCATGAATTATGTTTGGTGTTATTTTTCATCCACACGGACAGAAATGTAAGCAAATATGATGCTATCTTTCGTCTGCCGTACATGTATAAATCAGCATGCACATATGTCCTCGTGGATAAATAACAGCAAATTTAATGCTATGCTTCATTGTCATTTTTTCTGGCATATATTGCTTTCTAAATGCATGCAAGTTAGGGTGGTTCACGAAATAATGGACCAAAACCAGAACCAAAAATTACTACCCTGCTGGGGGCTCTGCTCCCAGACCCCCGTTATAGGCTTGCGCTACCTCGCTCGCCATGGGGGTGTGCCCCCCAGATATTGGGGGCTAGGCTAGAACTGCCATTGATTATATTCTTTTTTATGTAATCTAGCAGTATCATGTTGTTATTGAAACACAATTAAACTTTGCTTTAACTGTTTAGATAGCACCCAACACAGAATATCATCAGTATCATATTTGTTCGTGATTTCAGAATGTCCTGATGGAGCAATATGTGATTCACGAGATCTGCAACACTACAGTGTGTTCAGACACAGTCTTCTGGCAAACATTCTTGATGGTATCTGTACATGATCATTTACCCTCCCGCTTTGGCAATACATGTAGCCTCTTGTATGCTGTTTCTTCAGAAGATTGAGTATTATGTGTATAGCTATATTAATTATGGCTTGTCAGTAATAACAAACAGATTTATGTAATAATGTACAGTTCTCAAAAATTTTATTATTAGTAAATAAGTAAAGAAAGAAACAGAATCAACTTAGCAACCAGACAATCTTCTAACAGCTGAAATAAACAATTATTTGGAGTTTCTTGTCTAAAAATTAATGGCAAGAAAGCATGTACATTTTAACTTTATTGTTGTATATGGAACTGTTACTATACGTCATAAAGAACACAATATTTTTGAATTTGAAGCTGAGACAAAAGTGAACTGAAAATATTGTTATTAAACAAACTGAAACCAAAATCAAAAATCTTGCATACTAAAATGAAAATGAACTTGAATTACACAATAAAATGCAAAACCGAAACAAACTAGAAATTTGGAGCAAAGCCCAACGTGAGTCTGCCCAGCACCATATGTCTGATGGGGGAAAAATTTAGGGGGTGGAAATTTTCCCGGTAGCAAAGTCACGTGGCTTGAACTCCAATGCATTAGCATATGCAAAACGCACAGTGCTGGCTTAGGTTGGGTAAACATTAGTCGCATAATCTCTGGTATTAGTGGATCATAGTTTATCAATTTTTTTGTTTCATGTGGGAAAGATTGCTTGTTGATTGCTGAGATATTTGCGGTCATAGTCAAAAGTTGTCGTAAATTGCACCAATTTTTGAACGTTTTTTGCCCTCCCAAATTTTAAGGGGGCAGTGCCCCCCCCCAAAAGTGGTATGCGCATTATCACCCCTATCTAGCAGTACATCACGTGGTCAAGTTTCTTGAAGCTACTCTCCCTGGCTCAAAAGTTCTTGCAGCTAATACACTACATTTTAGGCCAATTTTGTCCCCTTTTGGAAAAAATTGTAAGGGGGACCCCAGTCCCCAATAGCGGATGTTCTAGCAAGACTTGGCCATTCTCAAGCACATGTGAAATTTTGGGGTGCAGCATTCTGTAGGGGCCGAAATATGGTCTGACCAAAAACGCTTTGGGTGGGTACGATTTGACTTTCAGATCTTTGTGGTTACTGGACTAAAATTCAGTGGACTTTTTTTGCTGAACGTGGTAGGAATCGCGGTCGATCCAGTTTGTCCAACTTGTCCGATTTTAAATATTTTTATATGTTCTAAAGGTATTCGCTGTCAAAGTTTGAAGTCATCGGAAATCGCGCCAAATTTTGCATGTTTTGGCCCCTAAATTTTTTTTGGGGGGAGGCCCCCAAATTTTTGAGCAGCATTATAAAATTTGGCTTACTACTGATTATCATGCAAAATTTTGTTTTGATCGGCTGATGGAGTTCGGAGATACCTTGGCAAAATAAAAAAAAATAATAACATTTGCTGTAAAACACAAGAAATCTGAGCTAATGCTCATGAGACGCGTGAGAGCTTATGGCAGTTTTTGTTCGCAGCTAATATCGGTTTATCTTCATCTATTTTGTTCTAAATTTCGTTGCCATGGCAACCAGGAAGGGTCGGGACAAAATTTTGTTGGCGGCATTCAATGGCCCAATCCCGAAAATCTCCTTATGAATGCAAATATCTCCCAGATATCTTTAGCAGAAGCCAAGTTATAGCCCATTTTGTCCCAAATTTCATTGCCATGGCAACCAGGGAGACTCCGGGGTAAATTTGAATGACACTGTTAGATTGGCCATCCCTGAAAGGCATACCCTAGAACCAAAAAATTACTACTCTATCTTATACACAGCCAAAGTTATGGCCGCTTAAAGAATTGCTTAATTTTCCCCATAAGCGCCATTGTAATTTCTTGGAATGTTTTGAATAAATACCTTAAATATTAATTTCATGGCATGAAATTTTGTCATGAGACAATATGCTATTATATGGTGAAAACCCGAAGTCTCTATCTCACCTGGGCTTCGATTAGTACCAGGTTGTGACAGACACCAAGACAGACACCAAGACACCAGGACAGAATTACCATAGCTAATACACACTATGCTAGCTCTTGCGCATAATAAGTTTGTTCCGAAAACTTTTGTTTCAGGGTGGACTAAGATAGAAGTTAAAACTTCATTGACACCAACATTCTGTGTTCTGTGTAGGTTTTCCATCTAGTACTGATGCTGAAAAACTACAGGAGCAGAAGTCAAGCAATGATGCTGAGCAGCTTAAATCAAAGGAACAGAAGCCATTGAATAATGCCAAGGAGCTTAGCAGTAGTAGTATACAGCAGTCAGCTGAGTGTACTAATTCTGCTGAATGTCTGACAGTGTCAACAGCACCTGCTACTGAATATCGCAAGTTTGAAGTTGATATGGGAAATGCTAGAGAAAATGGATCAGTTGATGTGAGAACTGCAGAAATGTTGTTTCCAAGTGATGCTGAATTAATAGAATCTTCATCGTCAGACATTCCAGCAACCTGTGTAGATGTACCTGGCACAGCAAGCTCATCAGTTAGTCCTCACAGCACCCATGTCAGTAGTACTGTGGAGGAAACTGGAAACACTTCAGCAAGTTGTTTTGTGACAGTGACTGCTTGTGATTCAGATAAAAACATTCGCCGCAGAGTTTCACAAGATTTTTCTGGTCAATCATCAATCCGATCATTTTTCAAGCCTGTCTCCATGTCCAAAGCAGAGCAGAATGATAACAGTTTACCTTCCAGTCTTGTGAAGAACGTTGGAAAGCCTGCTTTGTCACATTCATGTGATGCAAACACTAAAGTGCAGAACAGTTCTGATGGAAATGTTGCCAGTTTTCACTCACTGAAGACTAATGTCAACAGCACTGTCACTACAGAGAGTTCTAGTTTTACTAGTAAAACCAAAAAATGTCCTTTCTACAAATGGATATCAGGTTAGCTGTCTTACAGTTGTTGCGGTGTACACTGTGTTTCATAAAAAAGGACCCCTTTTTGTTTTTTTCATAATTCACTCAAATGATGATCAATTTACACAAAATTTGTATCAGTTGTAGCTGAAGAAATACTAATTCAAAATATTGCCACAAAATATGGCAGTTGATTAAATATTCTTTGCTAGTCTTGACGTAATGCTGACGTCATAATGTGTCACGGGTACAAACTGGATAGTCTCAACTGGTGCTGTCAGTTGCTACCCTGCTCTAATGGTGAAAAATCTGATTCATTTATGACAAATTGTTGAAGTTTTGCAGTTACAGTTACAAAAACATGCAAAGCGATGGCATTTACGTGTCTGTGGGGATAGTTGGACTTTTAAGCATTCGAGCAAAACAGTGCACTAGCACACTGAGCTTGCAAAACAGATACATTTTTGGATTGCAAGACGCCTGATTTTATGTCCCCATGTTGCTTAGTGCTGACACAATAAACATTTTTTATTAGCGAACCAGATTAAGCTCACCATTGAAGTAGGGTAGCAACTGACAGCACCAGTTGAGACTGTCCAGCTTGTACTTGTGACACATTATGACGTCAGCATTACGTCAGGACTAACAAAGAATATTTAATCAACTGCCACATTTTGTTGCAATATTTTGAATTAGTATTTCTTCAGCTACAACTGATACAAATTTTGTGTAAATTGATGATCATTCGAGTGAATTATGAAAAAACAAAAGGGGTCTTTTTTTATGAAACACCGTTTAGTTCATGTGTAGCGGTGCAAATTGTATGTTGTTACCACATTCAGAATGGTATAGTTGTCCTTGTGTCCATTAGTTATAAGTTGTGCATGTGATGGTATGGTAATGCTTCAATAATAATGTATACTTACATGTTTGTGTGAGTTTTATGTTTAATTCGCAAAGCTTGTTTGACTTTGAGATATCTGTTGTATGGTTTGACTGCTAGGTACATCATTCACAGTTGATGCATTTAGTTACGGATCAATTCCTGGCTGCACGGCATATTTTCTGTCTCATTTCCATTACGACCATTACGTTGGACTAAACAAATCATTTCAACACAAAGTTTACTGCAGCCAGGTGACATCTCTTCAACTTACTCAGATATCATCTCATCTCAGTAACTGAACTCTTTGCCATTACAGACAGTCAATAGTTTGTTTCTCTTCTTTTGTTGCTAGCATTATTGTAATGCTGTCTTTATTACTATGTTTTTGTTGCTAGCATTATTGTAATGCTGTCTTTATTACTATGTTTTTGGATGCTTTTTAATTTTAGTTTGACTTTATGTTGTTGTTAATAGTTGATATTTGTTAACTGTTGTCCCTGAAGAATATGTTATATTTTATGATGCTTTTCATTTATGTTTAGGTAGTATCTATTTTCACTGTTATTTTACATTAGGCTTGGTCCCAATGGTGATAAGCTTTATAGGTTGGTGCAGCAGGCTAATCAAAGGAGGTGGTCTATGCAGAAGAGTTTGATGATTTAAACCTTTTCAGAGAATTTTTTTAAAAATCACTATTTTTGCTCAGTATTTATACAGTAGCATGCATTGTTTTATCTATCTGTTACAAAGTTACTGTTTTCTGCAGAATAATGGTTGCATGTATCTATCTAATGATGTGAAATTTGAAACTTTCAGACCAGGCCAATCAGCTTCAGACATAGATCTGTTTATAACTGCATTCACCAATCATCATCACCGTTTATTATTATAACATAGCTAGACAACTGATTTTTATTTTACCATACTATGGCGAGTACAAGTCAGTAAGTTGACATGGTTGGTACATTGTCATGTCCCGAGATGATTTTCCTGCCCACAGTGACGGTTGTGTAGCATAGTAGTTAGAATGCCGGTCTTAGCCGGCGAACTTTTCCTATCCTGCGCTAGACTGATGGATGGTTTTTTGACCACTTTGTGGGTAAAGCATCTGCTATCAGTCAACCAACAAGGCCAATTCAGCCTGCCATCTCTCTGGGGTCAGTTAAATGAGTAGTAACTCATTTCTATCGGTTACGGAAGGTGGGGACCTCAGTACAGCTGACTGGGACTGCCTGGTTGGCCGCTGCGCTAGCCTGTGTCTGTAGGCTGCACACGGTGGCTGTGTGGCCAGCAGCTCTGGTTAGTGATGAAAAGCGCATTAGAGGCGTATACGCGACGATGCGCTATACAAATTAAAACCTTTACCTTTTACTTTTTACCCGTGTACGAATTGGGCCTGCCAATTCGTCATAGAGCAACTACATTGATTGGGATTAAAGTGTTAACGACTACAATACTGCCATGCCATTGTAATGATGATGATGATGATGATGATGACAAGGAGACTGTATGCATTGTGCTGTGTATTTCACATCGTCAGGTGACAGCGAATCTTGTTCGACTGAGGCTGAAAGTTTCACCGCAATTGATTTGTCCACTGCCGCTTGAAGTCACCCAGCTGATTGACGACATTGAAGTCACGCTGCTCAGTGCTAACCAGTGAGCTTTATTTTTTTGAATAAACTGAGGTTGAAATGGTAACTAACCAACTGCATGAATTAATTTAAGTGCAAACTTTATTTGCCAGTTTGTTGATGTTTTGGCAATTGGCAACCAGCGTTACTTTCCTCAGAATGAAATGGAAATCATTTAGAGGAAGGCACGTGAATAAAGGTTGTATGTTGATGAATTCACATAGCTCACCAGCGAGTGTCATGTGTTAACTCATTTTACCACTGCTGCACAGTTAATGGTTCCTGACGTGACTTTTGTAATATTTTGTAGATCATGTATGCTGCTAAAATGGTTGAGATATTATTGTCTGCCTATCAGGTTTTAAATGTTTTATGTAATCAGTTAAAATAAGTTATTTATTTCAATCAGATATCTTTGGTCAATATGAAATAGGAACACAGTAAAACTGGGCAAATGACATTGCCAGAAAAGAGTAATAAAAAGAACTAAAACATGCTATATTGGTTTGATGTCCTTGTGTTTCTTATGCAAATTACTTAGTACGTTAAGTGAAAATTGTTTTGACAATAGATTAGTGTGCAGTGATCATGTTTCTGCAGTAAAGTGTATGCAGTTGTGTTGAATGTCATATACAGTTGTCCAGGGTCGGTGCTGTTTCTGTTCAAGAAGAAATCTTGCACAGATGATGCACAGTTTGAATACTCGTTACACACTGGTGACTTCAGAGCTGAGAAGGAGATGCTTGCATATCCTCAGCTTCAGTCTCTGTCCATATCACAGCTATATCTTGATACAACGTATGTTTGCTCCCTGTTATAAACTGTTTATATGACTTTTGGTTTGACATTTGTTTTTATGATTAAGAAACAAATGTGTATTTCAGCATGTGTAGTTTCTGAAGCAGTTTTAGCCTTGTTTATTGTCTATACATTATTTAATTTGGACAGATACTATGCAGAACATACCACTTAAGTCAGCTCAGTTATTTATTTTAAGCATGAATTTTGGGAAAAAACACAGACCCGTGACAAAAAGCAATAACAAAATGAAAAATTCAAAGAAATGCAAAAAGCTACAGTGACATTTTATTCAGTGCATAGCATGGTGCTTTGTTGTTAAATTTTTTCTTATGGGTATTGCATGGAGTCGGAATGATTTTAATTGTGATATCTATGTGTAGATATTGTGATCCTTCTTATGCATTTCCGTCACAGCAGGATGTCATAACGTTTGCAGTGCAGACGTCAGTAGCATTTTTGCAAGCTTATCCCGATGCTTTGATTGCTGTTGGCTCATACACTATTGGCAAAGAAAGACTTTTCCATGGTATGATTATCTTCTGTTTGCTTAGCACTGAATTTTTTGAGTTTAAAAAATAGTTTTTGAGTGAAACTAAACAAAATTAATGATCTTTGATCAGGGTGGCAAAAAACCCAAGATTAAAAAAGCCTAGCTCAGTGGTTTTTTGGGTTATATTGGTTTTTCCGCGCAAGAGCAGCATATTGCTACAGCACATATTAGCTATGGTAATTCTGTCCTTTTGTCCTTTTTGGTGTCTGTCCTGGTGTCTGTCACGTCCTGGTACCGTTCCAAGTTGAGGTGAGATAAAGACATCAGAGTTTCACCATATGATAGCATTGGTTATTTGTGCACTGTTGGCTTGTCTAGCGTGATAGTAGTTGCAGATAGGCATAGACATGCTGCTTATCATAACAAGCACTGGCGACAAGCTTCTTAGAAATGTCAACGTTGATGACCTTGAATAATCTTGAACCTTAAAAATATTGCTTTTAAGTGACTTTTTGGCAATTTTGGGCTGCAAAAGTGTGAAGTGCGACGAAATGGATGGAGATAGACCAAGATTACCTGCGAACAGGAACTGCCATAGGCTCTCACGTGTTTCATGAGCATTAGCTCAGATTTCTTGTTTACACTTTATTTGGTTTGTGTGCTATCAAGTTTCTGTTTTTTCTAGGTTTTTGTAAAAAGGCCCGACTAGGTGGGTTTTGGGATTCCTATGGGTTTTCTTTTGGTTGATTTATGTGAGTTTCTGTTTGCTCTCCATGGCAAAATACACCAGTATTTCCAAATTTCTGTTTAAATGTTTTAAACATTTAGCCATGACAAAATATTTTATTATTAGTGGAACAAGAAACTAAAATTGGATTAAGTTTTGGGTGGGTTTTACCCACTTTTTGGGTGGGTTTACCCAAAAACCCAGTGCCCGGGTATCTTAATCCTGCCTCTCTTTTGAACTGAAAAAAGGCACACTGATTACTCGTGCCCTGGGAAACTTTCTTGCCAGTGTGTGCTTTTTTTGTTTTTGAGTTAGGAGCTGGTGTAGGGAAGGTTGCAGAGCTGTGAATAGGCAATGCTGACTATGGGGCAAGATACATGGGCCTGTGGGGCAGACATAAAAGCAGACAGATGGAAGGATCGGCAAGACACATATGTGGAGAGGTGCATAGTAATCTTTTAATAGAAATAACTGTACTTAGTGCTGTGAAAAAGCAGTTTTTGTTGCAAATGTTGTTTGCATATGTTTGACAGCTATAGCAGAAACACTAGACTGCAAGATTTGTGTGACTAAAGAGAAGAAGTCGATATTGGAATGTATGGAAAATGTGTCATTGTCCCAGCGGCTGACACTGCTCAAGCATGAAGCTCGTGTACATGTATTGGCCATGAATCAGATCAATGCTACTGTATGTTGACTGATTGCATAGTGTTTCACTGATGATATAACTTAGCCTATTGTAGCATCGACTTTTCTGCATTTTTGCGTAGTCTAAAAAACTGGCTTAGCACTCAGTTTATTGCTTAAAAGTATTATACTGCTGCTAAATTTATAATAAATAAGGTCTGTTTTGCTATAAATTGTTTTTCCAAGGAAAAAACATAATGCAAATGCTTTCGTTTATATTTTTTTGTGTGTGAAAACTTTGAACCAAAAACATTTTTACTCTCTGAAGCTTGTAACATAGGTTGTATTCTGTTATAATTTTTTTGTCTTTGTTTTTGTAATGCATCCATAGGCTTCTTGCATAATGTGGACATTATAAATTATATAATAAGATATGATATATGTGAGGCTGTTTTGGTAGGATTAAGAGCTGGACTTGCAACTAAAACTATTTTGGATCTAGTTGAAGTCTACTGCTCAACAAATAGACATGGATTTATTATAAAAATGGCGATAACATTTATTAGCAGCGAAATATACAAGCACGACGAAATAAGTACAGTAGCTAGGCACAAACACAGTTCGCAACCAAATAAACTCAGATAATCAACTGTAAATACAGTTTCAGTAGCAGCTACAAGATAATTCATACAGTCTCTGCAGTTTCTAAATTAAATGCAGCCATTTCACAAAACTGACTTTATTTAAGCTTTATAAAGTCACAAGCATCTCATAAGCACAGTCTACTCTGACTTTAACTAATCTCAGTGACTGGCATAAACTGACAAAATTAAGCACAGTAACACTGTAACACATGCTTACAGCAAAATCAAGTCGTAGCTTCAATCAGAGTTACTACTACTTCTCTACATTAAACGGGGCTTACAACATGCCCACATCATATTTAGAGACCACACAGGTTCTCCTATCACAAATAGAATGCCATATTACAAAATGGCTGGCACATACTGCCCCACAACAACCTGCACCACACAGGTGTGTTCAGTACATACACAAAGTACCGTCTGAATTCCAAGCTAAATTCTCTTGCGCTTGGACCTGACACAACTCTAAATTTAGCTCTGAGTAATGTATGATGTAATTGCCAACCAATAGCTATGAGCTTATTCTAGTTACACCACCAGAGGGCGGAGCTGCACCTACAAATTGGCCCACTAATTGGTTCAACACCTGCGGCAATATGATCTACATCACACGCTCAGGTGATAATTAACACTGCTACACTGAGCTAAAATACAGTAGCCAGCAGTGTGACACTACAGGTCTCGATTCTCAAACAGACATCTCCACACAGGCACAGCCATGCAACAATGAATCTACGCTAACAGACATCCACACATAGGCATAGACATACAACGACGAACACTACATGAACGTGTGACAAATAAACTGCTGTGTGGAAGAATGAAATAAATTGGCAAACTCGCAAAATTGGCACGCGAATAGCACTGAACAAGCAGTGTTAAATAAAGCATCATCGATAAATACAACTCGACAGCAAGTCTGTCGTGACTCTGCGATAAACATTACATGTAAGCTTAGTCGAACATAGGCATGACCTGACAATATATATGTTATGTTTGTGGATTCCAGGCTCTGACAACCTATCTTGATTCACTGCGACCTCGGTTTAATCACATTCTGGCATTTGAGCCGACCGGCTGGACTCATTCCAACAAGCTACTAAGTGTTGACCACATTCGGCCTCGCTGCTCCACTGCTCATGTTACCATCTATGGTATGTTTCATGTGCTATATTTTGTAATAACATTTACCTTGTATGGTTAATTATACGTGAGTGATGTTTATTTTAAAGAGGACATTTTGTTTGTCTGTGTGGTATGTAGAGGGTGAGCCAAAAAAACCAGACCTGTTTCAGCGTTGATAACTGAGCGATGGTTAGTGGTAGAAAAACGTGTGATACGTCAAAAGTTTCAGAATGCTTTAAAAAATAAATGACAAATTTGCATAGCAAAGCATTTAAATATACTTTGCCTAATTTGCATAAATATTTGTCACCCCGAAATTCTGCCAAATTTGATTGCAACACATGGATTTAACATGGACACTTGAGCCTTTATAACTTAGTGACGTTTATCGATGGAAAGGCACGCAATATGCCAAAAGTTTCAAAATTGTGTACAGAAGAAGTGTACAACTTGTGTCTCAGTATTTAAATATTCTTTGCCTGATTTACGCAAATCTGCCCCACCCCTGAAATCATGCTAAATTGGCAGTAACACATAAATTTAAGTTGATTTTCATTCAGCATACAGTGAAATATCAACAATCATTAACACATATGTTGAGTTTAGATGAAATTCGAGATAGGCAGTTGTCCCGCTTTTGCATTCAGTCCTTCTAGGCAGCTGATCGATCGCTGAAGTTGATGTGTTCAGGATCAGCTGAGCCCAGCATTTGATTAGCACACGTTTTAGCTAGTCAGTTACTGAAATTTTATGACCATGCTATCTGTTGCAATGGCCCCACACTGAATAATTCACAGAATTTTAATCTGGACTTTTTGACAGTGAGTTTCTGAGTTCAATGAACTCGGGCACATGGGAGTGCAGGCAAATGCCTAATTTCAGGGGTAATGAAGATTTAGGCAAGTTAGGCAAAGAATATTTAAATGATTTGCTATGCAAGTTTGGCCCTTTTTGTCTACAACATTCTGAAACTTTTGACATATCACTCGCCTTTCTACAGGAAACCACCGCTGAGTTATTAATGCTTAAACAGGTCCAGTATTTAGGCATTTAGTCAGTGAACAATAAGCCATTGTCAAGTACGTGCCTTGCAGCCCTCTAATCTAGTGCAGAATGTGCTGCTGGACCTTGCTGGTCCACGTTTGAATAGGCTCAGACCTTTTTGCTCATTAGCAAAGCAGATCTTGTTTGAAGTATTATGCAAAAGGCAACAGATTGATATTGATTTAGCCACTTATTCAGTCAAAATTGATATCTAAAACATCTTCAGCCATACTGCAGATATTCATAGGTTATGTACCTTAACTGGTTATTAAACATCTGTCCTGTGATGTAGTTATGCTGATGCTGTGTACTACAGGAGTGCCTTACAGTGAACACAGCAGCTATGATGAACTGAAAGCATTTGTTCAGTTCATTCGTCCAACTAGAATATTTCCAACTGTTAACAACGGCAGTGCGCTGTCTCGGAAAAAAATGTTTGATCTCTTCAATGCGTGGCTTTCAGCTCCTGTGAATGCTCAGCAAGCTTTGCATCAGACAGCTTTGAAATCGTGGTTACAGTGAATTGTCAGGCGTGTTCATGATGAACTGGAAGTTTTTGATGGTGTCCTAACATCATGTAACATGTGTGCACTGATCGAGGGAGGACTAATTGTAGCTGATAAGCTGTGAATTTTTTACTGCCGTGATTTACATATTTATTATGTGGCTGTCGATCTAACAGGCTGGAGTATGGTCTATACCTCCATTTGTCTCTCGTTCTTATACTGGATTCTAACTTGAAAACAAAAAAAAAACAAAAAAGCATACAAAAACCAACATTCGTGTGAATGTTTTCCCAAGTATGAGTGGTTGCACAGCTAGACCGTAATGGACAGCCGCATAATATGTTGGCACTTGACTGACGTATTTTTCTAGTTGTTTTTAACTGTTTACGTAGAAAGCTAGAGATGCACGATTATGTATTTGTTGTTGTTTTTACAAGTCTCGCATTTTAATAGTAATGATGCACATTTGCAGTCTGGTCATTATCATGCTATCATGTAATCCTGTCAACTGCAGATTTCAGAGTGAGTCTCAGACTATGTTAATATCAAATATATTGTATTGGGTGGTGCATAAGAAGTGGATTTTAATTATGTGCTTTATGTAGATTGAGCCATCGGACAGATTTGGTAACGATTAACTTCATCATTGGTCATGTTGAGCACATGTTGAAGTGTTCAACGTGACCACCTTTCACTGCAGTGATCGAGTGCATTCTTCAGAAACTGTCCAATAGCTTGATCGGTGTAAAACGTGTATTTTTCACTTTGTATTGTGTTAATCGCATGTGATAGAATGGCTTTAAATTCAAAATTAATTTGCAGTTTATGAAATTGAGTGACTGAGAGTACTCTGCTAACACTGCTGAATACTTATTCACAGAATGATCGACTGTATGCACAACTCTGCACACATTTTCTGCTATGATGTAAGTAAGTAAGTAAATGATTTATAAAGCGCCAAAGTCTCAGAAAGAATCAGGGCGCATAACATAGAAGAAAGACATCAGAATAGAACAACTTCTTTAACATTCAGTTAGCTGCAGTTGTGGTCATTTGGCCTTGGGCTATGAGTCTACATTTATTTATTAGCGGACCGTGCTTAAGTAGCGATCGGGTTATTGGTACAGTTGTCGTCCGTCCGTCTTTCGTCATCATCTATCACAGAGGTATTGTGGCTAAATGGTGCAAGATAGGGCCTAGCTTGTCATTGATCAGTAATAGGAAGTCGCATATTGGCTTTCAGATGATATGATCATTGACTTTGGATGACCTTGAAGGGTCAATGCACTATGGTATGCCAATCCTGCAGTATTGTGGCTAAACGGTAAGTTATAGGGGGTTGGCGATAGTATGTCGGATAAAGCACTGGCGACTTCCTGTAGGCTGTCAATAGTAACCATGTCACCATGTCTCCATCTGCAGTGGTTTGGCCGCAATTTTTACTAAAAGTCTGAAGCTATAAATGGCCGTATCTCGGAAACGGTGAGAGATAGGGCCAAGGTTACTATAGTCAGTAATAGTTAGGGTTACTATCACTAATAGAAAATTAGACCCCTTAGCCGCCGCCGCCTCGCCGTGATTTTGCTAAGCCGCCGCCGCCGCGAAAATCGCGGCTAGTCAAGAAGAAATTGTTAATATCGGCTTGTGTGAACACTAGAACCAAAAAGCGCCGTAACAATAACTTTCCCTACAATCAGTCGCACAGTATTACAAATTACAATGTACACATATAGGCCTACACACTGCATAATGCGTTGCAAAATATGCAGGTTATGCATTGCATGCATGTAAAAAACGTTCCAGAAAAAAAATTTAAAAACGTTAAAAGTCCCTAAAGACGTGGCAGGAAAACTGTTCATAAACGTTGGATAAAAAAACGTTAGCTTTAATTTGTTCAACATCTTGACTAATAACCTAATGCTGTAGGCCAAGGCGCAGTACAGCTGGGACAGGGGAGAGAGAGAGAGAGGAGAGAGAACTTTATTCAATTTCAATTCAACGGTGTGGTCATATCACTAGACTAAGCAAACTAACACAACCGAAATCTACATGTGGCCTATAAGTTCGTTTCTGCATGTGATGGTTTCAGAAGAGCTTCTCGAAGTTTTAGACAAAATTTTCGGTAAACGTTTTTTTAAAAATATGTATGTAAACTCGCTTAGTTTTCGCCCCTTACATATTAAACGTTCACAAAATGAAAAACGTTAAAAACGCAAAAACGTAGCAAAATGTAAAAACTGCACGTAACTGCAGGAACGTAGCGAAAATGCTAAGCCGCTCCGCCGCGAAAATCGCGGCTAAGTCGAAACCTTAGCCGAGAAAAAGCTAAGCCGGTTTTTAAAAAAAACGGTTAACGGGCTTAGTGGTCTATAGAAGATCACATACCCGGTATGCCCTTTCAGATAAGATGAAAATCATCAAGGTCACTGACAACCAGTACCTACGGTCAGCTACTGGGCTTTTTGTTTCGATATTGGGTGATTCCAGAGTCAATGCTAAAACTTTTATAGTACTGTTTGTGACATACTATGATACTTTGTTGCGTCACCGTGACCGGTTGTTGCATGCTAAACTTTTGGAAGGGCAGCAGTGTCCATGACTTTCTAGCTGCAATCAGGGGTTGGGTAATTAGGCCCCCGGGGAAGATAGAAAAGGAGCAAGAAAAGAAAATGCAGGTAAAAACGGGAGAAATAGGGAGGAAAAAAGAAAGAAGGAAAAGAAGGGAATTAGCGAGAAGAATTGGCCATGAATAATTGCGAAAAAATGTTTTTTTTTCTAGGGCTGGTACTCATTTTACCAGTGGTTTGAAGGCTGAGTTGACCTAGGCAGCTGGATAAACTCTGCGGGCGCTTAAATACAGTACCGGTATTTGCTCAGCCTGAGCCTGAAAGTTTTGAGAAAATCGACCGTTTGACAGCGAATTGGGTCCATCGCGTCATTTAGTGTCGTTCTGTATATGGGCGTGGTCTTCGAGTCTCAGCTCGGTTTTGCAGATAATCTCTAGTCTTTTACTCAGACAAAAGAATGACAGATGCAAATAATAGTAGTAACCAGTTTAGCCACAGTGTTAGAGTTTGGGTTGATGGCTGGTGTGTTCATACTTTACGTGTTTACGTTGTTACTCGTGTGTTTAATGCGGATGCCGGTATGTCTAATGGCAAGTGCTATACGACAGAACGGCTCTGTACCCTAGCATAGCACCCAAACCGAGTCCACGAGCATATAGGACGATGTTTTGTTTAGTCTGTACCCATTGTATACCCAGCTGGCAGTTGATACTCGCCACTGGCCTCAAGCCTTGACTCGAACAAACTCTCACCCATATGATTTTTAACTGAATTGTTTTGGCTGCAATAAAAACCTTAATTGGCCTGATTTTTGCTCGTAACCCAACCAGTTGCACTCACCGTGGCACAGGAATAAATAATACATACACGTGATTTGCTGTTATTGTTAAATTTTGTGTACGTGCGTTGCTTTCAGTTTCGACATGGTGCACTTTGGCCACGCAAATGCTTTGAGACAGGTAACTGTCGATCAGTGATGGTAGTTTTTTTGTCAGTGGAGTTGAGGCTCTGCGATAGTGATGACTCATCATCAGGATTTTGATTTTGATACAATATTTTGCATCGCGATATCAGTTTCAATATTTTTAAAATGATAAGTATATAAGTCTTATGCAAGGACTGGAATGACGCGAACATTGAGCAAGGCAGTATACTTTATATAGATACTAAAAATGTGTCAGTAAACTTATTTAACTAAAAACTGTCAAGTATTGTTAAATTACTACACTACATTGTTAGTTTGCTTTCGTAAGATTGTCGTTTTTAAAGTTTATTGTCATTTTTTGGTAATGCAGTAATGATTATATGAATGTTTGTCATAAAATATTGCGATATATAAAGGATATCATGATATATCAAAAAATTACATATTTTTTTGATTATATAATACGATACGATATATTGATATCGAAAATGATATATCAATATTTTTGATATTATCAAGTCATTACTACTCTGCAATATCAACTTATTGTCAAGTTGAGCCAGTTTAGTTACTGACTGAACAGGCTGTTAATTGGTACTGGTGATGATTTTTTGTGCAGTTGTTCTAATAATAAATAAAAAAGGCATATAAACCAAAATGGGCTACTGATCAATGGTTTGAAGGTGCACTTGTCCAAAATTACCTGTAAATCAGTCTGCCATAGCCACAGGCCACTATAGCCAAGGTCTGCCAGAGCCAAAAATGCAATTTAGATCCTAACTCTGTCCCTAGCACTCAGAGAGTTCAGTTTAGTGCCTTTTTGGACTAGACTGTTCCTCATAAATGTGTGTGAATGTTCTCAATGCTGGAGTAACCGTTGGGCTAGTTTTGAAGGTCATGCAATGTTGTGCTCAAGTGAGTGCACATAGCTGGACAGACGACTAGATGGCAGCATTGGGCCGAGGTCATTAGACTTTGGTTTCATGTAATGATGTCTTTGCAATAACAATAGATTTGCAGTTGAACATTTATATGCAGAGAAAGTATGGTGTAATTACATCAGCAGTTAGAATATAGCTTAGATTTAACTTTGTATGGGCTCATAATTCTGTAGATGATGTATTCAGCTAGCAATACTGTAGTAATCATGTTAATAATTTTTATTATTTTGGTAACTTTTTGCAGGCCAAGCAGATGGGTGATGTGTTGCTTGTTGGTGTCCACTCTGATGGTAAGTTGAATTCGTTGCGGTTTTAAAAATAACTTGTGTTATGTTTTGTCATTAATGTGGTAATATGGTGACATCTGTGTCAATAAGTGACTGTGACCAGCTCATCTTTTACACTGCCATAATAAATCTGGGTGCTGAAGTTACTTATTTGCTGCTGATATTCTGCACATTCGTATTTGCTTTGTGTTTGTGATTTGTGGCATAGAAAAACCCAAAGTGGGTGAGTAAAATATGTATTTGGAGCAGAATTCTTTGTGTTACATTCTAACATTCATCATTTGTCACATAGACCCATCAAAGTTGTATTTGTTGTACCAGTAATCTGTATGTTATTGGTGTGTGCAGCTGAAATATCAAAACACAAAGGACCTCCGGTCTTTACTGAAAAAGAAAGATATAAAATGGTTCGAGCAATCAAATGGGTTGATGAGGTATGTCAGTAAGCTTGTCTTGCATTACGAGATAATGTATATGCATTAATATACCTTGGTTTAAAGTGCAAAATTTTGACTGCTGGCCAGTTTGAGTTGCAAGATGTGTTAGTGTAATTGTTAGTTGCAAGAAAAAAAAATGGAAAGTCACTGCTGAGCACATGATGACTCCATCAGTATTATCAAACAGTGGCAAAGATTCAAGCCCAAATTAGACACATCACAACTAATTATGAACTGCAATAAATGGTGTCTGTGATGTAGGTAATTGAAGCAGCACCTTATGTCACAACTATTGAGACACTTGACCAATACAACTGTGATTTCTGCGTTCATGGAGGTATGCCATCACTACAAACTCGGTCCCCCCAGTCTATAGCTGTGATTTTTGCGTTTAATGCAGTAACTTAATCCTTAATTCATTTTTGCTTCAACAAGTTTAGGAACTAATGCCTACATGTGTGGTGGCTCGGTGTAGTGGTTAGTATATTGGTTTCAGTCGATGAAGTTGCTCCATGCCTGGGCTGGTTAGTACTCTTGGATGGGTGATTTTTTGCAGTTCGGCAAATCATCTTAGCACTTCTTGGTTCACTTTTTTTTCTTCATACTGGGTTAGGCAAATCAAGTTTACTTATTCTTTATCTAGCTGTGAATACCAGGCTGAGATGACTTGAGCAGACATTGGGTTGAGGTTCTGTGATCTGGGCCGCAAGTGTTAATATTTTGTGATTCTAAATTGCAGGAATGCATTGCAGATGTATTAGTTGAAATATTGTAATGAGTGGTTGGCTTTTTATTGTGACTAGAAAACTGCTTATCATTTCTTAGCTTAGCCTGGTATATCGTCAGTTACATCAGTTGAGTTATTCTGCATGAAGTCGGAAAGTACTGAAATGGTGACTATTTGTGGGTATGCTGTCTTAATTTTAACCAACTCACCCAAGCCATCTTTGCCTGGCCATCTCTCTTTGGGTAGGCAGATTGAGTACTGGCAATGGTTAAATCACTGCTGTGGAAGAAATGCATGAATTCACTTTACAGTTGGCCATCTGGCTGTTTGTTGTTGTATAATAAGATTTGTCCATTATTTTTAACTCAGAGTGCCACAGAGGAGATGAGCTCCCACTGCAACATCTATGTGTAAATTTTCTTCTTTTAGCTGTAAGTAACAAGAAAGCCTAGCTTACGCAAAGGGGAACGTGCGACAGCGGTGCATGTTTGAAGGCCCACTGCGAACAAAGTCTAAGCTCACCAATCTCAGCAACTGATATTTGGTATGATGCATTCACGTATGCCAGATAGCACCATTGTCTTGCATGGCTGCTGCTGTTTGAGTGGTTGAATGCAAGTATTTGGAAGGGGGTACCCAAGTTTGATGCCCCCATGTGGAGAATTAATTGAACGCAAAAGGGTGAAATTTAAACCAGTGAAAACTATGTTTAATGCTGATAGTTTCATATGTAGGCTGTTACGGTCTGTCTTTAGCGATTTCAGTGCAATTCGCTCTTGAAATGTGTGTCACAGCCAAAAAATAGTCAAAAAATCCATAAAATCTCTATTTTGGCATTCAAGGTCATCCAAAGTCATTGCTCTTAGTGCCAATCAAAAGCCATTGTAGGACTTTTATTAACTGATTAATAGTAACCTAGGTTTTATCTTGCACCGTTTTTGAGATACAGTAACTTATTGGCTGAAAATCTGAAATTTTGCCCACCCCCTCTCATTTAGCACCCTTGCTGGGAGTGACCACTTTTGAATTTATGGAAAAAGCTTTACGGATCCTGAAACTAGAGTCTTCCCGGCAGCCGACGGGAAAGATTGGTGATCCTAGCTCGCATCGTTTTTGACTGATCTACCAGTGTGATGGACAGATGGACAGACTTATTTACGATGGCTAAGATGCGCTACAGCAGTAGCTGCTGTCGCGCGTAAAAAGGTGAAACAGTGAAGTTGGCTGGATGTGTTCAGATGATGTAACGACAACTGCTGATGGTGTTGATACGTATCACTTAGTGAAGTCCGCTGGGCGCTACAAGTCGGAATATTCTCTTTCTACTCTTTGTTATTTTGCTTTTTATTTCAGCGTGATTTCAGCTGTTTACCTATTTTATCACTATAATTAGCTGCTGCATACATAGTTGTAATTGACACTTGTGATTTTTCAATGCTGCTATAAATGAATCAGTGCGTTTAAACTATATAATAAATAAATAAGTAAATAATCGTAGTTCAGTCATGTGGTATTTACTAGAGCTGTCACATTAATAAATTAACGCGCGTTAAAAAAATTAACGCGCTTTTAAAAGATTAATGCACATACGTAAATTTATGTTAATTTACTAAATTTTGTGAAGCAAAAGTTGAAATATTCTGTTAAACTGCTGTTATTTGACAATCGAATGAATTTGAGTAGCTAAACTGTAGTTTTCGTTCCATCACTACTGCAGATAAATAATTATTTCGATTTTCGATGACATGCTAATAGATTTCTATGCTACCTATGACGTCAGTTATTGTTGATTATACGTTTAAAAATGTGTTTCCAACTTTCTATATTAGACAGGCAGGGCCCCTTAAACGTCACGAGGCCTGTGATAACTTATCCCTCTACTCTCCCTCTCGACGGGACTGGGTGCGTTAATTTACGCGTTAATTAATGCATTAAAAAATTAATGCACTGCGTTAATGCATTAAAAAATTAACGCCTTGACAGCTCTAGTATTTGCACCCACTGTGTGGTGTGCTTTTAGCACATATGCAGTGATTTAGTATTGATGCCTGTTGATGTTTGTTTGTTTATGGTTGATTGCAGGGAATGCAAGCGCACCGTTGGCATTTCCACCACTGATATGGTTGGCAGGTTAGTGTTAACACCACTTTGCCTGGTTGCCTTACTACCTTATGTTTGATGCCATTTTCTGTCTGGCGTGTGCTGTTTAGTCAAAAATTTTGGTTTCAGTTGACTGTGTTTTATTTAGTCATTTTTTCTCTAAATTTACCACTGACAGATTTTTTTTTTTAGTTTTATTATTCATTATTTGTTCTGGATGTGTTATATCCCTCTCTAGCTGTCTGGATTGAACCAGGTTTCATCTGTTTGGAAACATTTGGCTTTTGACTAATTGCTTATCTGACAGAAATTTTGCGGTCACTCGTCCATGCCAGCAGAACTAAATCAGCCAGACATCGAACTGGGAGAATTTTGATGCTGCTGAAAATATTTTTGTTTACATGAGACACCGGTGCTTAGTGAGTCTGCAGTGCAGGTGGGAGAGCCACCACAGAGCATTACTGTGCTTTGGTTGGTACCATATTGTATTGCATGGTGACAGATGCTTATGGGTTTGAACGACTTGCCTAGAGTTATTACTTGATAGCAACTTGATTCGAATCCATGGCTGTTTTGATTATAAATCTGATACTGCCAGCCATATGTACACTGTGTCCAAAAAATTTCACACTTTGTCATTGACACATTTTCTCCAAATGTAAACTGATTTTCAGAATTTTTTCGCTGGCACACTGCACACTCCCTCAACAATTTGCAATAAGGTGGTTGTTACATAGTACATATCTTATCACACCTTAACTGTTTCAACACTATTTTGTGAAATATAAATGTAAGAAAAACTGCTTGCTTTTGCCTTTTTTGTGAGCATTGTGGAGCATTGTCTCATTGTGTGTAGAATGCTGCTTGTGACAAAGACGCACCATGAACGTGATGAAACCAAAGGTCCCGACAAGCTGTCACTGCTAGACATTGGACAGGTTAAAACTAATGCTGTGCAGTCTGTTGTTAAGCTGTTATTACCTGTGTAATTGTCTGAATTGTATGAATCATGCAGTAGCAGTTTTACCTATTATAATCACAACTAATTTGTTAACATGCAACTTTTGTTGACGTTCTGGCAACTAATGTTGCCTTTATCTTAATGATTTTGTTTTAATAGAAATAGCAGAAATCTGTACTAGTAAGGCGTCAAAGGTTGCTGAAACATCAACATATTAGTAAACAAAGAGTGGTTGAGGTCAAGTTTCACCAAGACTTCAGTCTAAGACTAGAGTCTTAGACTAAAGTTTTGATTTTAGTCTTGACTTTGGATTTATCTATGAGCTGGGCTTGAATTTAGTCTTGACTTTCAACTTGACTTTGGACTTGACTTTGGTCTTGACTTTCATTTGTGGTCGTCTATCTTATTCACGAGGGGCGTTCAAAAGTTTTGCAAGTTGATATGTGAGACTCAAAAACTTTTTAAAATCTACATACCAATAAAATGCGTATTTCTCTCAAACATGTATGAGCCTTACCCCGGGAACATAGAAATTCTGGCTTGAAAACCGGCGGGGCGCTAGTCCTTCACCAGTCCTCACCCAGGCATAAAGGTAGCGGTCAACGGCTTCTTCTTCGAAGAAGGCGGAT
>Ga0056128_1000489_pt1 | contig 35836 bp, 22 predicted proteins | sample WorMetLIZISLAND2_FD_71113 | JGI IMG/M metagenome (GOLD analysis project Ga0056128, IMG submission 71113) | Marine gutless worms symbiont microbial communities from Max Planck institute for Marine Microbiology, Germany - Olavius geniculatus... ...
CTTCTATCTGTGACCTCAGTCTTTCTGTTAGGATCATCATTAGCACTTTGCCGAGATGGCTTGTCAAGGCAATCGTTCTGTAGTTGCTGCATTCCATAGCACTGCCTTTCTTATGTAGCTTTCTTATGTACTCATTGCGCCTACCCACAAAGAGATGGCCAGATTGAGTTCACATACTACGGCATGGGACTACTGACCGGAATACTCGGAAGACGCGGAGGGTGACGAAGGCGCCGCTGAGATCCTTGTTGTCAGTGATGCCGAGTCCGATGTAGTACGGCACGATGGCGACGAAGTCGATGACACTCATGACGCATGTGGCATGCTGGCAGCGAGCCGGTGCCGCGTACAACCTCAGCAGGTACTCCGCAGTGAATATCAACACGCAGGCCGTGTCCAGACAGAAGAACGCGTCTGAGTACCGCTCACCGCAAGCCACAGTGACGCCGGCCACCAGACCACAACCGACCGTCTCGGCAATGTTTGCCATCACCGACGTCGCGATGAAAAACCTGCATAATAGACACCAGCGATTCTATCATAACAGACGCATCATTTTATAACGGTATTCCTCCCGTCATAAAAATGCGAGAAGTGACAATTCGGAACAATAAAAAGTCCACGGGTGGAATTAAACGCGAGACTGGAATTTGTGACATCTAAAAGCAAGGGAGAAAAATACAGGACTGGAGTACGAGTGGTCACATTTTTTGTTTCGTTAATTGTCGCCAGTGTTTGGATTGCAAGGCGGGTTGGGGAGTTAAACCCCTCCAACTGCTTTCTCCACCTTCCTAACAGACTGTCAAATTATGTACTAGGGGGTCAGCAATACACGATATACATACGATTTACGTCACAATTTTGGTCAGGCTCCGATGATCAAAAAGTTCAACCCTCCAGCTAATTTTTCACAATTCAAACATTAATTGTCGCCAGCATTGCCACGGAAAATTTTTCAGTATCACTCTGTGTAGTGTTCCGGTGTTTGATTCTTGCCACCACCACTGAACTCTCGAAGTTATCCCATATAGGCCGCTCGCCAGCACGTAAGCTTATAGCGGTTACGTTACGTACCCTGTGACGTAGTAGAAGACGAGGGCCGGTGTGCTGGTGTGTGGGTTCTCGAACGCTCGCCACATGCGTTCTCGGGCGGTCATGAGCGCAATGGTCGAAGCACCGAGCTGAGCTTCGTCGTCCGAGTCATCGTCGTCCTGCTTCTCCGTCGACTCCCGCACCCTCCACCACACAACACCATTCACTATATACACATGCAGCTTACCATTCAACAACTGCAGTCCTTTCCAAGTATACGATTTGGCCTACAGTACGATCAGCGGCGTCGTCGGTTAAAAAGTAGACTGGACAAGAAGTTGTAATTTTTCGACAGACACTGCAAATTTCTGACGAAGAAGATTATGAGGGCTCAAAATGTCAATTTTACTCAGGATTTTTCTCAAATGGTGGTTTTAGCCCTAAATGTTACATTTTTTTGCACGAAAAATTTCCGACAAAAAGATTTTCCGACAATTTTCTGACAGCCCAAATTTTAGGGCAGGGGCAATTGCTTCCCCCTCTCCTATCCGGCCACGACGTCACTAGTTACAATTATTATGCGGCCCTTATAATAGGCCGCAATACAGATCTTACTTGTCCGTCCGTTTGCCTGTTCCGCGTACGAGGTCATAAGTCGAAAACTGAATGGCACAGAAAAATCAAGATTAGTGTGAACGTTTCCTGTGTCATGAGTGCATTTTCATTTATATATTCACCATGCCACGGCGATGGCTAGAATACCGTGGAAGAGATCTTGCGTGCGGTCGCGCACACAGTCCGCTTCAAGTGAAAGCGACAGTGACACTTTGCTGACTATTGCACTATTTCTTCTTTTTGGACATTAGCTGTATATAATATCGCCTTATTTCAGTAACATTTAAATTATTATATCAAAAGATTTGATGTATATAACTGTATATATTTATTCATAACTATTACATTTTCTAATATGCTGTATATATTGTTCTATGTAAGACATTAATACATTTGAATATTTGCTATTTGACCACATACGTCAGCGATTGATAGTTACAAAAAATACAACTCACACTCGGCAGCACCATACATGGAGGGAAATGTCCGGGTATACAAAAAAGCAGGGGAGAAACGTCCGAGGGGGTGTCCGGAAAAATGTCCTACACCCTGAGTTAGAATTGCACAGCCCCGGGCGGATGGCTGCACAATACGTCGGCATTGGGCTAGCGGGTGTAAGACATTTCCTCCTGGACATGTTCCCCCCGGACGTTTCCCACCTCCCTATACTGTTACATGAGAATCGATTGAGAGCTAGACAGTGGCATAATTTTAAGTGTCAGCATGGTGAAAGAGTGCAGCAAACATCAAATACTCTTGTGTTATCATTAATAGGCTTAAATAATTATAATACGTCAAACAAATGGCAAGTCTCAGAAAGTCTCAATTCTCAACTTCTCAAAAAACAGCGGCGGACGGCGACGTCAAAATGCCACTCAAAGCGCAGTGTTTGTCACAGCAAGGAGAGTGTCTGCAATCTATCGAATTTTGCTTTCTTTATGTAGCCTACGTAAAATATGTGCGTTAACTATCTCTACTTTCCTGGTTCAGTCTGTATCGAGTCGAGTTTAATCGTCTCATGGGCGCGTAGGCTTACATCCCTAATTGCTGTCAATTGTCGCGCCTATGACTCATTGTGTTTGAAAAATACTCAACGACGTCGAGACTTCAAAGGTTGAGTTGCTTTTCGTGTTGAAGAAATTTTTACTCAGTTGTTACTGACCTAGGGGGAAACGTCCTTGGCACTCGAAATGTCCGAGGGGGGAAACGTCCGCGGTTGACAGGCCCAGGGGGAAATGTCCGGCTCCCGAACCGGCATAGTTTTCTACACACGTAGTCCTATAGCACATCACTGTTAGTGTTTGTGCTACACGTTGTTCCACGCAGCTAGATATTTGCCATTTAAACTATACGTGGCGACTGTTTATGGGACAGTGAAACCGGACAACAAAGAAATGCCACTACGGGACAGTGCTTTCGCTCACTGATGCATCCAATAATCGCAGAAGTTAGAGAATCAACGCAAAAAAAGCTCGACCGATTAATTGAATGACAGTGCAAAACTGGAAAGTGGGAAAATACACGAATAACGTCGAGATATATGCATGAGCGAGTTGCGGTTCACACGCGGAGATTAGGCTGCAATGTTTGTAGCCTATTGTTTAACGTAGCTCACTAAAGTCGCGTTACAAAGCCACAGAAATAAAATAGGCTAAACTGAACTGCAATGGTGTCAGTGCAGTTCGGTCCATTTCTATCGCTTTGTATTCCTGCACGCCTTAAGCATCCAAGCCTCAGTTCCAAAAATCAAGAACCAATTATACGTAGCTTACAGTAGAGGGCAGCAAAATCGCAAACTCGAGACACACGGATCATATTGTGCATCTGAGCAAAATTCCGAAAAGACGTCGTGGAGTAGAGCGCTCTGAGGGTCATTCCAACTTCCTAGCATTTACCGACTGCAAGAGAACTTTCACGCATGCACAACACGACTACGTTTAAATGACTGACGGACTACTCGTCAGCTGACTACAAAGCAAATATTGTTAATACATCGTGTGTCTCGATCTATGCATGCTTGTCACGACAGAGTGCAATTTTTACGCGCTGTCAGCCGTCCATATTGCATCTGCATCATTCGACGATGTCAGCAAACATCGGGCAATAACAACCGCATGTATATATCTCGCCTGCTCGTCTGTCCGTCATTTTCTCTGCTTGTCGCCATCTGACTCCTGTGAAGTCGGTTTAATTGCACCTTAGAGGTCTCGACTGCGTACACAGTCAGGCTCGTGATCAGCGGCCCTTTACTGTGTCGGAAATAACGTACGTTAACGTTTTCTAGTGAGAATTGTTTATTTGATAAGCTTACCCATCTCACGGTTCGGTGACAATGACTCTTTCGAATTTTGGACATTTTTCACTATGCAACGACTAGGCCCTACACTAAATCAATGTAGGCTAGGCTAGATACAAAATGTGTTATTACTGTATTAGTAGCTCTTTAATGTCTGATATTTAATTCTTTTGATCTAAACCTAAATTTAAATCGCTGTATTTTTACGTTGACCGTTTGGTACTAGGAATAAGATGTAGCCTACTACGTTAAATAGCTCCAACAGTTTTGTTTAGCATGAAGTTTAAAGACGTGACAGACGTTCTTGATGGTGCATGCAGTGTATGAAGTTAGATGATAGTGCGCCACTCGCCAGCCTACTTGTCTTCGTAGTCCTCGTGACAGCAGTCGGCGATGACGTCGGTGCGAATGCCGAAGAACGCTAACTCATCGACGAACGACGTGAAGCAGACATCGCGCGGCATGTGGATGCGTCCCGTGCGGTAGTAGTTGAGGATGTGTCGGAACAGCTCCGGGTCGCGGTCGAAGAAGTACTCGCCTGTCTCGATGTCGCGGAAGTACTCTCGTTCTTCGGAGCCGAGCAGGGTGTCTGGGAAGCGTTCGATGGTCTGCAGCCAGGCCTCGTAGTGCCGACCGCTCACGTTCAGCGACAGTTTCTCACTCGACTTGAGCGTCCGTGTCGAGCTGCCGTGGCCGTCGTAGTCGCTTGGCAGACGGGTCGGCATGGGGTGACGAGATACCGGCACCCAGCCGACGGCTGATGCACGCGCGAACGGCAGCCAGCTTGCCACTGAAGAAGCCATGTCGACCGAGGACTTCACCGGCACGTTTGTGGTCCGTCCGGCCGAATGCCGCACTCACCCAACAGCGTCATAACATCCGAGTTCTCAGATGCTTCGTCCAACTGTATGCTTGCATTTGAAGCTATTACCGAGACCCAGCAGCGTCGATTAGAATTTAAACCACACTAAGCTGCCCTGCCTTCTGTTTACACATTTTTAGGTTGCAGTCATGAAGAAAATAACGGTATAGGCCTAGTCTCTGCCATCTGAGCGTGGTTTAAGTACGATACCGCACTCACTGTCTGGAGTGGTATAAGCTTGTACTGCATACTCGCTTATCCACTCCAGTAGTTCGACATCTGGTACAGAAGGAACGATGATCCAGGGTCCCGCGACGTGCTTCCAGTTCGCTGGTGCAACCTGTTAGCGCGCTACGGATGCTACGCTGCGTGGGGCCACATCATCGAGTATCATCATTTCACTGCAGACATCGTGCCTGTCTCGAGCAGCGCACATCAATTGCGTGCAGCGTTAGCAGCTTAGCAGATGCGCGCACCGGTTGATACGTGGGGTCGCTCTAAGCAATGACCCCCGCACACGCCTCAGCAAGTGCAAGTGGCGGATTTAATGCGTATATCTCCGAGCTACTGTATTTCAGAACACGATCGCAAGTAGCAAGCGTTTACACTGCACTTTCGTCGCCTGTAAGGTCTTTGATAACGCCACAAATTCCAGATTTTGTCAGATGGCGAGTCTAACGAGAATGATTGTTGTTTTGGTTAGCTGAACGATTTAGTAGGCCCCTATGTAGCTTCTTCTGTCTGTTATCGCTTAATAAAGTAAATTGACAAGCGTTTTTACGCGCGAAAGCAGCTACTGTTTTCAGCGCGTCTTAGCCATCGCAATTCTGTGCGTCTGTCCGTCTGTCTGTCACACGGGTGGATCAGTCACAAGCGGTGCAATCTAGAATCACCAAATTTTCACCGTCGGCTGCCTGGAAGACCTAGTTTCAAGAACCGCAAAGCTTTTCCATAAATTCGAAGGGAGTCACCACGAACGAGGGCGCTAAATGAGAGGAGATGGGCAAAATTTGCGATTTTGGGCCAATAAGTCGCTGTATCTCAGTAACGGTGCGAGATAAGGCCTAGGTTACTATTAATGACTAATAGAAAGTCGTACACTGGTTCTCAATTGGCGCCGAATTCGATGACCTTGAATGACTTTGAACGCCAAAATAGCTGGTGTTTTATGGATTTTTGGCGATTTCGGGCTGCGGCACAAGTCCATATCATTCACAAAGTGGCGCCACGGAACTATCGTTATGCGATCCAGATAGAGAATTTGGTATTTGTATATTAACTTAGCGTGAACACCCCAATTTTCAGCTAAACTACTGAACCGGAACTGCTATTGGCTTTCGCGCGTCTCGTGAGCATTGGCTCAAATTTCTTGTTCTGATTGGTTTAGCAAACCCATAATAAATTTTTATCCACACGATGTATGACATGCAATAGCACGAGCGGGTTGTGCCATCGTATGCTGTCTGTCCGTCCGTCTGTCCGATGTGACATTTGATGTAGAGTAGACTATAAGTCTATACGCTTGTCATAAAAGTTGGGCTATGTTGAATTTTATCACACGATTAATTAGCCAAGTGTCTCAGCTCTATGCTTACTCAACTTCATTGATCTAGTGCAAAGAGAACACTCTCAAATTTGGAGTAAGAACAGACGTGGTAAAAAAACTGGCGTTTATCATCAATAAGTCGGCGTATCTCAGAAACAGTGGCCAAGTTCATTGATGACAAATAGAAAGTCGCATAAGCCTTTTTATTTGACATGACAATCGACCTTGGATGACCATAAGTATAAATCTATGCAGGGGCGTCCACGACATTGACAGGTGGAGGCAAATGTCTTCTGGAAAAAGTTGGGGGGAAGTAAAAAATAGAAAGCTGGGGAGGGAAATATTTTTTCTGTGGCAAATTGCCTAGAAACGCATGGCACAGAATGCGACAATTCTGCGTACAACAGCTCCTTTTTTTCTGCTCGCTTCGCTCGCAGATTACTTACAGCCCCTACTTTCAAAGCTGTATTCAAGAGGGGGAGTTTGCGGGTTTAACCCCCCTCGCCCCGGAATTTTTAAAGTTAATGTGACAGTTCATACAACAGTTCAAAAAAAAATTTTCTGTTCGCTTTGCTCTCAGATTATTTGTACCTCCATTTATTCCTCCGCCCTTGTTTGCTTTCATTATTTAAACTGCATGCACTAAATTTGCTAATCTGATTCTGATGAAAATATTTAACATTATTCCTACCAGATGTCATATTTTAAGGCTAAAATGCACTAAATTCGATCTCGGCTGGGGATCCCGCTGGGGGAGCTCACAGCGCTGCCCCATGCCCTATAGCAGAATTCAAGGAGTCCTACTTCTAAGGGGAGAGAAAGAGACAAGGGGAAAGGGGAGAGAAAAAGACAGAAGGAAAAAAGAAAGGGAAGGAAAATGAGAGTGAAAAGAAGGAGAATTAAGACAAGACGTGAAAGGGAAAGAAGAGAGAAAAGGGGAGGGCATCCGAGTTGGGGGGAGGTTGCCTCCTGGTGCTGAGGGAGGATGGACGCCCCTGAATCTATGATCTCATGGCAGTGTTTCACGTATTTACAAAGCGATAAACCAACAATTACATGCTACATCCAGACTGCAGTTAGTCATAAAGATTCAGAATCGTGACTATTTATAATTATTACATCGATAAAAAGCACATCACCAATGCCATCTCATGCAAAGTGCAGTAAACGCAAGCCAACAAAAGCTCTATACTTCGATTAGTTGTGCTTGCGAGAAAAACACCTGCATTCCTGACTCTCTGGAAAAAAATATTCTCCTTAAATTCAGGGTACACTGTACAAAAGCAAAAAATCAAAATCAAGAAATAAAACTGAATAAGTTATGTTCACCCCTTCTAGAAGCAAAACAGATTTACTAATGGCTAATTAACATATCAAGAAGTCCACAGGCCTAAAACTCATTTTGCAACGCTGCTACATACACAACTTTCAAACACAATCTTAAAACGTTTTTATTTAATATCGCTTACGGACTTTAGACATAATCATACCGTTTTGTTAGGTTTTATTGTTATATTTTAGATGTAGTGTTTTTAGTTGTTAAGCGCTGCCGTTCAAGACTGTAAGACGTGCTATACAAATTGTTTGCGATTAATTGATTGATCATATCAAAGAATAACTGCATAAGTAACACTCAAATAGCGAGATGCAACAACATTTTTTAAACAACAATGCGGTCGGAGAACTGTTTTACAAAATTAAAGCACTGATTCTATGCACATAACTACAAAAGAACAAACTGAAATCCATTCAGTATTTTACATACACTTTATTTGACTTGCATCAGAACTTGTTAATGCTTGTCTGTCTAATCCATCAAAATATGCAAGTAAACTGATGGAACACACTGCAAAAAACTAAGCGTATTTATCACAGGCTGTGCGATAGCTGCGCAGCACTGTTCTAAGAGTGACCAGCCATTTCAATGGGAAACTCCAAAATTTGACCCCTCGTATTTCCCAAACCCCCTAATTTTTCCACACCAAAATTTGCACAGATGACTACGTCCAGCATATCTCCTGATGTGCAAAAATTGGTGAAAATCCGTTTACGGGGGGCTTCCCCACGAATAGGTGAAATATAACGCTGATCTGATCAGTGAAGTTACTGTACGCCGAGCCCGGTTAATACTGCGATGGGTGACTGCCTGTAGGCAGGTAAACCATCTCGGGATGTAACCAACCGCCTAAGTCAACTCAGCCTTCCATCCCTCCGGGGTAGGTAAATCGAGTACTGGCCTATCTGGCTGGGGTTAAGGCAGGGCGTGTTCACCTCTGTCAGGTGGCAGGTAACATTGTGTGATCCCATACGACAAGTGACGCTCCGTAGCTCTGAGATGGGTTCACTCATTAAGAGCTATATTCGGACCTTTAACCTTTAAATGAATTTTTCCCCGAGTGACCCTCGTTGCCATGGCAACGAAATTTGGGACAAAATTGGCTATAACTTGGCTTATGTAAGAGATATCTGCAAAATTTTTGCGTCTATAGGGGACTTTTCAAGGATAGGCCATCGAATGATGCCACGCAAATTTTTCCCCGAGCGACCCTCATTGCCATGGCAACAAAATTTGGGACATAATGGGTTAGAACTCGGCTTACGTAAGAGATATATTGAAGATGTTTGCATCAGATGGGGGTGTTTTCAAGATCGGTTTATTTTGGTATGGGCAGTGCGTAATTATTCAAAAGCGCACATATGCACCCCTACAGAAATCATACGTTAAGTATACGAACAATCATTATTATCTAGCAACAAAAAACATTTCTACATTTTCTAACATTGCTATAATTAACTAATCCAGATTACTGCCAACGGCAATAAAACTGCAAATATTTATGTAAAAAACCATTTGTGTTGTTCAGTTTATATACAGTGTGAGGGTGACATCGTGGTTGTAGATATAAAACAGCACAAATAACAATTTAAAAATTCAAACAACACCATTACACAATGTCAGAAGAACTTTGCTGACTGTGTAATGGTGAAGTTTGAATTTTTAAATTGTGATTTGTGTTGTTTTATGTCTACAATCACGATGTCACCCTTACACTGTATATAAACTGAACAGTTTTTTTACATAAATCAACTAGTAGATGTGGCTGGACATTTGTACATATTCTACAATAAACAGTGAATTATTTCAGGGTACCGAAAAACTACAACTGTAAAATGATAGTGTGCTAAAACACTTTCTGGATCCTACTACAACCAACCAGTGACTACGAAACACAAAACTCACCAACAAAGAACAAAAATGCTAACAATAACAACAGTTATTAGCATCACTTTACTATTATAAATACAATTTGTACGGTGTTGAAATATGCTACAGTCTTATAAACACAAGATAACACATCATCGTTAGTGCCACAAAACCCTACAACAGCATTCATGCCAATCAAAGTCATATCACACTCGAAACAATGGTTATGAGATGCAAAGTGTCATATCAGGCGCCAGTGTAGAGCGAGAGAAAATAAATGTACAGCAGGAGCAGTGGATAGAGAACAAGAGACCGCTTGCGGTGAAGTTCCTGTCCACAGAGTAAGGACCCAGCACTAACTGTTGCCCATATGACTCCAATAACCTGTAAACACATGCAATAAGTCATTTGAAAACGTGTATGTTTGCAACATCGTATCAGTGACGCTGATTCCAGTTGTCTACTAGTTTTCTGTTTGTCAAACATGTTAATTATTGTAATTTTGTTATGTGTCCTTGAAGTCTATTTTAGACTAAATGCTATGCTAATCTTTTTGTTCATAATAACAATAATAATAATAATATAATGGCATTATACGTGGCATCACTGGGACCATGTTAATTAGAAGGAGAAAAAGTCATACTGTCGATAATGCGCTGCCAAGTTCTTATAAGTTAGGCTGACAATAGTAACTACTTAGTCACCTGTTAACAGTTTGGTCGCAATTTGCGATGCAAATTTTGACTAGAGTTCAAACCTCAGATTTGAGTAAAGACACTGGGTAAGTAATGCATTGTCCAATACAATGTTACTTGGAGGCAAACTTGTTAATGCGTGTCTGTCTATCCACCGTCGGCTGCCTGGAAGACTCTAGTTTCAGATTCCGTACACCACCCATTCCACCCAACATACCAGGTCCTTGCCAGACATAAATGGATCGACAGATGAACAGACACGTGTATGGTACATATTATGGTAAAATCTGTAACACTGATATTTTCCATAACACCACCCAACAACACCTACAAATTGTCACTTTCTATTACATAAAAACTTCATTTCTTTGCTGGTGTGATTTTTTAATAAATCCGTGCAGTAAGCAACAATGAAATTCTCAGTCAAAACCAATAGTTTTACAACATTAAGCATAATTTGTTTTTTTTGCAAAAAAAAATCAAGAATGTTGAACATGCCTTGAAGAGGAAACTGACAAGATGCTGGGCATGTACAAGTGGCAGAAAAGCTGCAATGACAGTGAGTGGTAGCAGCGAGTAACCAATGACGCCTAAGCACTGTGAGTAACTCACCTACATATCACACAACAGTGTGGTCTAGTTGACACTAACAGCACAGAACCAGCGCAGAATAACAAACACTGCTGACTGTTAATCAGGTTAGCAATACGCTGTCTGTTTAAGAGACAACCACAGTCTGTTTTATTTGTAACATGATATAAATGCAAATTCAAATATCCGGGCATCCCATAAAAGATCTCGACCCAACAATTCCATACTTTTAATTTTGTAGAACAGCCTAACAGGGAATTACTCCAGAAAAAAAAATGATGCTAAGCAAAAATCTAAACTAGTTGCAATGGTGGTATTATACATTAAAAATACAATACAAAAATTGCTGCCACCTTCACAGATTTGGTTGTGATCACAGACACTGTGCCACATGAATCTTCTGTATACTTACCAGTACTAATATCAGAGCAAAAAAACTTAAACAGTTTACAAAGCTATGTAAGGGCGATATGAGTCAAAACTCGAAAACAGCAAAAATGGTTTTGGGGCGATATTATCGCACGTTGAATTCCAGACAGGCCCTTACAAGACTAGCCATTCTAAATACTTGAAAAATATTACTGTACACCTATATCCTAAACAAAATTTTGTTGTAGATACTTTTACTAGGTGCCAAGCTAAGCTAAGTGAAAGCCGTTTTCGAGTGTTGACTCATATCGCTCTTACATAGCATTGTAAACCGTGAAGGACGCTTGTGAGAATGTGCAGGCCTATATTCGTTATTTAAGTTTTTACTCAATGTAATTTAACGCACAGTGGATTTTAAAGTTAAGATAATAATAATTCAGTTTTTTTCTTTCTTAACAGTAACGGCCTATATAGTGTATAGCTATAATTTTCTGTTACTGGCACGCTGCCAGCGTTGCAACTGGTGACGTCACAGGCAATGAATAATTTGCTGCTGGCCTACTGACGTCATTGTCATTATGACGTCACGCCACTGCACACACACGCACACGCACACAGAGAGAAAATCAGACATGCCCGGACATGTCTTTTTACCATGGGCATTGGCATTCACTGCAATACACGTGGTGTCAGTACGGACTGGTGTACTACATTGTTTCGGCTTGCGACTTCTGTTTTTTGTATTTTTATTTCAAATATTTAGAATGGCTAGTCTTGTAAGGGCCAGTCTGGAATTCAATTTGCAACTTTTGAATGATTGCTATGGCAACAGGCATTGTTAGGCAATAAATTTAAATGACACCATTAGATTGCCCGACCCCAAAAATAGGGGTTAGGTAAAAACAGTGTGCAATTGTCTTTTGCAGGGACCGAGTTATGCCACTTTGAAGTCCCCATAGGCTGTAATGCAAATGTTCAAATTTTTTTTTAAATTGAGGCATAAAAGGGCTAAATTTTTTAAAATTTAATCGAAAACATATAAGCAATGTGTCCGGCGTCAGGACGCTTCGTTTGAGCCATTAGCGGCGTCGGTTGGTCGGTCCAACGGGTTGGCTTGTAGCCGTGCGCAAGGAAAAAAGACACCTAACGGCGAATTTCACGCATGCGAAGCCACGCCCCCTTTGAACCGATTGTAGCCAAATTTTGCGTGTGGGGTCAGGTGGGCGATGTGATCACTGATGCCAAGTTTTATGGAAATCGGTTAAGGGGTTTCGGAGTTACAGGACCGTCCCCCAAATGCCATTTCCTATACTTAACGTTCATCGCCCTTACAACAGTGTCAGCACTACCATGCTGCACTGTGATTAGCATAATTATAACTACACTGTGAGGCATAAAAAACACACAAAATTTTTTTTACAATAATTTGAAGTAAGGTTATTCAATTTCAATAATTTTTAGTACACATATTCCTGACACAACTGGCCATCAAATGGCCATTCAGTTTTCCACCTCACCCAACATCTGCTTCTGCACTACCTGGGAAAACAGAACAGACAAAACATGCATTGAAATCAACAAAAAACTTAATAAAATTTCATCTTTCCGGATATGTGGCCACCAACAGCCAATCAATTACAAGGTTTGACTGTTGTGCACCAGCAAGTCTATTAAATAGGCATAACATTCAGAAATATTGATGAATTCAAGAAGCGACTGGTGGATTGGTCTAGAGCAGAACGTTATCGATGCTGCTATCAATGAATGGAGAAAGTGTCTCCGAGCCGAGCCCATGTTCATGGGCCAACATTTCAAACATTTTTGTAGGCAGTTTAAAAAAAGACAATTAGATGAACTATTAGCTAAAACAATAAAAAATATGGACAAAATGTGTTTTGTGTGTTGTTTTGATTAAGCAATAATACCAAAGTAGTTGAAAATGCAATATTTTGTTCGTTTTCTTTCCCCAGGTAGTGCAGAAACAAACAATGGGTGAGGTAAGAAACTAGTCATTTGATGGTCAGCTGTAAAAAAAATATTCATACCAATACTTATTAAAATTGCATCACTTGTTTTCAAGTGATGATAAAAAAAATTGGTGTGTTTTTATGCCTCACAGTGTAGTATTATCATCCAGCACAACTAAACAGTGATAACATTAACAATCAGTTTTAAAAGCAGATGCACTTAGTCAGCAAACTACAAACTAAACTACTTATTCTCCAGTTACCAAATCCATTACCGGTATATGTCAATTACAGATATGTAACAATGCACAGTCACAGTACCTCACCACCAAGAACACGAGTGAGCAGGAAAACTAGCAGTGAACCAAAAATCCAAATAGTTAGTATCCAAGACACCACCTAAAACATTATGCATCAATTTAAATATTCTCACTACAAACATAAAAAAGAAACATTCTAAAAGCTGTTGCTAGATCAGTTCTGATCTGAAATTCTGTTTAATATACTTCCTTAAGTGCAAAATTCCAATATCATTCTACACTTCCATTAGCTTATGCCACTGCAGCAAAAGATCACGTTTAAAACCAACATTAACTGCATAGATGTTGATGAATTACCATAAAGTCCTGGTTCCCAGTTCCAACATATATTAGCTGATTCCAAAACTGGGTTTTCAATCACCCCATTTCAATTTTTTGGCTGCACTGAGCTACTTAGCTGGTCATCAGTCCAATGTCCATATCCACATCATAGAACACTTATGCTAATTATGAACTTGAGACAATTTCTATCATACAGTTATTAGCTTGAGATGCACAGACAAACTGCAATGCTCAATAAAAGGTAATAAGCATAACAAGAAGCACGTAAAAAGTAAATATTAGGGCTGTCAAAATGTTAATTTTTAAAATGCATTAATTAACGCATTACTAACACACCCAGGCCCATTGAGAAAGAGACTAGAGGGGATGAAGTTACCCAGGGCCATGTAACATTTGGCGGGCCCCACCTGTAGAATATAGGAAGTTAGAAAGCAAATAAAAACGCATTTTTTTCAACAATAACTAACGTCATTGCTAGCATAGAAATCTATTAGCCTGTCATTTATATAATACTTATTTACAGAAGTGATGGAATGGCAACTACAGTTTTTACTTGAATTCATTCAATTGTCAAATAACCGCAGTTTAACGGAATATTGGAACTTTTGCTTAACAGAATTCAGTAAATACGTCTACGCATGTGCATTAATTTTTTAATGCATGCTAATTTTTTCAACATGTGTTTATTTATTAACATGTATTAACACGTTAATTAAAATTAACGCGTTAATTTGACAGCTCTGGTAAATATCTGTGTGTCTGTATATCTGTATCTGCAATCATTCTCAAAGTTGATTACTCACACGAAACTGTCCATACAGTGACACCAAAGAGTACAGCAGTACTACAATAAGAGGACCCCAGAAGTCAGGATTTTCACGAACAATCTGCCGGTTGAAACCAAACTGTGGCAATGGCAGCAAGACACAGCGTAGTTTGTAGTATATGTCTTTAAGATCAATGTCAAGCTCCTCGCTAGAAAAAAAATTACAAAGTGCATCAAAATAACGACTCATAACAACAATACAAGTACCGTACTGCAGTACTCCTAAGCACAACTATTTTTGATTATCGGTCATATTCACTATAGTTGTTAAGACCGCCCATTCATTTTGACTGGTTACCGTGACGATTATAACTGGTTAACTGTAGTTATAAGGGCTTATTAATGGGTGCCACGTAGTTTGCCAATGGAGTGATTGAAAGTGGGAGACTGTCGGGCAATAAATACCTATTATGTAATGGGTCATGCCGTCACACCCATTGCGTCACCAGCGCTGCTGTCTGGCACTAATTAGCAACTCACCTTTATTCAAACATGCCAGACCTCACCCTCCTCCCTCACCCAGGGCATACCGCACTGCAGAGGATATCAGCTTTGATTACAGCTGATAACACCTGCAGTGCGCCAACAGCGAGAATCGAGCGAGAAAAGTTCTGGTGCCGTGCATCTCATTTATTATTGTGTGATTAACAGTTAACCAGACTGGCAATTTCAGGCCCAGTTTTGCCTTCAAGACCAGTTAGCCAGTTAACCATTAACAACCCTAATATTTAGGAGTGAAGAAAGTTACACTGGGTCCAAATCCAAAGTAGACAAAAGTTTCTAGAATAACTATTCCAGAATTTTAACATTTTAATAATTAATAATCAACTACAAACTAGATGACAGTAAAAGATGATGATTAGTGATAACAGTTCCAAAGATTGCAACTTAATATCACACATTTTTATAATAACTGAACTGACTGCAAGAAAGAGTGCAATAAAATCAGAGCTATTTTTCATATCATAATTTTTATCACATATTTCATAACAACCTGATGCCTGTTGAGCATGCCTGTTTATAACTACAGTATGAGCTCAAATGGTGTGAATCAATATTAATAAAATCAGTAAGCAGGTGTATAAATAGTTAGGACTTAAGACACAGGAGTAAAAATCTCTCATGACTGGCATTGGGACAAGCACATAAATGCAGTTACAGCTAAAGCCAACCCAACCCTGGGCTTTGTGAGATGGAACATCAAGATTAGCAATTCAATCGTCAAAGTGGGGGCTTAAAAGACCTTGGTATGACCTGTCCTTGAGTATGCACAAACAGTCCAGGATCCACACACAGTCGAAGGCTCAAGACAGATAGAGATGGTCCAACAAAGAGCAGCAAGGTACATCCTTAGCTGTTACAGGCGAACATCAAGAGTTAGATCAATGTTATCTGAACTGGGCTAGGAAACTTAAGCTGAGAGATGACACCAAGTAAGACTGACCATGTTTTACAAAATACATCATCAGCTTGCCCATGCCATTACAACTGAAGAATTGTCAACCTACATGTATAGAATACTCACTCGCCTACCATATTCTATCCTCAATGAGGGATTACCATCTGAAGTCATTTTTCCTCTGGATAGAAAGATCCTGGAACATACTGCCAGAATCCATAGTTCAGTCAAAATCTGTTGAAGCATTTAAAAGGACCATTGACAACTAGCCATCTGATCATGCTGGATACTCCTCTGCAACACAACAGTGAACTGGGCATTGCGACCCATCCATGAGAAGCCTGGAGTTGTCATAGCTCCCTTTAACATGCCAAAGTACACTTTTTTATTATACGTCTGCACCAGTACACCATCACATGTCTATCATACCGTGCTGGAGCCTTCAATAATCAACATACTGAAGTTGGCATGTATCCCGAAAAAGAAGGAAAGAAGAAGAAGTAGTTACGGGATAACCAGTTCACTGCTATGCAACTGCAAATGTTAACAGGTAACATGCTGCTAATAGTGTGACAAAGACATACAGCAAAGGCCGCTGGTCTCCATCATCATCATCTGCCACCTCCATCAACCAGCCGAAACCTTTGTTATCCAGGAAATTTGCAGCAGCACCTCTGTGCCTAAGTCCAAGTATGCTGCCCCCTTCTGACAAGGCACCAGCCTCAATGTGACCTGCACAACACAAATTATAAACACCACCAATTACAACAGGAACCACCAAAACTGTAGCAACAAAATAAAACAAATAACTGGAAAAAACTCTACATTATTTTAAAAAGAAAAGAAAACAAATGACTAGTCTCCTGAGTTGCCTCCACCTCCCAACATACTCTTCTACTTCGGCGTATGGTCGATCTTCAACAAGTTAAAGACTCCTGACGAGTAGTGATTGTGGACATGCCGGCAGTGCTGAGTGCGTAAAAAACATGAAGGATGTGCATGTGCAGAACTAAGTGCTAATTAAAATAGAGGTGTGTCTCTGGCTCCTCACGGAAGGGTCGCGACTCCCTTTCACCAGAATCGGTGGAATACCGCACATAACAGTGATTGTGAATATTCATATATGCTGGTTAGAAGTTTGACCGTACACAAAAGAAAAGAATAAAAAAGTACCACGGGGGCTGCCCATAACAGATGACGACGACATGAAATCGAACTCAGCTGCCGAAGGTACATAGCTGGGCGGAGTTGGCGGCTTCGTCGTGTACGTCTGTACTTGTTCCACTGACGGGTTGTCATCAAGTGCAACTGTATAACTACCGCCACTTCCTTGCCCAACTCCACCTAAAGTCCATCCGGCTAATCCGCTCTGTTTCGGTGCAGAAAATCTACTAGCATCACCACTATGCGCCATCTTTGTTGACAATTTCGTAGGGCGTGGCACGCACGAGATGTAAGTAAGTAAATAAGTAAGTAATATTTACTGCACCCAAAGTGACAACTACAGTCTACATTCTACAATGTGAAATTGTGGACAAAATAAATTTCAAACAGGCAACTAATTTAATTGTTGATACCGGTATGCAGCTATAACGAAAGTTTCGTGCCATACTTTGAGGAATTGTGAGCATTAAAGGAAAAACGTTTAGTAGGTGCGGTTTTCGTTTTAGCTCTGCCCTTCACTAAAGATGACCTACTTTAAACAATGAGGTCATGGATGGTTTCGTTTCGTGGTGTAGTAATTTTTCTTCCTATTTAGCGTTCATTGGCTTTCACTTTGTGTTTAGGTGTTTAAGTTAAAGTTGTGTATATTTACAATTGTGCGCATGTATGTGACATTTTTTTGTCCGGGATTATATCTTCCTGCTTCTTGTCATGGGCCTGTTAGTCACTACTCACTATCACTCAAATGAACTCGAAGGGGGCGGGGCGTAGCGTGATAACGGTAGTTTGGTTTCAGTATTTATTAGCAGTGCTTCTTTGAATTTTTTTTACATAGCTTTTAGTTAGTTATTGTTTTCTTATTTTCTTGCAGTTGTCTGTTGTTGCTGTGATTAATCCGTACAATTTTGTTTAACTTGTAGAATCTGTTTGTTATCTGCTAGTCACAACATGGAGGATGATTCAAGAGCAGCTCTGTGTAAAGCTTACAACACAGTTCGAGAACGCTACAACAAACTTCGCCTGCAGCATCGCCAGTTGCTCAGAGACCGAACTTGCCCACGATGTCGGCAGAAACTGTGTGCCACTGTTGGATTAGAAAACTCTCCAGGCCGGCAAACTACGTCCATAGTCACCAGTCAAAAGTTGTCAACTGATGCTTATGAAATTCGTGAAATATGTGATGAGCTGAGTCAGCTGGCCAAAACTGGACAGTCTGCTGACGCATCTGGTAGCGTGCGCTGCCTTGTTCCACGTCTTCAAAATGTAGCCAGTCGATTGGCAACGTACTCTGCCTTTGATGACCAACAAGAGAGTTTACTGAATGCTAGTAGCACTTTGGATGTGTCGTCACTTTCTGCATTATCACGCCTTCACCTGGAGACATCTGATGTTGACTCAGTGGCATCTTTGGTGACTGGTAAAATGTCCCAGGAAAATATTAGTCAGGATGCATATTTTGCAGCAGGTAATCAATCTGTCAGTCAATCGAATGCTTTCGTAATTAACTGAGAGATTGGAACTGAGTATAATACTAAATTGTGTAACAATAAAAGATGACAGTAAAATGCAAAAAAAACCTAAACAAGTGTATTTAAGTGATCCAGCTGAAAACTTGCAGGCCATCAGCCAAGAAGTGATATTAAGTTCTCAAGATTGGCACAGATAAGTGATACCAGGCAGCAATACTATCTGATCATTTTGTGCCTTGAAACTGTAGGATGGGTGTAAGCTTTCTGGCACAAGAATTTCCATGAGTTTACTTTTCCTTATCCTGGAATACTGATAATCTGACCTGGAGTAATTCTGAAAAATGTGTTGCTTTAGTAACTTAAGATTAAGGTGACACAAATATCTAAGTGGTATTAGGACAACCCTATGTCAAGTTAAAACTGCCAATACGTTGCCTGTTGGTATTTTGTTGTGTCCTGTTGCCAATTTGGAAATGCATTAACCGCACGAACATTTTTGTTTTTTTTCAGACTCTGCATCATGGTTATGTGAGCTGCAAGACGTGGCAAACATGGCCACATCCCAGAACTTGGAGATGAAGTCAGTCTGTCAGCATCTGAAGCAGCAAAATGAGTCACTGAGAAGACTGGTCAAGCAGTTGACTTTGACAAAAGATGATCAAGCTGTGTCTGATTTAGGTACCGGTATGTAAAACCATGGTTGTCTACAGTTTTAGGTGTCACATAGTCGGCGAATTAGCAAGTAATTAGGAGTGACTAGTGTACAGCAGCTACATTTCTGTGACTGCAGGTTTTAGTGGTTAATTCTTTTTTGTACTTTTTCAGCTGAGTAAGCCTGTTATAATTTGATCTAACCTATTTTGATTTTAACTAGGCCTACTCAGGCTATAGTACACCACATGTTTAAATACTCAGCATACTTATTGTTATAGCTTTTGAAAATGTGGGCTGATTATTGTTATTCTTTCACTGTTGCATTTTCAGATGAGCTGCACTTGTCTAACTTTGTTGCTGCACTGCCAGAACTTGAGCGTTACGATATACATCTGTTCATTTACCAAGATTCGATTATTTGTAACATTTCTACATGCTTGTCAGTTATTGCTATTATGTCCCTTTTCGTAGTTTGCATCCGTTTGGCTCTCATTTGCTCTGTGCCTCGTGTTTGTACATGTTTGGTAACCGTAGCTTTGGTCTGTCGCTCCAACCATCTGGAGTACTTTCCCTTCAGACATTTTCAATTCCCCTTTCACATGTTGTTTTCATCACAGTCTCAAAGCATTTTTCTACAACCCAGGTTTAGGCCATCTTACTCCCCACCCACCCAGTACCTCAGATTCAGCGTGTTTTTTTTCTGCTGACATTGTGCACTATACAAATTTCCTTACTTACATTGTTATTAATAACGGGACTGCAAAATATTGGGCATGTGTGTGAGGCCATGGCACGTGGACTTATGTGATTTTTTTTGTTAATTGTAGGTAATGCTGATTTGGCTGATAACGACTGGAGTCTCCTTGACAAGTAACGTTTAGTGGCTGATGATTAGGTTTTAAACTATTTTCAGCAGTGGCATAAATCTTTTATGGTATGCAGTGTCACACATGAAAGTTATTATAGCACTCAACGTAATGTGAAGTCACTGCATTGGTGATGCTAAATAAACTTTGAAGGTATTCCGCACATTTGCAAAATGTTTTTGTATTTACAACAGTGTACTGTACAGTGTTATGACTGAATTGTAAAGGTAGATAGTACAGTAGCACAGATAGTTGATCACTCAATACATTGATTGATGTTTTTTCTTGTTCTTAAACATGTGGTAATTTTGGGCATATTTATTTCAGTTGTAATGTTGCATCTTGCATTTCATGTATTTATTTTTATATGGCTTAATGTAAGAAGCCAGTGATAAGTATGTTCATGTCACTGAAGAAAAGAACGAGGTCATGTCCAAGATCTGTTCACTAGATAACTTAAAAAGTCATGTATGGATTATGATGAAATTTTGCGAAGGAGACCCAGGAACCAAATGACAATATCTTAGTGGCATTTTAACCAAGATCATTGAAGTGATTGTATATCATTATGTTGATTGTATATTTTGTACTAGACTCGCTGAATGAACTCCCTATTCGGTAAAACTATTTTGTTTCCTGCAGAAAATGATAAATATTGCTTTTGGATCGGTTTAGGTTGTCTTATTTCAATAGCGCATGACGATGATGTAAAGTTTGTCTGGAAAAAGAGTCTGCAGTACTCAATGCATATCTTTAGTGATGAATTTAAACGTGCTTTCATAATATGTGGCACAAGTCACCTCGAAATTTCATTTGACAAAATAATATAAAATCTACATTTGTATTAAACTTATCATGGTTTCACTGATGTAATTATTACATAGTCAATTGAAAAAAGGTAATGTCTTATTGACTCTTTGTTTTTGACTCCAACATTGTGTTTGTAACAAGTTTTGTTACATGCTGTTTATTGCTGTTAGCAACTCAAGCAGCTAGTTAGCAGGACTCTTTCTGTATTTTTTGTCCATTTTGCTCTGTTGATTAACAGTTCACTGGATGTTCTATTTTACAAGGTAAAGGAGCAGCACTTATTAGGTGACGTGGTCTATCAGTGTTCTAATGCATGTAGTTGCCCATTATTTTTGCAATGTTTTCTGCTTTAAAAAATTGCAATTATTTGTGAAAATTTGTTGAAGTTAATAACTCACTATCCTGAATACTGTTATCTTGTCACCCCGAGTACAGTGAAAATGGTATTCTCGGTGGCGATTTGTGTGGTAATTATGATAGTATATTTACAATTTGTTAAAAGTTATGCAAATAATACTGTACGTTTATTTTTATACAGAATATCCTGTAGGCTACTGGCTTTGCTGTGGCTGGCCATTTGTACAGACCAGACATCTGCACTAATGTGCAGAAGCACAAAATGTGTGGCTTGTCATTAACATTCTGCAGGTATGTTATTGGGTGACATTTGTTTTAATCCTGATTCAAGAATGCACATGTTTATGGTGCACTTATTTAGTAGCGTGATTGTTTTTAGCAAATGTAGGCTTCTTACTGACAATTATCAAACACAGTAAAATTGTTACATATTCTCTTAATACACACAGCAGTTGATGTTTAACCATATATTGCTGTCACACATTCACATAAAGCAAAACAGTCCATGGAATGCATAGTCATTGCATTTATCATAGTGCATACTTCTTGCAAAAATATTGCACAGCAGGTATCATATAATTACATATAACTGTACTGAACACAACACTGTAGTCACGTAGTTTTCTTCATTAATGTCCAAACACAAGTCTAAACTTGTTGCTTTATGCCAAAAGGACCAGTTGTATTTGCTGTGTTACTCGAAGCCTATGCTATGCTGTTGCACAGTGATTTTACTATATTGAGCCAATCACCCCAATAACAATTTTAGTGAGCTAGCATATGGTTTTGCCGCCACCATATGTTAGACAATTACAGTACTCTAAACACATTTTCTTCAGTTCATGTGCTTTTATTTTGCTGATCTGTGCTTTGGTTGGTGTATTCTTGAAAATTTTTTATATTTCACAAGGTAGTGTAGCGACATATTTAAGATGTGGTGGGATCTTTAATGACAGTTTTACTGCACATTTTTTGCAGAGCATCAGTGAACAAATTTTGAAAAAAGATGAAAATTAAGGAAGGATATAACCAAAATTTAAGTGGCATGTTTTTTGATTAACAGTTGGCTGGATTATATAGTAACAATACAAAGGCTGCACAGTAACCCGTAGGAACAGATGACGTTCTGTGTCAGATGTAAAGCACAACCACGTACATTATCTACTGCTAGCCTATTATACCTAGCAGCAGCCAAACTAGAATGCAGTTAATATCCATTTATATATACTGTGATGGGACACCCCCGTCAGACAGTGAATAGCTGACTATTAGTTCAGCTGTTGCGTTTTATTTTGTCTGGTTAACCTGTTTTCTTATTTTATTCGCTGGACAATAGCATTTAGGCCTGCTGTAAGTTACTTTCAAAGTAGCTTTGAAAGTTATTCTAGCTGTTTTTAAAACTCTCAAAGTAGGCCCATAGTCATCAACTTTCAAAGTAGCTTTCAAAGTACTTTGAAACTAGATTTCCAAGTACTTTGAAAGCCCACCTAAGGCAGTCTCTCTCTCCAGGGCTCTCTCTCGTCTGTAGTGTAAGGAGCAGCTCGTGTTGTAGTGTGGGAAGTAGTACGTCTGGTAGTGTGTAGAACTGGTTGCCTCGTAGTCAGTCGTTATGTGTAGAGAACAGCCAGAACGACTTTCAAAGTCACTTTGAAAGTAACTTGCCAAGCTGTCCAGTTTACATAGATAAATGTCATTATCCAGCGAATAAAATAATAACACAGTTAAAACCAGACAAATGAAATGCAACAGCTTAACTAACAACCAGTCATTCACAGTCCGACAGGCTTCCCATCACAACACCTACAAAAGTTTTTATAGACGGTGACAAACACCTTATTTTGTGGTGAATAATAATTAGTTTTATAGTTTAAACTTTATCTACATCGCAGCATTGTTGCTATTGATACATTCTTTGTACTTGTGCTGAATATCATGTATATAATTACATATATTGTAATATAAACACGGGTACAGTAATTGGAAGCATGGGTTGAAGTTCTAATATCAAACAATGAAAGCTGCACAGGTGCACAGTATTGCATTCAACCTGAAACATCAATTACACAAGTGTTCTCAATTTTACACAAATGAATAGAAAGTATACTATAATTGCTACTACTACCACTGTTGCTTCTTTTACTCTTGCTATCACTATTACTGCTATTACATAGTACTGTTTTTCAAATTATTATTATAATTATTAATTTTAATTTTTTGTTTCATTTTATTGTTAATTATAAAATAATTATTAGCTATGAGTGTATAGATAGCTTTAAACAACACATCAGTTGATATTCATAATTTTTGGGCAGAAAAATTACATCAATGGCTGCCAAATTGCACAATTTGTGTAACTGCACTACCTTGTAAAACTGATTTATGACTCTGGTCATTTTCACTGCTGTATTAATTTCAGATGTGATCAATGCTAGTAAATGAAATAATACAACACAGTTACAGCAGATATTGAAAATGCTCTCTTATTAGGTCATCTTGGTGGACATATGCATGCACCAATTATATCTGATGTCTGAATGAACATATTTGCATGACCATTTAGCTGAGGCACAAAGCTTTATTCACATGGTAGTGCAATTAACCCTATGCAAAAAATCATTAGGGGAATATGCAATGGCATAGACAATGGGGCCCAGACCCCCAATGGCTGGGCACATTTTTTGTTAAAAATAGACATTAGGGGCTCGAGAAAATAATTAAAATTGTTGTCAACAGATCTCATACTTTAAGGCTATAATGCACCAGATTCAATTTTGGCTGGGCTCCACACCAAACCCCACCAGGGTAGCTCACAGCACTTTCCTCAACGCCCTAGCTGATATTTAGGGGATCATTTCTAAGGGGAGGGACGGGGAAATGAAAGCATGGAAAGGGCTAGAGGGTGGGGAAAGGAAGGGAAGGGGAAGGTAAGTAAAGGATGGATGGGAGGGTAGGAGGAAAAGGATCGAAGGGGAGGAGAGGCCTGGGTCAGCTAGTGGGTAGGGGAGAGAGAAGGAAGGAGCCCCTCCCCAATTCACATTTCTGGCTATGCCACTGTTTCTCTACCAGCCAAAAGTTGTAGAAAAAATGCTTCACATGTTAAAGTGTTTTTTTTCAGAGAGCTGTAGCCTATGCCTATAATATGCAATGTATAATTAATTATATACATCATCCTCTGAACTTAAACTGAAAAGAGGTTTTAAGACATTCATCAGCTTTCAAACTTCCAATAAACAGAACCAATTTCCATTTTATCTCAGACACATAACACAAACTTGACTTTGTTATGAAACCTGCTAACGCAAGAACTGGTAATTTGCAACTTGAGTTCAAGCAGCAAAAATGCCTACATATTATATTATAAGTACTGAGTATGATTACTTACCATAAGCGAGATGCCAGTGATCTGGCGTTGTACTGGGTGGTTTGCCCACAGAGTGTGATGGTGTTGATGGAGTAGGGAACGCTGGAGTTGTAGAGCGAGAGTCCACTTTGCCAGGTGTCCACATGAGACTGTAATAGATTGCAAGCCCCACAGCTACCAGCGACACAGCCACCACGTACGCGAACACCGTCGCCAAGCGCACACACTTCTTGTTCGATTTCGATGCCATCTTGCCTTTGCTGCGATCGCCTGCGAAGGACGGCCGCTTACCGGAATCGTTCGCGTCTTTCAGCTGGCTAATTGTCGTCAACGAATTCTCGTCTTTCTTCATTCTTGGACAGTCTGCTTGCTAAATGCTATCATAATATGACAATAATTTTCTTTTCTGTACGAGTGACGTGCGTCACATAACAATATATAATTATTCTTAATGAAATACACTCTACGATCGGCAATTCTGCATCTCCGCGAGATGCTAAAATCACTAATGAGCATTGAGCAATTATGAACGCGCATCAGCTGCACCGCGCATCGGCAGCAGCAGCAGAGTGGAAGATCCCAGAGTCTATAAATAGCACCGTAGCAGGATGATGACCACGCCCACCGTTGGAGAGGAATGAATAAGATTAGTAAACAACTGAGTAAAGTTGTCATTTATCAGCTGTTGTTAATTCTTACGAATATCTAGTTGAATGTAGTTAGTAGTAAACACATTTTGGACTCTGTACCGTTTAGTTTCTACCAGTTGTTTTGAGAGAATTCAACCGTTTGCGTTGAGAGAAGCGACGAAGATAGACAAAATGGCTGCCGAAGCTGGCTGCGTTCTTCATCGTCAACAGAGGTTGTCGACCAACAGCGTGGATAAAGACGAATGGAACGACTTCAACGGTTTCGAGGCAACCCAGCTGATACAGTCTTCCGTCATGCCGGACTACGTGGCTGGCGGCTGTGGTTTGTCGGAGAACTGTGCGAACTCGCGTGTCTCGAGTGACTGTCTGGGGTCCTCTGCGCCTTTACCCTCTGCCGCCGAAGCCCGTTGTTTACTACACGATGCCATTGAACGCTGTTTTTGTAGGACGTCTACAAACAGTTCTTGTGCCGACACATCATCATCGGCTTCTACAGAGTCTCAAGATTCGTTTGTCACCAACAGCCGGTACTCAAACAAAAACTTTTGTTCGTATTTTACATTTTTACTAAAATTTAAGGCTTGGTGGATCAGTGGTTAGAAAGTCGGATTCATGATGAAGAGGTCCAGATTCTACTCTTGGCCAGTTCTTTACCAGGTAATAAATCTGGGCAACTTGTTCACACGCTTGTCACCAAGCAATATATGGTATGTGTAATTTTGTGCCAACCAAAGGGCAGTGATGCTGTGTAGCTGGAAAGGTACACCTTGGCCTGATGGAAAGTAATGGCAGCCTACTATTCAGTTTCAGTTGACGTTTTGCCACAAATTTCTCCATAAATTGCTGGTACATTATCTTACCACTCTCTTATGGATTAGCGCAGTTGGTAAATCAGTTACTTTGTTTTTAAACATTTTTTCTTGCCATTTTCTTGTGATTATTAGTTGTTTTATCGGTAATTGTTTAGAATAACTATACCACCTTAAATGGCTCTGTACATATATGACAGTAACGTGTATCAGTAGAATGACTTTCTTTATGCATGTTTTTAGTTAACATCTTGGCGAATAGTGTTAGTTACCTTTTGATGACCGATTATAAAATTTAGTGTAAAACGTTAATGCTAGTGTAATAGTCGTTTAGTAGTTTATTTATTTTTTTCATATTATGTCGTGCTTAAGTAAGGGGAAGTACCAAAATTGGTGTGAAAATTGGCTGTTTATGGGTGTCTTTATTATAAAAATTGTTGGAAGTGCGTGCGGCAGTCAGTCACGTCGACCCAGAATATGACCTCTGCGGCCTGTTTAGCATGCTCAGGCGATCACATGCGCTTCGTTGGCGGTCAGTGGTGGCTGTCTAGACGAAGCGCCTTTTGTCTGTTATGGCGTGCCTTATAGCATTGAATGTGAATATCGGCAACTGTGGAGCATTTAGGTGAATACTGCTGTGTTTCTATAATTTGTCTAATAGTGCAGCGTGCGTTACGATGTCATTCTGGCCAACTGCTGATGTGAATGATGCGGTGCGCTTTGTCATCTGGCTGCATAATGTAGCCCTACAATTGTTTTGGTTCAAGTTTGTTGTTTTTTCTTTTAATGTTGCTTCAGAAGTGTCTGAAATAGGTAGAATTAGTGTTTTTATGCATGTGTCAGACTAGTTTAATTATGGGAATTGCAATTGACAGACATATTGCTACCAAAGAATAAATTTGGGGTTTTGAGTGGGGATAAGCAATAATATTAATTCCTTCGTTCTTTATATGCTGCTTATTCAGTATCTGCGGTTCATTGTTATTTCCCGGGGGGTGGCAGTTTGCTTTTTGTGTTTTTGGGCATTTTTGTATTCACTTATGATTTACATTGCTGCTTATTCAGCATATTTATTTTTTTTTTAAATTCTTTGGATATAATATTCGTTCGCTAGGTGTAGTCACTAAGTTGTTTTGGCTAGTTTTATGGGTTGTTGATGCGGCTTATTCAGCTATAAGATTATTTTTTCTTATTCAGTTTAGTACGTGTTTCTTTCGCTAGGTGGTGTTATTAGTGTATTTTTGTGTTTCTTTGTTTTTCCCCCAAAAAGACTTACCGGTAACCTTTTTTCTTTATAGGCCCCATCAAAAAATCCCTTTTTAGAATGATGGAATTCATGTTAAAACTGAACTTTGTTCTCGGGTCTCAATAGTCAATTTTTTGCATTTTCCCATAATTAAATTAGTCTGAAACATGCATAACAACACTAATTCTACCTATTTCAGTCACTTCTGAAGCAATTTGGGGTGTCGGAGCTAATGTAAATTTTTACCGTTTTATTTGTCTTTCTATTGATCACATCAGCTGATATGATCAGATTAGCAGTTGACTGATTTTGTGTATCGAATGAATGCATGAGTTTGTTGTTTGTATTTGTGCTTGTCCAGGGTGTGGCAGACAGTGATTAACAATGTTTGTAATGTATTGCCTACGGATTGGTCATCCACACATGCACGAGACTTGTTACATGGTTCTCTGAATATCACGGCAGTGAAGGTAACCAATGTCACTGTTTCACAAGTATTATTATTTTATTCATGTCATGTGTTAACTGCTGTCTGGCACTGCTAAATACACCTATACTATACCACATATGTCAAGGTGAACTCAGCTTTTCCCCATGTCCGCCAATAGACAGCATTATGAGATTGATGATTACCTTTTAATATGCACGATAATAATGACAAGTTCTTACAATTTTTACGCGCGAAAGCAGCTACTGCTTTCAGCGCATCTTAGCCATCGTAATTCTGTCTGTCTGTCCATCTGTCTGTCTGTCACACGGGTGGATCAGGCAAAAATGGTCCAAGCTAGGATCACCAAATCTTCACCGTCGGCTGCCTGGAAGACTCTAGTTTCAGGAACTGTAAAGCTTTTTTATAAATTTGAAGGGGGTCACCCCGAACGAGGGCACTAAATGAGAGGGGGGTGGGCTAAATTTGCGATTTTTGGCCAATAAGTCACTATATCTCAGTAACGGTGCAAGATACGGCCTAGGTTACTGTTAATCACTAATAGGAAGTCGTACACTGGCTCTCGATTGGCGCTCAATTCAATGACTTCAAATGACCTTGAACGCCAAAATTAGGGGTTTTATGGATTTTTTGGCAATTTCGGGCTGCGAGACACATTGCAAGAGCGAATTGTGCCGAAACCAGTTGAGATAGACATGGACAAGCTGCATATGAAATTTTCAGCATTTAATGTAGATTTCGACAGTCCAAGTCTCAATTTTCTAGGTTCAAGGAAACCTGCGCACGAGGGCATCAAAGAGCAGTACCCCCGTAAAAGTCACGACGAAATGGCTGGAGATAGACTGACAGTTTCCGAACAGGAACTGCTATAGGCTTTCGCGCATCCCGTGAGCATTAGCTCAAATTTCTTGTAGGTTTAGGTCATTTCTGTGTTTTATGTTTCACATTAGGGTTTTCCGTAAAGGTTAAACTTGTGTTCCATTATTATGTTGTGTGCATTTGCCTGTAAAGGCCATCCCCGAAATGACCTATACTTTGTCGGTTGGGATGTTAAACCCTACTCACTCACTCACTCACTGAACTTAGCTTTTTGTCTGTCTGGGGTAGGTAAATTGAGTTCCGGTCTGCTTGGCTGTGTTCACCTGTGTCGGGTGGCAGGTAATGCTGTGTGATCTCGCATGGCAGCTGAGGTGATACTCCGTAGCTCTGCAATGGGTTTCTCATAAAGAGCTATACACAGCCTTCAGCCCTTTAATAGTGCCATATGGTACTTTGTTAGTACTCTGTGTACCGGTACTGTAATGTATTTAATAATGTCACAAATGCCAGCAAAATAGTTTCGTGTAATTTGTCAGCTTGGTGTTTGTAGCAGAAAATTATTGTATGTTATTTGTTTTTTGAGTGGCAGTATTGATGTTCTTTAGAAATTAAGAAAGTTTGATGTCATTATTGATGAGAGTTAAAGATCAGAATTATAGAATGCGGAGTGTGTATTTTGCATGTTTCTGCTAGGATACACAGTCAGCTGCAGACTTAGACTTGTCTGAAGATGAAGAGCTCCAACAGGCATTTGATATGCACTCGTTAATTGTGTCAAATGTTCACCAGGAGCCACTGTTTACTGCAGAGCAAGTCATCAAAGAGATTGAAGACATGCTTGAGGTTTTTTTATTCACCTTGTAATGCTTGTACGTGCATGCAGCTTTCTTGTTATATTAAGTGATGCATATGGTGAACTTTCACTGACAAATGCTGATGATGAGCGAAAATTGGTGATATGATTAAGGAGTCAGCTATAGACCTGTGAACTGTCAGTTATACTTGGCAGTCCTAACACTGTGATGTTATTAATCCAAATGCTGTTGCCCTTTTTGCAAGAAGGCTATTTGGCTGCATAGTGGAAACTGTTTACCTTTTAGCATTATTTGTGTGACTTTCGGGAGATCTGACTTGATGTAAAAAGAATTTCACGTTTGCTTTGTACTTACTTTGTGCAGTATGCACATTATGTGATATATAAGTACTGTTTCTGGCAGTGTATATGTTATGGTTGTTGGCACTGTGGCTTGGCTTGTAGGACTCTAGTTCAGCAGATGAGACTGAGCCATCCCATGACGACATGTATGCTGCTGAGTTGGCAAAGCTACGGGAGAGGAGTCGAGCGAGGATTGCCACTGCCAGAGAAAGTAAGTCATGCTGCTGTCTTTGTGTTTTTCACTAATCATTTATAAAATACATGATATCATCTAATATTAATCACATAGCTGTTTGAAGCAGCAAGGCATAAGGTTAGGCTAACTAACAGATGGCATTGCAGACTACTGAATCCCTCAACTGTATTGGCAGAGCTTTTTATGTAAACAGTGAACATAAGAGAATATTTATTATTTTCATTTTGTGAAATGTTTGGTACATTACCACAATGTTAATATTGTGTGTTTGTTAATCTGGCTGCTCCACAAGAAATGTCAGGTATTAATTCAGAATTTATTGAGTGTTGATTGACACGTTTCAGTTTCTCTTGGCTTAATCGTTGTTAAGTGCTTGCATTTTGGGTCTCTGAAGGTTGACGTTTGGCTTCAGTATTTTAGTTTGTTATGATGTGTTGTATTATTTATGAGAACCAGTAAGCAGTTCTGTACAATGCATGTATATATATTTTTCTTTCAGCTTCTACGTGTATTTTCTACACAAATTTTCATTTTGTACTTCTACATGTAGGTTTAAAATGTGTTGGTCAGTCTTCATAGCAAATGAGAAAAATTAGCCATTTTCTTTAACGTTTGTATTTTTAGCATAAACATCTGCTGTACTGTTTTGCACCTACATGGCTTTGAATCAATCTGATGTGTGTGTTTGATGTTTTTGGCTTGTTGGTGAATGTATCTGTCTGTAGATTTTTGCATGTGATTTTTTTGCATGGATTTTGCTTAAGCTAATAAATGTGTAGTTCTCATATCTAACTGTTATTGGAATTAATTGCAAATGATGGCAGATGTTTCATGATTATGAAGAAATATAAGCACAATATGCTTAAAGCCATGAGACACATTCTTGTTCTTTTTGCTGTTCCTAGCATGGATTAGGGACTGAGTTTTAATGTGTAACAACAATGGATAGTAAAGCAGGAGAGTACTACAAAGTAGGGTCCACAGTTTTCCGCGGCAAATTTTGCGAAATTACGTGGGCCGGTTCACAGCATTCTGTGACTCACTGCAGGAAAATTGTTAAAATTCCACAGCTTACCGCGGCCATCTGTTTGTGAGTAAACTGAGCTCTATCGTGTCAAAAAACTTCAGTTATTGAACGCTGGCATTTTTTTCTCATTCAAAGAAAATTATCAATCGTTTTTCTTAACTGCAATCTGTTCAAGTCAAATTGTGTTTATTTATGATTGTGTGCTGTACTACGATAGGTATTAGTAGGGCTCACAGTTTTAGGCAGTTCAGTTCGATTTTTTTCCGTGATATAATTAGTCTATTTAGTTACGTTGTGAAGCTGACGATCATACTGATTATTGGCCATTTTGTTAATTTTGGCAGAATTCCGTAGAATTTTGTGGAAATATCAAAATTCCGTAGAAAAGGGCAAATTCCACGGCTAGGCTCGAAATTCCACGACCCGTGGAAAACTGTGGGCCCTACTGAAAAGTAGTTAGGATCACATAATGATTCAGTGAGTGTGCATATGTAGAGCTTGCCCAGTGGTCACACTCATGTAGCCTGCTACTGCCGTTGGATGGAATATGCTGCCATTTGACAGGCACACTTGTTTGGCCCCAAGTAGGATGGGCTCTAATGCCCATGGCAGTGGGAGCTTTTTGGGGTTGGAAGGAACCACTTGGTAGAACCTGCACTGCACATTGTTGACTGACCGACACGGGTTTTGTAGTGGTGCTGCCTGGTGGGAAATAACCGTGTATTTTGCTACCACTTGTCAGCCGAAGATAGCAGTGGTACTGTTGTTGGTTGCACTGGTTGATATGTGCAGTGCTGTATGCCGCAGGCATAGAGAACATGTCGAGTGGAGCGCTGTGTGAGCTCTACGATGAAATGGACAGTCTCGTCAGAGAGTTGTCTGAGGAGCTGGTACTAGAGCTTGCTCGGCGAGATGAACTTGAGTATGAGAAGGAGCTAAAGAACCAGTTCATCTCACTGCTGCTGTCAGTGCAACGGCGCCACAAGGCTCTAGTCGACAGCAAACTACGTGGTGGCACTGCAGCCAAGGCCAAGGACACACCGTCCACAAGCACTGCTCAGCCTGGCTCTGTTAGTGTTGACATTATGGTTTCTGCCATTTGTCTTCTACTGTTTTTTCGTTAACCAATCAACAACGTTATTGAATGCTTTCATAATGTTGCTATATCAAATGTTGGCATGTTGCCAGTTTTCAACATTTGGAAAGTTTTTGATAGTTTAAGCATTTTGTTGAGCGTTAATTCATCTATCATAGTGTATGTGTATGTGTTGACTTTTTTACTCCTCATGCGCTACGTTCCTAACGTAGCGAAGAGGAGTATATGACATTAGTGTAATATTGAGGACCGACCGACCGACCAATGACCGGCCGACTGGAAGGATTTCAAATGGCCATATCTCCATAACGATGCTAGATAGATGCATGGTCACTATGGACCACTATAGACGCATGGTCACAATGGACCACCCATAGGAAGTCGACCACCACGAATTGAGTGGTCTCGTGACCGATGACCGATTTTTATAACGGTGCTAGATAGATAGGCCAGTCACCATTAGTATAATCTTAGTCCTGTCTCAAATTGACACGGGTCTCTAATACAAGCTGAAAGGAACAAAAAAGCACTTAGAAGAATACAGGAGAAAATAATGCTCACGAGGAGTACATTAGATTAGTCACAATCTAATAATATTTCTTGTTGCTGTATAAAATTATTTACTGGAAACTAGTGTATACTTTGTGTGTTTACTGTGTCCAATCCATAGGAAGGCTGTTAGTAGTATCAGTTGTTGTGTAATTCTTGTTGAAATTATTATTGTTGCAGTATCTGACGACGTTGATACCTTACGATCCAAAGACTGTTCCACCGAACATTGAATATCTGCAAATCTACGTTAAAAGTAGTACAGTTTTTGCTGTTAACTTTTCTGTAGCAGTCACATCTTATGTGTATGACTATGTAAACTCCTCAGCCTAGTGATGGCTGCTGTTATTACCAATACCAATGTTGGCTTTTGTTTAACTGGTTTAGTTGTCCGGAATTGCTGCAGGTTACACCTGGTTTCTTTGGATTGTCGTGGTAGGTCTTTACAGGGTGGATAATTTTCCCTTCTGCCAATCGATAGCATCAGTCTAGTCTGAAAACTAGTAAACATCACTAAGTTTTTAATCTAGATTGCTTCTTGATGAACATTGTTTTTTTGTATTTCGTGTGTTATGTGTAAAATGAAGGTCACTTTTTTTACTTAATACTTATTGCTGTGTTGCTAGTATTGACGGCAATCAAGGAAGATAGTCCCACCGTGCCAGCGTTACTCACTGATTACATACTTAATGGTACGTGTTTAATGGCTTGTCTATATGCAGCTGCACAGTTTTATTATACTCTTTAGTAAAAACGGGGCAGTGGTGTCCTGCGCAGTGTGTATCCTTTTATTCCTTTATGCTGACTTCATTTACTTCAGATTTGTGCTCATACCATAGTCATTCAGTATTGTCTGTAGTGCATGCAGTATTTTTGCAACTTTTTTATTGCTAGTCTTTGTCTGAAAACCATCTTGCTTTCACCATGATACTTGCAGCAGTTATGTTATTCTGTATTTCTCATTCTTTTTCCTGCGAGCTGTTTATGTAAATGTTGAAGAGGGCAATGGACATCCTTACGCCAGTGATTCCCAACATTGGAAACTGTCCACTTCAGAGCTGTATTAAATAGCAAACAGACATAAATTGGCCAATAGATTTTTGTGAAAATCAGCAATAATTCTATTCAAAGCCTTCCATCATGATGTTCTAGTTTAATCTGTCATACAGCTTATTTGACAGTATAGAGTTAACTATTACCGAGCCGAAGTGGTTTGTTGTGTTTCAGTAATATGTCCAAAGGTGTGAGTGGTGCGAAATGTCCCTGACAGCGAGCGACATCAAGTATTACAATCAAAACTTTTTGACTTGTAACATGTTGTACACTTGTTCATGTGTCCATTATTGTGAGTTCACAAGTCACTGTGCCCATGGTATCAATCGTGAATTTGTTTTGAAAGTCTCATTTTATACAAAGTCATATGCTGATGGTTGTTGTTGTTGTGCTAAAAGAGTGATACATGGTATCATCATTTTGTGATGCTTGTACCGGTACTTGTGCTTTGTGCATGTAGTAGAGTAAAGAATATATGCTACAGGGCTGAAAAACTGTAAAATTATGTAGCATGTTATATGCATTGAACATCAGTGGATGAAGCTCTGTTATATGATGTGATTCCATATGAAATTGATTGCTACTGCAGTGTTTCAGCTTTGTCAGTCTTGAAATCAAATTAATCATTAAAAATAGCTCACGTGATTTTTCTGTGTGCGATGAAACCAGTTTCCGTGTATCGTTTTATTTTGCATGTTTCATTGTGACAAAATTCTTAATGTCAATATTCTGATCACTCGCTTTGCACAACTTGACAGTTTGAACAACCACATTGTGCAGCAGTCATAAAAATTTACCACCTGTTTCCCTAGGATAATTACATTTGTTGCCATTGTTATATACCTTGAAAGTGATGTTGTGAATCATTTTTTTGCATAGTCATGATCGCTGTGAATTACACAAAATGCAGTTTTGTATGGTTAACATGTGCACCAATTTAGCAGCTAATTGATGCAATGAGTTAGACATTGTGCTGTTTTTGTGAAAAAGTACCGCTTTTAAAATGTTTCATTCATTTGTTGCAGTATCATTGTTGCTATAGGAAGTTGACAGGCAAAGCGCACAGAGTATACTTTTATCTTTTGTGTTTATGGACAACTGTTAGCCAATTTGTGCCATCCACCAGAATGAGCTGTACTGCATATGTTAACGTAAATGGTGAGTGCAAAGATAACTGTTTTCAGTTTTTTAAATTTTCTTACATCATGTTTATAACAGTGAATGATATTATGGTAATGTTTGTTACTTTTGTTACTTTTTACACAATAGCTGTGGTAAATGATAGGGTTAGAACGATACCAGAGAAGCTACCCAATACCCGATAGTATTGGGTCATACCGATACCAATACCCAATACCAATACCGATACCCGTCGGGTCATCGGCCTCCCGCCACGTGCTGCCGCACCATCGCGGCTAGACACTGTGTTAATCTAATGACTAATGTAATCTGTTTGCATTGTTTTGCTCTCTGTCCATTGCCTCTCAGCCTATGCGTGCTGTGGTGTATGCTGTGCCAGCAGTAAGACAGCCACATTTGATCCTCACCGCCATGTACGGTACTAAGCTACATTATATTTTACCTATTAAAATTTCCATGCAGTTCCCCCTCAAGTGTGAACAAACAGTAATACCCTGGGAAAGTGTTAAGGCTGGCTGAAGGCTCCACATGACCACCCACAGCTGTGGCAGCATGCCTTGCCCTCCCTTCCCCCTCCATCCCACACTCAGTGTGCAGTGTGCCTGGACAGACCCCCTCCCCGGGCGACCCATTGTGTGTGGTATTAAAATGATTCATATACTTCTTTTATGTCTCCTGCTAAATTTTATGTACATAGGCTATTAGGCCTACAATACCGTGGATTGTGCTCAAATCAATGACTGATTGACATAAACGTAAGTAAGTAAATAAAACGTGAATTTATATAGCGCATTATGTTCAAAATTAACCTCTAATGTGCTCTAATACAACAACTAAAACTAGCAGTTTTTGTACTATAGTTAAATCTACCACGACGCTTATTCGTTACCACACGTCATTCGTCTAATAGCGATTTACTCTAATGTCTTCTCCATGCAGCAGCGGTGATATAATCGCAACA
>Ga0056128_1000492_pt1 | contig 35792 bp, 24 predicted proteins | sample WorMetLIZISLAND2_FD_71113 | JGI IMG/M metagenome (GOLD analysis project Ga0056128, IMG submission 71113) | Marine gutless worms symbiont microbial communities from Max Planck institute for Marine Microbiology, Germany - Olavius geniculatus... ...
GCTGCCAATGCAATATTTGGCAAGGTTGGTAGAGTGGCGTCTGAAGAGGTTACGCTCCATTTGATTAAGTCGAAATGCATTCCTGTATTATTGTACGGTTTAGAGGTATGCCCACTGAATAAATCTCAGATCGCATCACTTGATTTTAACCGCTTCTTCATGAAGCTCTTTAATACAAATACTATGAAAATCATAAAGGCTTGTCAAAGTTATTTTTCATTCAAATTACCTAGTGTCCTTATTCCGATACCAGTAAACAAATTCACAGCCAGAGCTAAGGCGATTTGAAATTTTTCAGGTTTCTTCCCTGTTTGATATTACTGTCTCAATAATTAGTTGCTTAACATGACAATTCTCTGAGTCTAACTTTATATTGTTGTTTTTGTTTAATTTTTTTTGTCTACCAGTGTTTGCTTGGTGAAATAAAGACTATCATAATAAACATACATCGTATATATTTAAAATGCTCAATTTATTAAATAGTGGTCTAAAGTGGTCTATGTATGTAGCAATTAAAATAATTTTGACTAACCGTTTTTTAAACTTTATGTAAATCTTCGAGATTGGTATTTTTGGGAACTCACAAAACGCAAGAAAAAGTCAGATACGGTCCAACTAAACTTTCATGTATTAAGATTCTTAGATGATGCATAAATATTGTTTTTTTTTTATTTTGCAATACAAGATTTTTTTGCATTAATATCAATTAAGATGGCTTTATAAAGTAAGCGAAAAATGACTTTAATTAAACAGTTGTATGCAGTTGCATTAACACTACATTTCCTTTTCGTTTTTGAATTATATTCTTTATCATATTCGAACTTATGATCTTTAAATCTGATCAGCTGCATCAGGTGTCAACGTGTCGTGGATCAGGCACGACAATAGATATAGCAGCTATGACGGTACCACACGCATTTATATTCCCAACTTGTGATCCAAAGAAAAATTCGTACGTATTCCCAATAGCAATACTCCTTTTTGCATGCACACCTTGTCATCCGTTTGCCTGTATAATGACCGTTTTTCCTGTCTCCTACGTCCTGTCGCTTCTGTCTGCTGTGAGCAGTTGACACTGAAACAAAGTAACACGACAAGCGTTGCGATAACTAAAACAAAAAATTGAGCTAAGGCTCACGGAACGCGCGAAAACCTATAGCAGTTCCTGTTTGCAAACTGTCAGTCTATCTCCAGCCATTTCGTCGCGACTTTTACAGGGGTACCACTCTTTGATGCCCTCGTGCGCAGGTTTCCTTGAACGCAGAAAATCGAGACTTGGACCATCGAAATCTACGTTCAATGCTGAAAATTTCATACGCAGCTTGTCCATGTCTATCTCAATTGGTTTCGGCGCAATTCGCTTTTTCAATGTATCTCGCTTCCCGAAATCGCCAAAAAATCCATAAAACCCCTTATTTTGACGTTCAAGGTCATTCAAGGTCATTGAATTCGGCGTCAATCGAGAGCCAGTGTACGACTTCCTATTAGTGATTAATAGTAACCTAGGCCCTATCTCACACCGTTACTGAGATACAGCGACTTATTGGCCAAAAATCGCAAATTTCGCCCACCCCCTCTCATTTAGCGCCCTCGTTCGGAGTGACCCCCTTCGAATTTATGAAAAAGCTTTACGGTTTCTGAAACTAGAGTCTTCCAGGCAGCCGACGGTAAAGATGTAATGATCCTAGCTTGCACCGTTTTTGACTGATGCACCCGTGTGACAGACAAACGGACGGACGGACGGACAGACAGACAGAATTGCGATGGCTAAGACGCGCGTAAAAACTTGGAGAAATTGTACTTTACAACGCACAACACTTTATTGCCCATTTCATTTCAACAACCGAATATGTTCTATTTTACAACTATTTTAGATGTGCACACGCCGATAATAGCCCATGCTATAATTCCCGTTTCTAGTAGGCCTACAAGCCATATGGCTATTCTCATTTCATGACATTTTTCACTGTACACCTCTGCTATTATCTGCCACTGTCGGCTTACCTGCATCATCATCATCATCATCAGCATCAGCATCTTCATTGTCATCATTGTTATCACGAGAATCATGACGAGTGACTGGAGTAAGCCAGTAGACGTCAATGTTTTCGCACATCTTCTTGCCGGGAGTTCCCAGAACTGACTTGTCCTTGATGCGCGTTTCTGACAGTTCGTACTCCATGTTTGTCGTCTCCAGCTTTTCTTCCTACAGACATCAATACCAGTGAATGGTACAGAATGATAACTATAGCAAATCTATAAGAACTGATTACCGTGGAGTTGCCTTTGTTTTAGCCGCGAGTTGCGTGTAATCCTACTAAGCCCACAGATTGCGGTATTGTCACAGAAAGTTGTCTGTCTGTCTCTCTGTCGGTTTGTCTGTCTGTAACGTTCATGTATGGTAAACATGTAGGCTATGCATAAGTTTGGGTAAATAGGGAGAAAATGATGCTTACGGTATTCACTTCCCAAAGCCCAATTATTGGCGGCGATTGTCTTGCGAAAGCACCCCCTAATTTTGACCAGAAAAAGGGTGGTCGTTTATTTGCTTCTAAAATGGTGCAAGCTATGAAACACTATGCTGTTGTTCACTAAAAAAACGTGCGCGTTTTTGACTAGTACTGAAATTCAAAACCTTGGATAAACTTAAACTGATGAAGAAAGAAATGCGAACCCCGCACGTCTTTAATCAAGCAGATCAGAGCGGCAACTGACTGCTAGCTGCTGCGTTGCGCCAGTCCAGCTGCTGTCTGTTTGCATTAACGCTTTAGCCTACGTTAACCCATACACATACACTGTTAGGAGATTTGATTTCTTCTTCAGTTTATCTGCTCTGCTAGACTAAAGCGACAATTTGTCGGATTAAAATGATCATGACATCGCGTAGTTTCTGTGTGATAGCATGTTTTACAGTGTGTTAATATGCTTGCGTTTATCATCAGTCTATCGCTTAAACGATATAGGCCTGACAAATAACCTAAGTCTATGCCTACCGTGCCTGTGACGTCAAGAACAGCTTGAGGCAAGGCCGCACTGGATCGATTGAGCTTGGCGACATAGCAAAGAACTCCATCTTTGAATCTGTTCACCTTCATCACTTGTAGATTCTGCAACAGGCATAAGATATTCTTCAGGCACAACTAGAAGTAAACCTCCGGGATCCTTTTTACGCGCGAAAGCAGCTACTGCTTTCAGCGCATCTTAGCCATCGCAATTCTGTCTGTCTGTCTGTCTGTCCGTCCGTCCGTCCGTCCGTCTGTCACATGAGTGGATCAGTCAAAAACGGTACAAGCTAGAATCACCGAATCTTCACCTTCGGCTGCGCGGAAGACTCTAGTTTCAGAAACCATAAAGCTTTTCCATAAATTCGAAGGGGGTCACCCCGAACGAGGACGCTAAATGAGAGGGGGTGGGCGAAATTTGTGATTTTTGGCCAATAAGTCGCTGTATCTCAATAACGGTGCGATATAGGGCTTAGGTAACTATTAATCACCAATAGGAAGTCGTAAACTGGCTCTCGATTGCCACCGATTTCAATGACCTTGGATGACCTTGAACGCTAAAATAGGGGTTTTCACGGATATTTTGGCGATTTCGGCCTGCGAGACACATTTCAAGAGCGAATTGCGCCGAAACCAATCAAAATAGACATGGACAAGCTGCATATGAAATTTTCAGCATTAAACGTAGATTTTGACGGTTTAAGTCTCGATTTTCTGCGTTCAAGGAAACCTGCGCACGAGGGCATCAAAGAGCGGTACCCCTGTAAAAGTCGCTTTGAAATGGCTGGACTGACAGTCTGAATTTGCGAACAGGAACTGCTATAGGCTTTCGCGCGTCACGTGAGCATTAACTCAAATTTCTTGTTTCTGTAAGTGATGCAAATTTGGTGAAACAGCAGCGCTTCTGGTGATAGAGTTTGTTTTCTAGGAAATAACTGATGCACCAGGTACAGCGTATCAAAACAACTTGATGGAGTTAGATCTAAATTGTAACTGATCGTATTCAACACTCACCGTATTAAAGTCGTTGATGACCGAGACTTCCGTGTCATTATTCTCCACGTGATAACGCACAAAGTTGCTTTTCACGCTGACGTCCACGTTTTCGGTGTCTTTTTGACCGTTTTCCAGAGAAAACTTGAACGTTTGCTAAAAACAAATTTATAGGTTTTCCCGCCAGTTTTAGCACAATAAAGTTACATTTGCACGCACGTTAAGCCTTGAGGTAAAAAGTTACCCCATAGAATTGAGCTGCGGTATCATTAATTACATTAGCTGCCAGTTCCCACTTCTGGTCGGACTCGACTACGAATTGAAAGCAGTACTGTAGCAAGTACCAGCACAACTCAATGACATAATTATTTTAAGTTATTTATGAATAAAACGCTTGTTTGTAAATTTAAAGAAATTGCATAAAACGCCTATACCAAATATAGGTTTTTAAGACTGCTCAAGGTGGATTGATAAAGCTTATAAAACTTAATACTGTGTAGCTAAAGTTGGCTTCATTAGTGCAGTGTTTTGCACTGTCACACATTTTGCGCAAAATGAAAAATGGGGTACTTTAATACACTAAAAAATTAAATTCTACAGCAGATAGGTGCAGTCGTATCAAGTTTGCAGTAGATCTAATTCACGTTGTAATTGCAGGACAGTGTATCACAGGTCTATGGTATGGATAAAAATATATAGGTTTATAGAGAAACATCAAAAACTGATATACTTCGATAATAATAAACTAGCCGATGTTTTGGCAGCTGCCAGGCAGGGCCGGATCTAAACCCGATTAATCCCTGTTCGGCAAAATGTCGGGTTATCAGAAAATTATCTGTTCCGGAAAATTAATAAGTAAATAATTAACACAATAAAGTTCTGATTTCGCAATAACGCATACAGAGCCCGCACGGCACAGAATGTCATGTAGGCCTACTCATTAACAAGAGAGCTTTCTAATGTAACAGTAGGCCTACGGCAAAAAAATCTCACACGGCAAAAAAATCTCACACGCCAAAAAATGTCACGTTGTTAGCCTGTGAGCCCTTTTTGTGGGCCCCTGTTCAGTCGAACATGGATCGGCCTCTGCAGACAAGTTTCTAGAAAATGGGAAGAACTACAGCCATAAAATAGCCAGAAAGATGTCTACCGCTGTTACCTCGACGACGTCGTTGCTGCTGTCCAAGAAGAACTTGACGCCGACAAGGACTCCTGCAATCACGATGGCAGTGACGACTGCGCATGTCACAGCAATGATCACGTGTTTCCGGTTTACACGTGACTTTTTGACACCGGCTCCAGAGTTTCCGTCAGCTTCCGCCTACATTACAGGAATACAAAATTTTTTGGTTTAACTGAAATAAAAAGACATTGTGGTAAAACGTTATTCAAACATCGAACAAAACGAAATAACCCAACTTGTCACAAAAAATTACGTAGTCAACATTTAAAATTTATGGCTAATCTGTTGCAAATTTTCTAATAAAACAAAAAGACAAGATGTCACGATGCTCCATCCAGTGTCGATTAATGCAGCCGTCCACTTAGAGCTAACCTTGTGTCCCGTAAGTGTATTTGTAACTGACAATAATATATTGTACACTGCACAGTAAGCCAGGCTTACTCCTGCTCTGGAGAAAGGTGACATTTACGCCAATTTTGGTTTTTCTGCGCCGATTTTCTGTTCGAGTTAAGAGCCACTACGTAACAGGCTAAAGCACAAGACTAAGTGATAAAAAGTAGATCGAACAGACCTGTTGTACAACTGCGACGGTGGCAGGCAGTTGTGACGTTGGTTTGTTGTCCATCGTTTGAATCGTCATCAACGTCAGTCACTCGCTGCACTGATTTATTCTTCAAGCGTCTGTTTCTACACTGTAGACCACTGCAGATTAACTCAGAACTCAGAACTTGAACCAGAATGATTAACTTAGCCCAGTGTCTTTACTGCTCTTCAGCGTCTTCTGTGTATTTAGTTTTTTCGACTGATGGACAGAGTCCGACTCTCTGACTTTTATACATTTTGTCATTGTCAAGCCGCGCTGCTTCTTACTCAGATCGTGGCCGAGATGTGTGTATGACACTTGTCAAACCTCACCAGGCAGCCTCACAGTCATGCTACTTCCTCGTTACCTGACAGCTTGATTTATTTTTCAAGTTAACGAGTACTGTTGAACCAGGAATTAGCTCAGATCGTACGTTCCCGTATCTATGTTTTGAAATCCCTCCTGACAGTCTAGGTTCCTTGTCCTCTTGGCTCTCCGCTCAAGTTTGTTGAGCACAAAGCCGTACATCCGCATATGCAGTAGGCTAAAGTCTGGGCAACCATTTAGCGGACCCGTGCCTTCACTCTCTTATAGTGTCATCACGTCATTGCGAGAACATTAATAGCATGCACACAAAACATGGCTGGCAGCTAACTAAGCCTAAACATATTTTTATTCGCATCGTCGAAATTCTTTGTGGTTTGCTATTGCACCGCCTCGAGGGCTATAGGCTTTAGCCCATTTGGTCTTTTCATCAGTCTGCTAAACGTATCTGCTTTATAGCAACTGTTATTATGTTCAGCACTCGACACAAAGCTAATGCGCATAGAAAATAATAAAAAAAATATTTATTAGTTGAAAAAATCTCAACAACTGCTGGCAATCAGTCGTGGAAACAAAATGCAAACAGCTGCACTTTTCTGAGGGATACTTTTCTATATCGCTATGGTTATTTGTAGGATGAGTAAAGGGGTAAGTCTGCTGCTATAAATCATAATATACTAGCGCGTTTTAGAAATCGCAATTCTCTCCTTCCGTCTGTCTGTCACACGGGTGGATCAGTCAAAAACGGTGCAAGCTAGAATCACCAAATTTTCACCATCGGCTGCCTGGAAGACTCTATTTTTAGGAACCGTAAAACTTTTCCATAAACTCGAAGGGGTCACCCCGAACTAGGGCGCTAAATGAGAGTGGGTGGGCAAAATTTGCGACTTTTGGCCAATAAGTCGCTGTATCTCAGTAACGGTGTGAGATAGGGCCTAAGTTACTATTAATCACTAATAGGAAGTCTACACTGGCTCTCGATTTGCGCTGAATTCAATGACCTTGAATGACCTTGAACGCCAAAATAGGGGGTTTTATGGATTTTTGGCGATTTCAGGCTGCGACACAAGTCTATATCATTCACAAGGTGGCGTCACGCTACTACCGTTATGCGATCCAGATAGAGAATTTGGTATTTGTATATTCACTTAGCATAAACCGGAACTGCTATTGGCTTTCGCGCGTCTCCTGAGCATTAGCTCAAATTTTTTGTTTAAATTTTTGTAGGGGTATTTTTGCACGTTTAAGATCGCCATTCGCTAGCCGTTCTTTTCGCGGTGCAGCATCTCAGATGTCGAAGAAAACTTCATTCTCTCTTAGTTTCATATCAGTCGGTTGCATCGTGCATCGTGCCTCAGTTCTCAACCTCTAATAGGCCTAATAGACTTGCTGTCAACCTGTCTTATAGCATCGTCCATTCTCGGCTCAAAACTCATCTCTTTTCCTAGTATTTTCCTTCTTGCTTGCTATTTTTTTCTCTTACAAAAGAAACTCACGAATCTTGTCTTAGAAGCATATACGGTTGTTATCTTTGCTAAAGTGCAGCAACATTATATTGTGACTCAGGCCCGTCAAGAGCCATAGCGGGGCCCAAGGAAACATTCTCGCGGTGTCTCCCTGGGGAGAAAATTGTTGAATTTTTCGTTTTAAAATGAAGCAATCTGGTGTACGTTATATTTTTGAGCTACGCGTCGCGGGGCCCAGCGTAAATTACCTCTCCTACCCTTCCCCCTCTCGACGGGCTTGTATTGACTTGAATACATTAAGCCAACTCAGTTGGCTTTTATGGCGTACTAAAACGTTTAGGCCTACTTATTTGCTTATTGTCTGACTTCCTGGTTAAGTCCACGTAGCCGTCTTGATTTAAGCTAAATTTAGTAATTGGCTAGACATAAGACCTACATCCTCATACCTGTGTTTGAAAATTCCTCGGTCGTTTTTGCGCGTGTCTGTGTTAGTTCCTAGTTTTTTGACGCTATACAAGTCAGTTTGTGGCAAATCTCGTATACATCCTTGTACCAGACATTAATGATAGGCCTAACATAGGCTTAGCTAGGAAAAAATCTAGCCCTATACAACCCCTATCCTGTTTTAAGCGCAAACATGGAAACTGTTTGCATCCAATTTGTTATGTTGAGCTATCTTTATTTTTGTTCTCACGCAAGGGCATCATTTAGGGGGGCTGGAGGGGTCTACACGGACTTTCCAATGATTTATGATTTTATTTTTTCCTTGTAAATCGTACCTTTGAAACACTGCTATTACTGCAAAAACAATACATTACATGACTGAGACCCCAATAATTTACTGAAATGGCGCCACTCTTCTCACTGGTGCTAAACCGTTGCTGTCCTCGGTAGCGACGAGTTAGGCTATTGATAGCTCCACAGCTATGCATAGTAGCTGTGGCGCTATTAGTACGATGTGTATGTCCATGTGTAACGGAAGTGGTGTCTGTCTATGGTTAACTGTATTGTGGCTAAACGGTAAGCGGTGCAACATTTAGATAAGTGTATTGCTACGGAATGGCTATACATAGAACACAACAACTGGAACAGAAACTGATAGGCTGTGGCGAAGTTTGTCTACTTGTCTGTTGCTCTCTTAACTGTCCAGCCTTTGGTACCATTATGTCTGTCTGTGACCAATAGCAACTTAGGTCCTATTTCACACCATTTAGCCACAATACATCCGTGACAGACGGACGACGAACAGACGGACGACAGCCGTGACGACAGCTCGACCGTTACTAAAGTACAACCGGCTAAAAATTGCATAAGCCTTTTCACATAATACGAAAATCATTGACGATGGATGACCTTGAAGGGCCATTACGCACACTGCTATGCCAATCATGCGGTAATGTGGCTAAACGGTAAGTCGCATGGGGTTCGCGGTGAGATCCCTAAGCCCCGACTTAGCCGCCGCCGCCGCGCCGTGATTTTGCTAAGCCGCCGCCGCCGCGAAAATCGCGGCTAGCCGAGAAAAAAATCGTTAATATCCGTTTGTGCTAACACTAAAAGAACCACAAAATGCCGTTGCAATGACGTCCCGTAACGTAACTTTTTTAATTAATGGCACAGCATTACAAATTACAATGTACACAACACTTATTACACACAGCATAATGCGTTGCAAAATAAGCCAGTTTTGCATTGCATAGATTTAAAAAACGTCCAAAATATAATAAACGTCAAAAGTTCTTGAAAACGTGGCAGGAACACTGTTCATAAACGTCGAATAAAAAAACGTTAACCTTAATTTGCTTAACCTCTTGCCTAATTTGCCTAATACCTAATGCTGCGGGTGCAGTACAGCTGGAACTAGGGAGATAGAGAGAACGGAGAGTTAGAACTTTATTCAATTTCAATTCAACCGTGTGGTTAGCCTATATCACTAAACTAACTATAAGCAAACTACCACAAAACCGAAATCTGCACGTCGCCTATAAATTTGTTTCTGTGATGGTTTCAAAAGTGCTTCTCAAAGTTCTTGGTAGAATTTTCGGTAAACTTTTTTAAATATAGAAAACGTTCACAAAATGAAAAAAAAACGTTAGAACGCAAAAACGTAGCAAAAGTGTAAAAACTGCACGTAACTGCAGAAACCTAGCGAAAATGCTAAGCTGCCGTCGCCGCGAAAATCGCGGCTAAGCCGGGACCTTAGCCGCGAAAAATGCTAAGCCGGCCGTGAAATTCACGGCTAGCCGGCTCTGAGGTTTACGCGTGAACACGGCCCGTGTGAACCAATCTTAAGTGCAGCGGTTCATGAGTTAAGTGTTAAGCGGCGAGATACTTGATAAAAATAATACTGTCGTCGCTGCCACGCAAAATAACAATTTTGCTCGTTTTTCCCGGTGCCTATTTTTGCCAGCTGCAACTGAAAGTAGGCCTACAAGGATATGCTCAGGTTGCCGAATGGTCGTCAAAATTAATGTCATTCGAAATCGTTAACTTTGGTTCAGTCGATATAGCGTGTGGAACATTTTATTAGTCAACAGTAGCAATTATGGTTTTGTTTGACGCCATTTCAGTAGAAAAATTTATTTCTGGTGCTGCCGACGTCAGATTGGCACTTGGGGAAGATCTTGAAAGTTTGTCGCTCGATCTTTTTTCGAACATTTTTTTCTAGGCGGCTCGACATCTTTGGCTGACCGGAAGCCGTTGACTCGACTACAAGAATACGCCAGAGCTCGATGCCGGCGTCTGATTGTACCGCGGTCTCGAGCCTGTGTCTGGAACGCTTCAGTGCCGGGATACACCACTACTGTAACAGACCGAGAAACGTCGCAAGAGGACATGGACCAGGATAAACTCCTGGGTAGGAACTGCGGCCATCTAGTGACTGAGTGGGCCATTGATCCATCGGAGAAAGTCGACATGGAAGTCTGGTATATACTTATAGACGTTCGCTGGTACACTTTTACTGTACGTAGTCGAAAGGGTCACAGTCGAGAGCACGTTTTAAGCTATAATTTGCAATACATGAAAAATGACAAACCTCAACTGTCGCAAAAATGACCAGTAGGCCTATAGTTTTGCAGGACATTATTACGTTAAATCACTCAAATAGTGATCAATTTACATAAAATTTTCACCAGTTGTAGCTGACGAAATACTAATTCAAAATATTCAAACAAAGTATATGGAAGTTGATTAAATATTTTGCTAGTCGTGACGTAAGGCTGAAGCCATCATGTGTCACGGGTACAAGCTTGCTAGTCTCAACTGGTGCTGTTAGTTGCTACCCTGCTCCAATAGTAAAAAATTTGGTTCATTCATGACAAATTGTTGAAGTTTTACAGTCACAGTTACAAAAACGTGCAAAGTGATCTCATTTGTGTATCTGTGGGGATAGTTGGACTTTCACATGTTCGAGCAAAACAGTGCACTAGCATACCGAGCTTGCGAGAAGGTTGAGTTTTTGGATCACGAGACGTCTGATTTTATATCCCGATGTTGCTCAAAGCTGATACAGTAAACATTTTTCGTTAGCGAACTATAGATTGTGTTCACCATTGAAGCAGGGTAGCAACCGACAGCACCAGTTGAGACAAGCAAACTTGTACTTACGACACACTGACGTCAGCGTTATGTCACGACTAGCAAAGAGTATTTACTTAACTGCCATATTTTGTTAAAATATTTTGAATTAGTATTTTTTTCAGCTACATGTGGTAAAAATTGTGTGTAAATTGATCATCATTTGAGCGAACTATGAAAAAACAAAAAAGGGTCCTTTTTATGAAACGCCGTGTATAGTTAAGTCGGTCACGTTAACGCTGGGATGCGTAGGCCTATACGGCGCACTGTGCCTCTCTGCTTCTTGCGCCGAAAATTTGAATATTTTGCTTCCTGAAGCATCGCAATTTATGTGCAAGGTAACAAAAATGCTTCAGCTTCTGTAAAACCCTCTGGGCTCTAACAAAAGATCTATGGTGTTTGTTTATTGCAATATTTCAATGCTGTCAACTTTATTGTATTTAGTGAAATTCTGGAGTTGGAGTACAATGAGAAACACCCATTTCATGATGTAGGATCTGCAACCCTCTCATTCCTGGAAGTTACTTATTACAATTTTGTTTAAGTCTAATCACACTGCAGTGGGGGCGCTGAAAATGACAAACATGAAAACTACGGACCATCGAAATGGCAGGGTTTAAAACGCAGAACGTGAAATAGGCGGACTAAGAGTCCGGGCAAAAAAAGAAACAAAAATAACGGACATAAAAAATAGCGGACGTGAAAATGCAAAACATGTTTCAAGCGGCTAAATATATTGAGAATATTTAGATTTAGCATTGCTTTCTTGTAGCCGTTTACTTCTTGGATTCAAAGAGTGTCTAAGATTAAAGCTCAGTTAGCGGATTAACCGAAGACTCAAAACAGATTTTGCATTTCTCCGATATCGTTTGTTACTCCAACAATTCGACTCTAGGCCTATAGCGACGTTCGCTGTGTCTTTCATAGTCGCTCTTTTCACATTGCTGGCGCACGATATGGCACGGCTAATCAACGATCTTAGAATCAAACGGCCGAAAAAAAACCTGAACAAAAAATTTGAGCTAATGCTCACGAGACGCGCGAAAGCTTATAGCAGTTCCGGTTCAGTAGTTTAGCTAAAAATTGGGGTGTTTCCGCTAAGTTAATATACAAATACCAAATTCTCTATCTGGATCGCATAACGATAGTACCGTGGCGCCACCTTGTAAATGATACAGACTTGTGTCGCAGTTCAAAATCGCCAAAAAATCCATAAAACCTCTTATTTTGGCGTTCAAGGTCATCCAAGGTTATTGAATTCGGCGCCAATCGAGAGCCAGTATACGACTACCTATTAGTAATTAATAGTAACAGGCCCTATCTCGCACCGTTACTGAGATACAGTGACTTATTGGTCAAAAATCGCAAATTTTGCCGACCCCCTCTCATATAGTGTTCTCGTTTGGGGTGACCCCCTTTGAATTTGTGGAAAAGCTTTACGGTTCCTGAAACTAGAGTCTTCCAGACAGCCGATGGTGAAGATTTGGTAATTCTAGCTTGCACCGTTTTTGACTGATCCACCCGTGTGCTAGACAGACAGACAGAATTGCGATGGCTAAGACGCGCTGAAAGCAGTAGCTGCTTTCGCGCGTAAAAATGAGACAACTTATCTTGCTGCTGTGACTTGTGTTCTGCCGTTGTTTTAAAAAGAATTGCACACGGGACATTGTGAGGTAATCTATTTTGAAACGATATATTTTTTATCTTCCAATTTTATGTCGGGCATTTTCATGCCCGTCATTTTCATGTTCGGCATTTTCAGTCAACCCGCTGCAGCAAGCGGTCCGTCTCCGAGATACCAACCCAGTATGACCCGTTCTGCTCTACGTAGTATGTCTGTTTCAGGGCCTATTTAAGGTTTCAGAATCAGGTATCAAGCACGGATGCATGGCGAGCGCGCGGAGCGCGAGCTATAACGGAGGTCTGGGCGCAGAGCCCCCACTGGAGTCCAGTAACAGAGCCCCTAATCAGGGGGTCAGGGGGCTTGAAGCTGAAAGCCTTTTAGCCGTTCAGCATGAAATGAAAGCGGCAAAATTTACCGCATTCACTGTATCTGTATTTAGCAAACTGAGTGTTAACTTTGTGATGCATTGGCATACATAGGCTTGCAGGCCTTTCGCAGTGGCGTAGCCAGAATTTAGTTGTGGTGGGAGCAGTTGAAGGGTGGGGTATAAGGAGAAGTGTCCCTCCCCACGGGGAAGGGGTCTGGGAGGGGACTGTGCCTCCTGCCATCGTCATCAACGTCAGTCACTGCAGATCAGCTCAGAATTTCAACCAGATAAACTCAGCCCACTGAGTGTCTTCACCGTGTCTTAAGTCTTTTCGACTGATCGACTTTATCGACTCTCCGACTTTTATAGAGGGCCTACACATTTCGTCGCCTGATCTAGTTAGCTGGACAACTTGATTTAATCTGCAAGTTGACAGGTACTGTCGTACCGGAAATTAGCATAGATCGACGTCCTCGTACCACGTTTTGAAATACCCTTAGTAGCTTCCTCATTCTTCAAGACCATTGCGCTCAAGACTATTCAGCAGCCTACAAAGTATAGTACATCGCATACCTACATTAACGTCGGAACAACCAATCAGCGAACCCTAGCCTTTAGCCGCTCCGTGGGTCGGGTTCTGGCCTGTTTTTCATGTCGTCACGCCACATGATTACTGAAGCTATGCATGCACGCATGCACGGTATGACTTGGTGATGTAGCGTGTCGGATTGGTGAGCGCGAGGTCACTGGTTCGACTCCCGCCCGGTGCACTGTCAGGTCGGTGGCAGGTGACTGGGCTAGTTGTTCAAGCACATGTGTCTCTGTCACCAACCAGTATATGCTAACTTTCACCGGCCTCACAGCCGGAAAAGTAACGGCAGTCCATGGCAAAAGTATGGCCTATACCGCACATAGGCCCCTATACGGTAGCCGAGTTGTGTTTCACTGCCGGTGTTTCTCAGAGACAATAAACGGAGATCACCAAGGATCTCTAAACTCGCAAAGCTGTGAGAGGTCGATGCTGACTGTGGGGTCAGTTTACTTTTTTACGCGTGACAGCATGTTATGTTTCGCGCGTTTTAGCTATCGTCTATAGGCGTCTGTCAGACACACTGTGCAGCTCTATCAAAACGATGCAAGCTAGAATCACCAAATTTCCGCCGTTGGCTGCCACAAAGACACTATTTTTGGGACAACATTTCATGGCGCTGGGTGTTCCCATCGAACAAAGGCATCAAGAGTACTCCCCTAAAAGTGATTATTTTTCCGTATTGGCTGGTTTAGTGATAAGTAATTTGAGCAAAGCTCACATAACGCGCAATAGCACCTGCCACCTGGACAATCAGTTACAGCGTGCAATAAAATAATAATAGCTTAGTTTTTTGGAGGCCACACTGTAGTCCAGTAACTGGCTGGACTGTAAGTCTGTAGGCCTATATTCTCAATTCTTCATACCTGTGTTCGGAAATTTTCTTGTCGTCTTTGCACGTGTCTGTAAGTTCCTGGTTTTCTTAATGCTATTGCTACGGTGGCATTGGCTCACGTGCCAAGCCCACTGCACATGAGCCAATCCCACTGTAGCACTGAGCAGGCCTACTTCCGCGTACCAAACTTTATTGTCCGCACAGCCAGAAAGTAGCCTATGGAACACCTGATTTGTTTTAAGCCCAAACCTACTGACTTTGATTTCTTTCGATTTGTTTCAGAACGTGCTGTATAACAAACCGTACAACAAATCATAATGCACAACAAATCAGAGCAGTGGAGTTAGCGCTTTGATGCACAACCAAGATATTGAACGGATTTACAGAGTGGTCTTGTAGCCTACATGTAAAAGTAAGCCATCGAGTTCTTACGACTTAATTGAATACTGACTGATTTTCTGAGTTATTTCTAATTTACTTATAGGCATACACTTGTTTTAAATTTATTTATTATCATAACTATTAGACACCGTAAAACGTCTCGCTACATTACCTTGTAAATTATCACTATCCGCGGTAGCAACGATATTATTGTTGTAGGCTGCTTTTTATGCGATTGACACGATATTCATAAACCTTTGCACCTATTTTGTTGAAATTTTGCACAAAGGTGATTTTTGTAGTAAGAATGGCGTCAGACACCAACGGGCATTGAGCCCACGGTTGTCGATGATGATGATGATGATGATTTTTGGCCTAAGACAGAGTGCGCAAAATTTTGGTTAGGCCTACGCACGGAGTTGGCATCCGAATCCAGGACCGGATTTCCGGATTTTGTGCTATTACGAGATTATGGCTAAAAGTTTATTAACACGATTACAGAAAATTCGTAGGAAAGGTTAGATTTAGTGCAACTAAGAGTTGATTAGATGTTAGTGGTGATTTGGATCAACATCAGTTATAGGACAAAACAGCATGTTTTTAACTATTGCCAGATAAAGCAAAATTGACATAAACACCAACTGTTCGGACGGAAGTCCAGAACGCCAGTGTGACCTTTCCTTAAGACGTGCGAAACATTTTCATGCTCGCGCCCAGCCGCACGTAGGCCTAATTATCGGGATAATGCAAATACGGAATTATTCTCTCTGTCGTCGAGCAGTGGCTGTGATTATTAGGCCGCCCGGAACGATAGTTCGGAAAGGCCTTATGTTTTACTGCAGTTTATCTTTTTTCATCGCGAGATCTCCGAGGTCCGTGGACCGATCTCTGCGAGATTTTGCCACATCGTCGGAAGCATGTTCAGTTTACAAATGCCGGTCCAAAAATTTGGGGTGTGCCCCAAATAATTTTGAGGACGGAAAACACGCTAAATTTGGCCAGATTTCGGACCACTTCCCACTTTGAGCTCGAATAGTTCTATCTCAAAAATGGACAGAGATATCCAGCGTTTCCTCCCGCGTTAGATGAAAAAAGTCCGGTGAACTTTGGTCCACTTTCCACAGCGTTCTCGCGGCTAATGTTTAGGCCTACCCATGAGATCGACTTTTTCGGTAGTCCATATTTCGGCCCATAGGGGGTGCTGCGCCCCGAAATTTTTACACGCGTCACAGAATGGCCAAGTCTTGCTTGCCCACACCCCACACTCCACAGGGGATGGAGGTTCCCCTTACATTTTTTTCAAAGGGGGTCAAAAATTGGCTTATAATTCAGCGTATTAGCGCCTATAACTTTGAGGTTAGGGGGAGTAGCCCCATGAAACTTTGCCACATGACGTGCCATAAGGGGGGGACATTATCACTTATATACAACATTTGGGGGCACGGCCTTTTAAAATTTGGGAAGGCAAAAAACGTCCAAAACTTTCAAATTTGATTGCGAATATCTCAAGAACCGGTCAATATATCGAAAACATGAAACAAATTTCATTGAGAGCAATTCCTGCTGCGTTGAACAAAAAATGGTGAACTTCTATGCACTAATAAAAAGTTATAGGCGCAGATGTAGACCTACTTATCGACAATGCGCATTCTACAATTTCTACGTATGCTAATGCATTTTAGTAGGGGCCACGTAATTTTGCTACCCTGGGCATTTCGACCCCCAATAATTAACTTTTCACCCAATCGGACTTACGGCGCCGGGCGGCTTCACGTTGGGCTTTGCCCCATATTTTTAGTTATTTCATAATTAGGCCCCTATTATGCCAAAAATTGATTCTTATCGCAAATCAAAAATGTACAGCCTATTGCGACTGCGATAGCCTACTGGCAAAGTATAAAAGTAGGCCTGTAGTTATAGGTGCATGCCGCCTATCAGTCGATTTCGACGACCGTAAAAAGCTGTTTGCTCTTTTACCTCATCTACAACTTTCGCAAATTAATGCAATACTTTCAAACAGCGAAATTACGAACTTAATTTCCAATTTTTGAATGCATCCTGCCTAATTAAAGAGTCAATCAATCAATCATTTTTGTCGCAGTTCGGCAGTGGCGGTTCTAGCCGGCAATATCTGGGGGCACGGCCCCATGGCGAGCGCGGTAGCGCGAGCCTATAACGGGGGTAACGGGACAGAGCCTCCAGCGGTGTCCAAGGGCAGCTAGAGCCCCTGGTGTCGATCATAATGGGGGAAGCTGAAACACTTTTGGTTTTATAGACGTTCAATGGAAGCTGCAAATTTGCTCACTTTGATATAGCCCTGCAATTTGGAAACACAAAGAAATCAGATATTCGTGTTATCTTTGCAAAAATCATGGATGACCTGGGGCTGTCCCCCAGGGCTGTCCCCTGGTAGGAACACCCTCCCAGCCTTGGCCTAAAACCGCCACTGCAGTTCGGGTAGCGATGTCATTGCACGTTGTAAACTGATTCCCCAGAGGGCAGCACTAATGTCGAACTAGCTTTTATAAATTCGCTGATTGCGCAAGCCGTTTTAAAGACTGTGCACCAAAGTGGTACATTCGCACAACGGTAGTTTTTTCCGTTGTTTAAAATAATCAGTTGAAATAATAAATTAAAAATTATTTAAAATGACAATTGATGGAAATTAAAGACAAAGTAGGACACCTTTATTACAATCAAGAAAATAATTATAAATAGCTTTATAGCTCTACAGTGCTGTAATTTCGTCAGTCGAAAATACCACACAATTTTTGTTTGCCAATTATTGAACTTGTCAATTTTGGCAAAATTATGAAATCTGAAGTTTCAGCGTTCGCTTGACGACAGATTGTCAACAAAGTGCATTCGTCACATTTGGCTTTTTGGTAGACCCCAGAGCCGCCGAATTTAGTCGTCGCCGCCGAATTTTCAGCCTTAGCCAAATATCAGCCGTAAAAAATTTGACTTTAAAGTCGTTGCCTCAGCCGCTGCTAAATTATTTCCCTTTGTGGTTTCATTTCTCCGCACATTCAGCAACACTGTACAAAAATACCTGGAAACGTTTATATGACGTACATATTTAGTGAACTGACCAATCCGGCTCTCACCAGTTTATACTTTGACAGTTTTGACACAACTCTAGGCATTAAAAATTACACTCTGCTGTCCGCACCTCCCTTCCCTAGTCTCTACTCTATCTATAGCTCGTGAGGCTGATAGGGTGTTAAACACGATCCAGCATACGTCCAGCATTACCATCGTGTATTTTGAATACATTTGCTAGAAGTTTGACATGGGACTCCATGACACTTGTGAGGCAACACCAAACCCATCATGACTGAACTTTTTGACGGACATGCCTACTTAAGCATCTATAGTCGAATTATGTTTTCCGTACGATACTTTTGAGAGTTTAGTGGCAGCATGCGCAGCAGCTTGTGGATAAAGATCTCCTCAGCCTGGTTGCTCTTCCACAATCCAGCGTTTGCATTTTGAGTTTGACCACATATAGGGCCTTTAGGCCTATATGTAACCCTAATATCACACTTATTAGCTTGGTAACTGAAAAAATTGAAGTAGCGCTGCAATTTCAGTAGGCCTATAATTTTTCTTTATCGTCAAACAACAGTTCAATTTTGAGCGCTTTTTGGTCGTTACCATGATTAAAAGACATCATGGTAAATAATTTTTTATAATCATTGTATTGCAATATTGTGATATCGAAAGTCGAAACGACCCATCCCTACTCTGCGAGTGCGAATGCTTTTCGAATGTGTTAAATATTCTATTAGTATTGCAAATAAAACTTGTACCGTTGAGTTTTTCCAGTATTTAACGTACTTGTTTTCTATTAGTGTGCAAGAATTGCATTAAAATTATGGCATCGCCATTTGCTCGAAATCTGTTGAAGTTTATCGGTATTGTAAACATTTTGAGGTTTATTGGTTGTCCGGTGTGTCGTGTCACTATCAGAGATGTGCTGATCCTGGAATTTTGGGTCCGCGTTTGCAGCGTGGCCTCCGCGTCCGCAAACCAAAGCCGTCTTGCGTCTACGTCCGCACTGCTAGCAACAATTATAATGTTTAAAATATTCTGGATTCCAGTGCCAGCCTTTAACAATGTGGCACGCATAAAAAACTACAAGTCCAACTGAAATTTTGTAGTATTGTTGTTGCTAAAAAGTAGAAAAACGTTGCGTTAAAGAAACTCGTTATTTTCAGGGATCGTCCGCATCTGCAAAGGCTTCAAAAATTGCGACTGTGTCACGTCTGCAAATGCGTTCGCGTCCGCACGTCTCTGGTCGCTATGGATACCAAATAGCATTATTACCGTTCTTGAAAGGGGCATGGCATCACTTTTTACCCGCACTTTTAGCTTGCCGTGTATTTTAAAGAAAACATTGCATGAATGTATGTAACTAGCTTGTTTGTTGTCTATATTGTCTCCATTAATTCAAAGGGTGTGTCTGATATCTTACTAAACCTAATCCTGTCAGTTGAACTAAGTCTTGTGGGAGTTGTCCTTGTTATGAGTATGAGTATAAAGTAGTAGTAACCGAAGAAAAGATTTTGACATGATAGTCTGAGATTTGGCAAATTTTGTGTATAGTGTGATTATTTATTATGTTCATGATCTTGTTTTCATCTGTAACAGAATGCTTATTGTCATTTGTTGCTAATACAACAAGAAAAGCCCAGCTAATGCAAAGCGGAACACACGACAGCTGTGCATGTTTAAAGGCCCACTGCGAACAAAATCTAGATCACCGGTTTTCAGCAATTGACATTAAGTATCTATAGCATTTCATTTACACTCGCCAGAGGGCATGACCGATCTTGCGCAGCTGCATTGGCTGAAAGTCACAATTTTTTTACCCCACTGTCACTTAATGCCCTCACTCGGCATGACCCCTTTTGAATTTATGGAAAAGCTTTTCGGATCCTAAAACTAGAGTCATCCAGGCAGCTGACAGTAAAGATTTGGTGTTCCTAGCTTGCACCGTTTTTGACTTATCTACCCGTGTGACAGCAGACAGATGGACGGATGGAATTGCAATGGCTAAGATGCGCTACAGCAGTAGCTGCTGTCACGTGAATAAATGAAATGAAGGAAATGTACTGCCAGTTTAGATGATGCTCTGATAAATTTTAATTAGGTTCGACTATCGCAGTTTAAAGTATTGTACAGGAACTGAGGAATTTGGTTCATGCAAAAATTTTGTACTTGTTGGTTTATTTTTTTTGCTCTTTATTGTGTTCTAACAATGTGCTTCTGTTGGTGTTTTAGATATTGGAGCCAATTTGACTGGTACGTAATAAGGAAGTTCAGAGACTTACTTGAGAAGTATACTTATATTTTCTTACATATTTACTGCTTATAGAAGGGGATCGCTTCGTGTTTTGCAATGTCAAATCAACCAATACTGCAAAAAATTTTTCAGGTGACCATCTCAGATTTTCTATTTGTTGGCACTCATGTATACCAAAATTCGTTGAGATAAAGCTTAGCTCTATATATGTCTCTGTTCAAGAATGAGATGCATTTTTTTGCGCACGATTCATACGTAACATTTTCAGTTATTTGCCTGCAGGTAACTTGCCAATTTTTTTCCTATGTCACTCATTCCAAAGAATCTTTGTTTTAGCATTATGTCTCGTTATACTTTTTCTACATCATGAAGCTTCTGTTACTACTTACCAGATTGTTACTGCCACCACTACCGCGTTTGCAATGGACGACACCAACTGCAACTATTACAGAAGACAACATGCATCATGGCAGCACGTTTTTTATGTCGTGACTGTAGGTAGTCAATTTAAAATGTAAGTTTCTCTATGTTGACAAAACACTGGGTGTTGATATTACTGTCAAAATTATCAGAAAGTTATGAACTTTTAGGAAAATGGATAAAATGTATGTGCTAATTTTGGTGTCCGTGGACCTTTAAGCATATGTTTGATTTGTTCTGTTGTGATAATATAACCGTGTTTCTGTCTGTTAACAGATCCAATGTTCAGAGGTGTATACCATGGCTCAACAAAGCATAGAGGTTTTTGTCACCATTCTGACATTTCATTATTAATACCTATGTAATGTTTTTGATTGTTTTATTGCACATTTTTCATTTCTTGTTTTTAAATTGTAGCCACTTTTGCTGTATGCTTGAATTCTGATCACAAGCGGAGCAATGCAATATGTCAAATGTCAAATGTAAATTTATATAGCGCATTATCGTAAGAAGTTTTAATCCACTGGACACACTAATACTGTGAGAACAAGCGACTGTCTAAAAGTGTCTGCAGAACAGTGCAGTAGAAAAATTATGTAGCACGGTGTTCTCCCACATTTTTGGGTGCTCGTAACTGACATGTTAAAGTGGTGTACTTTTGTAGATGACTTTGATGATATGCTGCAACGATGCTGGGACAACTCACTAGATAAGGTTTATCACCTTTCTTATGCATGTTTGTCTATTTGTCATTTTAACAAACTGATAAGGCTTCGAGGCCAGAAGGTTAAATGTCACTGTCATAGTTGCTGGAAGACTATTGAGCTCATGAACACTGTCTGTTAAGCTCTAGTTGTCTAGTTTTGTTATGTGGCCATTCTAACCAGCGAAATTACTATTTTTACCTTTCATTTATCTTTTGCTTGTGTCTGTCCGTCACGTACATTGTGCTAACATGAAAACGAAATAATGGAGAAAGACAAAAATTGATGTGAAAATTTTCGGTATAGGAATTTCTTGTGTGTTAATTATTAGCCCAAAAGTTGGGTTGAGTGCATTATAGGCCTTGAAAGTGCCATCATACGGGTGATTTTGCTGTCTTTTCATTTCCAGTTGGGAGGGGGAAGGGTGATCCGCATGAATCTTCTCTGCACTGAAAACTCTGCAAGCGTCATGGATTGGTTGTAACTTGTAGGTCTGGCCACAGCACGTGGCATGGTTCATTGAAGTCAAAGTTGAGAACTGTTCTGTTTACTGGTGTAGATTATTGTTACCGGTGGAAGTTATGACGACTGTAAAGAGGCATTGGACCTGGCTAACAAACACAGTTTGTATCATATTACAGTATTTACACTTTTTGTCAGTATTATTCCCACTTATAGTGCACATGGTAACAGAGAGCTGTGATCTGAAGCCAGTTACTGCTTTCGGGTTGATTTCTAGCAATTACTGTACTTTTTATGGTTAACTGAACAAATTCCTTACCATAGACCTTAGTTCCTCCAGTTCCTGCCGGAACGTCGGGCAATGAGCTTTCTCCATTTCGGTCTGTTGCTGTAGATTAATATATATGTTCCAAACACAATATACAATGAGATTTATAATTTGTGCAGTAATTTTTGATGTTGTACTTTATTTTATTTTTGATTCAAATTTGAGTGCAATTCTAGAGATAACCCTTTGATTCTTCATTGTTTTTAGTTGTAATGGTTGGACTTAAGATAATGGATCGTGGGTTTGACACCTGGTCAAGTGCTTACTAACTGGATGGGTGACTGTCTGCAGAGAGGTAGACCATCTTGGTATATAACCAACCGTCAAGGTAAATTCCGCCTTTCATCCCTCGTTGGTAGGTAAATCAAATACCGGTGTGTCTGGCTGTGGTTAAGGCATTCACTTTTGCCGGGTGGCAGTTAACACAGGTTGGTGGCGTGGCATAGCAGTAACACGTTCATGTGATTAACAAAGTTACTCCACACCAGGCCGGGTTAGTACTTGGATGGGCGATTGCTTGCGGGCAGGTAAACCATCTTGGTATGTAACTAGCTGTTTAGGTCAACTTAGCCTTTCATCCCTCCAGCGTACGTAAATCGAGTACCGTCCTATCTGGCTAGTGTTAAGGCGGTGTTTCACCTGTGTCGGGTGGCAGGTAACAATGTGATCCCATGTGGCAGGTAATGCTTTGTAGCTCTGAGATGGGCTTGCCACAGAAAGCTATATCATTACCTTTTAACCCTGAATACTGCATGATTCCATGTGGTGGGTGATGCTCCAGAGCTCTGAGGTGGGTTGCCATTAAAGGTCCGTGGACGCCAAAATTAGTGTATACATTTTATCCATTTTCCTGAAAGTGCGGAATTTTCTGATAACTTTGACAGTAAAATCGGCGCCCAGCGTTTTGTCAACACAGAAAAATTTACTTTTGAAGTCGGCGATCTACGAAAACGACGTAGAAAATGCGCCGCCATGATGGTCTGCGGTAACGTCATGAGTTTAGCCTATAGACGTCATGAATATTAATGGCCTAGCCTAGAATGATGACGTCGTCGGCTAGGCCATTAATATTTATGATTTATATGGGTTAGGGTCGTGACGTCACCGCAGGCACTTATAGATTAGAATATTTTGCATGACGTAACATAATGCCGCATTTCGTTTGAATTCACGCATTAATTTCATATATTTATGAAGCTCAAATCGACATATTATATATGCGAGGTTAAATGTCTAATTTAAATTTGCAGAAATTGCACGAGTGAATTTGACCGTGGCCATGGACCTTTAAGAGCTATAGACAGCCTTTACCTTGTAATGCTGATATGTGTGTAATGCAGATCGACTGTACTGCACGGTGGGCTGTCATCCAACTCGTTGCACAGAGTTTGAATCCACCTCCAGCCCTGATGAGTACTTGTCAAACCTGCTCAAGCTGGCTTGCTCCAGCAGCAAGGTGGTTGCCATCGGTGAATGCGGACTTGGTAAGTATGTCTGATGACTTCTTTTCGTCGTTGTTGTAGTCGTTAGCGTTGTGATAAGCAATGACACTGTGCAGAGGAGAGGGATAATTGTTCTTCAATTTTAGCATGTTGGAAAATTTTCTCTTAGTTGGAATTTTTGGGCAAAAATACAAATTATTGGGCTGAGAATGACCAATTTAGTGGAATTTGTGGGCAAAAGTGAAATCTTGAGAATTCTTCTCTCCTCTATGAGAATTTTTTTTGTCGAGAGAGCAGCTTCCTGTCTCGATCTTTTTAACCTGTGACACCAATTGCTGATGAGCCAGCGAGGCAATGTCTATGTGGGGAGGCATATGTAAAGATATGAGTAGGACCCACAGTTTCCCAAGGAAAATTTTGCCAAATTCCGCGGGCCACTTCACAAAATTCCGCTGTTTACTGCGGCAAAATTGTTTAAATTCTATGGCTTACCACCGCCTTCCATTTCTGCGTAAACTAAGCTTTATTTTGTTAAAAAAACTTGAGTTTTTGGATACTGGCATGGCGCTCAGTTATGCTAGCAACATACAAACAAAATTATTGATTAGTTTAATTTGTTATCTATTGAGTCGATGGTCATTCTAATTATCGGTCATTTCTTAACTTCTGTAAAATTCTGCGAGACATAGAGAACAAACAGAACAGAGTTCTGTGGCACACCTGTTGAAGAAGTGAAATGAAGCATTGTTTGTCTGTTTTTGTACAACTTTTGAATTTTAAATTTGTGTTTTGTATTACAACTTTTAGATTATGATCGACTGAAATTCTGTCCAAAGGAAACACAGCTGAAGTAAGTTTTTAGTCATCGATACAGTCAAGTCACATTAGTATATAGCACTGTGTGTCATGAGGCTGACAAAGAAATTATGCAAAGCATAAAAGCATGGAGCTGGATAGTGGACATGCATAATTTAAATGTTTGCACCATTTGGTATTTGTCATATAATATTACATCAGGCACCACTCAGCTATTATACAGAGGCGCTGTAATATACAATTATGCAACACCAATAATGAAATTTTTAAAAAATATAAAAAAAGAGTAAGACACATTTTGATGTTTACAAATGAATTGTTTATTACTAAAGTGAGTTTTAAAGTTTCAGTAAACACAGCGGTGTGTATTTTTGAGCAGGTACTTTGAACGTCAGTTGGATCTCGCGGAGGAGACGGGTTTACCAATGTTCCTGCACTGTCGGAATGCTTCTTCTGACCTTGTTGATATAGTTTCTCGACATCGACAACGAATTTCTGGAGCTGTTGTAAGAGACAACATTTTATTTTTATTTTTTTTTTTTAAATTTTAAGCAGAGAGAAGAGCACTTGGCTCGAGGACTCGATTTTTTTACGCGCGAAAGCAGCTACTGCTTTCAGCGCATATTAACCATCGCAATTCTGTCCGTCTGTCTGTTACACAGGTGGATCAGTCAAAAATGGTGCAAGCTAGAATCACCAAGTCTTCACCGTCGGCTGCCTGGAAGACTCTAGTTTCAGGAACCGTAAAGCTTTTCCATAAACTCGAAAGGGGTCACCCTGAACGAGGGCGCTAAATGAGAAGGGGGTGGACAAAAGGTGGACAAAATTTGCAATTTTTGGCCAATAAGTCGCTGTATCTCAGTAACGGTGCGAGATAGGGCCTAGGTTACTATAATCACTAATAAGAAGTCGTACACTGGTGCTGAATTCAATGATCTTGAATGACCTTGAATGCCAAAATAGGGGGTTTTATGGATTTTTTTCCGATTTTGGGCTCACCCAACGTTTGTTTCTGCACTACCTGGGGAAAACACAACTAGCAAAATATCACTTCTTTATCCAACGCATTTTGTTTACGTTTCTGACACTTTGGCTGACATTTCATCCAGCTGTCCATTTTCCACAGATTAGGATAAATAGAATTTATTGACGTTTTTTTCATTTATTTTAATATGCATTATGCTTGGTCTGTTTTTCAGAAGTAGTGCAAAAAACAGACGTTGAGTGAGGTGGGAATTAAAACACTTATTTAATAGCCAGTTGTGTCTGAAACATTTCTTCCAAAAATTATTAAAATCTGCTAATCTTTAGTCAAGTTACAGTCGATAATGTTGGGGATGTTTTTTTCAGGTTTTCTGTTGATTTCAACACAATATTTCGCTTGATCTGCTTTCCCTAGGTAGTGCAGAAGCATACATTGGGTGAGGTGGGAAACTAAAAGGTCATTTGATGACAAGTTGTATCAGGAATATTTGTACCGAAAATTGTCAAAATCTGATAATTGGCTTTCAAGTTACAGTCGAAAATGTCGGGGATGCTTTTTCTGGGACACAGTGTATATTGATCTCATTCTGCAGCTGTCAGTCTGCAACATAAGAAATGTTAATTTTCATTATAGTGACTTAAGGCTGACATACGTAGGGGATTGTAAGCAGTTTAGAAAACCCAACTGATCCAGTAGGCCAGATGGACCTGCATCTGGGTATGGCATTGACGATGTAGTTAGTCTAGCTATGCCGATTGTTTAAGTTGTCGTTGGCTTAGTGCTACGACACTCTTGGTTGGGCAATAAAAAGAACGTTCATGCTGTATGAAGGCTTGCTGCAACAATTTGAAAAGTTTGCTTTTTGCTGTGATCCTGACTAGCCTGAAGTGAATGTGGAAAATTGGCTGGTTGACAAAAAAATGAATATGATTGTCCAAAATTGTACTCTTTATGTGTATAGTAGCTAGTTGCAAGTGTGTATTTGCGCATCGCAGTTTTTGCCTGCACAGTTTATTTCTAGTGTGTGCATTTGCTAATTCTTTGGCATAGTCCATTCAAATTGTCACTTGTTGCTAGACTTAGATGGAAAACCAGATGCTTCTTTCTGTTTTGACTCATGTGTATTGATGTAAAATATGATATTTGTAACTACGTAAGTGCAGTGGCGTAACCAGAAACGTGAATTTGGGGGCTCCTTTTTTTCTCCTACTCCTTTTTTCTTTCTGTCTATTTTTCTCCTCTTTCTTTTCTTCACTTTCTCTCTTTCCTTTTCCTCCCCCCTTTTTTTCTTCCCCTTAGAAGTAGCATCCCTGAAATCCAGCTAAGTGGTCTGGATTAGTGCTGTGTGCCCCAGCCGTAATCACATTTGGTGCATTATAGCTTTAAAATATGAGATCAGGTGACAACGATATTAATTATTTATCTGAGAATCAACTGACTAAATTTAGTGCAGTTTAAATATGTGTTTATGTCTTGATTGTCTGGGTGATTGCTTCCCTTGTCTACTCTGCTGTGTATTTGTGTTCATCTGTAGGTGCATTCATTTACTGGCAGTGCTGACGATGTACTTAGTTTTATTAATCTCGGCTTTTATATCGGCATCAATGGATGGTAAATGTATCGTCGATATGACCATTTTTATTGCCTCCGCCAAGGAGGTTATGTTTTTGCCAGAGTTTGTTTGTCTGTCTGTGTGTTAGCAAGATAACTTAAAAAGTTATGGACGGATCTTTCTGAAATTTTCTGGGAATGCCGGGAATGGCAAAAACTACCAGTGGTTCAATTTTGGGGATGATTCAGAAGGAATCCTGGATTCTGGATCACTTTGAAGTTTTCGTTAACATTGCTTTCAATGGGGCATAAGGGAAACCGCTGCCAAACCGAAGATGGTGCTGCCACCTGGCGAACAACATGGCATTGGCGGAGGTCTGTGGTCTCTGACTGCTTTCTAGTTTTCAAATGCTGTCTGTTTGCTGGATGCCATAAGCTCATTGCTATCATTTTTGTTCTCTTTTAAATTTATTAATATCTTCAGTGCAGTGTTGCATTATGTTTAGCTTGCTTTTGACCAGTTTTAAAGCAAAAGCTAATATTTTTGTAAATGGTGTTGCATAGTTTCATTGTTTGTATTTCGGTTCTCTCAACTGCAGCGCACTTCTGTTATTCTGTGCCATCAAAAGTAACTCACAAGTGTTCATAGATGCATAACGTTGTTAGTACTTCTTGATATTGTATTCAGTTCTTAGACATTGCTGCTTCACTGACATGAATGGGATTTGCCATTGATTTTGTAAGAGACGAATACAGCTCAAACAGTTTACAGTAATCTGCTTTTGCATGCCTGGCATAAATGGAATTATTGGACAGTGAGACAAAAAATTTTTTAAAAAAATGATAGTCATATACTTGTTATACGTGTTGCTGTGATAGTGGTGGCAATTGTCATTGGTGGCATAAAAAATTTTCGTCTTTTCGGTTTCCATCAGTCCTAAAAACCTTTGTTCCTAAGATTTGTATTGGATTGCTCAAAAATATTAGTGCATTTTTTTTCTTTGCTTTCAAACTTTTGCTAAAACAAAGCTGCTTTAAGTCTGTTATACTGCAATATTTGGACTTTAGTTCTTATGTGACAAGGGTACTGTTCAGTGTGTCACTGTTTTTATCAACTGTTGTAAAATTAAAACAACGTTTCTTCTTTGCCTGAGTTCAGCTGGAAGCACAGGAAATTTTTTTAGACCTTATGTTAAAAATTATTGGCTGCAGTCAGTTTTTGACTCTTTAGCTCTTCTAAGACACTTGTGATGATATTTCTGATCTCGTGCACATGTCTGTTGCTGCAGCTCGTTAAAAACAGCCGAGAACTTGGAAGTAGTAAAAGGAATACCGGCAGACAGACTCTTGCTTGAAACAGGTTAGTGACTTCTGATGTGATGCTTCTTCGTTTCAACTCCGTTTTGTTAATACACTGTGTCTCAAAAAAACATCCCTGACATTTTCAACTGTGACTTGAAAACCAATTATCAGACTTTGATAATTTTTGGTACGAATATTCTTGACACAATTTGCCATCAAATAACTATTCAATTTCCCACCTCACCCAACGTTTGTTTCTGCACTACCTGGGGAAAACACAACCAGCGAAATATCACTTTTTGTCCGATGTGATATGATTGTTTTAAAACACATTTTGTTTACATTTTTGACACTTTGGCTGACATTTCATCCAGTTGTCTATTTTTCAACTGCCTGTAGTAAAATTGCTTGAATTGTTGGCCCGCTATGCGAACACAGACAAGGAGACGCTTTCTCCATTCACTGACAGCAATATCGATAAAGTCCTGCTCCAGACCAATCCAGGCTATACCAGTTGCTTCTTGACTATGCAAATATTTTTAAACTATCTGGTAGACACACTGCTGCATGACAGTTAAACCTCATAATAGAGCGGCTGTTGGGGCCCACAGATTAGGATAGACGGAATTTATTGATGTTTTTTCATTCATTTTAACATGTATTATGATTGGTTTGCTTTCCCCAGGTAGTGCAAAAGCAGACGTTGGGCAAGGTGGAAACTAAAAGACTTAATTAATAGCAAGTTGTGTTAGGAATATTTGTGCCAAAAATATTAAAATCTGCTTATCTTTCTTTAAGTTATGATCAATAATGTCGGGGATGTTTTTTCAGGTTTGCTGTTTATTTTAAAACATTTCGCTTGATCTGCTTTCCCTAGGTAGTGCAGAAGCATACATTGGGTGAAGTGAAAAACTAAACGGTCATTTGATGGTAAATTGTGTCAGGAATATTCATACCAAAAATTATCAAAATCTGATAATTGGTTTTCAAGTTACAGTCAAAAATGTCGGGAATGTTTTTTTTTGAGACACAGTCTATTTGAATGTTTATGTTATATTGATGTTTGTTATTTTTGATTTATGTTTTTTTATAATGTGCTTGTTTGAAAGTGTTTTGGCATTGCAGTAAGATAAAATGCAGATGAAGTTATTAGACTCATTGCACTTATTTTGGTTGGGTGTCAAAAATTTGTTACGATTTTCAATCACTAGGTGGCCATATCGTACGAGGTTTATTTTACATGACCGCTGTGGAACGTTATTGTGTGTTTACAAGGCTATACAGGGTGGGCTATAAATAACATGGCACTTTACTTTTGTCCATGTCTTTGCCAATTAATGACTGATTTTCAAAATTCTTTTACTGACACTCCGTGGACAATATGCATAATGTGATTATTATATATCCCACCACACCGTAAATGTGTCTCTACACTACCTTGTGAAATATGAATAAAATGTGCATGTATTACGATAATAACAAACAAACATTTTGGTAGAATTGAAAAAAAAACACTTAAGATCAACATTGCAGTGAATGATCTGTATGACACTAGATTGTGTGGGTCTAACACAGTCTAGTGTCATATGGATCATTCACTGCAATGTTGATCTGAAGTGGTTTTTTTCATTTATTTGAATGTTTGTTATCATTCGTTAGGTTTTCTTACATTTATGTTTCACAAGGTAGTGTAAGTACGCATTTACGGTGTGGTGGGATATATAACAATCACATTATTGCAAATTGTCTGCGGAGTGTGCTAGTGAGAAAAAAAATTAAAATCGGCCAATAATTGGTGAAGATGTTGACAAAACTAAAGTGGCACGTTTTTTATCACCCATGGTGTATGATACAAGCATTTGCAACAGCTGGTAGCTACACAACTTATTAGGCGCTAAACTAAGTCACTGGTAAGCATTTTTCTTGCACTGCTGTAATTTTGGATAGAAATTACCAGTATCGGTATTTTGCTGTCGATAATTTGCAGTATGATTTTCAGAACAACGTACAGTTATCAGATGTTATATGTGAAGTGCTATTTTCAGATTCTCCTTTTGTCGTCTGATTTTGCCTTCTGAGTACTGTTATTTTCTGCATTCCAGATGCTCCATGGTGCGAAATTCGGCCGACACACGACAGTTTCAAGCACGTTCAGACAGCTTTCCCGAGCAGGAAGAAAGAGAAATTTGAAGAAAAGATGCTTGTTAAAAGCCGAAACGAACCGTCGTGTATAATGTTTGTATTTTGTTTTCTTTTATTTTTTACCTTATATTGTAAATGTATATACTTATGTGTTGTCGCAGTTCAGCATTTTGGCTGCAATACTTATAAACATTTTAAAAATTTATTTATACATTGGTTTTTCCCCATCATATGCTCTGGAACATATAGGTAGGTCATTTGCTTACACTTTTCTGCAGTGAGATGAATGCGTCAAATTCTGGGGTCAAAGTTCAAGGTCATGGTGAGGTCAGATATGTTGAAACCTGTATTTTTGACCCTGTTGGCATAATTTCTTAAATATTACTGGACATGTTGTAGGAGGGTGGGAAAATTGGTTCGAAAAACCTAGGTATTTTAGGTTTTTAAAGAGACCTAAAATCCTCACAAGTTTAATAATTATATTTTACATCGTTGTAATTTATTGTACAATTTGTGATACAAATCAAGTTTTTGAATTTTTCAGTATTTGAATTTTTCTTTTCAAAATGGTACATTCTGGCATACTTCATAAATTTCTGGCCAACGGCGGGCCCCCCCCCAAACGTCACTGGGCCTGGGGTAGCTAACCTCTCAACAGGTCTGGACCAAAGCCATGGACCTTTAAAATAGCAACGCTGAAGGTACAAATGGGTATGCCGAGAGGGTTTACTTGTCCACATGCAGTCACCAATCCAAGTACTAACTTCCGACAGGGAGTTGAACCCACAACCAGTTGATTATTAGTCTGACGCCCTACCGTGGTACTCAGTGCTGGATCATGCTTTGAAAATTGATCGGCAAAATCATCGTTTTGCAAATGACTTCAAATCAAATCTTCTTTTCATTTCTTTTTTTATTTGAAATCGCCAACATTATTTTATAAGCAAAAATAACCATCAAATTTGATGCTGTCCTATTTATTGCAAATAATCGACGTATTTAATATTTTATTTGGCACAAATTTGCAACACTCTCGGTGGTACTGTACGTTAGCTAAGCTACCTGTTACTACATTTTGTTTGATACTTTGTGGTTGCAGACAAGTGCTGGAGGTGCTGGCCGCAGTTCGAAACGAAGACCCGAGCCAACTGGCTGAGACTATTTATAGAAACACTTGCAACCTGTTCAGACTGTCGTCATAAGACATCGTAGTTAGCTAAACGGAAATTAATGAGAATATATTTAAAGTGTATCTTGAATGTCATATACTACTTCTACTTTTGTGCAGTGGTAATACGGGGGCGTCATTTAGGGGAAGGGCTGGGGGTCTACGGACCCCCGAGGATTTACGATTTTAGGTTTTCTCTGTAAATAGCACTTTTGAGGCAGCGTTACTGCTGCGAAAACGATACGTTACGCAGACTTAGACACCCCAAGGATCACTCAGACCCCCCAACGATTTACTGAAATGACGCCACTGTGATTAAACAGATTCATCTGCTTCGAAGACGAAAGCTTCTTCAATCAGTTCGATGATAAAAAATAATGAAAACACAAAAACTATAGTCACAGCATCACTGACCATGGTCCATAGAATGTTTTGTTTTTGCTGAGTCACGTTTATATTTTAGAGTTTATTTTGTCAGTTTGCAATAGCGTCGTGTCAGTAGCGGTAATTGCCCACTCACTCCCCAGCTTAATTTTAGCCTGGCGGAAAATTAAGATTTGGGGCTGGAAATTTTTTTGTTGTTGCAACTTATGAGCAGAATTGAATTTTTGAGCACTTGTAATCTTCCGTGTTAGAAATTTTGCAGCTCTGGAGGACATTTAGACATTTGCTTTCGTGCGACGATAATTTCAGTAAATCATTCAGGGGTGGGAGGTCTTGCAGCAGTAACACTGTTTCAAAGGTACGATTTACAGGGAAAAAATAAAATGAAATCTTTGGGTGGTCCGTAGACCCCTCCACCCTTTCCCTCCTCAAATGACGCCCCTGCTTACCACTACCGCAACGTGTGACGTCACCCGGAAACAGGGTCGTAAACATAAGCAGGTTAACAATATCGCACGGTGTTTACTGCAACAACAGGGCATTCTTGTATGACTGGAAGTAATAACATAGGCCTATGTCAAGGCATGCACAAAGCAGACTCGAACTCCGAAGTGTACACTGTACACACTACAAAGCGAGTTCATTTCAGTTGCGATGTAACTGAACTGGCACGTAGGCCTATTATTTTTTTTATTATTTTATTATTATTTTTTAGCGAACTGGCCAATGGTCGAGCCCATAATTTGTCATTGACTGACGCGTAGGTCTACGTGCGTGTAGTCATGCGTAGGCAAGTTACCGACGCTGTTAGACGGTGCCTACTGTGATGCATCACTGCTTGCCCATTGGTCAGTTTGTCAACAAGAAAGCCCAGCTGTCTGTCGCTATGGAAGACGCGCTACAGCTATAAGAACTTACAGTTCTTGTTGCAGTACTGATATTTAAGGTCATCCAAGGTCTTATCCGAAAGGGCGTATGCAATTTCCTATTGGTGATCAATAGCAACCTTGGTCTTATCTCCTACCGTTTAGCCACAATACATCCGTAACGAACGGACAGACAGACAGACAACTTGTGCCTACTGGCGGATCCAGAAACTGGGAATAGGAGGGGGCGGAAGGGTAGGAGGTGGGGTCTGGAGAGGGGGCTATGCCCCTTCCGTAGAAAATTTTATGCAAAAATAACGCATTTTGGTGCAAATTTTCATATGTTTTTAGATGCATTCGGTCGATAGGGGGGCGCCCCCCTCCCCATTGAGTCCGCCACTGCTTGTGCCATAGACCTACAGCATAGCTGTAGCGCGTCAAAAACTAAACCAGGTCAGCAATTAGGTCGAACTGTACGCGTCTTAAGACTTCTCAGTTCAGATCTGTCACCCATTGACTTGAGTCGCGGTCGGGCAATGCCGGCCGCTGACGAGCTTGCGCCAGAGTCTGCGCATCTGCCGCTATTGAAATCTGGTTCCGGTGTAAACTCCGCCCCTCGCGAAGTCGCACGCGCTTGGCTGCCGCGACGCGCGGTACGCGAACGGCGGTGGCGTCATGCGTTGCCTAGCAACGGGCGTGGTCACGTGACGAACGCCGACGATCCGTCCCAGAATGCCTGTGACGTAAAGGTCGTCGACGAAGACGTGGGGTACGTATTCGGAGGCGTCCAACAGTTCCGCTAGTACGTCGGCCGTGATGACGTAGGCCGACCCCGCTTCGTACGCCGGCAGAACGTCCAGCGGGAATTCCCAGCGACCACTTTCCGTTTCGCTTTACCCGCCGACCCGACAGATGCGGACCGATGATTGACCTGCGTAACAGTCAGCCATATTAATCATGACAGTCAGTCAGCGGGATTTTTAAAGTAGCCTAGCCACTAAGCAACACCACATAATATACAGTACTGCTAGGTTTGGTTCACTAGAGACAGGTTAGATGGAGTCTATTCCGGGAAATAGCCAGAAAAAAGGAGTTAATAAATCAGGACGGGATATTATCAATATCGAAGCATTGTAACGGTATTTGGAAATTCATCAAACCATTGGCGTCGTCAACTATACGACTCATTTTTTTTTAATTTTTGTCTCGCTTGCCAATAATTCCATTTACGCCAGACACGCAAAAGCAGATTTCTGTAAATCGTTCTAGCTGTATTCTTCACAGTGGCAAATGTCATTCATGTCAAAAGCAGCAATGACTAAGAACTGAATAAAATATCAAGAAGTACTATATCGCCTAGCAATGTTATGCATCTATGAACACTTCAAACTTGTGAGTTACATTATGTGGTCGACTCCAGCTCCATTTCCGCATTGGCGCACGTCTTCTTGTCTAGATGTTCGATTTTTTCACTTTTAGGACATTTTGGAGCCGTAGAAACTCTGACATATTTTACTCAGCGTAACTGTATGTCGATGCGGTAATAAAATGTGTGAGTCTACGCTATAGCGTAGGCCTATAGTCTGCTAGGCCTATAGTTTTGTCATTGTTCGTAACAAGATTTTCTTAACATTTTTGGTGATTCAGCCTTGAAGTATTTTCTCTTTTTCTCACTGCTCCTCGCACAAAACTTGACGTCACCACTGTATCAAAGCATGAAATTTGACTGTTGAGCAGCGTACACAAAGCGGTGACCTGAACCGAACTGAAGTGAAATCAAACGAAATAAAATCTATACAGAAATGAAAGACGTTCCGTTTGATATCATTTCCGTTCGCTTCTGTCACTTCGTAGGCTCCTTAACACGGGATTTCGGACCTGCGCAGATCGCGGTGGGAGTGCAGATAGGACAACAGCAGAGGCAGGTTGACGAAAGTATCGTCGTCGGCTTTGAGGAGGTACCCGACGCCGGAGCAGCGCTCAGTGACCACCCGCAGTCCGAGCAGAGACTTCAGCGTCATGTTGTGGTAGTGGTCGACGAAATCTGCCTGGATGACGTCATCATTTTCGGCGTGTTCCCGACGCACGGCGGCGTCGTGCGACTGACTCAGGCCGACCACGAACGACAGACGAACGTCGCGGACTGCCACGTCATCACCCGCAGATAGGCCTATTTCGTCTTCACTGATACCTACTGCAGACAGCAAACCCAGACGAGAACATTGTCGCAGAGGGGTGTCATTTACGGAGGCTGGGGGATCTACGGACTCCCAAGGATTTATGATTTTAATTTTCTTCCGAAAATCGTACCTTTGCTAACGTGTTATGCTCTACTGCTGCAAGAACAATAGGCTTATGTTACGTAGACTGAAACCCCCTCCCCTTCAATAATTAGGCTACTGTCAGTAACTGAGATTCTCCCCAATGATTACTGAAATGACGCCAGTTATTGCAAGATTTAGCAGCAGCCTTCGTGTGTTCAAAAATTAAGGGAGCAGGGAATTGCGTTTAGCTTATTTTTTGACAGAAAACCGCGAATTACAATCAGAGAAAATTATGTTTGCTCAAAATTTCAATCCTGCTTCTAAATTTCGTTTCGACTGTCAAATTTCCAGCCCAAAATTTTGTATTTTAACTATTTTTGGAAGAAAATTTTTCTTTAGGCTAAAATTTGGTTGGGTGGGACATATCGCTCTTATTCCCTGCCTCGACGCCAATAAAACTAAAATTTTTGAAAACAGCAAAGTAAAACGGAAACAGATTTCGTAATCCTTTTTGTCTTTTTTTGAATATTTTAGTAAACCAATTTTAGTATGAACCTAATTAAATTAAATTAGGCCTAGTACATTTTTTATAACAGCTGCAGTCATTACAGGCGTGCGGTAGCACAGCCCTGTGTTAATGGCGACCGGCTAAGTAAAGGGAGAATGGCAAAATTCGACCCCGCGCAGATCCGAAACCCCTCAACCGATCGACACAAAATTTGAAACA
>Ga0056128_1000493_pt1 | contig 35750 bp, 26 predicted proteins | sample WorMetLIZISLAND2_FD_71113 | JGI IMG/M metagenome (GOLD analysis project Ga0056128, IMG submission 71113) | Marine gutless worms symbiont microbial communities from Max Planck institute for Marine Microbiology, Germany - Olavius geniculatus... ...
TGGGAAGGTTCAAGGTCATTCAAGGTCATCGATGTTGATAATTTTAAAAAAGCCTGTCACCAGTGCTTGTTATGATAAGCAGCATGTCTGTGCCTATCTGCAACCGTGTTCACGCTACACGTGATAATTGCGGTAAAATAAGCACTTTTTAGGGAGGTAGCTGTCTTTGACGCCCGCCTGCGCCGGCCACCTTGAACGTAGGGGGTCGGGACTTGAACTGCTAAAATCTGCGTCGAATGCTGAAAATTTCATATGCAGGTTGTCTTGGTCTATCTCCAGCCATTTAGTCGCAATTCAGTGTTGAAATGTGCGCTGCATCCAAAATTTGCGAAAAATTCAGTAAAAACCTCTTTTTGAGGGGTTCAGGGTCGTTCAAGGTCATCGATGTTCATGAATCCAAAAAGCCTGTCACCAGTGCTTGGTATGATAAGCAGCATGTATGTACCTATCTGCAACCGTTTTCACATTATTCGAGCCAATAACGGCAAAATGACGTCTTTTTAGGGGGTACTCCTCTTCGACGCTTTCGTTCGAGGGGAACCCCTGCACCCAGTGGCACGAAATTTTAACGATAAACTAGAGACCTTGGGGCAGCTTACAGTGAAGATTTCGTGATCCTAGCTTGCACCGTTTTGATACAGCTCACGAGTGTGACAGACAGACGGACAGACAGACAGAAGCCCAGAGTCCCCATACGATGGCAAAGACGCGCGAAGCATTCTGCTTTCGCGCGTAAAAACAAACATTACTAAGAGAAACAAAAGAAACACAGAAAATACATGATAAACAGACTGCAAGTGAACAAACTAATAACAGTTGCTAAATAAAATTATGTTGCTGTCCGTTTGTGCTTGTCGATGTCTTCATTCGTTCCAGAAATATTAGCGCCTAAAGTCAAAAGTTTTGCTAAATTTTTAAAAATTAAAAAAATTGCGGTAAATTTTGGACGTTTTTGCCGTCCTAACTTTTAATGGGGCTGTGTCTCCCAACAGTTGTATACACGTTATTATGCTTACCTAGTGACACGTCACGAGGCAAAGTTTCGTTGGGATTGTTAGCCAGTTTTTGACCCCTTTTAAAAAAACTTGCTGCTTAATTCTGTCCTAACTGGGATGTGTTATAGCAAGCCTTTGTCATTTTCTAGCGCGTGTAAGGATTTTAAAGAGCAGAACCCTCTAGGCGCCAAAATGTGGTCTTCCAAAAAGTCGATTTGGATAGGTATGATTTTACATTGAGATCTCCGTACTTAATGGACCAAAATTCGCCGTATATGTTTTGCCTCGAACGCAGAAGGAATCGCGGTAGATCACGTAATTTTGGATTTGGTTAGAAAATCGAACAAACTTTTCATCACGGTGCAGTCCGCTCCGAAAACTGTCGTTTCCGGGCGGACTAATAATGATAAGTGAGGTTCTTTTTTATTGCCTCACGGTGTATAGCCTTAAATAGCAAGCTATTGATTTACTTAGAATGAAACTGACAATAGTGAAAATGTGAAATGGTGCAAAAATAATTATTTGGACAAATATTCGCCACAAAAGGGCAGACAAGCATAATATAGGGCCTAATACAATAATAACAGTCATATAACACTGAAAATCGCACAGACAAATAAACAGGAAATTAGAAGAAAAATAAATATAGTGACTTAGGTGATTGTGCATGTAGCCTACAACAAACAAGAAATTTGAGCTAATGCTCACCGTCACGAGACGCGCGAAAGCCTATAGTAATTCCAGTTCAGTAGTTTAGCTGAAAATTGAGGTGTTCACGCTAAGTTAATATACAAATATCAAATTCCCCATCTGGATCGCATAACGATAATTCCGTGGCGCCACCTTGTGAATGATATAGAGTTGTGTCGCAGCCCGAAATCGTCAAAAAATCCATGAAACCCCTTATTTTGGCGTTCAAGGTCATTCAACGTCATTGGATTCGGCGTCAGTCGAGAGCCAGTGTTCGACTTCCTATTAGTGATTAATAGTAACTTAGGCCTCATCTCGCACCGTTACTGAGATACAGCGACTTATTGGCCCAAAATCGCAAATTTCGTCTACCCGCTCTCATTTAGCGCCCTTGTTCGGGGTGATCCCCTTCGAATTTATGGAAAAGCTTTACGGTTTCTGAAACTAAAAGTCTTTCCGCTAGCCGATGGTAAAGATTTGGTGATTTTTGTTTGTACCGCTTTTGACTGATCCACCCGTGTAACAGTTAGACGACAGACGGGCGGACACGCTGAAAGCAGTAGCTGCTTTCGCGCGTAAAAAAACTGCATAGGCCGTAGTAAGCCGAATAGGCTGTAATTTTTGCGGGCACTAAATAGCCATTATTAATGTCTACGAATTTTTTTACTTTAATCAGAATTGATCTCGCGATGCACGTCGGAGTTTGCAAACACTTCATCGGCTAATTAACTGCAAATTGTACACGATTTTTAATACATAAATCATGCCGTTGAGTTATCTAAATCAAAGGCGCGAGATTGTGTGAAGTCTACTTCGATTATTCGTTTGAAGTCGACGGCCGTGACTGAGCCATGGGGCTATATAGGTTTAACTCACTGGTTTAACTCGGTCTAGCCAGCATTTATGCTGCCGTGTTTTTAAATAAGCTAAGCCGTGAATTTGATTTTGGTGTGGTGGCGCCGTGGCGGCTTTGTTTTTTGTCGGTAACGTCGCATCAACGAAGTTAAATCAACGCCGCGGACCTTAGTATTTGGATGGGTGACTGTCGTCACGGTCGGCGGGTAAACCATCGCGGTAGGCCCAAATTCCATTACGCCGACTTTCAACGAAACTTGCCGGCGGAAAAAGTCGTGGACACAAATCACGAAAGTCGGCGACATGATTTGTGTCGCGGATTTTCATGATTTCTGTCCGCGCGATTTTCCCCGCGGGGAAGTTTCGGTGAAAGTCGCAAAGTCGGCGTAATGGAATTTGGGCTAATTTAACCAGCCACCCAGGTCAACTCAGCTTGGCTCTCTCTTCGTGGGTAGGCGCGATGAGCACCAGCTAAAGCTGGGACGTAAGCAATCACACCGCTCGATGTACTATATTTCCTTATCCGTGGTTCGTGAGGGCTGAGGAAACGGAGATCAGCACCGCCGTATAAGGGATGGCTCGGGAAAGATTTTACTTTTACGTTTTACGTTACGATTTAATTTTTGGAATGACATATGACTGAGAAAGCCTACATTGCGTCAGCGTCTATCTGTCTTATTTGCGCGGTCGCAGCGGCGTTACGTCTTAGTCATTTCTGCGCCAGATGTCGCTCAGAGGCAGAGCGACACCACACGCTAGACAGATGGTACTCTTCGCGCTGATGTCACCCATTCACAGATTGCAGTTGCCGCATTAGGCCTAACGCCACGCGTCTTCCTGAATGAACGCGTTCTAATTCTAAAACGTGATCCGATCGAATCTTCCCCGTGATCTGTCACTTGTCACACCCACGGAGACTTGCAAAGTCACGTAACAGTTAGTTTGTACCGAAACTATAATAGAAAAAATAATAAAAGAAACAGCCGACTTCGAATTAATTATAGAATATGCTCAGTAATTATTATGTGGGATGCAAAAACGCTGCAGAGACCGAGCCTGTGCAGCCTCTACAAATTGTGAGACGCAGCCCCATTCATTAACTTGCAAAACCAACTGTTTTTTTTGTTATTTGAAATGTAGACCTAGGACTATAATGTTGCATCGTATTTCATGTTCTCGTTTATTTCGTATCTTACATAGTCTTCCGATCTCTCACTATAGTGTTATGTTTATAATCTCGTTCCACTGAAGCGTGACGACTGATAACGTCTCGCGCTTGTGTTTCAAACGTGCGTTGAAGCAGAACATGCCGTCGATCACGGTCATGAAATTAGTACGTTTCAACGCGGTCTATGCCAGTCTAACGAGGAAACCGATACGTTGGCAAAATAACACTTACTTACTTACTTACTTAGAGTCCGCTTATGGCATTGCAGACGAGAAGGTGAGCCGTTGATCGTGAAAGGCAACTTGTTGCTGGGTTCAGCCAAGCCTTTCTCAGAGGACGCTGTCAAGTTCTTGCACGCCGCCCACCGCCAGTACGGAGACGTCTTCACCATTCGACTCGTCAACCAGTACCTGACGATTGTCATGGACCCACACAGCTACGAGGCCGTGTCGCGAGAAAAGAACTTCGACTTCGACCCCATTCAGAAACAGGTCAGCAGGCCACTTGCTGCTTTGCCGATTGCATCGTGACTTGCCGTTTTTACGCGCGACACCGGGAACTGCTATAGCGTGTCTTAGCCATCGCAATTCTGTCGGTCCGTTTGTCTGTCTGTCTGTCCGTCTGTCCGTCACACGGGTGGATCAGTCAAAAACGGTGCAAGCTAGAATCACCAAATCTTCACGTCGGCTGCTAGGAAGACTCTGGTTTCAGGATTCGTAAAACTTTTCTATAAATTCGAAAGGGGTCACCTCGAGCTAGGGCGCTAGATGACAGGGAGGTAGGGAAAATTTGCGATTTTTAGCCAATACAGCTGCGCGCGACCGGTCACGCTTTCTGGCGAGTGTGAATGAAACGCTATAGATAAGTAATGTCAATTGCTGGGATCGGTGAGCTTAGATAATCATCGTCGTCATCACGATAGTGGATTTGATGTTTTCAGGCGCAACTTAAACAAGATTGATTAAATATAACATATTATAAATTCAAACTACATAAAAAAATTGCCGCTGATATGCACGATGACCAGATTCATTCAGTGCAAAGCAAATTCGTGGTATTGCAGCTGTCTTTGAACTTTAAACTCTTCTCTCTTTAGGATGACCATAAGCAATAAACATTTTGTAGGCTGACTGAACTGTTTCAGTTTCAATAACAGTTATATGTATTTCAGCGTTTTTTTCAGTATTTTCCCGGTACTTACACATAGAAATATTTCTGCCTTAATTTCAGTAATATATTTTCATTCGAAAATTAAGTAGCTGTAAGCCTGTAATCATGTTAATTCTATGACAGCTGGGTAAAATCGTGTATTCACTTAAATTACATTTTGTTGGCTCTGTAGCTTAACTAAACGGGTTCGGGATTTCAGTGTGATTTTGCAGCGTGGTGATGGTGAAGACTGGCGCGAAAAACAAACATTCAGATTTTGGTGACAATTTGATTTTAGACATAGATCTATAGGAAGCTTGAATCCGCACCCTGATCCAGGAAAGTTGTTACACGTATTCGAATGACATTTTGGAGCGGTTGGCGACGCGCATTGAATAATTATCAGATCCGTTGTAATGGCCAGGCGGCGGAGCTTTGAGATCTCTGGTCGCTTCTAATCGTTCTGTGATGCGAACTGTCGGCATACAGGTAAACCGGAACGTGTTCGGCTACCAGGTGCACGAGGCCAGGAAGCTGATTGTGGAGACAAGTAAAACCGTGCGCGGTCAGATGCTCATCGGAGCAATCGACAACTTCGCCACGCATCTCGACCGCGCCTACGATGACGTCACCGGTCCGAGCGATGACGTCACCAGTGACGGAGAAGGCTGGATGTCCGATGGACTGCGTCACTTCGCCTCCAAGACGATCTTCAATGCTATCTTCGCGACGGTCTTTGGCCAAGTCGACCAGCATGTCTTCAACTCTGATATGGTCTTCACTAACTTCGAGACTTTTCACAAGTGAGTTAGCTGCTGTTCACGCTGTTGTCGTCTGTCAGAGTTTAAACGTAAAGTAAAACTTACACTACTTCCCGAGCTATCACAGCTAGGCCCGTAGGACGGTGTTGATGTCCGTTTCCTTAATCTTCAATCAAACACCAGTGTACACTGTCAGACCACGAATAGAAGGCTACTCCATAGCGCGGTGGGCCGTTTACGCCATGGCTTTCGCTCGTACTTATAGCAGGGGCGCCTGTGATACCCACATAGAGATGGCTAGATTGGGTTGACCTGGGGTAAGAGTTTAGATGAGCATAACAGTGTAGTACCGTTAAAGGTTTAAAAGGTGGTGTATAGCTCTTTATGGGTTTATCGCAGAGCTACGGAGCGCCACCTGCCATATGTGATCGCACAGTTTTACCTGCCACTCGACAAAGATGAACGCGCCCCAGTCAGACAGGCCGCAGTGCGTGTGTCAGCAGTGCGTACAGTAGCCTATAGCTTGATGATGCTGTCGTTGTGTCAGGTACTTCAACTACTTGTGGCTTGGCTTTCCGCTGAAGTTGTTTCCGAAGGCCGTGGCGGCGCTGACGGAGCTGCTGCATTGTCCGGACGCCGGCGAGCTAATGGCTCGACCCGATCTGTCACACTACCTGCGCCGTGCCATCGAGTTCATGCAGTCGAACGATCAGAACGAGCTCGAGATCAAATGCCACAACCTCGTCTACCTGCACGTCAACTACAACACGTTTCGACTCGCCTTCTGGGCGCTGAGCAACTTGCTCGAGACCCCGGAGGCCGTGACAGCGATGAGGGCAGAGTTGGATGAGTTGCTGGAGACGAGATACAACCCGGAGACAAACACAGCTTCACTCGACTCCGTTGACATCGACAGCTTGAAAGTACTCGGTATGATCCATGCCGCTGCTCAATTCAACTTTCATGAAACTTATAGGGTACATACTTCGAGTTGGTTAGACCTTTCAAGTTTTAATGTTACGGTTACGTTACTGTCATATCACAACAGGAAAACCGCAATAGGCCTAATAGTGATGATTATAACGATATGCAACTTTCAACGTGATTTTTAATATTTGCGTATTAAAACAGTTTTAGTTTCTTTTTGTAGTTTTTGCTGTCTTATGGCCTTTATCATATTGTATCATTAGTAAGAAAAATCACCGCCGAAGCGAAGTGACAAAAATTAGGCCTATTTTTCGCATCGGGCGACTTTTTGTCAGCTGAATTACCCGAATGAACGAATGTTGAGTTGGGTCAAAAGAAATTTTTGGGCTATCAGGATTCTTTGGTTGATTCTGGATGGTTCCACGTGGTGGATCCACGGCCTTTTATTATTAAATTAAATTATCTGTATTTTTCAAATGGCAACGCCGTTCTCGGCCGATCTTTTGAGATTTCTGATCGCCTGTCGTTGTAATAACTAGCAGTAACACGTAGAGCATAGCGTTCTTTTTAACACGCTACAGCCATGTAAGCGTTTTGGCACGGTTGTCGTCTGTTTGTCCGTGGTCTGTCTATCTGTCACGGATGTATTGCGGCTGAACCGTGAGTCGTAGGAGGTCGGCGACGGTACCATCGGATAGGGCACTGGCGACTTCCTATAGGTTGTCAGTAGTAAACATCTCTACATTTGCAGTAGTGTGAATACAATTTTCAGTGGAAAGTTTCAAGCTATTGGCCGTATCTCGAAAACGGTGAGAGATAGGGCCAAGGTTACTGTTAATCACGGAAAGGAAATCGCATACGCCTTTTCAGACGAGATAAAAATTATTGACCCAGACCTTCGATGACCTTGAAGGTCAGTACTGCAACAGAAACTGTATTGGCTGTAGCGCGTCTTCCCTAGCGACAGCTGGGCTTTCTTGTTCTATCTTGGTTGAGTTAGGAGTTTGAAAAACTGGCACATCTCGGTGAAGGACAGCGTTGTGCTTGTTTGCAGACAGTATAGTGCAGGAGACAACACGACTGTCGAGTGGCGTGTTCATGGTTCGATACGTCACCAAGGACACCAACTTCGAGAGTGAACGTGGACAGAGGTTCCTCATCCGGGAAGGAGACCGACTCGCCATCTATCCACCGGCGCTTCACAAAGATCCAGAAATCTTCGAAGACCCATTGGTGAGTGCTGAAAGACGATAATCGTGATCTGTATGCTAGTGTTTTCACCCATCTATTCACTGTCCCGTATTAGAGAAAACTCAGTCTTGTTTTGAACTGCTGTTCGTGAGAACCCACCTAACAGCTATAAGCTACGAAGCGTCACCTGCCATATGGGATCACTTGACACAGGCGAACTCGCCCGCTTTAGCTCCAACAGGCAAGCCGCAAGCCGGTACTCGGGGAGTTAACTACCCCCTAGGGATGGAAGGCTGAGTGGACCTGGGTGGTTGGTTATATACGGAGAGGTTTACCTGTCTGTAGAGTGCAGACACTCACCCATGCAAGTATTAACCGCGCCCAACGCCGACCAACGCATTACACCAAGCCACCGTCGTAATTCGTTTGACTTTCTAAAAAATCTATCTTCATAAAGCCGTGACGCCTTGTGGAACGCCGCACATTGCGTGGGCGTATGTCTACACTTACAAAAGATGTTTGCACCTCAAATAACATATGTTGCTGCCAGATGACTTCTACGATGATATTGCCTCGTAGATAGTCGTGGATTGGTTTTGGCGGCAAACATCACGTGCTTGCTGTTCAATTACTGCAGGTATTCAAGTATGACCGTTTCATCGACGCCAAGTTCTACAAGTTCGGCCGCCAGGTGAAGCACCCAGTGATGGGCTTCGGTACTTTGTGTCCGGGCAAACGTTACGCGCTGCTGCAGCTCAAGTGGTACCTGCTGACGTTCGTGACGCGGTTCGACATGCGTCTGCAGCCGGGTGAACACGCCCAGTACGACGCCAACTACCACGGGCATGAGATCCTCCCGCCCATCCGCGACGTCAAAGTCGACTTCAGGCAGAAGCCGAGCTTCCCCATCCTCAAGTTCACGTCGCGCGTCCACTTCTACGATAGCGACTGACACCCCCGTCCATCTCAACACCATCACCCAGTACTCACTTCGGACCCTGCCCTAACATCACCCCAGTCTGCCTGGATTTTGATTTTAACTATGACCACCTCTTTCGGTTGCACTAGCCGGACTGGCCCCGAAGCAGAAGCAGAAGCAGACCGTCGTAAAAGCCGAACAGTGTTCTTTCTCTGTGTCTGTGTGTGACTTTGACAGTTATTCGTAGTGACCGAGCGTTTGCGCTCGCATGCATTGCTCGCGCTGATATCCTAACTTATTGCTGTACAAAACACCGCATCCGCATGGCAATGGCTGGCGCGCAAGCGTAGGGCAGCAGTCCGGTCGAATTATCGTACGACGAACAGTAACGGGAGACTTAATTTACCTCCGAGTAAGTAGGCTGCGTCCACATTTAGGGTCGGCAAGACTAAGACGGTGTGTCTGTCGCAGCGAGATCACACACAAGAACAGTGCATGATGTCATGGCAGAACTTTGCTAGCAGTATAGCGGAGCTAGTCGCGCAACCACTTTCTGAGGGAGGGAACAGTTCTTTGCCTCCTCTTCTTCCAATCCTTTCTTATATATACCTTTTCTTCGTAAGGCTCTCATTTTCTTCACTTCACTTTTCTTCTTTTTCTTCCTCTTCCCTTTTTTCCTTCCGTCAAACACATTGCTTTCGCTCCTCGATTGCAGCGTTGAAAAAGGGGGATGAGTTTCCATGCAGTGAACTTAGCTGTCTATCTGAAATCTGTCTGTCTGAAATCTTCTTTATTGCAGCTAGGTCTGGGCAGCGCTGTAAGCTCCCGCAGCGGGTCCGGTCAACAGTCACTTCGACTGCAAAAAAATTAGGGGCATCTCCCTTTTCATCCAGTGGTTGCACTACTGAGTACTGAACTAGCAAACAGACCGTACGAAATACGTGACATCATTACTATAAAGGCAACCGTTTGATCGTGCGACTGAATTAACGGACTGAATGACTAAGTTTGTTACGGTGGCAGCGGACTTCGTCGCACTATATAGTGTATTTTCTAGAACAGTATTTACGGTGCGCGTCCGTTATATAGCGGCCATTGTTGCATGTATATTATCCATACTGTAGTGGTTTTCAACGTAGCTTTTCTTGTCTACTACGCGTTAGTTGTGCCTACGTATTTCTCTGCACGCATATAGGCCTATAAAACGAGTAATAAGAAGAAAGCATTTTAGTTAGATGTACGGAGTGGTCTATAACAAGTAAGCTCCTAACTTTCTTGCCATAACTTCGTCGAATATTAACCAAAATTCTTTCACTAGCCAAACCAGTGGTGAACTTAAAAAAAACAATAATTGTTAAACATTCCATAACATGCTAAACGTGTCGTGAAATAGTCAGCTTTAAAATACTGAAAGTTGCCTAAAGCTGACTATTCCACAAGGTAGTGCAGTGATGCGTTTCGGGTGTGATGACCAGTGACCACTTAATCGCAAATTTACTGCAAAAGATGTCGATTAAAAACTGAAAATAGAAAAAAGGCTCAATATTTGATGAAGTTGCGAAACAGAAAGTTAGGGGTTTGGCCTACGTAGTATTAGTGCCACTCTGTGTTTAACAGTTTGTTCTGTAAGTTTAGTGCTGTGTAATTAGTCAGAATCGTGCAGCAGCTGGTTTTTATTTTTGTTGATTTTAAATGTTATTTAGGATAATTTGTCGAAACATGGAATTCGATATCTTTTGTTGCATTTATATTTGTGTTTTGCGTAGGCTAAGCTGATTGAATCCTTTTTTTTAAAATTTAGTCATTTTTATTTTAAATGTTGATGTTTTAAAATGCTTTAACTACCGGTATATTTTTATGATAATTTAGTATTAACTTTGTTAGCTTAAGCTTACATATTGTACTGCCAAATGATAATTCTTTACACACCGCATAACGCGTTAAAATATTATGAATTGTAAAAGTTTTTTAATAGAAACAAAAAGCAAACCAAAATTGCCGTTCGAGTTATACAGTATGTACATGTGTCGTTATTATGGTTCCGTTATGTTGCCAAGTTATTTAAAAGTTCTATTTGATCATAATGACTGTTTTTTTTATTTTGTTTAGATCTGTACAGTTTCAGCTGTAAATATAAATTCGTTTCCAGTGAAAAAACACAGTATTACAGCTAACGTTACCCGGTACGATGTACAGATTGCACCATGGCCTATATATACAGTACGACTTGTGTATAATTAAAATGCGATACACTGGCAACATTTTTAGCGTAGCAGTTTTGTTGATTTTATTGGTTACTTACAGGTTGAATCTCATTGGCTTTAACTTGGTTACGATACAGTTGCAACTGTCTGATTTCTCACAAATTTCACGGTCGCATTTTCTTATTCGGCCATGCCTTTATTTTGTTAATACGCGAGCTTACGACCCGAACAGCTTCATAGTTAAGTCCGTGCCTTTAAGAACTGCTTCAATGCAAACAGACGTATGTGCATTATCGTACGTTTTGTCTCGTAAACAGTATATTGATATGCAGTGCTTGAATGCTGACATAATATACTTATTTATATCAAGCAATTACTGTAGTTGGTGCGTTATCACGCTATTGGGTAGTCTGAATATAGCTGCCATACAGTTGACTTCAATGCAGATGTTGTCGAAGTATTCTTAAGCAAAGTTATGAACTTACGGTTTTATTACATGTAAACAAACTTGTTCAGTCACTACATGTGTGTCTAATGTGTGTGTCTAATAATAGTTCAGCATGTCAATATAAACCATGCAAAATACGTCACAGTTAAACACATGGCGTTTGACACCATACGGTCCACAGCTGCATATACACTGACTATTAAACAAATGCAGTTAGTGGAGCTTTCAGCGCCTCAGATTCAGTGAGTTCTCGCTGACATTGTGCGCTTTATAAATCAAATTTACTTACTTACTTACTTTAACGTTTTTTTGTCTTTCAGGTTGGAGTTATTGTTACTACACTGTGAGGCATAAAAACACCAAAATTTATCGATCGCAACTTGAAGGTGGATTATCAGATTTTAATATTTTTTCTGTATGAATATTCCAGACGCAACTAGCCAGCAAATGACCACTTTTGTTCCCAACTCACCAAACGTCTGTTTATGCACTACCTGGGGAAACAGGACAAGCAAAATATTACATTCTTATTCAATGCAGTATCATTATTTGATTCAAATAACACACATTCAGCACATTTTGTCCAAATTTCCAGCAATTTGGATGACAGTTTATCCAATTGTCCAGTTGTGCAACTGCTGACAGTAAATATTCAAAGCCGTTCGTGTGAACACAGGCAGGGAGATGCATTCTCCATTTTGTCGATAGCAGTGTTGATAATGTTCTGCTTCAGACTTCAACCAGTCGCTTCTCGAGTTTATTCCTAAATAGCGTCGCATAAAGTCGCTGCTGCATAACACTGCAAACCTTGTCGAATGGACCATGATCAGGGCTGTTACAGGCTACATACCTGGAGTGATAAAATTTACTGATGTTTTTTCTTTATTCTAACTCATGTTGGATTTGTTCTGTTTCCCCAGGTAATGCAGAAACAGACGTTAGGTGAGCTAAAAACAGAATTTTGTAGGGGCCATGGTGTTTACAAGTCCCTGAAGTATAGTGACTGTGGGCCTTCAAATGGCTGAGAAAACTTGAGAGGAGCCAATTATACATAATTGGGATATTTTGGCGCTAAGCCAAAAACTAAGTAAAAATCGGAAAATCCACATCACTGACAAATATACCACTGCAGCTAGAATGGCAACAAAATATGGCTTGTGTGACTGAAATTACCGAAGTTTACTTCCGCGGACGCAGCTAAACTGTAGCAACGTTGTAAACTGGGCCTGCTATGCTTACGTGCATGTTGCCACTGACATCTGTCAGCATCTTCTACACAAAAATAACTCGGACAACTTACAGAGTACATCTATTGAGACCTGCTTCAAGTTTGCAAGCCAAAAATAACACACCATCAACTGAACTATTATTACTTTTAGAATAACAACAAAACAGCGGCAACATCTGTCTCCAGTCCATCTGAACACTGTTTAGTCTTCAACTGTCTACTAAAATACTGTTAAACTGTGACACACAGAGCAAGCAGCAGTCCAGCTGCCACAGTCTCAGTTCGCTAACTTACTCAACTACCGGCAGGCGCATCTAAACTATAAACTGCTTGCAAATGCATTTTTTCAGCCACAATGTCGCCAAACCGATGTCAACTGTGGCTCTGACCCAGTCCCAGCAGCACTCCCGACATTCCATAGATGGATTTAGAAAAAAGTTCCCGGAAAGCAATGAAAATGTAACAATAAAAGGGAAAGGCAGGCAAAAAGAAGGGGTAGGGATGGCTCAAGCAGGGAGATGTCCCCGAAACTACACCATGTCTCAAAAACTGTGCCACTTTTACTTTTTGAATAACTCTGTGAAACACTGGCCAATTTTGATAATTTTTGGCACGCAGAATTAAGAAACAACTTGACGCAAGCGACTATAGTTTCGACCACCTTACCTTAATACTGTCGCTACACTACCTTGTGAAATTCAGAAGTCGTAGTTTGGCCGTTTACAACAATGAATTCGTACTGGGTAGCGCATGCATCGGCACAGAAATGATTAACTGAATAGCAACAAACACTAGTGAGTGAGTGAGTGAGTAGGGTTTTACGTCCCGCCCGACACAGTATAAGTCATTTCGGAGATGGCCTTTCCAGGCAATGCACGAGTAACAGATATTATTTCTCCAAAAAATCACATGCATCACACCACATCATGTTTATTACAGCATCTGCTCAAAATGTCTTACTCCAGCACAAACGCCAGTGGTGGACGTCAATGCCACTCGCCAACAGCGCATTCAGTAACCACTGACCCAGAGTGGCTCACTCGCTGTTGATGCATTATTTCACTTCATCGATGTACGATCTTAAAACCAATACGATTTACACATTTTCAATGATTTTGTGGTTTTAGTGATTTTCTGAGCTGATGCATGCACTATGCAGTATGAATTCATTGCTGTAAACAGACAAATTGCGACTTATGCATTTTACCAGGTAGTGTACCGACAGTATTAAAGTGAGGTGGCCAAAATTAAAGTCATTTATGTTAAGTTGTTACAAGATTCTGCGTGCCAAAAATTATTAAAATCGGCAAATGTTTCACAAAGTTATTCAAAAAATATAAGTGGCAGTTTTTTTTTTGAGACACGGTGTATATACAGTATAATTATATCAACAGATGAAACCAAAGAAAACAAGTGCAGCATCAACCATTATTGATCATCAAGCAGACTAAATCTATAAAACCAGCTGTGGCATAATATACACTAGACAACTTGCAAAGGGGCAAATACCATCATATTCCATTACACTGATTTCTCTCTAACTTCCCCATGACGCAAGAAACACGGAAGCTAGCGATCTGTCACAGGGAAGTAATCAACTTGTTCTGGAGATTTTGTGGACATCCGTCATATCACCAGAAAGTTGCGGGAATTCAAACGGATGTAACAGAGAAATCGACACAAACGGAATCAAAGCTGAACCAAACAAGACTGCTCTCTGCTGTAAACAAAGACGAGACAGGATGCAATTAGGCACACCAAGCTAACAACAATGTTGTAGTACGGGGTCAGTAGGGCCAGACTGATGGCACATGTAAATACTAAGAACAGCGTGGACCTAAGCGACATATTTCCTGGGTGACAGGAGCCTGTGTAAAGGGACTCGTTACAAGACACAGCAACCTTGTGAACATTTACACTAATGCACTGATTTTCTGCACAAATGCCAAGCAGCTTTTGCACGCAGCCATCATAACAGGCAGCATTACATGTCCTGGTCAATCACAAAAGCTCTTAATTTGAAAACAAAAAGACAAGAAAAACTGAAATTGGCACGAATGTTCCCCAGGCAGCAATAGCCAGTATGACAATTTTCAGTTTTAAAAATTAAGCCAGGGTTAGGATTACACGGCTCTACGTGGACAAAAACAACATGTCTGCACTAAGCTGATGCATTTTTCAAGTCTAGCAACAGAGTTCCCACTCTTTTACTAACAAAAATATCCAGCACTTTTCCAAGACTTTAAAGGACCCCATGAGAAATTCTCCAGGACCTTTTCGTAGCCACGAATGTTTAAATATAACAAAAAAACATCATTTACTTACAATATTCAGAGCATAGTCCTTTGCAGAAACTTCACCAAAGCAGGAAAATGTTGACATGAGCTGCTTTCAACACAAACTGGATGATATACTATTGCTGCTTGTTTTCCATTTGAGCCTACGAAAAAATGTGTGATTTTCAAAGGTATTTTTCCACGACTTTCCAGGTCCCGGAATTTTCAAGACAAAAAATCCAGGACTTTCCAGGTGTGGGAACCCTGTAACGATGTCTAAGCCTAACTCTGAATAATGCCAACGAACACGCTAACAACCAAATGAAGCATGCAACCAAACACATAGCCAACAAATAATTGCTAAAAGGTTGCATAATTACGACAACAACAGGTTTCTCCACTAAATTCATCCACTGTGTTAAGATTCTGAAAGCAGAGAAGTAATAATTAGAGCTGCCAAATTAATGCATTAATGCTTTAACAAATTAACGCACTTGAAAAAATTTCTGAAGGTTAAAAAAATTAATGCACATGCGTAAATTTATTTAATTTACTAAATTCTGTGAAGCAAAAGCTACAATATTCCATTAAATTGCGATTATTTGACAATTGAATGAATTCAAGTAACTAAACTGAAGTTGCCATTCCATCACTAGTGTAAATTAATATTATATAGATGACAGGCTAATAGATTTCTATGCTAGCGGTGACGTCAGTTATTGTTGAAAAATGTGTTTCTACTTGCTTTCTAACTTTCTATATTCTATAGGTGAGCCCCCCAAATGTCGAGGGGCCCACGGCAAGTTCCCCTTACTCTCCCTTTCGACGAGCCTGGTTGTGTCAATAACGTGCTAATTAATGCGTTAAAAAATTAATGCTTTGACAGCTCTACTAATAATAAATATAATACACAAATAATACATATTTTCTATTGCAAATACTAGCAGAACCAAACAATGCTACCAGGAAATGCACTTGTAACGACAGAACCAAAAACTATAGTGCAATAATACATTATTTCGCATACACTTTAAACAGTTTTCAAGCAAACTACAAAGAAAACACTGTAGGCATTCGTAAGCACACATGGCTACAAACACTTTGGAACAACTGAAAATATAAGCTTAATACAAACTAAACCTAAGCCAATTATCCACACAAGCCTCGGTATGTTCAATAATAGTCCTACCCATAAGCATGCAGTCGAAAAATATCTATACATCAGAAGAGTAAATGACACAAATACAAGGCAATATACTAGCAATCCTGCACACAATAATACTAAAGCTGCTTACATAATAATTGTTCCTACTACAATGATAACGTGACTCAGTCACTGCAGAATCCCCAGCATGGTAGATCAAGAAGTTCTTGTGTAACATTTATGCATAAAAAGCTGCATTGCATAAACTACAAATTATTTCAACCCGGGAGAGCAGCTTCATTCAGAAATCACAAATAAACAACTTCTTACCACGGACAGAGGTAAAGTTTTGTATTAAATTCTGCCAGCTCTATGGACAGTGCTGAACTGAAACAAATGGAAGTAGAACACATTAAGAAAAAAAAACAACAGCTCGTGGAAATGAAAACGGGTGTTTTGTAACATTACTGTTTGATATAAGTGAGTGTGGACACGTAACACTAGCGGGGAGAAGGGCATGGTGACAACATTGCAAAGAAATCACGGACACAACATCACCTGGAGACAAAATACTTTAGCGCAGTCCTACACAACCTTCCTAAGGCATGGACCACACACTATACAAATAGTGACTGATGTCGAGGACATCATTGAAATCTTTCTGTCAGAGATTCGTAAAATATTGCCTCGAGATTCAAGACAGATGGCAACATTTTACCAACTGAGGGCAAGAAAATTTTAATGACGATCGATGACACCAGTCACTATTTGTTTAATTATATCCCAAAACCAAAACAAAAAATTTAAACAAAAATCATTCGACGACTTCAACGTTTCTGCCTCACTATTGCCCATGTGGGCAACAGTTCACTTCAGTGTTGACCGTGCAAGACACAGTGCGTATTTGTTAACGTCACGTGACGCAGGTATTTTGCGTTGAAGTGCAACAAAGTGTAGTGTTGAAGTCTCCACTGACCAGACTAATAATACAATATATGACTGCAGTTTTTTTAGTCCTTAATGATGAAAATTATCATTAATGATGAAAAGCAGGAGACATAAACTGTATTTTGTATCATACTGAGCTCAGTCGCTTAATCATGTTGAAATATGAGGTACAAGATATTCAAAAAGTCCAAAAAGCAATCAAGAGTGCAAATTAGTTATGGGCTAAGCATATAATTTTATATATCATATTTTAATGTTCTTCTCTTGAAAATCGCAGGCAGGGTAACAACCAACCATGGGCTTGATGTGGCTCGTAGGCCGAAGGCGGTGCAGCACTGCATTAGAATGAGGCTTTCACAATGCACAACAACATGCAGAATAGTCTCAAAATGCCATCAAGTAATATATTTATCAAAGAAAATCAATGTACGACGAATGAATATCAAAGCACGGCACAAGTCACCAGTACAATTGCCACAGAATTCAAAAACAAACAAACTAATTAAACGTAGTGAAATTTTACGACGTAGCGCGTAACAATCATTGTTGTCAAAATATCATCACGCTACAGTGTGACAGCAGCATGATCAGTGTAAATGAAGCCAGATGAGGTGCATCAATAAGTGAAACGTACCTGTTTTACAGAGATCGGACAATGGGAGAAGTTTTGGAAATGATCAATAATGATCATTGAAGTGAAGGGTGGTCAACGACTGGTCACGTTGAACACAATGCCCTCCACCTCAGAGAATAAAGCCAATCTTTTCAAAACTGTCCCGTGTGTTCCATCTGTCTAAAGCTAGCACATTTCACTTTTTTATGCATCGCACCACAGTGACAGACATATTACTAATGTTATTAGACTAGGCTTAACAGTCATCAAATTAACTAGTACAGAGGCAATAATCTTGAAAATATCTGGTACTTTCAAATGAGTCCCATGAACTAGGCAGCATGTGTGGAAATGAAACTGTACAGGGATACCGGATATCATACAAACCTGTGATTGCAGCATATGTCACATCTCAAATGTTTTGCCAAAAACCACATTATGGCATATCTCCGACACATAATATAATTTCCAACCTTGTATATATGGAAATATAATAAGATGTGCATAACTTTGCATATGCGAATTAGAATTTCTAATAATTCTGTGTAATTTCTGCAAAGCCAATGCCCACTAAATAGTTTTTGCGCTTTGTTCTGTAATTTCTGCTATGATTACATGCATATGCCAAAACATACATGCATACGTGGCACATAAGCCGCATATTTTAGCAACAAATCCTGCATATTTTTGGCGAATCTTTTTCAGGAGAATGAAGCGCATGCATGCATTTCAAAAAATACTTCCACTGTAAACCGGTATCGTTAGCTGTACAAACGTGATGCTGCGTCAGTGACAGAAGTCTTCAGCTGAGGTTGAGATAATTACTGAGTTGAGTTCGATCCACTGCAGCACTAGTTCATCTTTCCAACATTCACAAATTAGCCATTAGTCCTGCACCACATACAAGTAACTGCCAAATACACTGTGTCCCAAAATTAGTGACCCCTTCACAGATAAGTTAGTGTAAAATCATTTATATATGATGGATTTTTACCAAATTTGAAACAGTCATTGAGACAATTATTGCATACCAGCATTTAAAGTTTGAGCTCAAAGTGGCCACTTTTGGTCTCAATGCAAGCTCTTAGTTTAAGGCGAGTACGCTGCTGCTTGATCATCATAATAACGTTACACTGAGCACACATGGTAAAGTGCATACGTCATAATGGGTGTGGCAGTAAGTAATGTTTAGATAGTGCAGTGTATGACATTTCGTTGAAACCCATGAACTAAAAACTGAATTAAGCATGTTTGAAGCAGGGGGGGGTCGCTAATTATGGGACACGGTGTACAAGCAATCCGATATCAAATATTTGTTAATGCCAACCAGGAAATGAAAACACTTAACGAGCAATATTATAATTATTATTAAGAGCATTCATACAGCGCAAGGTCGTGATAAAACAATGCCACAAATGTGCTAGCAGTTCTACTGTGTGTCAAACAGAAACTTCTTTCAGTGGTAAAAAATACCGGATAATGATGAAAAATCCACAAAAAAATATGGATTACTATAAAAATCCAATGAAGTAATCACTTTGTTCATCCACCAAATCTCATCAAAATGAGATCATGATATTTTAAGTAATTCAGATGACAAAAATAATTGACTGATCCGAAAACAACAAACTTCGTCATCACTTGAAACTAATTCTTGACAAGAGCCAAGTAACATGTTCCTACTGACCAAACCCAAATACCGGGTCTGTCTCTGTAAATGAAGGAATACCTTCTGACAAAAACTAAAATAATTGTACCATTATCAAACACTATTAGCAATTAACAAAACACATATATTTCTAACTGTTGTAACTAAGTACTGGTAAAAACATCTAAATGTTCACATCAACCTTAATGGATTAAATTCTGGTGGCAAATATACAGCAAAAAATAAAGATACATACATCAATGCAGTATATGAAAGTACAAAACATACCTTTTATCACAGAATACTGCAGCGTGACTTCTTATCCTTCTTGCCACGTCCGAGTGCATCGGGATTCTTGCGATTAATTTGACGGACAAGATCATAAAAGATCTGCCAACAAGTTAAACATATCTTAGCAAGTTCAATCTAGCTAACTTAGTGCTATCATGCGGCTTTATTCTATTATCACATTAATAGCAACTAAAAAATGTTCTGAGCATTGTATACTTCACAGGAACTAAAAACAACGACAGACACAAAAAATAACAGGCTATTCTACATATTTAAGTTTATTTACGTATTCACTGTGTAAATAGTATCACAGTTGGTTACGAACGTAGAATCTAAAGCCGATTCTTGTCTCTAGGCAGCCAACCAAACCACAGAGAACCCAGTACCAGTGATTGCCATTTGAGAATGACAGGCAATAAAAAAAATTGATCACGCTGCCCAATTACATAAGCCACATTATACCAGTCACACCTGCACTGCCTGTGTGTCTCCAGCACTACGTCTGCAGTAGCACAATGGGTTCATAATATCACGTGTTCATTCAAGCACGACCAAAAAATGACAGCACTTGTAGACTTACGGTAACAACCATGCAACAAATCACTGTCTGGTCTGGACAGTATAAAGTTCATCCCACTCCAAAGCATGGTTCAACGTATACTGAATGACTGTATACAGTAATTATGTGCAACAGCAAGAACTGCTATAGTGCATTTTAGCCATTGCAATTCTGTCCATCCATCAGTCACACGGGTGGATCAGTCAAAAATGATGCAAACTAGGATCACCAAATCTTTACCGTCAGCTGCTGGGAAGATTCTAGTTTCAGGAACAGTAAACCTTTTCCACAAATTCGAAAAGTCACCCAGAAAGGGGGCGCTAAATGAGAAGGAGGTGCAAAAAATTCGCGATTTTCAGCCAATAAGTCGCTGTATCTCAGAAACGGTGCGAGATAGGGCTTAGACTACTATTAATCACTTATATGAAGTCATACACTGGCTTTTGATTGGCACCGAATGCAATGACCATGGATGGCCTTGAATGCCAAAATAAAGGTTTTTGTGAATTTTTGGCTGCAACACACATTTCAAGAGTGAACTGCACCAAAATCGCCAGAGATAGACAGTATGAAACTTCCAGCATTAAACATAGTTTTCACTAGTTTAAATTTTGCCCCCCTGCATACAAGGAATTCTCCGTATAGGGTGTCAAACTTGGGTACCCCCTTCAAAATACTTGCATTTACACTCGAATGGCAGCAGCCACGTGAGATGATAGTGCCATCTGGCGTATATGAAGGCATCGTACCCAATGTCAGTTGGGCCTTCAAACATGCATTGCAGTCACACCTTCCTCTTTGCATTAGCTAGGCTTTCTTGTATATATGGACAATGCAATGTCACCTCATTGACGTTGATCTTAGACTTGGCTGAAGTCTCCAAGAAGGCAGAGTTCCACTGTCTGGCCAGACCCTGTCCCTGGTCCTTGCCCACGACTCGCTCATCCTCCAAGTCGCATTTATTGCCGACCAGAATCATCGGCACCTACGCACAGATGTACCCAGTATCAGCTTTGTTTCTGTATTCATGAAAAACAATCTTTAATACAAAACACAAACAATGACAAACAGATGTATATAATGCACATGCAAATGAGTCCCCTCTTCTGTGAATTATTTAAACTTATATTACATTTTACAGCGATAGCTGGGGCAAAAATGGGCACACTGCATAATGTACTAGCCATGCATCCATAGTCTCACAATGTAAACATCTGTCTGACTGAAGACTAAGGAATCAAAGATCAGCACTGCCCTATGGACTTTGTGGCTTGGAAAAGACATTACATATTATCAACATAGTTAAACCGTAATGGAGAACCCAATCAGTATTGAAAACAAAAACATCAGGCAGTTATAAGTCAATATGTGTTGACATCAGTAATAATAATTAGAGCTGTCAAAGCATTATTTTTTAACGCGTTAATGCATTGCATTAATTTTTTTAATGCATGCGTTAACGCGTTAAGAACGTATCATCAGTATCACTGGGGGCACAAAATTTCCAGGATGCGAAAATGACGGACCATGAAAAAACAATGACTACTCGAAATTGTAATACCAGGAAAATGAAGGACCAAATTGCACCCTGTCATCTGAATATTATTATTATTTATGTAAAAAAACTGTTATTGTGGTTGTAGATATAAAACAGCACAAATCACAATTTAATAATTCAAACTTTACTACTCAGTCAGCAAAGTTCTTCTGACATTGTGTAATGCTGATGTTTGAATTTTAAATTGTGATTTGTGCTGTTTTATATCTACAACCACGATGTCACCCTTACACTGTATATAAACTGAACAGTTTTTTACGTAAATATTTGCAGTTTTATTGCCGTTGGAAGTAATCTGGAGCTGAATAAAATCTGGCAGTAGAATAACCACTGCAACTACTACCACAACTACTGCTACTCTTATTTCTACTTCGACTATAAGTAACTTTTACTTTACCATTACCATACTCTACCCCTACCATAACTTACCTTACCCCTATTGCTACCATAACCCTACGTCTACACTACCACTATCCTACCCTATCTGTACCACTACTACTACTACTGTGATGGAAGTCACATTTTTGACAAACCACATCAATAATTTAAATTGACCCAACTCTAGCACCAACGTTGTCTGCTGGCCTCATCATGGATACTATCAACTTCCGTTAAATGTAACGACTCAAAATCCGTCTGTTTTGTCTCCACAGTCTACTTTTCGCCAGTATTTTATTTATTTTATTGTGCGTAAAGTAAATTTAAACTTGGTTTTATCTTGGAATACGAGCTTCTTCGCTTAGTACTATGGGTTCCCTATCAATTTACGTTCAAAGCAGACGGGTGTCCTATCTCGCTTTAAGCAGCTCTCGAATTAGAAAATTCTGTCATTAACTTTTAGAATGTCATACTAATCTAACGCTTGATTAATTAATTATAGTAATGTTAGAAAATGTAGAAATGTTTTTGTTGGTAGATAATAACGATTTTTCGTATATTTAACGTATGATTTTTGTGGGGGTGGATGTGTGCACTTTCGAATAATTGCGCACGTGACTGCCCATACCAAAATAAACCAACCTCAAAAAAACCCCATCTGACGCAAAGATCTTCGATATAACTCTTACGTAAGCCGAGTTCTAACCCATTATGTCCCAAATTTTGTTGCAATGGCAACGAGGGTCGCTCGGGGAAAAATTCAGTGGGCAGCATTCGATGGCCATAACGAAAACGCTCCCATTGATGCAAAAATCTTGCAGATATCTCTTACACAGACCAAGTTATAGTCAATTTTGTCCTAAATTTTGTTGCCATGCTAACAAGGGTCACCAAGGGAGAAATTTAAATGACACCATCGGATAGCCCGGGCCCGAAAACAAAGGGTTAGGTGCAAACAGCACACAATTATCTTTCGCGGGGGCGGAGCTATAGTCAATGTTGTCCCAAAATTTGTTGCCTTGGCAATGGGGGTCAGCAAAGGAGAAATATAAATAACACCATCGAATAGCCTGGGGCAGAAAATAGCGGGGCAGGTGCAAACATCGTGCAATTATCTTTTAAAGGGGCCAAGTTATGGCCCATTTTGTCTCAAATTTTGTTGCCATGGCAATGGGAGTCAATCAGGGGTAAATATAAATGACACCGTTAAATTGGCCGACCCCGAAAACCATTCCTGTAACCAAAAATTACGACTCTATTTTATACATAGCCAGAGTTATGATGGCTTAAAGCATTGTCTAATTTTTCCCATAGGCGCCATAGTAATTTTTCATATTTTTCTGAAAAAAAGATTAAAATGTTGAACTTAAATTTTGTAACCCCCAAAAGGCACTTCCTTGCATGAAACCATGTCATATGAGCCATTGTGCGTTAAAATCAGCTCAGTCGTTATTCCTGTAGAGGACGGCAAGAAAAAAGGGAAGGCACAAAAAGTAATGCAAGCGTTATATTTCACCTATTTGTGGGGAAGCCCCCATAAACGGATTTTCACCAAATTTTGCACATCAGGAGATATGCTGGACGTAATCATCTATGCAAATTTTGGTGTGGAAAAATTAAGGGGTTTAGGAAATACAGTGGGTCAAATTTTGGAGTCTTCCATTGAAATGCACAGCCTGTGATTTACACTAGTGATGGAACCGCAACTACAGTTTAATTACTTGAATTCATTCGATTGTCAAATAACCACAGTTTAATGGAATATTGAAACACCTGTTTCACAGGATTTAGTAAATTTATGTATGTGTGTTAATTTTTTTAATGCGAATTAATTTTTTTAACAGGTGCACGTTAATTTATTAATGCGCAAGTTAACAAGTTAGTTTGACAGCTCCAATAATAATAACAACAATACAATAATAAGTCTTAATGTGTTACATACATCATCAGCATCTTTGACACGAAGGATCTGATCGCGCAGATCTTGAAGGTCATTGAAGGTCGACTGTGCCGTGATGGAGTAGACCAGTAAGAAGCCTTGTCCATTCTTCATGTATAAGTCACGCATCGCTGTAAATTGTTCCTGCAACCACAAAAGTGTCAATAAAAATTAGTGCTGCGGAATCAGCGACTAATGACACAATTAATCATTATTAACTTCTAACCCTATCAAAACTTAGTTTTGCATGCAATGTCTACCGACATCTAACAGCAGTGCCCTTTTCACTAACAAAAAATGCAATTTCGGTATAAATGTATCATTGCTGTGTTGATATACACCGTGTCTCAAAAAGCTGTGCCACTTTTATTTCTGGAATAACACTGTAAAACACTGGCTGATTTGGACAATTTTTGGCAGGCGAAATCATGAAACAACTTGACGTAAGTGACTATAGTTTTGGCCACCTCAACTTAATCATTTTCAATGATTTTGAAGTCTCAGTGATTTTCTGAACTGACGCATGCACTAGCCAGTATGAACGGCCGAAGTGCAACCTCTCCATTTCACAAGGTAGTGTAGCAGCATTCTTAAATTGAGGTGGCCAAAACTACAGTCATTTACGTCAAGTTGTTTCATGATTTTGTGTGCTAAAAATTACCAAAATCGACCAATGTTTCACGAAGTTATTCCAAATAACACATCCCACTGCTGACAGGCTATCCTGCTCAATCTGATCACGAATACACAAACAGATACCACTACTTTTGTAGGTCGGGCAAACCGGTATGCATGAATAAGGACAGTAGAAAATTACGGCAAAAAATAGCAACAATCACAAAAAGTATGGCAAAGATATGGCATAAAATAATGGGCCCAAAGACCACCTTACAGTCTATAATATAAAACTTAACATTTAGCATTGACGACCATCATTACATGCACTGGACAGTTTTCATTTGTGAAAATTTTTATCACTGTGGAGCATAAAAATACGTATTCTATGATGACGTCATGCTCAGATATTAAGCCAGAAAGTAACAAAGCACATGAAATTTGATAGCACAGGCAAAAATAAATATTTTTGCGATTAAAATCACGTGATAAACTTCAACTAAAAACAAAAGATTCTTGTGAAAACTCAAAATCATGGCATTTGACGAAAATCACGGACTTCGTGATTTCCGTGATTTTCTACTGTCCCTATGCATAAATTAACTCAACTCTGAATATTAAAACATGTTAGGTGACGAAAACTGTGTCTCAAAAATTCGGATATTAGCAAATTAAAGAACATATGTAATCAATACTTACAGTTCCGGCCGTATCAAGGATCTCGAGCATACACTGCTGCCCGTCAATCTCCACGTACTCACAGCAACCACAAAACATCCACCAACCACAAAAATATCAACGCAGTCAACGCACATATTAACATTATCCACAGATCCATCTACAACTAAAACCAAAAGAACAGTATAACCAAAATATAACTTACTGACTAGCCAAATATGTCGGTGCTAACAGATTACATGGTTCTTGCCCATTTGTCAAAATTAAATTCAAGGACTTCCAAGGACCATACAAAGAATATATAAGGAGAACTGAATTAAATCAAAACGGTACTTTTATAAGCATACATAAGCAGGTTCAGTTTACATTCAACCATTTAACAGCTTCAAGCATTAATCAAAAATTGGAATTATCAAAAAAATAAGAAAGTAACAGTAATGATGTCTATTCAGCACTCAGACTCAGGCAACACTGATTCTGAAAATCACTTGTTCAATCACGGCATTTTAGAATTTATCAAATTCAAGCACTTTCAAAAACCTTCAGACACTGATTCAAAGACTTTCACGAACCATGTCTGTTTTCAAGAATTTTCCAGGCCTCGAAAATCTCAAAAAAAAATTCAAAGACTTTCAAGGACCTGCAAGAGCCCTGATATTACATAACCACATGATATACACTGTCCAGCTACACACTGAACTGCTCAACTATGATCTTAATCCTAACCCCAAAACTGTACCTTTTGACCTCAGCAGCTGAAAAAATGGACACCAGTTACTCTTCCCCTGGGAATGTTTGCATAAATTTTAATTTTTCTACACCTTATTGTCTTCAAGTAAGGAGCGTCTGCGAAACAAAGTTGAAATAGAGAGGTAAGACCGGTAATGAAGCTTAATGAAACGGTAAACAAAAAAGTAAAAAAAATATTCTTAGGCTGCGTTCACATAGACACAAGTATGTGTACGGGTCCGGGTTTCTGTTTATGGCCCACAGAAGCTTCACTCATACGAGTGGAGCGTTCACGGTCACTTTTACAAGCACATAACTCAGCACCTGTCGGCCATATTGAATGAAATTAAATCGAGGAAATGCTTCGCCAACAACAATATTCCATCGCATCACAAACAATTTTACCAACTTCTAACGATGAACAATCTTACAATGACATCATTTCTAACGTCACATATGCACTACAGCTTTTATAAATTATAATAGTGCTATTTATGGGCAGTTTACTTCACATGGGTTGGATAAAAAACATGACCTGCACAGAAGCTACTCATACGAGTGGAATTTACAGGTAACCCGTACTCGTATGTATGTGAATGGCCGCCATTGAAATACATGTATGCAAACTCGTGTTTGCCGTAACTTGAATATGGGAACTCGTACAGTTCCGGACTCATACTCATGTCTATGTAAATGCAGCTCTAGTCTGTTATCATGGATAATATACGTATTACCTTCCTGTAGCTGTCTTCAATGGTTGGATCATACTTCTCAACAAATATACCTTGGACAAACTGCACCGTCTGAAACAGGCAATTACAGAAAACAACCATTACAACCAAACACATATATCCAATCCATGAAACATACATCGATTATTAACAAGAAACAAACAGAAGTTACACAAAAAAGTTGAAATTATAGCGTAACGCATACCTAATATGCATTTGGCTTTTAAAATGTTTTTCGCCGAAAGTAAGTACATATAACTCACATTAGTTAACTCAGCAAACATGGAAAAGGCTTCAAAAATTGCATTCTATGTACACAACACCACAACAAGTACCAAAATTTTACATATGGGGAACTGAGTAGCCCCAAAATGGGCGAGTCTATTAATTAAAAATAATTTACTAATGTATGCATTGCATATTAAGAATGTAACGCAATATTCAATACTTGATTGTGCTAATAAGGTGTTAATTTGTTTAAAAGCATTAACGCATGTCTATTTTACTAGCTCGTCAACTAAATATTACTTGTGTAGTGATGGAACGGCAACATAGCAACTACTAGAATATTACTCAATTCTCAAATACCAAACTGTAGTTAAATGGAATATTGAAACTCCCGTTCACAGAATTTGTTAGTTAGTTAGTTCACACATTTAACGGCATCCATTCCCCCAATCACAAATGCAGCTACCGGTATTCTCCAAACAGATTCATTGAGTCTTGAGGCTGTTGGTGAAAACAGCAAGTGTCAAATGATGGGTCACGAATGAATGCCGGTAGACTGTTCCACACATGTGGTCCATCGATGGCAAAATATCGGTCGCCGAACATTGTTATGGTCAGTGGGACCTCCAGTTTGGTCGTTGACGACGATGATCTAAGACTGAGTCAGCCAGCTTAAACAGAATCTGCTGCCAGGCAGGAAGCTAGTGAAGCAACCGCAGAACTGGAGTGATGTGCTCCTTACGCCACGTAGTGCATACCAGTGACCAGATATGCTGCCGCATTCTGGATGGACTGTAATTGCCTTAGTTGACTGTCGGCAATTCCATAGAGCAATGATCTACTGTAATCTAGCGGACAGCTACTGAAAGCATAGACCGGTGTTTTTTCAACTTTTTTGCTGCAGCGAAACCCTAAACAAGCATGACGGTCACTCATGGAACCCCGTGCATTGATCCATGCATCCAGCGACGTATGCGAGGTAGAAGCCAGAGTCATTTCCCTAGCAGAGCAAAGCCCCCATGGACAAAGCAGGCAGAAATGACCAATAACAAGATGAAATGTGACCGCTCCGTAGCTCTGAGATAGGCTTTACATGAAGAGCTATATCATTTAACCATTAGTAGGCAACAATAAGTTACTGTACGGTATTTAACCAAACATGACGAGCGAGGCGGTCGTCGACGGCCACCTAGCCCCAGCCACCAAACCAGAAAATTTATCACGTGGATGCCCTCGGACATATAGAGCCTATGCGTCTTTTTTATTTTTCTTTCATAGTGTACAAAAAATTGAATTTACTAAGTAAATGGTCAAACAATTTCGTAGCCATAATCCTAATCAATACGTGCTTCTTTTTTCCTTTCATTTCCAATACTGGACTAATCCTCGTAGTTGAGTAATGCCATGCATAGGGGCCGACATTATAATATAAACCTACAATGCAAATATGCCAAAATTACTAACAACAAAAATGATTAAACACAGTAGATCTGGGCCTACGCAAAAATAGACACGCAGAAGTGCAATTTCGTTCGGTGCTGATTTTCTACGACTTTGTTATTTTTTACTGGCCAGCTGCGGAACCCTTGGCAGATGCTCGCGGAACCCCGGGGTTCCGTGGAACCCCGGTTGAAAATCACTGGCATAGACTAGCATCTGAGCGACTGTCGACGTCAGTGACTATGTGACGTAGCTGGAGCACATAACGCATAACCAGCACGACAGACAGTTGTGACATGATCAGCCATCGTTATAACACATTTATTTACCATGGCAGGGATGTGCACGAGACCTTCTGAGCCGAGACCGAGACGAGACCAAAACGTTCAAAATTTTGTCTAAAACGAGACCGAGACCTTTAAAATCCGAGACCAGACAGAGACGAAACATTGCAGCTTCCGAGACGCTGGCCGAGACCTTAAAGCTCTTGAGACTCTCGAGAGTGTTGGGAGCTTCAACGTTTTGCCGAGACGTTTTCCGTGACGTATGATGAAACACAGTGACAATGAAAAAAAATTATACGGATAAATTAACTCGCACCATGGTAAGCGCTTTCTATTTGTGATATTGTTGGTTTTTGCACTTTATTTTGACAATTATCACTGAATAATTAACGGTTTGCACCATAAAGAATTGCAACTGCAGTGCTGTAAACATGAGCCATTATGTTTATCGCAATTTGCAAGCAACAGAAATTAGTAAACTACAGCTGATTATAGCCTCATACATCGTCTAATTTGGCTGGTAGTATTCATTCTGACATCATACACTTTATCTTCATTGCAAATAGGTCATTTTATGACGAAAAAAGACTGACATGACATAACTCTGCTTTAAACTTACGATAAATAAGTAAATGAAAAAGTAAAAACACTCTAAACAAATGTCTAAGCCACAGATAAATGTCATGCTGGTTAGCATCACTCTGACTGCAGCTACAGTATGCACAGCGCGCGCCTGCACAAAACGTCTGGACGAGATGCAATGGCCGAGACCCGAGACGAGACCTACTGGGCCAAGACCGAGACATACTGCTCCGAGACTGAGACGAGATGCATCGATCCAAGACCGAGACGAGACCTTAGTATGTCTCGAGACCGTGTCAAGACCGAGACGTCTCGACTGAGACCCCATCCCTGCACCATGGTAACACAACGACAAATGAACATGACACACATATACATGAAATGAAAAATAATAATAACAATCATAATAATAAATTTTATAAGTATTATTCTTATTATCATTTACTTTATTTTATTGAAAAAGATGAAACCACCAACTAAAGACAGAGAAAGCATTAATTTTTTTGAACACGAGTTAGCTTTTTAGCAGAGTTAATTCTTTAACGCGTTAATATGTTAACGCACTAATCTGACAGCTCCATCAGGAGGATTACATACCAAAGCCGACTTGCCGACACCACCACTGCCTAGAACCACCAACTTGTATTCCCGCATAGCGATGTGTAAATACCGAGTTTTGTTGAGACACTTTCAACAGCGCAATAACAGGCGAGCTGCAATAAAAACCACACAGACAAATAACACACACACGCAACAGTAACGCCACCAAGTGGTCAAATACCGGATCCCGTAATATACCCCACTGGGAAAACTGCAACTGTGTTTTGTCACTGCTGTCTTATTGACAGAGACCGATATACTCCTACTCAGACCGACCCCACATAATGTAACAGTACCCCCAGTTCGTTCAATTATTCCGTCGTGTACACACCAGACACCATTTTACCACATTCGAGGACGTTTACGTCCGTGCGAACACTACCGCGGTAATGGCCGCGAGCACTTTACGGAAGCAATAGCCTAATTAAGTACGTTTTGCATCACTAGCGTCGACGAAAATCAAGGATGTTTCAAAAATATAACTAGTTACCCAGCCGTAGCAAGCTTTAGCAACAATACTGAACAAAAATTAACGATATTTAACACTTTGCCTGACAAAAACCACCCACAGCCACTGCCAAGCGTCTACCGTTCATCAACAAATTCTACCGTGATGACTCATTTTTTACGAAACGCAAAATTTACTAATTTTAGCATAATCGTTAAATAAAATTGGAAATTAATATTACTTACATATTATAACGGGTATTAAATTGATTTGGACTTTATAAAACACACAAAATTTTTGAAATTAATTTATTTTCAGATATTAAAGGTTAAAAATAGCATCTAGGATTAAGCTGGAACTCAAATATCAGCCTGAGCCCAGTAAACGTGATAAAGGTAAATTTTCGGAGTTGAGGATCACCTGAGTACTGCAGGTGCTTGTTTTGATGTGGGTGTGGCAAATGTTGACAACTTGACACTTGGCAGTAGTAGGTTTAGTTTTAGTATATTTTTGCTGCTTTTTGTTTGTCGATAAAGTTGCGTGTTGCAGCATGAAATGTGGATGCTGTGCAATTTTATGCTTTGATCTGAGCTTGTCGTTTCTCATTAATTATCAGTAGCTCTGTCATCGTTTACTGTTACAAGTGAATAGTAATCATACAGCAGTCAGTTGACTGACACAGCAAGGGCCGTAAGGCGAGGAATTTGTAGTTTTAGATGTGATTGGCTAATATACAGTGTTTTATTTTGTCTTGTAGATAGATGCTGAACAGCTGATGGAGAACAGCGAGGCGTCGTTGGTTGGTGCTGACCCTGTATCCAGTTGTGAACAACCAGCTATGCAGATGCCACCCGTGTCTGTCAGACGTGTTGTACGGTGTAAGAGTGCCTCAGCAGCAGATGTTCAGTTCCACAGTAGGTGGCACTTGAGAAATTGCCGGCACGAGCGGGTTCCCGTCAGCAGTTGTTCGGAGAACACTGCAAGCAAATGGTCGCATAAACTGGCAGCATTGAGATTATCATCGGAAGGTGACGCCGGTGAACTGATGTGTAAACGACATCAACGTAAGAGTTGCAGCGTGGCACCATGTTGCACGTCATCCGCACCACTGTCTTCATTTCATACAGAGTGCCATTGCATAGCTTGCTGCAGCTGTTCACCATTTGATCGGCGCACTGGCAACTGTCCTGCATTTACTTTTCCTGTGGGAGGAACAGTTGCAGTTCGAAGAGCTCTGAGCCTTGACTCTTGGCGTGCCGTGTGTCACTCGCAGCAGTTATCGGTGGAAGGGAAAGACTCTATCTGTGCTAACGGGGAGGTGGATTTATTGGGGAATTATTCTGTCACTTTCGATGCAGTCATCATTCATAAATCCAGCAGCGTCCCAGCATGCTGTAGTTCTCAGATGAGGTACTATGCCGCTGGGATTTCGTTTGACTCCCTCAATGATGATACAAACCATCAGACTCCGAATCCTGGTCTGAATTTGGCATCTTCTGATCAAAGTGCAATTTCTGCTGATGCAAAGTCTCTGTCTTCATCGTCATCAGCTGCTGAGACGAGCATGTCACCTGCAGTGAATTATATGAATAATCAAGTGTCACCAGAGGAATATCGTAGTAGATTTGAGGTGTGTGCTTTTGCAGCTGTATCTCGATGCATGCTAATTTGCATTATTATTAGCATGTTACTCATATTATATTATTATTGTCATTCATAGTTTTTATTTGCAGTTAATGTGTGCATATCTTTCAGTTATTTTGTTGAAAGCAATTTTATGAAATTTCTGTTTTGCTGCAACATAGATTCTTTATTGACCAGAAACCTGTTTTTCTATCATCCATTTGTAGCCTGAAGCAATGACAGATGAAAAACCAAACTGTGTCACTAACTAGGGCATAAGCTGAAAACGATCTGTTTTCTGTAAGGCAGTATTCGATACTCAGTAGTTGATCCAATATTTATTCAGCTGTTAAAAACAGTGGAAGAAGATATTGCTAATTCGCCAATGTTTAATGTTTTATGTACATTGCAGTGGCATAGCCAGGATCTGGATTGGTGGGGGGCGAGGGGCAGTTGAAGGGTGAGATGTGGGGAAGGGTGTCCCTTGCCTACTGTGGGAGGATTTTGTGAATGGGGCACATCTCAGAAAATTTTATGTTTTTTTAGCCGACTGTACTTAAGTAGCAGTCAAGGTATTGACACGGTTGTAATCCTTCCGTCTGTTTGATTGTCGCGCACTGACGCTATGCAGTCACTCTTTTCTACTCAGCACTGCAGATCAAGTCTGTCTATCTGTCTGTTCGCTTATCTGTCTCTCTATTTGTCTGTTCGTCATCTGTCACGGATGTATTGTGGCTGGGGCGAAATGGTAAGTCATAGGGGCTCAGTGATGGTACCATTGGATAGGGTACTGGCGACTTCTTATAGGCTGTCAATAGTAACCATGTCTCCATCCGCAGCAGTTTGGCCACAATTTTCAATGGAAAGTTTTTAGCTATAAGTGACCATATCTCAGAAACAGTGAGAGATAGGGCCAAGGTTATTACTAGTTACCAATAGGAAGTTGCATATGCCCTTTTAGATTACATGAAAATTGTTGATTTTAGATGACCTTCAAGGTCACTGACAACCAATACGGTCTGCTATCTTAGCGACCACTGGGCTTCTTGTTTTTGTGCATGAAAATGAAGTGCTTTGATGCATTTCTGGCACTGTTTTAAGTAAATGAGTATTGTGTACTGGTAGGCTATATATGTCTCGTATGGGGGCCCTTGCCTCCAGTGCCCCTCCTGTGGCTACGCCAGTGGTCATCGAAACATAATAATGTGACTGTTATCTGTATTAATTAGTTTTCTGTTGTGTGATTGATGTAAATGCTCATTATGCTGTGTATTCACAGACTTTTACAAGATGGTTTCAGGAATTCAGTGACGATCAGAAGAACTTATTACTCTTGCAGCTGCTGGTTGGTGAACCGTTAACTGTTTGCATATTTAACAATTTCACTATGGTAATCAGATTATAAAATTTTACGGCCGAAATGTAAAGCATTGTTTAAAGACATTTTTTAGTTACAGCTTGTATTATACTAGATGTTTGATTTCATTGCTGCCATTCATATCACTTATATTGTGTAAATCATTGCAATGTGCCGGCTATCCTCGGAATATATGAATGAATGAATTATGCAAATTACTGCTGTTTTCACTCGGTGAGTTTGTATCAGTGTTTTTTTTATTGTGTCTATATCGTATCAACAGACAGCTTCAAGCACGAAAATAAATAAGTAAGTAAATTTATAAAATGTACAGTGTCATTGGGAAACGTACCAAATCTGAGGTGCAGGGCTAGGGCAGAGCAAGATGAGGCTTTTGCGTGCTTTTTATCTGCCATTGAGATGCTGCATAATAAAAGGACAAGCTATTAGCTTAGAAAACTGTCGATGCAACGCTCAAATAAATGAAATAATGAGAAACAGAAAACGTAACACAATCGTTTGGACAGACAGAGACAGCAGCGACACAGCATAGCGACAAAGCATGCCGTGTGCTCAACCTCAGCTTGTCCAGAGCCAGAGCCAACAGAGCATGAGGAGTGTAAACAAACTGACTGACAGAATCTGCAATCTGTGTGATTATAACGGGCTGCATTAGCAAGAGCTCCACAAATGAAACATCCGATTGTGATCGAAGCTCACGGACAAAATTAACAGAGCAGTGAGACAGTCTATTCAGCATGCAGCATGAATGCTGAATACCGCTTGACATCAGTCTAACCTAGCGATGAGGAATGGCACCAGCAGCATCATCAGCCATCCAAACATTCACAAAGACTCGACCTCGGCCAAAAAATGAAGGGGAGAGTGGAGAAAAAGAGATAGTGATCATCACCTGCATTGGCGGTTTTCGACGGCTCTGCGAGCAGGTGGTGATATTATCTTTTGCCCGAACGGGTTGATCGAAGCGATGATCGCGCAACCAAAAAATCTGCTAATTAAAATGACGGCGAAAGTTAGTGAATGTGCAACTGGATGGAAGCACGTAGAGCTGAGTAGCAGTCAGCAGCAGCAACAGCAGCGCTGTAAATAGCGACTGTCGGTCGGTTGTTGAATCGACAGATTGACAGATATTGCAACAGCCTACACCTACAGGTGATATTATAGACATCAACATGCATCGAGGTCGCTATTGACTTACTGGCAACTTACGTACTACTAGTGCATGGGTCCACTTTGCACTACGAATGGGGTTCTAGGATGGGCGGTCTCAATAGGCCTAAGTGAGGGGCGTCAGCCTGCAACAGCAGAACTGTGTGACTGCAGTCCCGAGACGGGCACACATAAGGACAGACATAAGGAATAGGCTTTTTGCTACATAGTCTTTTTTTCTCTGCCTGACAAATAGAACTGCTTAAAGCACAAGTGCATCACCAGTTAACAAAGTGTGTCTACCTGACGCTGTCAGTGGAATGGTGTAGGCCACACAACATGTTGTACATGGTTGAAGTTTGGTTGTTGCACGTGTGAGCAGAAACAGTGTTGGCAGCCACAGATACACTTGCTGTCGTTGGAGCTATCACCACGCATGCATGAAGGCTGTCCTGACAACTGTGAAGATCGGCTTGGCTGGATGCCCGACACCATGTCGTCGTACATACTGTCTTTCCTTGACCCCGGTATTTTTGCTTTCATTACATATATTTATCGTTATCTACGATAAGGAAGTCTGTTATTATTTTAATAGAGCTGCCACCTAGTGAATGACAGCAGACTCCACATTGAGCAGTATGAGCAAGTTTCCCTCCTTTGTTCCCTTTTTCTCATCTTCCTTGGTCTTTTCATTTGTTTTTTGGAGACTTTTCCCGGTACGTAAATTTAGCTAAGATGTTTGGGTAGCATTGTAAGATCCTGCATTCAATTTCCAATTATCTGCTGCTGATGTCGTCTGTTGTTGGCTGAAAACGATCTCGACGTCGGGTCTCGTAGTACACTTCACGTGGTAGGGGCGAAGTAGAAGAGGAAGGAAAATGGGGAGGGTCGAAAGGGGGAAGGAAAGAGGAGGGGAAGGGAGACCAGGCCCCTCCCAATTGAAATTGGCTACGCCACTGATGATGCTGCAACCCTGTACCGGGTACTGACTATACAAAAGACTGTTATACCAAGGATCGCATAAATGGTTCTGTTTTGATAGGCCTAAGCCACGGGGTCCCCTTTTCTGTATGTCAACTGCTAAACTGGATGGAGCGCCCGTTTATAGCAGGGCCACCGGAAATTTGTCTTTTTCCAAATTCCCCCGGGAATTCCCAGGAATTTTGCGAAAATAGAAATTTGTGTATTTTTCATGCATTTTTCATCCAGGAAACCACCAAAGTTATCATATTCAGGTGCAGAAATGTACTGATTACTGCTAGTGATATGGTCCATATGGACGAATAGTGTACATTGATGTATGGTAATATTTTTATATTGATGAATATTAGCTTTTCTGTCTATTACCATGGTGCAGGCGTGTCGAGTATTTGAGT